>BCSF01000410.1_pt1 | contig 17509 bp, 23 predicted proteins | sample 1016431 | NCBI WGS metagenome assembly BCSF01 (sample SAMD00045685;SAMD00045686;SAMD00045687;SAMD00045688;SAMD00045689;SAMD00045690;SAMD00045691;SAMD00045692;SAMD00045684;SAMD00045690;SAMD00045691;SAMD00045692;SAMD00045684;SAMD00045685;SAMD00045686;SAMD00045687;SAMD00045688;SAMD00045689, study...
ATGATCAACCAATGCGGACGGTCAGATCAGGATAGATCCAAACAGGCCGACGGTTCTTAGCAGCCGTAACATACTGCTCATAAATCTGAGGCTTCTCTTCACGGAGACGCTCAATCAGAATCTCCATTTTGGATTTAGGAGCTTCCTTCTTTTTAGGAGCTTCAGCCTCTACTGCCTTAGGCTCCTGGGCCGCCGGTTGCGGCTTCTTGCTCTGCCCGGATTGAGTCATTTTCAGCTTTAACGAGTGCGGCTTGTTTTGCAGGATCGTTATTTGGATCTTGCATAGCCATTTGTTGCTGCATCATCATAGCTTGTTGTTGTTCTTCTGCCATAAGTTCCTCTTCGCTCTTGATGAGTTTGTACGTATCAAGACCGTCAGAAGCAGCAAGACGAGTAATGAGCTCTCGGCTATTAACAAACCGTGCCATAGCCTCCGGTCCCAATGTTCCGGCCAAGGTCTGTAGAAACTCGATGAGCTTGGCTTTGTCGTTACCACGACCGAGTGCATCAAGACCGGTGGTGATTTGAGGTTTGACAACATCTTTAGGAAGGCGAGGCAAACGACCCTGCCGTTCCATCATGGCCATCTTGCGGTTAACAAGCGGCAACTGCAACTCAATAGAAAGGATGGAGTAGATACCACCAAGACCTGCCTCGAGCTCCTGTGCCACCATCCGAATTTCTTCAGCCGTCACACGGTCACGACCAGAAGCACCTGCTTGGATAGCGCTGTTAAGCAGGAACGCAAAGCTCAAACGCTGTTCGATTCTTGCAATGGTGTTGAGAGCAACCGTGAGATCTGCTTGCTTCTGCATTTGCAGAGGAGCCACGTCATTTGGGTTGCCTGCCACAATTGATCCATTGGCAGCCCGAGCAAGAGCGTCAGGACGTGTCGTGCCGTTTGGATTGCAGAGGAAGATGATCTTGGCCGCGGCTGCAGATCCTTCGACAATTGCTTTGCTGAGATATTCAAGACTCTTCAGATCCCCTAGCAACTCTTCGCAGTAGCTACGACCGTAGGCTTCGTGAGCCACACGGAACATCCTGAGAGGAATGAACGGGCTCTTCTCAATAGGAACAGAACCTTTCTTACCAACTGGTTTGTTGTATGCCTCTTGCTGCCAGTTGCAGCGATCCTTTTCGTAATCCCATTTGACGTGGGTGTAAAGGAAAACAGTTTTGTCTACAAACTTTCCTTCGTTGTTCTTTGGTGCAATACCGTCTGGAAGAACATCAGGGCTGACCTCTTCACGGACCACAACCTCAAGAATGTTTCCTTCAGGATCACGATTAAGTACAAACGACTTGAGTGGATATACGCGGGTACCATTCTCGGAAACGTAAAGCAGCGCGTTGCCGCCAATAATAAGGTGTTTAAGCGCTTCAAACAGTGCAGTGCGATCACCTGACTCTTCGATGTCCCGCATCACGGAACGTTCCATCAGAGACAGCTGCTGGTCAAACTCAGACTGCAGTTCTTTATAGTTATCGAGCTCCCGTTGGAGCTTCATATCGTCTACAGACAGACGAAAGAAAGCTTGGTTAGGAGGTAGCAAAGCAATCAAAAGTTTGCTTGCTAAGTTATTAACACCCCGTGCTCCCAATCCTTGGTAGGTGGTAGCAATTTTGGTGTAGATGTTTTTACCTGTGCTGCGGTCGTTATCGGTAATAAGAGTCGGCAGCGTGTACTTACTGCACTCGATAGCGCGATCAAGGTAAATAGTCTTTTCCGGCTCAAGAGCCGAATAACGTGCCGCAGCGTTAGACATTCAAACCACCAGTTCCGGTTGCTGTATCAGATCCAATGCCAAGCCCACCAGCGGCTCCAGCAAAAGGAGATTGTATCTCTAAACTAGTACGAAGTGCTTGAGGGGTTCCAACCCGACGACGTACTTTTGCACCAACAGGAGCTGCAGCTGCTTGACGTTGCATTGCTGCTTGCAGTTGCTGTTGTTGGAGTGCTTGAGCAGAGGCAGACTTTTGCTGTGCAACTTGCCGCATAGCACTCTCTTGTGCCATCTGAGCAGCTCGTGCAGCCTGTGCAGTTTGTGCTCGGCTCTGTTCAATAGAAGATTGGAACTCCCGTGAACGTTGCTCAGCATCAGCTTGCATTTGACGCACCTGAGCCAAGGCTGCTTCACGTTGAGCTTCTGCTTGTTGACGAGCAGCGGCGGCCTGTCGATCAGCTGCTTTAGAAGAAGAATACGCTCCGTAAGCAGTAGCGCCAGCAATCAGAGCAGCACCAATAAACGGCAGGATCTGATTGTTAACACCGTTATATTGTTCATCCAGAGGATCTACGTAAAACTCTGGATCAACAAATTTAGCGTCGTGCTTGCCGAGGTTAAACATACTTAGTCTCCTCTTGGAGGTTGTACTGATCTCTTAGATGACGTACAACCGACACCTGACCAGCGGTAAACCAAATTAGTTTCTCTTCCATACTAAGATCAGGGCATTTATCTGGATAAAGTTCTTCCAGATATTTGATGATCTCAGGGTCAATGAAAGGGATCATATATTGAGTCCGGTGGGTGACACGCGAGCTGCGCGAGTACCACCATAGCCGCCAATACCTAAACCGGAACGAACTCGAGTACGAGTACGGCCAGGTTGTCCAACAGTTGTTCCTGGTTGTCTACGTTGTTGAGCTTGAGCAGCTTGCACAACTCCAGCTTGGCTTTGCTGAATCCTTGCTTGTTCAAGCATCGCTTGAGAACGTAGCCGCCCGGATACAGCTGCACTTTTTCTGCCTGCAATCTGAGCTTGTTTCTCTGCTGCGGCTGCTTCAGCCCGTGCTTGAGACTGAACTCTTTGTTGCTCTTCTAATTGCCGTTGATAAGCTGCAGCTGCTTCTCGAGCTTGCTGCTCTGCTGCTTCTGCTTCACGAAACGGGCGTTGCTCATACTCACGAGCTTCGGCTTGCTTCCGTGCGTACTCCTCTTGTGGAGTCTCACCAAGTGTCTCTTGGAACTTGGGGATATTGATTGTAGTTGCGCCTTGTGAAGCAGCTCGGGGGTTGCTTGAAGGTTGTGTAGACGATTCAAGCGCCTTAGAAACTCTTTCTACAGTTTTTCGATCAAGTTGAGCACCGCCTTGCACAGTGCCTGCAGCTCGGCCAGTACCTAAGGTATAGCCGAGACTTTCTGCAAACTTCTTCTTTTCTGCCGGGTTCTTAATTTGACTAAGCGCCTTATTAGCAAGACGCCTAGCCTTTTGTTCAGGTGTTTCGTAAGAACGACCCATTGTAATAACCCGCAGAAATTTATACCTACATCAAGCGTAACTCGGAAGATCAGAGTTAGACATCTCGAAGAACGCAGGCATCCTGGCTCGTTGGGTCTCGATGAGACCTTCGGCCTTACCTGCGTACATCAAGCTGTCGCTCTGATCTAACCAGAACTGCCTATCCAGGTACTTGTCGTCTGACTTGCCCAGAGGCTGCATCACCCAATTAATGGTTGCCTTGCGGAGGCGATCCAAACTAGGAGAAACAGTGAGGCCAAGCTCACGACATACCAAGCTATTGGTAGCGACGTGTACTTGTTCATCACGGCTGATGTCCGCAGAGATGGTCCTCAGTCCAGCGTCACCGTTGAACCGGAAGAAGGGGAGGATAACAAAGAATATGCTTCGCTCAGCCACCAGTGCTTTGAGTACGGTGTGGTCTGGATGATCTTCCCAAGCTTTTCGGAGGCGAGCTGCTTCCGCTTCTGCTTGGCTATCTGTGCCGAGCGCACTTGCTGCGTATCCCAGTGCAAGGTCATGGTTCTCCTCGTCCTTGATGTTGGTGAGTAAAAGGTCACGAGCCGTTTCCGGCACCTCGGACTGTAGAGCGTCGTTGATGAACTCTCCGACGGGCAGCTCCAGTTGGCGAAGTGCCAGGGCACGGTAGACAGCTTCCTCCGCGCCTTCCTTCAATTTACCGGCGGTCGTTTGAACTGGGGTCCAAGACCGCTTCCGTGCTAGCAATTTCTGATACGGATTCATCATTCTGCGCAATTACAATCAGGTGCCGAATCCCCATCAAGGATGCCTGCAAGATAAGCATCAACATCCACGTCGCTAATAGCTGCGTAGGCGTCTGTTTTGTCTTGCGTATCGGACATCACTTGAAGAGAGTAATACAAACTCTTCAAGGGGGAGTTCAACCATCGTGACATAAATTCGCGGTCCATTGTTGTCATATCGGACCACCAATTCATAGAAATTGCGTGAGCCATTCCTGTGCTATCCATGAGCTTTTGCCACTCACAATTCAGCTCAAAGAATGTGTCCCAACCGACCTCTTCTGCGGTCTCACATTTGGGATGGAACTCGTAGCTTTGGACGCCAAGAGTCGAACTATCACGATCTACCTTGCGGCTGATCGGAGGTGAGATTTCGGGGGCTGTAGTGTAGCCAGCACGGTCCACGTAGCGGTACGCACAAGAGGCTGTAGGGGCCACGGTGAACGCTCGAGACATATTGTTGTCGGCAGCCACCTTGGAGGCCTCCATAAAGCCCAGCCAGAGGGCTTGTGCAATCTGTCCAGCTTTGGTGCCCACGTTGGCGATACCGTGGTTGCGGTTACGGAGAGCAGTAACAAGCTCCCGGTAGGTCACACCCTCGATAGCCAGCAGGTTGGCAAGACCCAGCACACCAAGACCAACTTGATTGTCTTTGCGGCTGTAGATCGCAGAGCCTTCGATGCCGGTCTCTTCATACAGCTCACACAGGAACTGCATACCGTCACGGAACGCTTTGGGGATGTCACCGATTTCAGTGATGCCAAGGTTGACGTGAGACAGCAAGCAGGTGTCGCGGCTCTTCAGCAGGATCTCCTGGCAAACGTTGGAGTAGATCCGGTCGCCGTTCTTGTCGTACTGCTTCTTGACGATCCACACATCACCCTTACGGGCGGCGTCCATGATCGCCTTCAGCTTGTCGGGGCTGTTGATGATGTCAGGATCAACGTTGACACAGCGCTTGAGCCAAGGAATACGAGCTCGGTCGTAATTAACAAACTCAAGAATGTCAGGGTGATCTGCATCGAGATGAGCAACGATCGCCCCATTGCGGTACGTCCCGCCGCGTCGGAGAATCTCATTGAACTTGGAGTAGATCTCCATGAAGCCACACGGCCCTGAAGAAACCATTCCGTGGTCGTTATGGGTACCCTTCGGACGAAGCTTAGAAAGGTGGACAGCAACACCTGCCCCATAGCGAAGAGCTTTAGATGCAAAGATCCAGCTGCCCTCCAAACCATCAGGGTGCTCGTCCATCGTGTCTTCAACGACAAACACCGTACACGAAATCGGGTACCGGCGAGTAGGGTTTTTCACCCAACTTTCGACCCGCCCGGTCATTGCAACGGCGGGGTTCAGGTTCTCGATGTTCATAGGTCGGTGAGGTTTGCGCGTTGGTAGTTGGGACCTTTCTGGACTTTTCCATCCACCTTGGTGAAGGGAAACTTGGACCAGTTAGAGACAGAGATGCGGTCGAACGCTTCATCAGGATCGACGCCAAGAGTATGGAGGTACCCGTAGGTAACCCACAACAGGTCACAAGCTTCTTTTAAAACTTGTTCACGAGGCTCATTCGCAACCGCGTAGAGCAGCTCGTAAAACTCTTCCTCCACATACGTTAGCTGACGCTCCGTATCAGGATTGGTTAGCTGGTCCGCTTTTTGCATCCAGCCCTTGACTTTGTTCGCGTTCGAGTTCATCAACGACAAGGTTGTAGGAGAAACGTTTGTGGCGATCTTGATCCCACTTTTCAGATCGTTCGATGAGACGGTCCAAGTACCACCGAGCTTTCTTGAGATCTTCAGTACCGTTCTTGTGTTGGTACCGGGTCACGTACTTTATGACGTTGCCCTCGACAAAATCAAAGGCGTGTGACTCGATGTAATCGATGCACTCAATTACTCCTTCGTCGAAGGCGTAGTGGCTTGGTCGTATTGGATCGTAGGAGGTGTCCATAGTTGAACTTCATCAAAGGTGTACTCAGTTTCGCGGAGAATGCGAGCAAGACGTGCTTGGGTCAGGGCGTAGTCAGCTCCTAACCCTTTCTTCTTGTACTGCTCAACTACAGTTCGCCATGCGGAGGCCTCTGTAAATCCCTCTTCTGGGATGAGCTTCTCTGCTGTCTTCGGGCCAACCCCAGGGCAACCAGGATAGCCGTCAGTGGAATCGCCGGTAAGAGTCTGACGATAGAAATAGGCATCAGCTTGAAGTTGATTGATGGTGATGATTTCACCGTCGTTGGTTAGGTGCAGTCCAGGGATCTGTTTGAGATCCTTGTCACCACTCCAAATGACGGTTCGTTCTTGATTGCGGGTACCAAGAATCCCGAGGATGTCATCAGCCTCAAGGTTGTACCAGCACTCCGAAGGAAACGCTGCTTCTGCCCATTGCCTTGCAGCTCTGAAGCCAACAGGTTTCCGGCGGTCCAGCTTGTTCCGGTTTGCCTTGTAAGTGGGCTCTACCTCCTTACGAAAGTTGGTGTTGGAGGTCCAGCAGCAACAGAACTTGTCTGCATCTGCTTGACGTTTCTTGGTCTCAACGAGCTCGGTAAAGATGTACCGAACTTCCTTGAGCGGCAGGTGAGTCGTGATGATGTCAGGACACCATTCGATCTCAACTTCTGCAGCTACTACTGCCTGAAACAGCAGCATATCTGCGTCAAGCAGCAGCCAAGTCATCGTTGCCTCCTTGATTCAGATCAAGCTTATTGACCTTGGCTAGGTAGTCCAGTGCTTTTAGGACGCCTTCGATATCGTCCCCGAGTTTGCCGATGCCTGTGTTGCAGTTTGAGCACAACCATCCACGATGCTCCAAAGAATCGTGACAATGGTCCCAACACAACGTTTGATCTGTTACACCGCAGCAATCACAAGGCGTACCTGGAGGTGGTGTGGCTTGTTTCTTACGCAGCCTGTAGTAGTTGCGTTGATGTTGAAGGTTGCACTCCATGCACTCAGGTCGATACCAAGTGCCGTTGCGGTGAAACTGATCAAGCGGTTTTGTTTCGCTGCAGACCTTGCAAGTCTTAGTGGCAATCTGCCCAGTTGTTTCCGACTTTGAACTCAGCACCGACTTCAATACGAAATCCAAGCGCGTCTCCTGCCAAGGCAGCAGATCTAACTGCAAGTTCTCCGACTCGTTCGGCGTGTTGCTCGAGGACTGAGAATTGGATTTCGTCATGGACATGAGCTAGGAACGTCCAGTCCCTGCCGTAAATCAAACCAGCGTTGGTGAGCTCGTCGTAACAAGTGTTGTACCAAACCTTGCTAACGAGAGCGCCTGCTGATTGTAAAAGGAAATTCAAAGAAGAATGTGGAGATCTAATCAGAATCTTTCGACCATCTAAAGCTTTGATGTAGCCCTGTGTCTCTGCCTTCTCAGTCACCATCTTGGTGAGCATTGCCAGAGCAGGCATATTCTTGAAATATTTCCGCTTCAGTTTCTTGCCGTCTTGGCCTGTGATAGTAGAAAGCTTCTCTGCTCCAGCTCCATACATCAGGGCGTAAAAGAATGTTTTCGCCTGGTCTCTTGACTCAAGACCAGCAGCTTTTTGGTTTGCGGTGTGGATGTCACCGTTGAGAACCTCATCAGCAAAGGCTCCATCATCCAGTGGCCACAAGTAATGCGCTAGGCAACGAGCTTCGATCCCACTGAGGTCCACGCCCACCTGCTTGGTGCTTCTCCCTCCCCCGAGGGAGCCAGGTCCAAACAGAGTCCGGCACTCCTTACCCAGAACCGACCTGACAGCGGGAATCTGGGCTGTGTTGGGGTGAACGTGGCTACAGCGGGCCGTAGCGCAACCAACAGTAATCACACTGCCGTGAATCCTGTTGTCACGCTCGACGAGTTTTAACCAAGCATTGTTACCAGTGCTCAGTTGGCCCAACCGTTTTTGCAGCGTAAGGATCTCTACGAAATCCTCAGCTCCAGGAATCTTCGACAGAACTGTCTCATCCACCTTGGGTTTACCTGAACCCGTAAACTCCTCTGGCTTCCAAGACAGTTGATTCTGTAACACCCAGGCGATGTGGTCTCGAGAGTTGGGATTCAACTCTTTGAGACGGCACATAGTTGCGCCTTCCACATAACCCCTAGAAGAGTCGTTACGCCGTGGGGTGAAGAGCCCTCCGTCAACGAACGGGAACCGTTGTCTCAATCGCTCGTTGAGAGTATTCAGTTGTCCATTGATCTCGGCCTCGAGCTCCAACGCCCCTTGAACGTCGAAGGCAAACCCAGATCTTTCCTGCAGGGCGATGAGACTTGCAAATCTCATCTCAAGGTCTACGGCACAAGGGATGCTTTCGGCCTTGGGTTGCAACCGAGCCCAAAGCTTAACATTTAGTTCCGTATCGCAGACGCATCGCTCAGCTAGCTCAGGAGTGAGCTCACTGAAGTCGGTCATGTCTGCGTGTTTCTTGCTGTAGCCAAGGCGGTACCCATACGCCTCGAGGCTGTGCCTGCCGTACATCTGGATCGGCATATCAGGCCGCTTCTTTTCGAAGTCAAGATCCAAGATGTTTGGGTACAGCATCCGACATAAGATCAACGTGTCGATGACCTTGCCCTTCGGTTTGAAATTGGGGTACACCTGCTGGATCGCAGGGATGTCGTACTGGATGATGTTGTGACCGACTAGAACCTCAGCGTTCTCAAGGATCTCCAACCACTCCTTCGGATCCTTATGCAGCTGCGTCTGGGTCTTTCTGTGGATTGCACAGCAGTGAATCGTAGTCACTTCCCGAGGATTCAGCGCATCCGTCTCCACGTCGAACGTCACCGTCGATGTGGACTTCAAGTCTTCGGCTGTAGCAGAAGTCAAGGAAGTCTTCGAGCCGTGAGTACTCGAGCTGGTTGCAAGGGTCATTGGACTTGAAGAAGGACTGGAGATACCTCTTCCCCTTCTCAGTCACAGCCAAAGCCGTGACCTTGAGGGGATTCATTTCTTTGAGGTGAACGTCAAAAGTCGGTTTCAAAAGAATCATCGAATTCAGCAGATTTATTGGTAAAGCTGCTACCTTTTTGCTCCAACATTCTGCCGGTCTTTTCGTCGTAGTTCACAGTCCCGGCAACGCCGCACCAGCCGGTAAATCGGTTTTTGAGAACGCGGACAACTGTTCCGTTACTGTCGTTTTGATCTTGTTGATCTCGTTCAAGACCAATACAGATGTCACTAAGCTGGCTGATGCTGTGACTACCGCGAAGCTGAGAAAGAGAGGTTTGAGCACCGTTTTCATGACCTTTGTCGCCTGTTGGGCGGCGTAAGTGTGACACAAGAAGCATCCCACATCCAGTTTCTTCAACAAAACTTCTGAGTTTTGTCATCGTTTGGTCGATGGCCCGTCGCTCGTCACCTTGGTCAAGACCTGAGACAAGAATCGATAGGTGATCAAACACGATCCAGTTGCACCCGCAACCAGTAACCAAATGACGTATACGGTTAAGCAAAACGGTAGGGTCGAGAGAGCCAAAATGGTCGTAAAGGTATAGCCTGCCCGTTCCAAGAGTTGCTTCAAAAGCGGTTGAGATCTGTTCATCGGTGAAAGGGCCGCGGTCAATGTGGACAGGGTAATTAAGCTCCATCCCAACAAAACGCCGAGCAGTTCGTCGAATGTTCTCCTCAAGAGCGACATAACCCACCGTCTCTTGCTGCCTGACGAGTAAGTCATACGCCGTCTCAGCAACAAAAGTGCTTTTTCCAATGCCTGTACCAGCCGTGATAGTACAGAGCTCGCCTTTGCGAAGACCATGGAGCTTGTCGTTTAAGAAGCTGTAGGGATACTCAGCACTCTCGACCTTGGGGTCCTCGAGCACCATCTGCAGCAGCTTGGAGCCACTGACAATGCCATCAGGTTCATACTCCGTGGCTGTCCACACCATCGTCATGATGGCTTTGCTATCGCCCGCTACAAGCGCCTCGTTGGCGTCTTTGTACCCCTCGATCTTGCCGATCTTCCCTCGACGAGGAGGAAGCAGTTGTACGGCCTTCTGGGCGGCTTTCTGACCGTGCTCATCAGCGTCGAAGCACAGGATGACCTCCTCGAACTTCAGAAGCCAATCGAGATTTGATCGAATGCACTTGTCTGCAGAGTCAGCACCATTCGGTAGTGACACGCACGGCCAGGTCTTTCTGACTGCTGCATAGGCCAAGCAGTCGTATTCACCCTCAAACACAACGAGCAGCTTTCCGCCCGAGCTCCACTTCTCTTGACCCAAGAAAGTATTGTCAGGGTTGGAGCCGTGCTGAACAAACTGTTTGTTCGGTTTACGAATCTTGTACCCCGTGAGCCGACGCTCCTTGTCGTAGATCGGCCAGTAGTACGCCTTGCTGTCGCCGTAGACACCTTGGAAATACCCAAAGGCTTTGCAAGTCTCCTCAGGTATCTTGCGGCTTGGAACTGCTTTGTAGGTACCAAGGATCGGATCGATCTCTTGATGGGCTTGTACTTCATTGATGGGCATTTGGAACGAGGTGGAAAGGTGGTGAGTGCAACCAGGGGTGAAGCAGTGTTGTCCCCCGTCGTCATACAGGGCAACGTTGTCTCGTGATCCGCAGCGTGGGCAGCTCAACCTGCCAACAACGCGAGACATAAAAAGACCTCCAAGGGTGAAGAGATGCCCCTGGAGGTCGGTGTCCTTTTCCTCGCCCGCGAACTATAGCAAAGTCCAGTCGCGTGGCAAGCAAGGTCCCTCACACCAGGGCACGTTGTAACGGTCACACCAAGTGGCGTAGGTCATACGCCCTGATTTGGTGAGCTTTTGATGTGGCTTCTGGAGGACCATCCGAATGTCCACATCAGGGTGCTGCTCCTTGAACAGCTTGATCAGCCTGCGGTCCTCTTGGTCGAAGTAGCCCTTGACCTCAAGGACCACTCCGTTGCCAAGCACAAAGTCAGGGGTGTAGCTACGAGGGATCACAAGGTTGTACTTGCGTTGTTCGTACTCCCAGTACACCCCGTTGTTCGTGAGGTCATCAGCGACCTTGCCTTCAAAGCCAGAGCGAAACCCATCAGGTTGGCGTTTGCCGTACTTGTGGAATCGCTTGGCCATTACATCAGAAGTCGGGATCTTCGGACGTGATAGTAGCAAGTTCCTTCACATTCGGCTTGGCTTGCTTGAAGCCACTCCGCTTGGTGAACGCAGCAGTGATGTCGAAGTCACCGCTGTCACGACCAGCAGAGGTCACAGCCTCAACAATCTGGATGCCTTTGGGGCACAGACGAATGCCACCACGCATCGACTTACGAGGGTGGAACACAACATCAGCAGCAACGATGACCTGAGTGCCTTCCATCAGGATCAGATCCTTTGAGATGGACACCAGCTCACTGTCAACCACAGGGAACGGGAACTCGCCATACACAGGCTTGGCAGTGAACTTGACAAGCGCAGTGCCGTCCTCGTTCAGCTCGAACGGAGGATCAAAGAAGTTCTTCTTGCCAGTCTCACCACGCCACCACTCACAGGCACGGTCGTACTCACTGGAGATGGCATCAACGATGTCACCTGCGTCTTGAACTAAGACCTTCAGGCGGAAGTCAGAGGGCTCACCCTGGTACGTCGGGTTTTCAAAGAAGCTAGGCACCCACCCAGTAATCGAGCCAGTGACTTGGATTTGCTTGAACTGCATCAGCAGAGAGCGTCAAAAGGACTCACAGAAAGTACTGAGACGCTTACGGTCGTGAAGGGGCTTTGGGACAGCTCTTAAAGTGGTCCTTAAGAACAACACCAAAAGAAACCCATAAGTACCTTTTAAAAGTTCTTTTAGAGGGTTCTTGTGGTTGTCATTAAGGACATCTCAATGACTCAGCAGAACATCTCACCTGAAGATCAGGAACGGATTGTTACAGATGCTGACGCAACTGATGACGACTTCTTCGATCCTGAACACTTCTACCTACACTCTGAACCTGAATTCTGGCCTTCAACCAATGAACAATGAGATTGATGAGACTCTGTGTATCCCTTCAGATCTCATCATCGAAGAGTATGAGTACGCTCGTACTGAATACAAAGGTTCTTTCCGTGACTCAGAACGAGACTTCTGGGATGGCTACATGACCGCTATCGAGAAGCTCTGTTCAGATGTCGTGCTTGATCTGAATGAGCAATAGAGAGCGTGTTGCCCTAGAGCTGTTCTACATCACAACCAATGCCTTCATCATCGCAGGTGTCATCAGACACTGGCACAGTTAGGTACACAGACGAAGAGCTCACAGCAATGTGTGATCAAGCTCTACGTACTGAGATCATCAAGGCTTGTTCCTGTGCGTACTGGGAGAACGAGAGGTTTGCAAACTCTCTGATCGATGCTCCAGAGCGCCTACAAGCCGTGTTCGATGTCCTTCTGGGGTATACCCGTATGTTTGGGGTCGAAGAGGTCTTAGAGAGGCTTAGAGAGCCTACTCAGGCTCCCTCTCCTCATACAGAGGCTCAAGCTCCCCAAACTCATTGAACAACCAGCACTCACCATCCCTGATCTTTTGGTAATCAGCTTCAAGCAACTCAGCAAAAGCACCCACCAATGATTGGCACATCCCTGCTTCTAACACTGCTTTGTGCAGTTGGCTTTGAGCCTCAGCAACAGCAACAACTGATTCCTGTGGAGTATCTTCTTCCTCTTCGTTCTCAAGGAAGTCAAGAGCGTTATTGGCGCGAACCTGAAGCACCTTCATCCGTGCCATCAACAACGGAATGTATTGACTGGCCACTTGCTTGAGTGGCCCGTAGAACTTCTCCTTGGCGTTTGCTGGTGCCATAATCGGCAATACCCCTCTGGTTCCAACTTAAGATATCTGGAATTTGTCAGTGTTGGGCCGCGTGATAGTAGTCATAGATGACTACTCCTTTCCTCCTCCAAATGCAATTGAGAGTCAGTATCAATAAGCCTCTATGCGCATAGACGCATAAACACATACAGGCTTACTGCTATTGCGACTCATTCTCAATAACTAAATATAAGAAAAAGGCCCCCAATGTAGGGAGCCAGTTCTCTATAATCAGCGAGCCAGAATAGCCAGAACAAACGCGAGAGTGAACAGGCTATATAGAGCGAGCTCGCTATACTTTGCCACGCGAATCATCAGTGCTCCTTAAACGCGATCACAAAGTTTCTATCGGCTCGAGCGCATAGCTTACAGCTGGCACAAGTAGCGCTGTCTGTATATTGCTCGGGGCAAGGAATCACATCAAAGGACTGATCAATCTCCTCTACTGACTGGACTCTCAACAACTGTTTGTTGTCTTGAATTGCCCTGACTGCTAACTCAAATACAGACGAATCAGTGATGACAACATCAAAGCCGACTGAGTTAAAGAAGCCAGCATCATCAACATTCTCGGTTGAGATGTTAATAACAAACCCAGGCTTTGAGTATCTCTTTACTGCTTGCAAGTTTGCAGGTCCGAAAGACTCATCAGTGTGCCAGTGAGTGTAGGTATAAAGACTTATACCGGTTTCCTCTACTGTTTGCCTGAGTTGTTGGAGTTTTAAAAGGTCTAAAGCGTTGCAGTAATTAAGAGTAGGCAAGTCTCCAGATACGTTGTGACGCATTAAAGAACCCGGCTTAAGTTTCTTGATTTGATTTAAGAAACCTTGCCAGTCAGTTCCTCTCTCTTGCTTCGTAACTTTCGCCCAATGCCAACTTTGAGGCCCGCGCTTTGCGTAGCACTTGTTATAGAGCCCGCATGATAGTGGGCAGGTTTCTTTAGAACTAGTTGAAGCAGGTAAGCCCCCTAGTTTCTTGTTTGAGCTCTTAGTCGTTAGGTGAAACTGCATCAAAAAGCACCGTCAAATAGGGTAGAGAAAAGATCATCAAGGCAAGCCTCAAGTTGCTCGCGCTGATCATCAGTCAAGTTCGGATCTTTAAGTTTTCGCTCTAACTGATCAGCAAACTTAAAGGCCTTTTCTGGACTCTCAAAGTTAATCTCAGGCCAAGTAAGATCACTTGCCTTAATCTCGTGAGTGCTCACTTAACAAAGCTCCTAAGCGATTTGCGGGCAATGTTCATAACTGAAAAGCGAGGGAGCTCCACAGCTTTTCTCGTGATCTTTTCTCGCATCGCCTTGGACTGATCAAGCCACCAGGCAGTGCTCCCGATCTCGTGCTGCGATTCTTTAAAAGAGAACCGCTTGCGATAAACAACCTCACCCCATCCGTTTAAAACGCGGATAGAGCCTGCAGGGAAAGCCGGAAACTGCACAACAAAGTTGAGTGCATCCTCCAGAGTTTCAAATACTGCCAGGGTGAAATATTCTTGCTTCGTTCTGTAGCCTTTGAGCTGGACTGCGTGAGAGCTTGTCTGCCATGAGTCCGTGGCTCTTAAGAGTCGAGACATGGTGCGGATCTGGAAAAGGAAAGGAAAGCTCAGCGAGTGAGCTTCGCGCCATGATGCCGTCCCTGCCAGATTTGGCAAGTGATCACCGACACACTCTTTACGGTTAGTGATGCTGAAGAGATTGTGAAGAGGTCTGAGAGGTCCTTAGCAGGTCCTTGAAGGCCTCTCTAGTTGGGTGTGTGTCCGCGTGCATATAAACACATTTAAGGCCCGTTCTAGGACCTCCTAGGCCCCTCTAACGCGGACTCATCCCGACTTCGGGGAAGGCTAACCCAAACTCATAACGACTCCGACTTAGCGTCATGCGACTATGCGGCAATACGCATACACCGGCAGGCCAATGCCCCCCAGGGGGTAGATGCCCGGCGCTACTCGTTAACTAGTGCTCAAAAATCTGAAGCAAAAACCTTTGGGTACTAATAAATAAAAAAAGAGGAGCCCTCTCAGACCCCTCTAAAACCCTCTACAACCCGCCTCTGCTACTTCTTAGACCTGTTGTAACCCTTAGAGACCACACGGAGGTTCTTACGCCCGTTATTGCGGGGGTTACCGTCCTTATGATCTACGTCCTTGCCTTTGAGGTTGTAGCCAGCTTTAGCAAGCTTCCGGCGAGCCTTATTACGGCTACTACGGTTCTCCCGCTGCTCCTTAGAGCTGTGGTAATTATCGTATTCCTTACGGTAGTTGCGAGCCATCTAGCCAGCCAAGAGCTTTACCTACTGTAGGGAACTCTTTACAGAAAATCTCTTTGCACTGAAGAGCTATTTGTTGGTGTTCTTGTTGAGTACCGTTAGCAGCTCTCAGATCGATGTAGTGAATCCAGCTCCTAAGAGTTCCAGACATATACAACCGGGTAGGAGTAGCAAGAGGAAGAACATCCCGTGCTGACTCTTTAGCCACACCAGAGCTCACCATCTCTCTGTAGAGGTCTTGGGACTCCTCAAAGAGCTGATTGATCCTTCTGTAGAAGATCTGAGTCTTCTGAGGATCCAAATCATCAATAGAGTTCTGTCTGTTTTTGGTGTCTTGTCTTCTGAGGTGAGGAGCAGTAGCTGTTCCTAGAGCTTTGACATCTGCGTATCGCTGAGAGAACTCTTGGAACGAGAACGATCTGTGTCTAAGGATCTGAGCAGCAATAGATCTGGTGGTGTTGATTTCTAGTACCAGATGCACCATCTCAAAGGGAGACCAATGACGGTGCTTGATCAAGTAGTTGATCAGTCTGTCGTTATTGAGGTTACTGGTTTGGTTACTGGGGTTAGAGACCCTAGCCATATAGACCAGAAGACTCTCAGCATCTTGAGTCCTGGTAACCAACCGAACAGTCATGGAGTCTTCTAAGGAGATCCCAGACATTATATAAGTCTTTAAGGGTTCTTAAGGACAACAACAAAGAACCCTTTAAAACCTGTTTTAAAACCTTATAAAAAGATTATAGCGACCGTAAGTCGTTGCTGTGGGTAGACGCTTTAAAAACTGGCTAAAGACCGTATGTCCTAAGGTGCGGCTGTTCTTTTCGTAAAAATTACAGTGCCACGTCTTCTTGTTGCTTGTGAATACAGCGGAAGAGTGCGTGATGCTTTTGCGGCAAAAGGTTGGGAGGCTTGGAGCTGTGATCTGCTTCCGTCGGAACAGCCTCACGGCAACCACTATGAAGGTCCTGTAGAAGATTTATTGGACCAGCATTGGGATTTAATGATTGCTCATCCGCCTTGTACGCATTTAGCTGTTTCTGGCGCACGGTGGTTTAAAGAGAAACAGAAAGAGCAGCGACAAGCTTTGGAGTTTGTACGACTGCTTCTTAATGCCCCAATCGAAAAAATAGCGTTAGAGAATCCCGTCTCGGTCATCTCTAGCCGTATCCGAAAACCTGACCAAATCATTCAACCTTGGCAGTTTGGTCACGGAGAAACCAAAGCCACCTGTCTATGGCTCAAAAATCTTCCCAAACTGAAGCCGACTCAGATTGTCGATGGCCGGGAAAACAAAGTTCATCGAATGCCACCAGGGCCTAACCGTTGGAAAGAGCGTAGTCGTACCTATTTAGGAATTGCACAAGCGATGGCAGATCAATGGGGAACCTAGGAGCCCTCTAGAAGCCCCTGTAAAGCCCCTGTGGGGTGCTTTAGGTATCTAACCAGTTAGCACCCCCTAGAGAGGCCATAGAGGCCCTCTGAAGGTCCTCTAACGACGTTGCGTATCCCATAACGTCCACAGAGAGACCACCATCTCCTTGGATAAACTTTCGTTCTAGTTCCCACTGTTCTGCTAAACGAGCAGCCATGGCGTTCTTTTCCGTTTGCGCCATGGACTCCGTAAAGTACTGGACAGCCATTGCGAGTGCATCGAGGCGGTCATCATGCCGAATGGAGTTTTTCTCTTTAGTAATACGGGTGAGCTGAAAGAAGAGTTGGTACTGACTTCGAGTTTCAGTTGGATAGCACTCTGTGGAGGCGAGATCCTGAGTGATTACGTCAGTGTCAACCATGAGCCTGTGCTGGTTCAAGACCGGCTCAAGGGTGTCAATGATCCTGACTTCCTTTTGTTTTGTGTGTCGAACCTCTTCAATGCTGCAGGGGTAAATCGTTCCCAAGTAACGTTTGAGAAGCTCAGAGAACATCCCGAGGCCGAGGTTACTTTCAACCAGTATTTGCTTGACCTTAAATTCTTTAGCGATGACAGCGAGCTTTTTAAGATTCGCCTCGCTGTAACCTCCCCGAAGGCCACCGCTCGCCAACAGGAAAAGGTTTCCGTTCAAGTAGGCGACTACTGCATAACCGAGCTCGTCAGAGCCTCTGCCGGAAGGGTCAACAGCCATCACGACTCCGGTGTAATCCAGAAACTCCGATCCGATCTGTGCAGGCTTGTAGAACAAATCACCGTGAAGACCAACAGAGGGGAGGTCTAGGGCTTTATCGCCGTTAGCCATCCACACCACCTTGTCAGGGCCTTGTTCGCGGTTTAAGCGGAACACACAGAGGTCCTTGAGTTTGAGAGGGAACTTCTCTTCATCACTCAGTGAGATGTCGAGGAGGAACTGGAGGTTGAACGTAGACTTACCAATAGAGAGCTGACGCGCCTCTAACTCCTCCCACCCAAAACGACGAGGGTCTACTGGATGTCCAGCTAGGCTCTTGTCTTCATCTAGGTCTGCTTGGATCTTGGGTG
>BCSF01000411.1_pt1 | contig 17493 bp, 29 predicted proteins | sample 1016431 | NCBI WGS metagenome assembly BCSF01 (sample SAMD00045685;SAMD00045686;SAMD00045687;SAMD00045688;SAMD00045689;SAMD00045690;SAMD00045691;SAMD00045692;SAMD00045684;SAMD00045690;SAMD00045691;SAMD00045692;SAMD00045684;SAMD00045685;SAMD00045686;SAMD00045687;SAMD00045688;SAMD00045689, study...
ATTTCAACGAGTGTCCATAGATGCCGAATAGCTTCAGCCTTTAGCGCGTCCCGGTGACATTGTTCCGCGTAGATGCTGCGCAGATTCCAGTGAAGCAAATGGTCCGGATCTGCTTTCCAATGATTACCAGCATTTAATATATCTTTTAAGCGCTTCATCATTTCGGGCGTCTGTTCTTGTACCCATTTTAAGCAGTCTTCTGCCGCGTCTTCTGGCAAGTGTCGCGCCGGTCGTGGGCGTTCGTTGTTTGCTTTAATGACCATTTGAAACATTATAGCGCGCTCCCATCCGTAGTTAATGGCTCATAGTCTGTCGATTCTATAACTTGCGATATGGTCGCGACAGATGCCATCGAGTCTATCGCTTTTGTGTAGGCGCGCCGGGCGTCCGTATAGCTTTCACAAACGACCCAATAATCTTGCGGTTCACCTACTGCGCGAATATCAAACGACCAGGTTACGATATAGCTTCTCATTGTTCACCCCCTTCAGTTAGTTCAACATATCTTGCAAGCGCTTCTCTCATGCCTTGCACAATAGACCATCGCGCCCCCCAATCAATATTGATACTGTCATCGATGCCGCGATAATCGCCGTCACGCCCTAGCAACGTCTCCGCGTACCAATGCCCGCCCGTCGAATGCCATTCGCCGTTAATGGGCTGATAAACCGCTATCACGTCACCATTGCCATTTGGAGAGTATTTATCGACCGGCTTTCGGATTACTTCAGCCCGGTAACATTCGGGAAGTATTTTCCCTCTCAATGATGCGACCAAATTATCAGAGAGCACAATGTGCTCATGCTGTACCGTTTGCCGTTTCATGCTTCACCCCCTTCAATTGTTCGGGCTTCTGCTTCTGCTTTTGCGTTTTCCCATCGTAGCCACAATTTGGCCGCGGTAATCTCTGCTTCATTGTAGATATGCTGCAGCGCATAGTGCGGAACCATGCTCTCTTCATCGTCTGCAAAATCTAACGCGATGACGCCGGGACGATGCCATAAACCGCCGGTATACTTCCCCCCTTCACTTTCAAAGTGCATCCCGCCAATTCCGTCCCCATCATGAAGCAATTGAAATTCGCGCCCAATTTCAAGGCCGGCCAACAATAAGGCCAATTCTTTTGCATTTGTTACGCTTGGCATGCTTACCCCCTCGCTATAGTGTCGAAATCATAAACAAACGACCCGGTATCACTTTTCGCCGGTCCCTTTGCTTTGAGTGCAAGCGCTACATTGCCCGCGTTTGCGTTTACCCAATCGCTAGCGTCACCATCTATCACCCGGCGCCCAAACATAACGTCCGGGCATTTGCCGCGGTATACAAACGAAACCGGAACGCCGGCCGATAAACCCAATTCCATTTGTTTCTGGTAACCGGGCGCACCGGATGCGCTAAACATCAAACGATAGTTTTCGGGCGTTTGGTAGAGTCGCTTTGCGCGCTTGGTGTAATCGTAGAAGTCCAGATCCGGGAAGCGCTCCGGGATATAGTAATCTTCCCAAGCGATATCAGAGAGGACGTTAAGCCGGACGGTACCCTTTACCCCTTGACGCGCACATAGCCGGTCGAATTTGTAGAGCTCATCCACTAATTGGTCAATGAATGCTATCCGGTCCGTATGATAAAAGTCCGTTTTAGCTTGCCGGGCGTCTTGGACATTCTCAAAACGTCCGCGGCCGGCGAGTTTAAGGCAGCCGGACATGCACATGGCAGCCTTACTACCGGCGCATATAATCGGGTCCGGGAATAGAGAGAGACCGGCAAAACGACGTTTAAAGCTTGCCTTTTGCGTTTTGCGGATCTTCAGATTTCCGGGGTTTGCGTTTGTGTCTAATAGTTTCATGACTCGCCCCCATCAACTAAAGAGCTCATTTCAATCTCATAAGAGATATGTTCTACCAATTCCGCAACGCTACCGAATGGCTGGCCGTGATAAAGAAAAGTTTTCATAGTTCGCACCTATAAAAGAGTTGTTAGTTATAGACGGCGAGCACGTCGCGCTTTTTTACGCTGACCGCGTTTTCTGTTTCTTCTCTTTATATATGTGTCGATATCACTTGCGCCGGTTTGCCCGATGACAAACGACAGAAGAATAAACAAACATCCAAAAGCGAAAAGAGAAACAAATAAAAACTCAGTGAATAAAAGCATTTCGCATCCCGTCTAATCTCACATATATAAAGAGAAGAAACCCGAACACTACTCCCCTTTTCATCATTTGTAACGTTTTTTGTTACATCTTTTTCGCATAAGAAAAGCGGTTTTTATACTCGTACCGCAAAAAAAAACACAAGGGATTTTCATGTTCTGCGGGGGTAAAAACCCCAACCGTGGGATAGTAAATAGCTACTAAAACCGTAGCCGTGGGATAGTAAACATCAACACGAATTTACAATTTACAAAACCGTAACCGTGGAATAGTTAAAGCTTCTTCTTTGCCGTTTCGATTGCGCGCTTCATTGCGAAGCTGAAATTTCTGCTGATGCCAGTGCGATACGCTTCCATTGCAATCCTGTTAGCCGGGAAGGTAATGCGCTGCTCTCGTGCGGATCTGCCGAGGTTTACAATCTGTACGATTCTGCCTCGCGCCTTACGGTTCTTCGCGTCACCTTCGTAACCGCTCTTACCGTCTCGTCTCCCGACACCTCTGTTGCCCGGCGTGTTGGGGACTCCCTTTGGCCCCCCAATGAAGTATCGCTTGCTCTTGTTCCCTCCCACCAGGTTCCCGGACTTAAAGACACGTCGCGAGATATTACCCTTGCCGGTCAAGTCCTTGCCGATGTTGTCCATGATTGGCTCGGGGAGGCGTTGATTCTTTGCGCGCTTCGTACCCCCATAGATTATCTCTCTCATATAAGAGTGACTTGGCGGGTAGAAGATGTGGGATTCAAGATTGTCTTTAGTCGGGAAGTTGTTGCGTAGACCTCGCAGCGTAAACGAGGTTGGTCCGCCTTTGATACCACCCATCATCATACTATCGCGGATTGTGTCGTTAGCGTGGTGTTGAGCCTTACGCATGGTTAGAGACAGCGCGAATGGACTCTGCTCTTCGACCAATTCTTTGAGGAAGCCTTCCAGCTTACCGCTTTCGTAGATGACCTTAATCATCCATTGATTGTACTACATCATACACTTGGTGTACTGCAACCGTGGGATAGTCAGTAAACAAAGAATCCCCATAGGTTTCGTAGTTGCGCAGCCATCGACGTACAGTAGATTCATGAGCGTGAACCTGGCCGGAAATATAACCGTGGGATAGCCCTTTGTCTCGCAGCTTCTTGGCTTTTATTAATTGCTCTTTTGTCATTTTTAGAGGGCAAGAGTTCCTGTGACCGCCGGGACGGCCAGTTGATTGTGGGTTAGCTTACTTCCAGATGGGGTAAGCTTTTGCCATCTCTGCTACGAATCCGCTCTGCGTTGGGTTCTGCTGAAGCGTATCTAGCTGTGTCTCTACCGATACTCCACGTAGGTTCGCTACGTTCTGGATTACCTGTGGTAGTAAGTCGCGCTGTCGGCCGATAAGCTGATGTTCAGTCGCGAATGCTTGCATCTTTTCCTGCTTAGACATGGTAATGCCCTCCAAGTAAATGCAAGGCCAGTTTAACGCATTATGAGACAGTTGCAACAATACGTGTGACTAATTCCAACTCACGATGTCGTAGTAGGGATCAGCTTCCTTCTTCTTCACTTCCTCTCGATAGTGGTCTGATATCTCTTTACGTAGGATGGCGTTCGTCTTCATGATGCAGTTCGACTTCTCCCGCAGGATAGTCATGTGTCCTTCGCCACAGTACTCCCGAAGGAAATCGTGAAACGCTACTGGGTTCTCTGTGAAGTACCGATGGCATCCGTGGCACCCGGCTAGTGCGTTATCCATAGACCAACGCACCGCTTTGTTGCGTCGGCCAAAAATGTGCATGGCTTCGAGTCTATCTGCTGCACCACAACGGACACACGCACCATCACGGATCCTTACTGCCTTACTGAAATGAATATCGCAAGTCTCGCGCTTTAACCTTCTATTGAGTGCCATGTTTGTCTCGCTCGAACTTCTTCTCGCGCAGGATGGCAGGCTCAGTGTTACAGCAGTCGCAAACCCATCCGGCTAAATAATGTGGCGGTTCTGACTTCCACACGGGAACCATCTCTTTGTGGCACTCAGTGCAAACCACTTTCCGTAATTTCTCGAATTGCTTCATCGAAGTCCTCATCTTGTAACATCATGAGCCAAGCGGCGAAAAACGTATCTACTGACATATCGACCGTCACATCACTCAACCCACCCAAATGCACGTCAGTCCAATCTGGATTCTGTGGATTGGTAGACGCATGGATAATCTGGCTGACTAACATGACTGCAGATCCACCCGTGGGTGTCGGCAACTTTAACAACGGTACATTCATGGGCGGACTGTAATCCTGGCAACTTCGCCATCGGTCTTGTGATATGTAATTACCTTAGCACCTCTGCGTGACACCCATCCACCGCGGGAGGCATATGCATCTCTCCCAGATAAAGTGGGATGCTGCTCTGCGATTGCACCTCCATCTTCGATAACTTTCTCATGATGGTAATGCCCGACATGGATGTAGGTCTGGGTCGCGGAGCCCCACATCTTTCTAAATCGAGGTTCACTAGCGAATAGTTTATGGAGATTAGCCAGCTTAACTTTGTGGCCGTGATGAAAGCCAAGCATCGTTTCTCCCCATAAGTAACCGTAGAACGGGAACTCGTTATCGATGACCTCGACTCTTTCATCGTCTCCAAAAACGTGCTTGATATATTTGCGTAGCCAGATAGAACCGGAGATGTCGTGATTGCCTTCTGCGCTTACAACCACAACTTTTCCGAAATGCTCGAGCATCATACCGACCGCTTGTGACATTACTGTCATCGCTAGCTCAACTAATTTGCCATACCGTGTATCAGCATCGAGGATATGCGAGGACGTTGGCGTTATCGCGAGCATCCCATCCCAGTGCAAGAAGTCACCAAGCTGACATAGGACACCGACTTCTGATTTGGGACTGCCTTGTATCATCTTGTGTACTGAGTCCAGGAATACCTGCCTGGCGATATCGACATCCCAAGCATCACCCGTCTCAGCTTCCCAGGCGTACATCCCGAGGTGGAAGTCAGTGATGGTCAGCAAGCTTAAAAGGTTCTCATCTGTTTGATGCGGCATCGGCGTAGGAGTAAACCGTGGGATAGTGCCCATCGCAGCATCCAAACGCTCAAGCATGATTTCGATTTGCCGCTTCTCATCGGATTGGGACTTAACCCACTGACCAACAGGCTGACCCTCATCGTTGTAGTAGGTAGATACGCCTTTAACCTTGAATCCGTCAGGGACGGTATGAATCATGTCATGTTGGGGCGACCAGCCTTGCGTGGCGGCTCTAGCTTTTACGGCTTGAACACTGTCTCGGACAGCATATCGAGAGCATCCCACTTTTTCGCCGATTTTAGTGTAGCCAAGACCTTGCTCGTGTAGCTCTACGATTTGTCGTTGTCGGTCAGTATTACAGTAGTTCAGTAAACTCATCGCTTCCCCCCAGAAGAGACGACGCTAGTTCTTCCTCCCGAATCTAACGTCAATTGAGTATCTTTCAGCGAGTAGCCTACTCAAGTGCTCGTATACCTCATTAACTTCAATTGTGTTGATTTTAGTGGTTGATTCGCAGCCGGTTACGGCTTTTTGGATTGGGCGCCACATATATTCTTTCACCATATACATCGTTGGCTCGATTGGTACGCCCTCTTTGATAACAGTTTTCATGTCCATGCCACGCGCTTGCATGACCTTAGCGACTTCATCGCAGTAAGCGTGAATCGCAGAATTTTGATTAAGCGTTCTCGAAGGTTTGACTATCTCGAAGATTAGATCCTGGTTCTGATTCTCCATGACGTACTTGCAAAACTCCTCCGCCTGGAACTTGTTTCGCACCATCCACCGCTGACCCATCTGTTACCCTCTCACCAGAATATGTTACATATTGCCCGAATTTAGCTAAACAATCATTCCTAAACGCCTCAGATTGCATGAAATCGTGCGTTAAATCGTCTAACTGCGTCCATTTCTTCATATGAACCGTACAGGATTCCGTACTGTTCTTTTGCGCGAAGGGGCTCCCTCCCTGATCCCGAGCCCGGTTTAACCAAGCATTAACGAATCGCTTGATGCCTTTCTTAGTCTTACGCTTGCTAGGGTTGGCGTCACACCACGAATCCATAGCCCCTAGCTCTGCGAAGATGTCCACGTCTACGTAACTGTGCTGCCAAGCTAAGATGTCCTCGTCGCTTGGCTCCCAATGCGTGCCGTCTTTCAGAATCATTTCTTTGCCCACTCCGACCAACTGGTTATTTTTGCTTTCAGGTTATCAACGTTGCCCTCGTAGTAATGGCGTTGCCCTGCATGGAACACCTCATAGGAATTCACTTCCATCGTCTTTGAATTACCCGAGACCACGAATACGGTGAAGTCATCACCTTTATTCATCAACTGCTCATACATGATTTCTTGTGAACGCTGAAGTTTGCCCCCAACGCTTTTCCACTCGAACCACAGGAACTTGCCCTTAATCTCTACGCAACCGTCTACGTCGCCCATTGAAATCCTGCCTGGGAAGCAATCAGAGAACCACTCCAACCTCGGAGCACACCGCTCTTGATAACAGCCGTTCTCTTTACAGTCCCAGCGTAATGGCCTTTCAACTATTTCAACCATCCACACTTCCCCTTTTGATGTGCTACGCACAACAATCAGTTAATTAATAATGACGAGCTATGATTACCGTATCGAATCTTGACATCTATCCGCTTGACCTGCTCTCGGCCAACGGGGCGCATCATGAAGAGGGTCAACTCCGCTCCAGGGTTCTTAGGTTCCCTGGCCTAACGCCCGATAATCTCTGCGAATTGGAAGATGGAAGTGTTTGAAGAGAACTGAGTCGTTCTGTATACTGTTTCCATCTTGTTTGTTCGCACCTTCAAGATACCACCACGGCATACCCCTGTCTATGGTCTCTAAGCCCCCGAAAGGGGGCTTCTTTTTATCTCCTACAAAGTTCAAGAAAGTTCTCTAGTGACATTCCAAAGGTGTCGGCTAACAAACACACCTTAGAAAACTTTAAATCCCTAGCCTCGCGATATCGATATATTTGCATACGACTCGTACCTAACCGTTGTGCGAGTTGAGCAACAGATAAATCGTGCTGCTCTTGTGCCAGGATTACCCCCTTACCCAAATTGTACTCAGAACGGGATGTCATCCTCTGGGATCTCCACTGCTTGTTGTGGTTGCTGAGCGATACGCTGAGCTTGTGCCATACCCTCTTTTGCGGCAATAGACTCTTTACTGCGCTTATAGTCATCAACCTTGATGTAGACCGTATTACCGTAATCGTCAGGCTCTCGTGAGTCACATACCTCTAAGTAGATAAGCTTCTCCTTTCTCATCGCCAGCCATGCCATAGCTGCTTCCCGGTCTATCTTAATCTTCGCCTTAACAAAGCCTGGGGTGCTCTCATAGCGATTAGCGTAAATACCCTTTGGATACTCTATTTCACTGCTCATTGTTTTCTCCATACATTGCCTTCTTTGCTGCGTTGAACTCATCACTGTGGAGCGCTTTACGTTCTGCTGTAGTCCACACTCCGCCGTTCCGAGGCGCTACCCATAACGCTGTCTTATCGTCGTTAGTTATCTCGGCGTAACACTCGGCTGCTGTCTCCCAGTTCTCTGTCTGAATTGCCACTTTTATGGCGCTGATAGACATGAGATTTCGCTTGACCGCATCATCGTGTACAGCCATTGGATCTCGCTCCTCGCTTGCTTTGTTACCATCGTCATCGGCCGCGGGAATACCTGCAGCGGCTTGCAGTCCATAACGGCGTGCATACGTGATACAAGAACCCACTGCTTGGGCATCACGCTTGAGTAGTGGAAGCATATGGGCCGACTTCATCCATTGACCGCTCTCATGCATAAGAACAGTAATGACGCCGGCAGAATCACCGTCCACGATGGGGAACTGCGTATAAGACAGTCCGTTATCGGCGAATGGCTCTTTGATGGCCTTGATGACCTCGGCAAGGTCTGCGTACTTAGATTTGTAGAACGAGTTGTCCGTTCCCTTCTTGGCTGAGCCCATCTCACCTTGTGCTTTACTCAAAGCAGCGGATAGCTCTGTGATTACAAGACTAGTCTCTAACATTAAATAAACCCCTCTCTTTCTGCATAGCAGTCTTCTGCGTTAAGGATGCTATAGCCGTGCCACCAGCCTCTACATCCATCCAAAACCTGGATTGGCTCAGCGAATGCAACTCCGCTGTCCTCTCCATCTATAAAATCATCAACGAGATTGGGCTCCCAGTAGCAATCGTCGTCATCGACCAGGAGCCATAGTCGGTCTCCGGTGACATCTTCGATTGGTGCGCCCTTGAATGACGTAACCCCATGTGGCACGTCGGCAACAATGCAAATGCTATGCAGCATAACCCCTCCTAGTTTTTAGTCTCTGTATAACAGAATACGTGACAACGTGTTTGGTGTCAAATAATAACCAGGGGATAGCCGTGGGATAGGAAAGGTTAGATTAGCCGTAAGTCCACATTACGGGAGTGGTAGGACGTATATCGACGTGTACGAAACCCTTTGCAACACCTATGCCGCCAAAGCCCATCTTGAGAGCTTCGTGGACAATGTTCATGCGCTCAAAGCCGTTGGATACAGCGATATCTGCAGCGATACCTTGCGTGTGTGTCCCGGGCTTCTCTTTGCGCACCTCGATACTGTGCTTCGTGGATCTGTAGCCGCTAGTGATAGTGAACGGAAACCCACAACGCTCTCTGAGCTCATCGAGCATATGGATGAACTCTTCCTTCATATCGTTCTCGCCGGTCTCGCGGCAGCGGAACTCAGAAATATCAAAATGCTTGTACATCACTTCTTCCTTAACGACATCAATTTATCTGCGCCACGAATACCAAAACTGGCAGAAATAGCGAGAAACAGCAGATACTGATACCAGTCATCAAGCTCAGACAATACTGAAAATCCATGTCGAACACGTTCAATAATCTCGGGGTCATTTGCGATTGCGCCGTAACTGATGGCTATCAGCGGCGCCGCAAGTATAACGGTCCAGAACTCATCTTTCCATGAATGCATAGACGCATCAGCCATTTTACTTTCCCAGGCTGCGTCGTTCTGTATTACCTGAAGTTTGCGCTCGTGTGTGGCTTGCTTCTCTGCTGCCTTGCGCTTGAAATGTCCGCCGACGAGCTCAGTGACCGGGCCAATCAGTGTTTGCCACATTAGCGCATGAACTCAAGGACAGTAATTAGGAGGGATAGGATAGCGATGACGAATGTGCCGCCGTACATCATAAGCTTTTCGATACGTTCAAAACCATTGTCTGATTTGGTCTCAAGCTTATCGAATCTGCTCTTATGGTCGTTAAGGGTGTCCTGAATACTCTGATATCGGACAAGGCACTCTTTTTCGTGCGCTTCTAGCTTGATTAAGGCTTCTTGTCCAACGTCCATATCATTTCCCCAGGGGATTCGCTAACTCATCCATTGCCGTCCACGCATCGTCCATATCACGCTGTAATCGCTTGATGCGGTCATCGACATTACTTAGGGCTTCCATCTTAGCATTAACAGTTATAACAGTCTCACTATTTGATTTCTCGACAGCACTAATTCTATCTCGCAAATCAAGTAAATCTTGCTGCGCTTTCATGATTGCTTCTAGATTAGTTCCGAGTTCAGCCAGCTTACCTTGCAATTCAGATACGTTATTGTCCTCTAGCTGTTGATTCATGTTGGCAATGGCTACTTCGTATTGCTGCAATTGCTTCTCTGCATCAGTCTTAAGGTCATCAAATCGCGCTTCTATCACATCGGTGCGAGCTCCGGCTTGAGTGACAGCATCCTCTTGGCTTTCTAATCGAGAGAAAAACTCCGACGCTGTCCAAATACCGCCACCGATAGTTGAGCCAAACGCAAAGACGATACCAATCCAAACGCCCTTAATCTGCGTCCCGCCGATGTTTACTTCTAAGTCATCAACCGCCATATAAATCTTCGTAGCACGCCTCGGGATCTGCGGCGAACCAACATCCGCCTTCTGGTGAAGTTTGGAAGAACGGCATCTGCTCGCTCTCTACTAATATCTCTTCCACTGACACATAGTAGTTAGAAAGGTTAATGCCTTGTATGGTTGTACCGCCATCGAACGATATCCAGACCGATTGCGTTACTGCATCAAAGAAGACACTCGCAGCCTCTTGATAGGTGACTCGCAAATCAAAGGCCATCTCATCTGCAATCTCCTGCAGTGACTCATCATTAGCAACTGCCATGTATGCCGCGGCTACCTGTGTGGCCTCGTGTACGGCGACCAAAGCGTCGTTGTATTGCTCAACCTCTTGATCCTCGAGGGTTACATCATTTGCAGCGATATACTCCTGTAATGCCATCGCTTGTCTGTCGTCGGCCGCTTCCGCTGCATCCATCGCCATCTCGTTGACAGTTGCTACCTCAATTAGTACCTGTGCCGCCTCTACATAAGCATCGATAGTCTGACTGACCACGTCCATAGCGGTCGAGGCTTGGTCCTCAAAGTACTGCTGACTATTAGGGTCATAGGTATAGGTTTGATTCTGTACGGCCAGTACAGCGGCGTTATAAGCGTCCTGCTTAGCCTTATCGAGTAAACCTTGGTCTACTGTGCCATCAGGTGCAATCAAGCCCTGCCAGGAGTAAGACTCTGAGCCGGCGATTGCTTGTATGCCATACTTAAAAGTGTTGCGGATATTTTGAGATGCAGTTACGAGATTGTCGATTTCATTCGCGTGTGCTGGTGCGGTAACGAGTAGACAGGCTACCAGTAACTTCTTCAACCTCATCTGTCTCAGCCCCCATTCCTAAAATTGCGTCGTAAAACTCCCGTTTCTCTTCGTAATCGGGGATGTGCAATCCTGGTTTCTGCTTGATTGCTAAAAATGCTCTCTTACCTACTACAATTCTTCCAGATTTTATCACTGGACATGGGGTCGCGGCGAGTAACATCGCACGCCAAACGTCTGCGTTTTGACACATCAGAGATACTGCTGCAATTTTCATGCCCATATTAGATAGAGTGATAGCGTTTCTGCGACGATTACACGCTTCATCTTGAACATATTTACCTGACGATACGCCAAAGCCGACAAGCTGCAGTCCGCCAGAGATTGACTGCAGACACGACTCAGTACCACTAGACATTAAACTAGGGGATACAGCAGTATTCGCCGGCATCGTTGATCCAGCGTTAGGCCCGGAGTTATTAGTCGTCCTGTTGTTGTTGTTCGAGTTGATTTGATTGGTATTCAAATCGCCCTCGTTGCGAATGCCCTCTTCAGGGACTTCTGGCTCAATAACAGGATTGTCCTCCGCGTAGAGCAGAGGACTCCAGAGACTAATCGCTAGTACCAGGCTCTTCGTAATCCTCATCGGAGATAGCCTCATTCTCTAGTGATTGAGCCAATGCGTTTACGAATGCCTCGCGTCCAAATGCAAGCTGGTCGAGATTAAACCTCATACTGCCCATTTTGCGGTCAAGGTCATTAATGTGATTGACCATAGCCTTTTGTTGCTCGGTCATATTCTCAAGGATGTATTCCTTGTCATTCACTGTGATGGGTGTCTGTTCATTTTTTCCCATGTCAGTCCTCCTAGTTGTGGTTGGTTACTGCTTTGCTTTCCCTACATTGATTGCACAGATGTCAATGAGCCGATACAGCTTTGATATCCATACATCATCTTTAGGTGTAGGCGTAACTGCCGCGACAATCGAAGCGATAGCCACGACAGCGGTTGCGATGTTAGCAATGTCGGTAATGATAGAAAAATCCATTACCAAGGCGTGCCTTCTGACTGTGCCGCAGCGCGGTCAATCTGGCCTTGTACCTTAGCAGTACGGTCAGCCTCGATTCGAGCCTTAGCTTCAGTCGCGGTTTCCTCGCCTTCAATCAGGCTTTCGTAAACCCAACCAAGCACGTCGGCCTCGGTTAAGTCTGCGTAAGCGATGAAGCCATCAGCAGAGGGATCAGGCTCGCATCTCAGCTTGCCGCCTTCTGTTGCTGAATAAGTGCCGTCTGAGGCCACGCACGAGTAGTAAACAGTTACTACACCGCCAGAGGCTTCGTTACGAGTCATGTTGCTTACTGTCCAGTTAGTTGTGATTGCCATGTTCCTTTCTCCTTTAATGGCTAGTTGGATTCGAGTTGTGCGACTCGCGCACGTAGGGATTGTATTTCTTTAATGAGCATAGGTACTAGCCTTGAGTAGTCCACGCCCATCATGTCTTCTTCGCTATCGCCTTGCGCTACAGCATCTGGCGCAATACTCAATAACTCTTGAGCTACCATGCCGTATTTCTGGTGTGATCCGTCAGCCTTCCAGTCAAACGAACGTACTTGAATGGCGTCTATATCGTCAGAAGCAGAAGGTGCGTCTACAATGTTTTCTTTGGCTCTAGCATCTGATGTAGTGGCGTAGGTTGTTGTTGAACCAGAGATACTAATTTTACCTCTTTCAACACCCCCACTTCGCAAAGACAAAACGACACCATCAGAAGTTCTATTAAAGCCGTGATCAGCGCCTGTTGAGGCCCACATTCTTCCTGCGGTTGTAGCGGACCAACCACTGTTGTTATTGCCGTTTCCGGGGTTAGTAACAGAGTTTTGCCCTACAGAAACATAGTCAGAGCCAGCATCCACCACAAATGCGTTAGCGTTGCCATCAGACTCAACGCGAAAGTCGGCGTCTTTGCTATAATCATTAAATACCGCACCACCTGTTAAGCTATCAAACCAAAGAGGCACAAATGCGTTCGACTCTGATCCGCCATTGCCGTTCAATTCTGGCTGAGAAGAAGTATCCGTATCTCCTACAAGGAAAGCAAACCTGTTAGTTTTCCATCCGTTAGTAAGTGTCCAACGACGAGCAGAGCCTGTATAGCTTGCAGTGGCGTAAAAATTCAAAACACCATAAGAGCCATACCAGTTTGAGCCGTCAGTAGTTAGGGACGTTCCGCTTATTTCAGTTACATAGCCACCACCCGGAGAGCTAGTAAGCCTGTTTCCAAGCCCAGTGTTCCCGTGAACCGCCAAGTGTTGAGCGTTATTAGACGCACCACTGCTCCCAATTATGACATTGTTATTCCCAGCATCTACAAACAACATATTGGCGTTGCCATCAGACTCAACTCTGAAGTCAGCACTGCTAACACCGGTTTGATTTACAACGACACTGCTAAGTTCATCAATCGCAAGAGCCACATTTGTAAATGTATAACCGCCTATCACGGTTGAAGGCGTTATTTCAAACGTGTTGTTGTGATTTTGCTGTGCGCCTACAAAAAAGTTGTATTTTGTTGTAGAACTTGCAACGTCGGCAAAAACTATGCCCCGCCCTTCTCCGCCTTCTGAGCCAATCCTCACAGGAGTAGCATTAGTTACCCTTTTTATATCAAGCTCAACAGCAGGTGATCTATTGATGCCTACGTAACTAAGACTTGCATCCATAAACAACGCAGTGCTGTTTGTATCAGACTCAACGCGGAAGTCTACGTCGGTACTGTTGTCATTAATTACAACTCCACCCTCAAGTTGAGAGGCGTTGTTTGCCTTGAAAAGACCGGATGAGCCAACAATCTGCACGGTGTTTGCGGCGCCATAGGTATCAAAACAAAAGGCGTCTCCGCGCACTGCTAGTTTTGACGTTGAGTTTCCTTGGTCAATAAAAGTAAGTGTCGGGTTTTCAAAGCCACTTGTCGAACCATTGTGAATGGTAATGCCTTTATCTGAAGCAGAACTAAAAACTGTTAATGTGTCACTCGTTGATTGGCTGTTTATTCCAACAGTTGACGTGTTTGCATCCATGTAAAGTGCATGAGTATTGTCGTCAGACTCAACACGGAAGTCTTGGTCGTTACTGCCTTCGTTAAAGACAATTTGGTCACGCTCAAACCTAGCGCGTTCAGCACCCATCGTATGGATTTCAAAACGTCCACCCGTAGACTCTGTGTCCTGAGCATCAATGATAGCTACACCATCGTTTTGACCGCCACGGGACGCAGTAGATAAAGCAAGACCGCGATTGTTGGTGCTTGTAAATACTGCTTGCTTGCTGTTTAAGCCGCCATTGACGTTAAGAATGCCGCCGAAGTCTGTTGTGTTGCCGATATTTACGGTGTCTGCGGAGGCATCAATAAACAAGATGTTGGAGTTGTTGTCAGACTCAACGCGGAAGTCTTGATTATTTCCGGGTTCATTGAAAACGGTTTCACTGGTTCCGAACGTCGCTACGTCTCGCGAAGAATTTGCTTGAATCTTTAGCGATAGTCCAGTGCCTGCACGCACGATAGGATTACCACTTCCATCAAAGGACAAAAAGCCTCTATCCGAAACATCTCCCCAACCTACTGCCGCAGTAGACGCGCCCAGCACAGATAGTTTTACACCAGAAGGACCGGAATTGTTGATACCTATTGCATTTTGACCTGCATCTAAAAACAACATATGAGTGTTGTCGTCAGACTCAACGCGGAAGTCTCTATCCGCACCCGCCTCGTTGATAGTCAGTCCAGCAGAAGCGTCGTATACAAACGAGGCAGTCGTGCCGTCGGTGTCGTAGAAGGTGATGTCGCCGCCACCAGTAATATTAAAGGCTTTACCACCAGCCATAACTCTAGGGTAAACAGCAAAAGTATCGCTTGTTGCTCCAACTCCACCGCCAAAAGTAATAGCCCCGCTTTCTGATGCGGTTCCTAAAAATTTAAGTCTGGCAGTACCGCTAGCATCGTCGTTTTTAAGAATTAAGGTTTGCGAAGAATCAGCATAAACCAACGATGAGTTGTTTGCTGTTGTCTGCAATGTTCCTATTAATGAAGTAGAACCAGCATCAACAGTCAAACCATCAGCAGTCACTGAGCCAGTTACGTCAAGACCAGTTGGACCTAGTGTTGCTAGAGTAGCTCCATTATCTACAAATAATATTGGACCTATGTCAGCATCAATACCACCGATGTACAGATTATTTGCACCGTTTACACCAAATGCTCTAGTAGAACTTCCGCTAGAGTTTTTTACATTTAAGTATTCAGCATTATTTTCTAGCGTAAAGCCATTTGAAACGACTGTGCCAGTTACGTCTATGCCTGTGGAGGTTGTTTCAAACTTAACAGCATTGTTGTGGTACAGAGTAACTGCACCATCGCTTGCAAAGACTGCTTTATTTTCCGTACCAGCGGCGTTTCTTATGTTTACGCCACCATCACCTTGTAGATACAAAGCACCTGTACCAGTGTCTTGAACATAAGAAGCAGAACCATCATGATAAATCTGTAGGTCAGAGCCAGCACCGAAGATAGCCTTATTGTTATCCCCGAACGACAGGTTGCCCGTCATGCTATCGCCAGACGCTTCTACCTTGTCATCGTTTAGGTTGGTGAAGTTAGCATCCACCTCGTTGTTAGTGAGAGGCGAACCCTTCCCAGAGCGTGTTGTAATCGTAGTCATGGTTAACCTCTTACTAAATTAGGATGCAGTTAAAGTGATAGTCCAGTTGACAGTCAGCGTATCGTCAGACTGCTTATTAACTACCGCAAAAACAGTACGGCAGAGCATAGTTCCGCCAGATGAAGCATTGAAGATACCTGCCTCAGTCACCGCACCAGTTGCGTCACCAGCCTCGAATGAAGAGACGTAGACAATCTGGTTGTTAGTAACTGTGGAAGAGTCCAATACTTCTCGTGAGCCAAGCTGTGATCCCAGGGTAGTATCGCCAGCCGCCGCAGCGGTAGAGCCAGAACCTAACGCCATATGTGTCATAGCTGTCTCATCGTCCTTCATGCGGTCACAGATAAAGTTCAATCCTGTGTCAACAATCAGGTTCTCGATGAGGCGCTCATCTTTGATGTTGCCGTCCTTGTCACGAAGAACCAGTGCGACATCGCCTCGTAGTTTCAATCCATCGTTCATCATGTAAATGTCCTCGATGCGCCGACATAGTCTTCGGCAAAGTAAGTGAAGTCACAATAACCCTGACTTCTTAGGCTACCAGAGTCCGCTGCTGAAGGTGATTCAGCAAGCGATTTACTCATTGATTTTACATCTGAATCAGTTAATGCGCCATCATCAGACTTGACAGCACCAAAGGTTATCGTGTCTGTATCTGAGGTGCTAGGTGATTCAGTAAAGTCTCGCAGATATACAACGGTACGAGAGAAGGAATCTGATGCTGTACTACTGTCTGAAGCAGGTCTTCCAACCACCTTAGCCGGGCTGTCATTGGCCGCTGGCGCCTCAGTAAAGGCTCGGCTGTAGGCTACGTCCCTGTCGAATACATCGCCGATAGAAACAATCTCAGAGCGCGTCTTGACGAAGTCGATTTCCTGGTCGTCTTCTGCAGATGCTTGACCATCCAAGTCATCCGTAACGAATGTCTGGTCAGAGATATTTTTGACGTAAGTGAACTCTTGCTCGTCTCCCAGGAATATCCGGTCTAGCCTGTCGCCAACCGTATAGTCCTCAAGAAAGTACGTTACATCACAGTAGTCCTGCGCCGTATCGCCACCTACGTCCTTTGTAACGTCCAGTGTGTCGTTGTCAGTAAATGCAGATGCATCAGCAAGGACTTTACCCGGGGTAAGAGTTGCGTCCTCTGCAACAGATCCAGAGTTACTTAGGGGTTTAGTTTGGTCGAATGTATGGGCATCAGTAAATGCGGGTTGCTCTGTCAGAGCTTTGACTATCGCTAAGACATCATCATCACTAATAGCCGAGACATCTGTTGTATTCTTTACGAAGTCTAAGGTGTCGTTATCAGATCCTGCGCCGGCATCTGAGATGTTCTTTGTGACATCGAGGGTATCGTTATCCGTGGAAGAAACGTTATCTGAGATTAAGAAGATGCGTAGGAAGAATCCTAAGACAACCTGTGCCTGTAGCCGAATCGCTTGCGTAGAGGCGACAAGAGCCTGGCCGGTAACCTTTGCTACTAGCCTAGAGGCGCTGTACGCATTCCTTAAAAACGCATCGATTCTCACGCAAAGTCTTCTCTCACGTAAAACTCAACAACTTCGTATACAGTCTCTCGCGTGCCAGATTGGAATACTACTTCTACTTCACCTTCGTAGTATCCAGCATCAACATCTAATTGACCGCTAGAGAACAAAAAGATACAAGTGCCAAGCTCTTGCTGCTCTGGTGATGATTGATTCGTCATAGAAAACAAGACAGTACTCGTGCCTTGCTTGCGGAAATGCATCTTAATAGTGGCATCTGATACGTCTTCAGCCAGATTAGTATCAGAGCGTGTCAGTGTGACTTTAATTTGTGGGCCAGTATCGCCCTGTACTAAGTTGATTTTCATATCAGCCTCCTATAGGCCAATTATGTCATACATCGATGTAGCCTAAGACATCTGGCTCATTAG
>BCSF01000412.1_pt1 | contig 17478 bp, 50 predicted proteins | sample 1016431 | NCBI WGS metagenome assembly BCSF01 (sample SAMD00045685;SAMD00045686;SAMD00045687;SAMD00045688;SAMD00045689;SAMD00045690;SAMD00045691;SAMD00045692;SAMD00045684;SAMD00045690;SAMD00045691;SAMD00045692;SAMD00045684;SAMD00045685;SAMD00045686;SAMD00045687;SAMD00045688;SAMD00045689, study...
CACCTTTTTGGAGGGTAATTTCATTGTAACTTAGTGAAAGGATTGCAAGTGGTACGTTGTATTGGATCACCTAATTGTTCTCTTGTTGGTATATCATCATGTGGTCTATATGCACTGATGATTGGTGATAATAAAAGAGCCAACTCTTGGGGGAGTTGACTCTCTCTGAGGTGATAAATGTCGTAGTTCAAATGTAATCAGTTGAAGCGATTAGCATCTACAAGTTGACAAGCACTTTTGACTTGGTTATCAGTATGCCATTCAGTATCATTGACATATTGTGAATCAAGAGTACGAATGCGACTGATCTTCATGTACACTGAAGACAGACTATGTTGAGTGTTGGGATATGCCTTGAAGAACTCATTGCGAGTCTGGTGCATATTACCATCAGTTTCAACATAAGTTTGAACCAAGAAGATTACCTCTGAATCTTGATACTTAGTGTAAGTACGAGTTGTTTTTACATCAAGTGCAGATTGCATAAGTTTCTTACCTTTGCGGTAAAGAATGCGATCTTCGCGATCAAGATTAGTCAGACCAAAGTAAGTCACATAGTTCTCTTGTTCTGCATAGAAATCAAGAGCAGTTTCTTCTTGTTGGTTGAGTGTGAGAGTCATAAGTGTGTGGTGTCTACACTATAGGGGACATTTGGAGGTGAGGCATTGTGTCTATGGATAATCAGACAGTGGTCATTTCCAAATAATCGGCTTCAGTTTGTAACTTCTTACCATTCCAAATATAGATCATTGGATCATCACAACCGCCGTAATCTTCAACCTCTCCATCATCATCAAAGGTGACATAATCACGAATAGAAACTACAACCATAGCGGTCTGATTACCGAGATGATTGACACAAGCTGTAAGCGTGTATTCATCTAAATCACCACAAGCTGGAGTCCATTGAATATCAAGATCTTCATTGCGATCTTCCTCTACAATATAGTCTTCATCAATAGAAAAGTCAAAGGCTTCAATAGTAACGAATTCCATGCGATTTAAGTGGTTATACTATAGTGGACGTTTGAAGGTGAGTAACTTTGTCAGAGAACAGCTTCTCTCAAAAGTTGATAACAACGATCAGCTTCTTCATATACATCATCATCTAATTCATCCCATTCAACATATTCATAAGCAGCACGATTTGTCTCCATATCACCATTCATAAACAACGGGTGATACATTAAAACTATCTGATGATTGCCGTCTAATGTATAAGTACAACCGTTCTTTGTTGATTTAATGAAAGTCATAAAAAGAAATTAAGTCGGTGAAGTTCAGTGTAAGCGAAACGCCTCATATTGTCATCCTCTGTTGTATGATACAAATTGATCATACGCTGACAATAATCAGACCTCTTTGTAATGGGTGTGATACTTTCCTTTGCAGTATATCCTAACTCATTATTACCATTCGTGCGGACTTTAGGACGGCCAAAGTTACCAGTGACATTGCCTGTTGTTCTTAGTTTGGGTTTGATCTTTGAGAGATTAGATGTCATCAGTCAGACCTTTGTACAAAAAGAGCAATAAAAAAATGAGAAGAATAAAACCTATAGGACTCAAAGATCCCATAGCATTTCATTCATCTCATCAGCATCAATGTTGGAATCATCCCAACGAACACCATCACCAGTGGTGAAGTTTTCGCAGTTGTTCATACAAAGAATGAAGCGATCCCATACACTTTCCAAACCTTCGCGGTAGGTTACACATGCCTTGGCAGTGTTATACAGAAACTCATCATTGCCGATCCAAAGAGCAGCGTTCCAAGTTTCATAATTAGACCAACCGTTGTAAGTTTGATCGGACATAGTTGAAAAGAAATAAAGGTGTGGATTAGCACGTGGTTCAGAGAAACAAGTCAGAGAAGCAATCTAGAAGAGAGAAGTCTGAGCGAGAAGTCTGAACCCTTACACCTATGTGGACATTTGGAGGTGAGTAATTCTGTAATGGACTAATTACGTCTTTTACTATATAATAAAGGACGTGTCAATAAATGTCAATGATGAAAGCAATTCCTGGATTTGATGGTTATTACATTGATGAAACTGGCGTAGTAGAGAGTAGAAAGAGAAGCACACCTAAAACACTATCTCAGGTGCTAAATGGTGATTACTTGATAACCAGTCTGATGAAAGGCACAACTTCAAGTAATCAATATGTGCATAGATTAGTAGCAGAAACCTTTATTCCTAATCCAGAGAAGCACAAGGTAGTTAATCATATCAATGGTGACAAATTAGACAATAGAGTTGATAACTTAGAATGGTGTAGTAGTCAAACAAACACTGAGAAAGCGTTGGCAAAGACTTATACTATCAAGACACCAAATGGTGAAGAGTTAGTGATAACCAATCTGAAGAAGTTCTGTCAAGAAAATGAACTGCACCCACGAAGTTTGCAACGCGGATACAGTTCAAAGGGTTACAAGTTAGTGTAACTGGTCACACAATCTTCACTTGTTCAATCTTCTCTGATTGGAAAGACTGATCCTCATACTCAACCTCAGGAGAGAATGCGACACCAATCATACCAAGAATGACAAGATTGACAAAGTTGATCACAAAAACACTAGGCACACCCAATACAAACCAAGGTGCCCATTTGCCTTGAAGACCACGAAGAACTCCCCAACTTGCAAGAGCTCCAATAGGCCCAGCGGTCAACAATCCTGCAGTGGCAGCAACACCTTGTTCAAAACCTGAGGCGGTCTGACGTACAATAACTTGTTGCTGATTGTTGGTGATAGGATCAGGGGTGGTGATAGTCATAATCAAAAAGTGTTAGTAAAGAATGAAAAGTTAGAAATCAGAAGTGTTGTGGACAGATACGCTTTGCAGCGTTCAATACATCAAGATCACCCATGCTGATGGTCATCACATAGTTTTCACCATCGCGGTTCATACCATTGTTTGCCATCAGTGTCAGAGTGTCACAATTCTTAGATGCGAAATATTCAGCATCTGAGAGTTCATTTTGTGTCACAGTTTGATCACCAATAGTTTCAACTGGTGCGGGGATTTGTGCAATTGGTGTGTTGTTTGCAACCTTAGATCGCTGAATGTCTTTACCCATATCCATAACAATCAATCCAGAAGTCAATGCCGAGACAACACACATTGCACCGACCTGAATGTAGTTGAATTTCATAAATTAGTGATCCTTACACTATAGTGGACCTTTCGAGGTGAGTAATTCTGTGTCAGACCAATTCATACTCAATTGACTTAATACAATAACCTACATCATCAGAGATAAGACTCATTAAATGCTCCTCATCTTTGGCATCCCATAAACAACCTTTTGCATCATCAATAATACATTCTTGAGTAAATTCTCCTGGAATACCTAGATCTTCATCATCCCAATCAAACTCAATTTCAGTCACTTGATAGAACTTTTTCATTGACAATCAGGATGAGGTTGAGGTAGTGTGGCACATGCATTTTCATGTGCATTGTTGATTGATTGTGTGTCCCTTATCGCTAACAACACATTGATAAAAACAACAGCGATAAGGGGAAAAATAAAGAGATGAGGCTTCATCACATGCCATTCATAAAGTCATGAATTGCTTCCAAATACTCTTCTTTGGTCTCAAATGTGCGACCGTAGATTGTCTTTGGAAATTCGCCAAGTTTGGCGGGTTGATTGACAGGATCTTTGCCCTGTGACTTGATTTGATCAGTGTAAGTGTTTCTCATACTATAGTGGACCTTTCGAGGTGAGTAATTCTGTGTCAGTCTAATCTCTTGAAGTGAACTGAATTAAACTGACCTGATTTGTTCTCTAATGTAATCTTAGTGTACCATGGATGAATGTCAACACTCTCGACAACATAGCGATGACCAACTATCAAATGAGATGGATAATCACTCGATGCCCATAACAACTGTTCATGAGTTGCTCCCTTAAATTCTACTATATCACCTGACTGCATTTATCATATCCTCCCACACTTCTTCGCCCATCATATCACTAATCTCCTCTTGCAAGTCAGTTTCATCATAATCTTTCATATTTGCTTCTATTTGTTCTGCTGCCCACTGACATAGAGTCTTGAGATCCATACCATCAACGATTAGCCAGGCATAGTCATTCTTTAGGTTATCAAGTTGTTCAGGTGTGAGTGTCATTGGATCAGTGTAATGTGCGACAAAAGACATAAAAAAAGAGGGTAAAACCCTCAAGCAAAAACATATCCAGAACGGAAATCTTCAACGTTGTAGACTTTACCAGTCACAGAAGATTCACCAATGAACTTGCGAACATACCAGAGAAAGTCTTTCTGGAAAACACCTTCACCAGCGATACAATACTCTTCGCAAAGTGCATTGAGTCGTGATTTAGTGGTGTTAGATTGCCAACCACCGTCAAAGATAGTCAGGCTAGTGTCATCAACCAGAGCAATTTTATTGCCGTGGAGATAAACAGTAGAAACACCCATGTTAGTGACAACTTCAGTGTTTCCAGATTTCCAGTTTTTGTTGCCGTTGATAGCTTCAATCATCTGGGATTCAATCTTACGCATGTGGTTTAGTGGTTCTTACACTATAGTGGACATTTGGAGGTGAGTAATTCTGTCACTCAGTAATTTGTTCGACTTGAGTATTATCACCACCAAAGTTAGTGACTTCATGCAACTTACTTCCAGTAATGGTACCGCCAACCATCAATGAAATTGTGGAGATAAGTACAATCCAGAAACGAAGGTGAAAGTTTTTCTCTTGAGTAAACTTAGACCCATATTTGTAACCAACAAAGGCACCACCAAACATACCAACAAGAGGTGCCAATGCGTAGGCGACAAATCCACCAATACCAATGGCAGCGAGTATCAACAATCCACCAATATCAGCACCAGAGAGTGAAGAACCCTCACCACTGTTAGTGTTGTTGTAACTGACACTATGTGTGCCACTAGATGTTACACCACCACTGAATGAGTTGTTGATAGATTGTTGAGTTTGTTCGGCAGCACTTGTTCTATTTGCTCTTGTTTCTTCACGTTTTTGTTTCTCTTTCTCTCCCCATATCTGAGAGTCAATACATTTAACACCAGAAATCTTGGCGCCAGGATAACGAGCTTCAAATATTTCCTTGGCACCAGCTGCGGTGTTTGGCCCCTCACAAGTGACATAATGACCTGAATATCCATTCACAGAGTGAATACGACCTTGCCAAGTGTGAACGTTAGCCATGATAAAAGAATTGCGTTGGTTGTACTATAGTGGACCTTTGAAGGTGAGTAATTCTAAAGAGTGACAAGTGGCCTTACATTGTATCAAGGTAACCACACCAAAACATGATACAAATGCCACACATTATGGGCCTTACATGAGTGTTGTAACCACCACAGAAATTACACTCAATGCCCATCAATCAAAAAGGATTAGTCCATTTGTGGTGTTGTTGTTTCGTAATTCTACCGTCATCAAGTAAACCATTGACAACATTGAAGAAGACAGCCCACTTCATGTCGCGAGTGAAGGTTACACCTTCCTCTTTGCAATGAGTGTTCACAGTATTGCGAACAACGTGTGGAACTTCAGTTTTTGTCATCATTTGATAGATTCGAGAATGGAACGACGAGCCTCGTAGGCTTGAAATTGTGAATTGAATGTGGCAATCTTAGTGAAGTCTTCCCTCCAATAAAGAGCCCATTTGTGTGACCCTATCACACCTTTAGCGATGATAGGGTTATCAATACCAAGAGGGTAACTCATTCTTCAATAACAGATTGGATTACAAATTGTGGTTGAACTCGATTACAAGTTGCAATTGCTTCCTCTTTACTAGAAGCAATGTAACCTAGACAATCTCTCATTGTCCAACCATTAGCACGATGATGTTCACCGTAGATCAGAAACTTAGATTCTTTCATGTTATCAACCTCCGTAAACTTCTTCAGCCATGGGAGTATCAAGTCCCATCTCCTTAAAGAGATCAAGACCTTGGCGATCATACTGATCTTTAACAATCCAAATCTCTTGTTCAATCCATGCAACTTGTGCACGAGCTTTATCTAGTTTCTTACGAAGTTCGTAGAGCTTTTGGTTTCTTTCTGTGAGTGTCATAATAATTCAGTGGTTACACTATAGTGGACATTTGGAGGTGAGTAATTCTATTTGAGCTCAATTCGGTCAATCAAAACCATACCAAGGTCAAAATATAGGTCATCATCAATGTCACCAAGCTTTTCACGGAGAGCATCACCAACCATGTCGGTCATCATCTCCCCATAACGCTCATCTTCATAGATTTGATTGATAATATCCTCCTTCAATGCGTCGGCGAGTTTGGATACACATTTTGCAGAAAGTGCCATGTCAGTTGTTAGTGAGAATGTTGATGATTGTGATGAATAATGCACCACACATGATGTAGTAGATGAAACGAAAAATAGCCATTATCGCATGTAAAGATAACCACCTGCCCAATCAGCACGCTCATAACATTGTTCGCGTGATTCAATCCTCAGAAGATTGTAACGGACCCCTTTGGCTGGTGCTTTGAATGATGCAGGTTTGTAAACATCACCAGTCTTCTTATCAACAAAGGCATGAACACTGCGGGAACCTGATTCGGTCTCCATGATTAGTTTGTGATACTTACGACCAGACTCAATGTAGAACTTATAGGCGCGGTCAGGATTATGACAACGAAGGAAATCTTCCATCAACACACCACAAAGAATGTTGGCGTGTTTTTCAACAATTTGTGTGGGAGTGATCATAGCTTTGTGTGGTTACACTACTGTGGACCTTTGGAGGTGAGTAATTCTGAAGACCGACGATTGATGGCGGCTACTTCTACACTACTGTGTGGAATAAGATACTTTTGACAAACCCACACAATCTTGCGTGTGGTAATATCTGATGCGATGTTGTAAGTCATTCAAGTTCCTCAACAGGGTTGGCGTAAAGATCATTCTCTGTGGTCACATCAGTGAACACATCTTCATCATCATCAGAAAATACCAGGTACAAAATCTCATCATTGTCCTTGACATTCCACTCTTGATAGAGAGAAATAATGTCGCCAGATACCCTATCTTTATTTTTCTTCTTCTCTAAAGATTTACCTAGTTTCTTGATTCGTTTCTCATATACAACTTGCTGATCATTGGCAAGATATTCAACTCTATCAAGATTGAAGACAAACTTATTACCTTCAATCTCAAAGGTTTCGGAATTTGCGGTATCGAAATTCATAATAATAATGTGGTTAATTCAATTGTATCCTATAAACTACAGATGTCAATCTGCAGTGACAGTGGTGGCCTTGCCTACGTTAGATGGGCCTTTCCAGACCAAACCATCTTCCTCCCACTTAGCGATAAATGCACGACGAAGCATCATCAACTCATCATATCGTGATTGTTGGGAAGAAGTATAGTTGAAGTTTTGTGCCCTCCAAGTCTTACGCAGTTCTTGAAGTTCGCGAATGATTTGAGAAGAGTTGTTCATGATGTTGTTCTTAGATTAAGTAAAATAAGTTAAGGTTTATGTCATTCAATACGAGTGATTACAACGTAATTAGAATCATCATCAAATTTAGGGGGATGGATCGTCCTCGTCACTTTGTAGCCCGTTTTCTTCAATGCACTAGGAATATCTGGGCCCCTGTAGTCTTCACAATAATCATCACAGCGAAGAATGAATGACATTCCAATATCTAGTTGTTGCCATGGGTATTTCTGTTTACGACCCTTACTAGAAGCATAAAATAGTTCTTCAATTTGATGGGGGGTGTAGATTTCGGACATGATTAGACGTGATTACAATAGAGTGGACGTTTGGAGGTGAGTAATTATGAACCGAGACAGAATTGTCTGAGTTTCCGAGTAATAGAGGGTGCAGTGATGTCTTCCGACACAACATATGCCTCTAATTCTTCCAGAATAGTATCTTCATGAAGACCCTTGGCTTTCAGTCGCGAACGTAACTGAGCAAGACGTTCTTCATCATAAGATGGAGACAAAGACAAGAATTTAGCAAGTTCTTCTTCATTGAACATCGTTGTAGTTTTACCATCAGCAATATAACCACTTGCACAATCTTGGATTACATGATGTGCCTCATGTCGCAGTGTGTTGTAGTCATTCTCAGTCCATTTGTATTGTTTATTTGAACCTGGAATCATCTTGTCTTGACAGATAACTAACATTCCAGAATAAGGATAGTAAATACCATCCATTTTCTTTCTGTCATTACAATGATTGAGATGATTGACCAATGTAACTACACCAAGGTCTTGCAAAGTGTTCCACAATTCATTATGGTCATCATGAATATCAGCCTTGGCAATACCAGGAGTGAGAACTGCGGTTGCTGCGAGAAGAGAAAGAAATAGTTTTTTCATGTTAATCAGAAGTCAGGTCCAAGAATTTGCATAATATCAGCAGGATCAGTACTGCCGAGATAAGTCTCAGTAAAGAGAATTGCTAGTTCTCTACTACCAAACTCAATCTCTACATTATCCCAGATCCTGTCATTATATACTTTGACAGTGATAGGTTGAACACCCGATTCTTCAATTGTTTCAGAAATATTAAAATAAATGTCATCACCATCACTACAATCAAAGTCATAAGTGACTTTTACAGTTGACATAATCATTTTGATTCCTCCAGAGTAATAGTACGATACTGATTGATAATAGTCTCTAGATTATCAATACAATATTGCATTGTGGCACGAGAGTAACCAGTAGCATAAGGATAACCCTGATCAGGATTATTCAATGCATCATGGGATACATTCACTCCATCTTGAAGACTTTCGATGATTGTGATTAGTTTGGTGTCGATGTTCATGATAGGTAATAAAAAACCGCTGTAGGGGATCAGAGACACCTTACAGCGGAGAATAGTCAGACAGTGGTCTTAGGACCAAACTCACGTTGATAAGAATCTTTCACATACTCAACAGTCTGTTGAATGAAAGGCTTGACATAATCAACGAGTTGTTTTACATCTTCAATGAGCTTGTTAGTCTCATACTGATGAATCTCCCAACGTACTTTGATGTCGGCAAGATACTGTTGACGAGTAATAAGAACTTGAGGAGTGGTTTGAGTCATAGAAGTGTGGTCTCTACACTATAGTGGACATTTGGAGGTGAGTAATTCTGTCACCGCTTCTTTTTCTTGAGTTTGTTAATCAATGTCATCGCAGATTGTCTATTACGACATACTTTAACAACCACACCATTGTGAACAACCACAAGTTTAGTTGTTGAACCAGCCAGTGGAATTGCAGCCAGATAACCATCACCCACAATGATAGGTAATGTTCCTGGTTTACAATCAAGGATGTGTGAGTTAGTAAACATTAGCGACGAGTAACTGAGTCGTACATTTCACCTTTCTCGAAGACAATATCAACACAACGTTGTAGTGCCTTCTCGGTAGATACACCGACATTGTTGTAAACGGGGACACACAGCATACCGTAGGTTTTGGTAGAAGAACCCACACGAATCACACGACCAACAGTCTGTAGCATCTCGATTGCGTCCATGTTACGGAGGAAGATAACCGCCTCAAGTTCAGACACGTTGATACCTTCAGACAGAATAGAACGGTGAAGAACAACAAATTTCTTTGACTTGTCACGACCCCATGCATTCAGAGTATTGAAGAACTCTTCACGAGACACTTTCTGACCATCGATAACAGCACCAGTCTTGGCGGTGATATACAGATAAGAGTAACCACGTTCAGTCAACTGATCAGCGAAATCAGTCATGAACAGGTTCTGTAACTGTCGTGTGGTCTTAACACAAACCAGAATCTTCTTGATGTCAATCTGGTCAATAGATGCGAGGACATTGTTACCCTCAAGATGAGGAGTGAGAGACTTTTTGTCTACTTTGTCCATCTCAATCACCTTGACCTTAGGTGGAAGAATGTAACCATTCTGGACCAGATCAGGTGCAGACACACGTGCAATCACCTGACCATAAGTTTCAGTCCAGTTCATACCTGGTTTCTTCACAGTCACACTGGTTTTACGAGTTGCAGTGAAGTAGTAACAACGATCTGCATGCTTACTGAAATACTCAGTGGGACCGTAGAAGTTACGTTGAACAGAGTTATGTGCCTCGTCAAAGTAAATCGTATCTACAGCAATACCAGACTCTTGAACACGATGAAGAGAATGATATGTGGTGAAGATAATAACGTGTTCACGCATAGTGTGACACATATCAACAAATAGTTTGATACGTTCAGACTTAGTGGTACTGAAATGTTGTGTCTCTCCACTATGAACATGGAGAACATTTGCATTAGTAATATGTTCCAGATACTCTGATGACAGTTGTTCTGCCAACAGAATACGAGGAGCGACAACAACAATGGTACGAGGTGATTTTATCTCAAATCGTTTCACTGCGTCCATGATAGCGATAAGAGTCTTGCCGCCACCAGTAGGAACAATGATTTGACCGATAGAGTTATTACGAAGAGCGTAAACAGCGTCCTGTTGATGAGGGCGGAGTTTGATCATTTATGTGGTGTATGTAATAGTGTGGACGTTTGGAGGTGAGTAATTATGAACCGTATCCATTATGGAAGTTAGCATATGCAAACTCGGTACGATCTACCAGTTTAACACATCCATAGGTGTCAGAGTGGAAAACATAACCTTCACCACTACATTTCTTACCATTAGGAAGATAAGATTGTGGTGCGTCAGTGACAATCAGACTGTCCATAATATCCAGTTTGATTTCCATCACAAACTGATACAGATTAGCGAGATGTTGACAACCAAGAATGTCAGTCAGGGTTGCGTCATCAATATACTGACCAGATTTGATGAGTGCGTTGATAGCAGTCTTAGCCTTAGCAGCTTCCTTATCAGTCAGAAACTTGATACCCTTAGGGTTAATCTTAGGGACAGATCCTTGGGGAGGAATACGATCAACAGAAGGTTGCACCCACTTGACCATAGTGGTGTCTTCAAATGTTTCCATCAAAGGTGAACACACATTCTTCCACATTTCCTCGTGAACGTCAACAACTGTGTGAGGAGCGATGACAAGTTTCTGGTCAATTGCTTCGTCAAAGACATACGTCAGAGTGTTCTGAGTGAATACATCAGTACGACCAAAACCAAGCCAATCACCCCAGTAAATCTTCTCAGTACGAGGAAGATACTTGAAACAATGAGAGAGAATATCTACAACTTCGATTTGATGACCAAAATGAGTGAAGATGTCGTCCATAGAGTAACAAAGACGAACTTTTTTCTTGTTAAAGGCAGCTTTGGTACACACAAAAAACTTACCATTGGCAGGATTAGTACCCCACACCAATGACATTCCGTCCATCTTCATAGAGATGTGTGCACGGTCATAAAGAAGATCAAACACTGACATATCTCCAGTCAGGATAAGATCTTCAGGGTGTTCAATGTGAGTCATGGTCATAATATGGTGTGGTCTCGTACTATAGATGACCTTTCAAGGTGAGTAATTGCGTCAGGGGAGAACTACCCAGACTTTGTTACCATTTTTCATTGTAGTATGGTTATCAACATATTGTTTTGCTCTCGCAATTGTCATACCATGGTTAGTTCTCAGATAAGATCTTGCTTCTGTGACTGTATTAAACAGTCGCATCATCTTCTGTGTCATTTTAGAGCCTTAGCTGCAGCATGTGCCTTTGCAGTCAGTTGAATCGCCTCTTTCTTGTTTGGTTTTCTACCGTGTTTCTTCTCAAAGTCAGCACGAAGTTGTGACTTTACATCTTTTCTACTCTTACCAGTCTCTTTATTACGAGCAGCATCTCTTTCTTTTCTTGTCATACCACCACCGTCTGCAGTCTTCCAACTACGACGTGCTTTTGCTGGTTCAGTCTTCTTAGGTTCTGCCTTCTTAGTCTTCAACATCTGTGTTGCTTTCTTTTCAGCATCTTTTGATGATGTTGTGTCTTTCTTAACTTCAGTACCAGCCTTTCTTGCAGCAATACGTGCTCTTGCTGCTGCCTTTCTTTCTGCCTTTGCCTTATCTGCATAAGTTTGTTTGACTTCTGCAGAACCACGTTCCTTTTCAGGTTGTTGTTCTCTTTCAGAACGTGCCTTAGTTGTACCTACGTCTTTACGAGTCTTATATTCACCAACAGGTGCCATCTTACCACCACCAACAGCCTTCATGCGTGGTGATTGACCAGCCTTTCTTCTTGTTTCAGTTTCTCTCTTAGGTTGTTTCCTACCACCTTCACCAGTTCTACGAATCTGTGCACCTTTGAGGTCAGGATCGTATGCTTCTGATAGGAAATCTCTTAATGTTTTCATTCTTCTACAACCGTAGCATTTTTGAACCCACCAGTCTTACCATCAACATTGGTAACTTTCGCATCTAAACCATCACGGGTTGCGAAAGTTACTTTCTCTGATGATTGGTCAGACCATCTATTACCACCAGCATAATATACTGTGATACTTGGATCAATCAATGATGGTTTAGTTGCGTAAAAGGCCATGATTGGAGGGTGATAATATGATTATTTATCACCCTTGGTATTATCAGGAGAAGAAACAGTCAGGTACCGACAAGTCTTCCACATAAGCCTCGATAGATTCATTACCTTGAACATCGAGAACTTTTTCCCAATCGATATTATGAGGGTTGAAATCGTCCATTACATCTAACTCGAGCGTGACACGATACTTGGTCTTTTGAGGAAGATAAGTGGCAGACATGAGAACTCCTGATTGACTACCTTAAGACTATAGTCTATTTAGGAGCAGGTGTCAAGAGAATCGTGCCAGTGTTACAACTGTCTACTGAGTTCCAGTGACGTGCGACACCAGCGACAATAAAACAGTTTGTGATGAAATAAGTAACAAAAACCACAGTCCTAATGACAGCGATATAATCAGCTTCCCGATCCGTTCGTCCATCTTTTCTACCTAATGCAAGTGACCATATTCTCCACATTACCAGCCAGGAGGAACGACGACAATATCTTTATAGTAATCCATATTGTACCAATAACAATCTAAAAGACGAAGTTTATCTGTGGGATTATCAATATCGTATGGATTTAATTGAGTAAATTCACTACAATGTTGAATAATTTCTTGTGGAACTTCAATCTCTCTCCAAGTAATTGGTTCTTGAATATAAATTGGAATCATTTGATGTAACCATTTTCTAACAACCACTCTTTAGTCTTTGGTGTTGGTGTATATGTTTCCCACATATTACCTTTGGCACAAGCAGTCAATGCTTTTTGTGTCATTCCTTCAGTACGTCCTGCCCATTGTGCTTCTGCCTCCCAGGGCACTGCGGATGCGGGATAGGTACGTTCTACCATCACACGCCACAACATAGGAACATCTTCTTCAGGTAGAATAATTGCAATCAAACTATTCTTGATTGTTCCAGCCATACAATCCTGTGCAGCATGCCATCCTTCATGTCTCATCAACTGCATCAAGACACTTGGATCACCCATGTAATCTTTATTCAGGTAGAAATTATTAGTTACAGTGTGATATACACCACGATGATTCTTTGGAAAATATTTTTGATCTGCTAGATATACATTTACACCAATTTGATTCAGTGTCATCAACAGAGTATTAAACTCAAGAGATACTGATGAAAATTCTTCAGTGTTAGGGTACTGACTTGAAATATCGAGGAGACTAAAGACTTCATCCACGTCTTTTGTACACTCTCTTACAATCATACAACCCATGGCATCCATGGTATTGTACCCTTTAGTAATCTTTGTCTCATTAGCCATGGCTGGAGGGACGATCAACAGTGATAGTCCTAACAAAACATTGCGAATTTTCATCTTTAGATTCTCTCGTTTTAATATATTCTAATTCATCCCAAAATTGTGATTGACAGACGACTAGAATGTGATCATTACAGTGTAACTTATTTTTGACAATATTACAATAGGGTTTAGGTTTGACACCAATTTCAATGGTAATATAGTCATCACACTTGAAATATACCCAACCCTCATCACACAAATTATTGTGATGCCACTTCACATAATCATTAACCTGAACATCAAATGTTTTCATTGTGGATATTTGGTGCTCCAATAAGAGAAATTGTTTCTTGTTGTTTGAAGTACAGTTTAACGTAACAACGAAGAGCTTCTTTTAACACTACTACATCACTACATTCATCAATATCACGTGAAATCTTCTCGTATGCAAACGATTTAGATGGTGATTCTAATGTAATTTGTGAAGGGTCTAAGTCTTTCATTGAAATGCTGACATGAGTGGATTGAGGTTCAACTGCATGGCAGAATACGGCGTTGTGTCTTCTGGTTTTACAATTTTACCTATTTTGTCTTTATGAATGGGTGCTTTGAATTGTTTGGTACGTTGACAGAAGAATCCCCAGACTGATTTAGGATATGGTTCTGAACATCCTACGAATTCGTGATTGTAATTACGTATCCAAATACGAATTACAGTTTTTGAGAATTGGTCGGTCTCATATTTGAAACCTTCAGGTGCCTTGTGAGGAAATTCCATTCTTTTCATAACTATAGAGTAGGTCAAGCATCTTCTGACGCCATTCCATCAATTCTTCGAAACATTCCTGATTGTGAGCACAACCACGAAGTTTACTGTCTGGTTTGAGGACACTCTCAATCATAAGACCAAGAGCTCTTTTTTCAGGATCAGTCATCGAAAACTTTACATTGTGGAGCTGAGGGGTGAGTGTCACAAAACCGATCTAATTGTTTGTCTTTGTGACGTTCATGCCAATCATCAATCTTCCCTGAATTTGGGTCTACCTCATCTTCTGAATGAGGTTCATTTGCGTGAAAATCAACTTCGTACTCTGCGTACTTATCGTTGGGATCGTTTTCTTTTGTCATGTTAGGAAACTCTCTACAACTTCAGATGGTGCATCACCAACCAATTCATATTTATTTGAATGACTGATGTTCTCCCTGAGTTTACCATAAAATTCAGGATATAACTCATTATCTGCTGATGTAATCAGATCAAAACATTCCTCGTCATCAGATGCTCTGACTACCCATAAACCACCATATTCTGATTGTGGAAAGGGCACATAGTGATCCACAGTGTAGAGGTACTTCATTTACTCCTGTAATTTTACGTAAACTATAATTGATTTATACAGAAATGTCAAGACATTTCATCTGACGTTCAAATTCATATTTGAGTTTATACAATTTACTTTGAATATAACTTTCATACTCCATCTCCTCGGTTAATGCAAGAAGATTTTCCACTTGAGCATGTGCAATCACAAGTTTTTGTTTCGGGTCGAGTTTCATTATTTTGAAGTTTTTGAACAAGGTAATCTGCGAATGCCTCCATCCGATCAGGATGAATGGCGGTGATACTTGCCTCTTTGACAGCAATTTCCATTGAATCAATCTCTTTCTTTGAGAGATCATTCCCCTTAGGCATTGTCATGGAATCAACACTCATTGTTGAAATATTTACATATTTCAGAGTATAGGTCCACCCTTTTGTAAGTCTTCTTTACATTGTGGTAGGGATGAAATCTTTTCTTCCATCCCTCTATCTCTGAAGTCTCTAATTCCTTACGAATTTCTTCGTAATTCATTTGATCACCATCCAATTAGGGTCATTTTGTTTTTGAAACCAGAAACTGTAATTTCCAGTAATAGAACTCAGGAACATACTGTCCTCTTTCTCTTGTTCTACACGACAACTGTGTAGTTCATTCATTAGATTTGCAAATCGGTTCTTTGCTTTATTTGATTTTGGTTGTACACAAACAAACTTGGTTTTCATGGTCTTAATAACTTAAAGGTTCCTCATCTTCCAGGACAAGCCTATTCTAGTCCTGATTGTTGTACTTGTCAAGTAACAAGTTTTCTGATAGATTAGCACATATCTCACATCGTGGAATACCCATCAAATGTTGATACATGTGATAACACTCATGGAGAATTGTCCTGTCGTGTTCATCACCTCTTAGATTTTCATCTATTTGAATGATAAACTCATTGTCTTCTTCTCTCATACACCACCCAGTCACACCCTCATCAGACAGGTCCATATAGACCACAGTTAGGTCAATACCATGATCGGATAGGTATTCACCCATAAACCAATGTAGAAGGGGTTTACAGGAAGGAACAGGAGTGAATGACGGGACAACTTCAATAGAATGCATGTGACAGTCCTTGATACACAACTCTGGTTCCCCAATTCATCATCCACATAAAGGATGCGATGAAGATTAACTTGTGGGTGGTGGTCATCTCCTTTGTGTGTCTCTAGACACTATAAAGCCCCCACGGGTCTCGCAGGGGCAATAGTAGACAGTCTGTCAATTGTCACATCAATTTATTTTATACCCCATTGCACAAGTTCTGTTTTGTTCTGTTGGTGTAGTTGCTCCTTCAGTATGTCGGATATAAAATCTAACAACATCATTTGCAGACAAATTAGCTATGGTAGATACCTGAGAAGTGGTAATTGTATTGCCTCCAGATTGTGGGGTATCCAGGTATGTACTTAATCGTGTTCCTACATCAGTAGTACCTCCATTTTTACCAATGACGGCCCGAACATATTCTGTACTATTAAGATCATCAATACCAACACTACAATAGAGAAAGTATAGCCCCGCACCATCCGCGCCGATCGTCAATGTTCCATTGTCTTCATCCCAGACAGCGATTGATGAATCGCCAATATTTACTGCGGAATTTCCTAAATTTCTAATTCTTGTATATGTGTGTTAGCAATATTTTGCGAACTGTCTTGTCTCCATAAAAGACGAATGGAGATTTGTTTTGCCACGTTGGACCAGTTCCATTTCCGTTTGATGTTAAGACCTGACCTGCAGTTCCATAGTTATTACCACCTTAACCAATTTGCCCCTCTGGTCCAATACGAAGTCTTTCAGATGTTACCCCAGTTGTATTAGTATACCATCTATGAAGGTTTGGATTACTGGTAGAATCTTTACCTCTTACATTATAAAGATCTGATCCTTCATTATCTTCGATGAAAAATCCAAAATCATTACTACTACTTACATTTGCTCTCACTCTGTAGGAATGTGTTCCAACACCAATTTGCATTCCAGATAGAGAACCAGCACTTATGTTTAAAGTGTATACTGGTTGAGTGGTTCCTATTCCAACTGATCCACCTGCACTTACAGTAACTTGTTCGTCTCCATTAGTTAAAATCTTTAAAGAATTATTATCTTCACCACTTAAAGTTGTCCCTGTACCGAGACTTACTTTATTTACACTCAGATTGGAAAAACTTGAAACGTCAGAAGTAATGGTAGCGATACCATTGATAACAGCACCATGAGGAAATGTAGGAGCTCCAGTACCAGCATCATTTGTAATGTTATTGGCTCTTATTCTAGACATCTGAATCCTTTTTTAGTTATTTAGATTATACACTACCGAATTCTGCGTCAATATCATAATGGTAACCAATAACGGGACATGT
>BCSF01000413.1_pt1 | contig 17468 bp, 23 predicted proteins | sample 1016431 | NCBI WGS metagenome assembly BCSF01 (sample SAMD00045685;SAMD00045686;SAMD00045687;SAMD00045688;SAMD00045689;SAMD00045690;SAMD00045691;SAMD00045692;SAMD00045684;SAMD00045690;SAMD00045691;SAMD00045692;SAMD00045684;SAMD00045685;SAMD00045686;SAMD00045687;SAMD00045688;SAMD00045689, study...
CTTTCAACTGCACACCTGAGCAGATTGAGCAAATTAAATTAACCTTTAAAATTCATTAAAAATGCAGAACACAGAAAAAAACTTCGCAAACGGATTCATCGTATCTCGCAGAGATTCAGCGCCTGATTTCGTGATCAGTAATGTAGCTATTAATGTAGCTGAGTTTACTAATTGGGTGAATACCCACAAAAATGATAAGGGGTGGATCAACCTCGATATCAAGCAATCCAAAAATGGAAAATACTATGCAGAGCATAATAATTGGCAACCGACTGAAACATCCAGCTCATCGCCAAGTAAAGCAGATGATGACTCTGACCTACCATTTTAATCACTCAGGGGCGGTTTAACAGCTGCCCCTTTTTAATACCAATAAAATGAAAAAAATAATCCAAGACACTAACGAAGAATACCACTCATATACCGACTATATCGGTAGCAGTGGATTAAAAAAGATATTTAGCTCATCAGTATATCACTATCTGACCTCTAAGAAGATGGAACCAACAGATGCTATGCGATTAGGTACTGCGGTTCATACAGCGTTATTAGAGCCTGATAAATTTGATGAGGATGTTGTTGTGATGCCTGATCTTAATCTGAGAACTAAGGCAGGGAGAGAGCAACGAGATCTGATCTATAACTCAATAAATAAAGGACAGGTTGTAATCACTGAGGCACAACTCGAGATTGTTCAGGGTATAGAGAGAAACTTTAAGCAAGACCGATTAGCTCAAGCAATCTGTGAGGGCGGTATAGTAGAGGCTTCTCACTATGGCGAGATACAGGGAATAAAAATCCGATGCAGACCTGATGTCTATCAGCTGGATAGAGGAATCATAGCAGATGTAAAGACCTGTGCTGATAACAGCCCTAAGGCTTTTAAAAGTTCGGTCTATAAATTAGGATATAGCTTACAGGCTGTATTTTATTGCGAGGCTCTGAAGTCGATCACAGATAGGAATTTTGATCCTCTTAATTTTAGATTTATTGCTGTAGAGACTAAATATCCTTTTTCATGTGAGGTCTATGCACTCGATGAGAGAGAGATCGAGGCAGGTTATAATGCACTCAAAAAATCATGGGAGGAGTGGAAGGTATTCAAAGAGACAGGCATCGTACTCGGATATCAAACTAAAGATACTGCTGCGGATGGTGCGTTAATTTTGTAGTTTTAACATACAGTAACATATATAACATGGCGAAAAACACGTATTATAAGTATTTAGGAAGAGAGGATCATCTACAGCATTTAGTGATGAGATATCTCTCGACTCAGTACCCTGATACGTTATCGATCCATGTGCCTAATGAGGGTAAGCGTTCGCCCTTTGCTCAATACAAGTTTAAATATCTCGGAGGCTTAAGTGGTATTCCTGATGTGTTAGTATTCAGATCTACCTCAGACTACTCAGGTCTCGCTATCGAGTTAAAGATCGCACCTAACAAGCCGACAAAAAATCAGAAGGTATTTCTCGAAAAACTATCCAAAGCTGGATGGTATGCCACATGGACAAGTACCTTTGAGGAGGCAAAAGAAATAATCGACCAATATTTTAATCATGGCAACCTATAGATCAGTTTATTACAACGAGGAGGATCAGAGGGTGTGGAGGACAGAGAACCCAGCGGTAGATCTGATGGGTTTTGTCTATTGTGGCAAGATGACTCTTGTAGAATTTGAGTTTCTACTCGAGATCTTATTCTCAAATTATGGAGATGAGAATATCCCACTGATAGAGTTCCAACATTACTTTCAGTTAGTATCAGGATTCTCGGAATATCATAAGGGATAATTTTCTTCTCATTGTTAAAATTATTTTTAACTTCGTGACAAACCTAAAACAATGAGCAACCTCTACGGGATCATCCCATCCGTAATCCGACATGATCAATCACTTCAACCAGCTGCAAAAGTTTTGTATGCAGAGCTGACCTCTATGACCTCATCTGAGGGCATTTGCGTAGCCTCTAACGAACTTTTAGGCGATTTATATGGTGTAACACCTGTAACGATTAGTTTGTGGCTTAAATCGCTCAAAACAGCGGGATATATAAATATTAACTATAAAACCGATTCGGGAGAGCGTGAGATCATGATCGAGTCACTTAAAGAAATTTATAAGCGCCCTTATAAAAAATCTAAAGGCGAGTCTAAAGAAGTATATAAAGACATGATAGATATATCATGTCATGATAATAATAATAATAATATATATATAAATAAATACTCTCAAGTCGAAAAAGTTAAAGAGGTCACCTATAGCGAGATGGTTCAGAAGGCGTATGATCATATCGTTTTATTATTCCCTGAGCGATTCAGACCAAGAACAGATGCGAAGAAAAAAGTATGGCTCGATACTCTCGATAAGCTCGAGCGATTAGATGGCTACTCTCTACAGGTGGTGTACTATGTGACAAAGAAAACACGAGAGGATGAGTTTTGGGCTGGCAACTTCATGAGCATCACAAAGCTCAGGATGAGTAATAAGCAAGGAATCAAATACATCGACTACTACAAGGAGCGATTTGCAAAGGAGATACCATTTAAAATTAAAAACAATGAATAAACAACTCGTAAAAGAACTAACCGCTGTAGCTGAGAGTGTGGCGATGAGATTCAGTCAGAAGGATCGTGAGGGTAATTTTAATGGAGAGATCTTTGAGGTCACCGAGATCATCCCGATGAGCGAACACACAGCTGCTGTATTTATGAGCAAGAACACAGGAAAGAAAGCAGCATTTTTTTTCTACTACATCAATAGGGGTAAATCCAAAGGATGGAAGTATTTTGTGCCAACGGATAGCCATCTACTCGGTATGCACGCTTTTGCACATTACAAGTTAGAGGTCGAACGATATAACTATAAACATAATTTTTAAAGCAATCAAAATGGAAAAAGTAATCTACAGCCTTGATCATCAGATCGACAAATCAAAGGATGAAATCATCAAACTACTAAAGGAGATCATATCCATCCAAGAAAAACAAATTGAGCTACTAAAGGAAGAGGCTGATAAAAATGCTTAGTCAGTTTCACGATTTAGGCATACCTGCAAAGCCTAATCTAATAGAGCAAAAAACTATATGCCCGAAGTGTTCTCATACACGAAAGAATAAAAAAGAGCAGTGCCTATCGATCAATATCGACAAGGGAGTATATAATTGCCATCACTGCGGTTGGTCGGGTAATGTGAAGATGAAGAAACAAGTGGAGTATAAAGTCCCTGTTCTAAATCACTCACCACTATCAGGGCGCATGCTTCAGTACTTTAAGAGTCGAGGGATCTCTGAATCTACTCTCACTCATTGGGGTGTCACCGAGAGTGTCGAATACTTCCCACAGATCGAGAAGAAACGCAAGGCAATCAATTTTAACTACTACCGAAGTGGAAAACTGATTAACTGCAAGTATAGAGATGGCGAGAAGAACTTCAAGCTGGTCAGTGGTGCGGAGCTGGTATTCTATGGGCTGGATCATATTAAGGATATGAATCACTGCTATATAGTAGAGGGCGAGGTAGATGCTCTGAGCTTGACTGAGGCAGGAATCTATAGCGTGGTCTCTGTACCTAATGGAGCGAGTAAGGGAAATCAAAAGCTACAATACTTTGATAATTCCTATGAGTACTTTGAGAATAAAGATCAGATCACAATCTTTACCGATAATGATGCAGCAGGTATCGCACTGAGGAATGAGCTTGCTCGAAGACTCGGTCACTATCGCTGTAGATATGTCGATGCAGGTAAATATAAAGACGCTAATGATATATTGGTACAGGCAGGAGCTAAGACTCTCTTAGATATATTAAAATCCGCTAAGCAGTTTCCAATAGAGGGTGTGCTTGATCTCGAGGCAAATTGGGATAATGTGATCAATTACTCTGAGTACGGAATACCTAACTACAGCCTTGGACTCGCAGAGAGTGACAACTATATCAAATTTACTCTTGGTGAGTGGAGTGTACTCACTGGAATACCGAATAGTGGGAAGTCAGATATCTGTGATCAGATCTGTGTCAATCTATCTCTGATGCATGATTTCAGAGTGGCGATGTTCGCCCCTGAGTCATATCCCTATGAGGGGCATATAAAGAGTATTGCAAATAAGATCAATCAAACGAACTGCGATGTGGATATGCTAAACAATTCTAAGGACTTTATAAAGGATCATTTTTACCTCGTGAAGATCGACCTCGAGAAGCTAACTCTAAAGGCGATACTCGATAAGTTCAAAGAGCTGGTATTCCAAAAGGGAATAAATATCTGCGTGATCGATCCTTGGAATATGCTGGATCACTCAGCTCAGAGAGACTTTACATATATCGGTAAGATGCTATCAGAGATCACTCAGTTCTGTCAGCAGACTAACACACATCTGATACTTGTGGCTCACCCTCGAAAGATGGAGATGGAGAACGGGAGATATAAAATCCCTGATCCCTATGCAATCTCAGGATCATCAGACTTCTTTAATAAAGCCTACAACTGCCTCACAGCCTATAGAGTACTCGGTCAGAAAACTGAATATCGATCTGATGCGGTACAGGTTCATGTACAGAAGGTCAAGAGAAAGGAAAATGGTCAACAGGGTTATTTTACTATAGCGCCTGATTTTCGTAATGGCGGAGTGTATAGATCAATCGAGAATAAAACAAGATTAACAGTCAGTAACGATTTAGCGCCATTTTAGATATGACATGGATCTATCAGATAACACCTGATATGAAAAAGGCTGAGCGTAAGTGTAACGAGATCGGTATTTATATGCGTGTCGAGATCGTTCATGATATTTATGACTATGTGTATTTAGATTACGAGGATGAGAAAGGAGTGAGAAGATCACCTAAACCTTACACCTCAGTGAAGGAAGCAGAGATGGTGATGTACAATCACTATATAAAAATCTGTCAGAAGTTAAAAATACCTTTGTAGTATCAAAAAATTCTTTACCTTTGGAAAAAGCAATGAAAAAAATGGCAAGATTTACTAAACATCGAATTTTAAAAGAAGCACTCAACAACGATGAGATCACAGAAGCTCAATACGAGATGGTAACAACTCGATATAGTTTCTATAATGATTCTGAGTGGGAGGTATGCGTGGCAGATAACTCTGTATTTGTTGATGACTTCTTTAAGGGTACAAGTAAGGTTTATTAAATTTGTTTTGGTTTGTTAATTATTGTTTAGTCAATCAGGAGAAGGGCAACTTAGGTTGCCTTTTTCTGTTTTAAATTTTTGTTTATGAAAGAAGAAAGAGATTCCTTTGCAATGAAGATGATAGTTGGAATTCTAATCTGTGTAGCAGCTGGATATATTGTCTTAGGTTTATTTTGGTTAATGGAACAAATTAAAAATCTGATATGGCAGTAATGAAAATGAATATCAAGGAGATCAAACCTAATAGCGATAATCCTCGATATATCACTGATGCAAAATTTAAGAAGCTGATCCAATCGATCAAAGAGTTTCCTGATATGCTTTACATCAGACCTTTGGTGGTTGATGAGGATAAGGTAGTGTTGGGAGGTAATATGAGATTAAAGGCTTTAGAAGCTGCTGGAGTATTTGATGTTCCTGTGAGACAGGTTATTGGTTGGTCAGAGGCAAAGAAGCGTGAGTTTATCATCAAGGATAATATCGGATATGGTGAGTGGGATTATGATCTACTCGCTAATGATTGGAATACGGAGCTGCTGAATGAGTGGGGTTTGAACCTGTGGGATCATAAAGAGGATTATTTTGATCTCGAGGACTCAGAGGATCAGGAGGAGAGAGAACCCTCTCTTGCGGATGATGAGTACTCAAAGTTTGAGATCGTGATGCTGCATGATAATAAGATCCGATTTCTTAAAATGCTATCAGATATCAAAGAGGGCTATATGCTCGACAAACAAGAGGATGCAATCGTAAAACTAATAGATATATACAATGAGAGAAAATAGTAGCTTTATCAGCTTTGATAACTCAGTCGAGGGGTTAATCTTCGATGAATCAGATCACCCAAAATACCCGATCAGATATTACAATGTATTTAATGAGATGAGCTATTGCCCAAAGGCTGATCATAGCTATTACATCTATGTCTATAGCGGAGTGTTTACTATAAATAAGGCAGGCAGACCAACCACAATTATCTCTGATGGGATGTTTGCAATGCTGGATGGAGGTCACCTGATGTGTCCTGTACATGATGCTAAGGCGATAGTGATAGAGGTACTTCATACAGAGGGGGTTTACCCTCAGACTAATTACAGAGCATACGATATGGTTGGCGGAGCTATCGAGAGAGAGGGAAGGCTAAAATATATTGATGGCTGTACTGACTCGCTTTTATTACCACCTATTAAGATGGGCGATCCATGCCTCAATCACCTACACTTTCCTGAGAATATCGATCAGACTCAGCACACTCACCCGAGCCACCGAATCGGAATCGTTGCTCATGGTCATGGCGAGTGTATCACCCCATTTGGAAATCTACCACTGACTAAAGGAATGATTTTTGTGATCAAGGAGTGGGAGGGTGAGACCTATGACACAGGGCTGGATGGAAAGCAATACCCGATTGGACAACACGCATTTAAAACATTCTCAGATACAGGAATGGATGTTATTGCCTTTCACCCTGATAGCGACTTTGGATCTACCGATGATGATCACCCGATGATTAACAGAACCATTGTCGATGGTATATCAGCGAATCAGATCGATGAGATAAGAACGAAGTAGTATGATTAGAAAAAAAGAGTTTATTAATAAGAATGTGTATGAGTCCGCCTTAGAGCGGATTCGACATATATACGATTCATTTGATAAGGTCGTTGTTTCGTTCTCAGGAGGAAAAGACTCAACAGCTGTTCTGAATACAACCCTCGAGGTGGCTCGAGAGCGTGGTAAGCTGCCCTTAGAGGTGGTTTTCTTTGATGAGGAGGCTATCCACCCACCAACGATTGAATATGTGCAGAGAGTAGCCTCTAATCCTGAAATAAATTTAAAATGGTATTGTCTTGAGGTAAAGCACCGAAATGCATCATCTAACGAAGAACCCTTTTGGTACACATGGGAAAAAGGTAAGGAGGATATATGGGTGAGAGATCTACCTGAGCAGGCGATCACTGATCATCCTAAATTTAAAAAAGGGATGAGCTTTCAAGAATTTAGTCCTTTTCTCTATCCTAAGAGTGAGGGAAAGGTAGCGATGCTTGTAGGTATCAGAACAGAGGAATCGCTCAGGAGGTATCAGGTAATCGCTCGGAAGAAGAATGATGCCTATCTGAACTCAGCAGCTGAGAAGGGTTCTAATCAGTATAGAGCCTTCCCAATATATGATTGGTCAAGCGAGGATGTGTGGTTGGCAGTACATAAATTCGAATGGGATTATAATAAAACCTACGACATCTTTAATCAAACCAGGTTGCATGGCGCATTTCTAAAGCAGCGAGTGTGTCCGCCCTTTGGAGAGGAACCGCTTCGTGGTCTTTGGGTATATTCGGAGTGCTTTCCTGAGATGTGGCATAAGATGTTATATCGAGTAGAGGGAGTGGCTACTGCTTGGAGATATGCAAATACAGAGCTATACTCTAACGCTAACAATAAGCCCGAACACCTCAGCTATAAGGAGTATCTGAATGTGATCATCGACAGCTATGATCATGATGCAAAGAACACGCTGAAGAAAAATATAAATATGTATATAAATTTGCATAGGAAGAAAACCTCTCAATCAATCCCTGAGGAGGAGGCACATCCACTGAGCGGAGTCAGCTGGAAGTTTCTATGTAGAGTAGCGATCAGAGGAGACTTCAAAGGCAGACAGAGTAATAATCTGACACCATTGGCGGTAAAGCGCAGAGAGCAATTAGGAATAACAGAGAAAGAAGCAAAAAGACTATATTCATGAAAAAGCAACCCTTAGATAAGATCACATGGTTAGATCGTGATCTACTGAAACCGAATAACTATAACCCGAATAAGGTAGCACCACCTGAGCTGAAGCTACTGAAGATATCGATCCTCGAGGATGGATGGACTCAGCCGATTGTAATAAATGCAGATTATAGCATAGTCGATGGCTTTCACAGATGGACTGTTAGCGGTCATAAGGAAATCAATGAGCTGACTGATGGAAAAGTACCTGTAGTGATCCTGAATGATACGGATGAGAATCAGAAGAAGATGGCTACTATCAGACATAATAGAGCAAGGGGTACACATGGAGTATTAGAGATGAGTAAGATCGTGACCGATATGGTGAATGATGGACTCACAGGAGAGGAGATCATGAGTCGATTACAGATGGAGAAGGAGGAGGTAATACGACTTTTATTTAAGGCAGGTATTCCAAAGAGTCAAGTATTTGAAAATAAGGATTTTAGTCAAGCATGGCAACCAAAATGACCAACAAAAGCCAACATATAAAAAAGGCACTACTCGAGGCGCTCGAGAAATCACTCGGTGTGATCACTACAGCTTGCAAGGCAGTCGGTGTGAATCGCAGCACCTATTACGATTATTATAATAACGATGAGGAGTTTCGCAAGGAGGTAGATACCCTGAGTGATGTGGCTGTAGATTTTGCAGAGAGCCAGCTACACAAACAGATCAATGAGGGTTCTACAGCTGCGACTATATTCTACTTAAAGACTAAAGGTAAATCAAGAGGATATGTAGAGCGACAAGAGGTGTATCATGATAGTAATATAGAAAGTCACCTGATCACATGGAAACCCTCAGACAAAGACGAGTAGATCAGAGATGCAATAGGCAGTTCTATGACCTCATCAATTCAGATAAGAGATTTGTAGTTCATCAAGGCGGTACACGATCAGGAAAGACCTATGCGATCTGTCAATACCTTGTTTATCTACTGACCACCTCTGAGGAGCCTCTTGTGATCTCTGTGATCAGAAAGACACTTCCCTCTCTGAAAGGATCAGTGCTTCGGGATCTGATGGGAATACTCGATGAGACAGGAGTATTACATATGGGCGAATACAATAAATCCGCCAGCGAGTTTAGATATAAAAACCATTTGGTAGAGTTTCTTTCGTTAGATGAGCCTCAGAAGGTGAGAGGGAGAAAGAGAAATATAGCCTACCTCAACGAGGGTAATGAACTGATGCTCGAGGATTTTAGGCAGATCAATATGAGGACAACAGATCGAGTGATCATTGACTTGAACCCCTCTGATCCTGTGCATTGGATATTTGATGAGGTGATGCCGAGAGAGGATTGCGACACCTTTATCACGACCTATAAGGACAATAAGTTCTTGCCTGATGATTTAGTCTTTGAGATCGAGAGAATGAGGGAGAGAGATCCTGACTATTGGCGAGTATATGGAGAGGGGCAGAGAGCAGTATTCTCAAAGAGGCAAATCTTTAATAATTGGGAGTTTATGTCTCATGATAAATTCCCTGTTTTAGATGATTATGTATTAGGGGTGGATTTCGGATATAGTAATGATCCTACAGCGATCATAGAGATCGCCAAACATAATGATACGCTCTATATAAATGAATTAAAATATGAATCAGGGATGACTAACAAGGATATCGCAGATTTTATCATAGCAACAGGACATCAAGACACTCTATGCTTTGCCGATAGCGCTGAGCCTAAGAGTATCGATGAGATCAAGAGACTCGGGGTGATGATGCGCCCAGCTGTGAAAGGAATCGGATCGATCAATGCAGGGATCTCTTTATTAAAGGAATATGATATAATAGCAAGCAGCGAGAGCAAGAACTTATTTAAGGAGTACAACACCTATTATTGGCAGCAGCTGAGAGATGACACGATCATAAATAAGCCTGTAGATAAAAATAACCACCTGATGGATGCGTTGAGGTATGGTGTTTATTCGCAGTACAGGAATCGCACCGACTTTTTTGTTATTTAATTTTTACTTTTGTTATTGGAAAATTATTACTAAATGGCTACACTCTTAGATCGTTTTAAATCGCTGATCACCAAAAACCAGCAATCGACAAATGAAGCCTTTAATCGGGCAATTTTTAATTATTTAGGCGATTCGCTCGTATGGAATCCTGAGAACGATGATACCTATATCAACAAAGGCTATAGATACAACGCAACAGTTTACTCTATAGTAAACCTCATCGGCAAGGCAGCATCAACTATTCCGCTGTGTGTGTACGAGGTACAGAGCGAGAATGATCTATCGAGATACAAGGCGATCACCTCATCAGGATATGATGCCTCTGTGATGCATAAGGCGCAGATCCTCAGAAAGCAGTCACTCGTTGAGGTAGAAAACACTGCGCTGCATGAGCTACTGAAGCGACCTAACCCAGCACAATCATATAACGCATGGATTCAGGAGATCATCGCCTTCGGTAAGCTAACAGGTAATAGATACATCTTTGGTATCGCCCCTGATAGCGGATCTAATAGAGGTAAATTCAGAGAACTTTATGTTCTACCCTCTCAGAATATAGAGATTCATTCAGGGGGTATCATGGAACCTGTAAAGGAATACACTCTCGACTATAATGGAACCTATCGCATAGCAGCCTCAGATATCTGTCACATCAAAGACTTTAATCCCTACTATGATGGTACAGGCTCACACCTCTATGGTATGAGTCCACTTCATGCAGGTCTAAGAGTCCTACAAGCGAATAACGAGGCGGTGACCACAGGAGTGAAGTATCTACAGAATCAGATGGCTCGTGGTGTATTGATGAGCGATGAGGGAGATCTTAATGCAGATCAAGCTCGACAACTCAAAGAAAAGTTCAGAGAGCAACATCAGGGATCAGGAAAAGCAGGTGATGTATTGATCACACCTAAGAAACTCAGCTGGATCAATTTCGGATTATCTACCTCAGACCTCAGCTTGATAGAGCAATATAATGCTACGATCAAAGATCTATGTAATATCTATAGCGTACCTGTACAGCTACTGAATAACACAGATAGTACCACATATAACAATATGAAAGAGGCTAAGAAAGCCCTCTATCAGAACGCTGTGATTCCTGAACTGATTAAGATCAGAGAGGAACTAAACAGATGGTTAACCCCTCAGTATGGAGACAAGCTATATATCGATTTTGATTTCTCTGTGATCCCTGAGCTTCAGGAGGAGATGGATAAGGTAGTAAATCAGATGAGTTCAGCTTGGTGGTTAACACCAAATGAGAAGCGTTCTGCTATGAGCTATGGAGTTGATGAGGATAGCGAGTTCATGAATGATTACTATGTTCCAGCTAATCTAATTCCAATGGCGAATGTACCTGATATGAATGATGAGCCTGAACAGATGCCTATGGCTTCTGAGGAGATTGAGGATGCTCTTGATCAAGAGGAAGAAAAAGGGTTCGGTTTCGAGGAGAAAAAACCTAAAATATCTGCTGCGGTTGAGAGCGGACTCAGAGATAAGGTCTCAGATCATAATGATAAATATGGAGATGATCCAGCAAAGAGAGCAACCTATGGGATGCTTGCAGAGTCATTTCGGAGAGGTGTCGGAGCATATCGTACTAATCCCTCATCAGTACGACCAAATGTAAATAGTGAGGAGCAGTGGGCTTATGCTCGTGTGAATGGTTTGCTTTATGCACTCAGAAGCGGTAAATTTAAAAATAAACCATACGATACAGATCTATTACCTGAGGCTCATCCTCTATCATCAAAGAAGAAGGAGCAGAAACAGGAATACACAGGATATCCTCAGAGCGCATCGAATAACGCTCAGAGAATGTTAGATTGGATTGAGGAGCATGGCAGAGATCAGGTTCGTGGAGGTACAGAGACAGGACTTGCTCGTGCAAGACAACTCGCAGAGCGCAGACCACTCGATGAATCAACGATTCGCAGGATCTATAGTTTCTTTAGCCGACATGAGGGTAATGAGACTATTAATCCTGACTACAGAGATACCCCTTGGAAAGATAATGGGTATGTTGCGTGGAATCTATGGGGTGGAACTTCAATGTATCGATATGTGACTCGTATTGTAGAGAAATTAGATTGATGACCTCAACACTTAAATCATTTAGAATCACAGCCCCTAAAATCAATAGGGGCGATTTTATTTCATCTTGGAATAAGCAGATCAGACAGGCAGAGAGTAAGCAATACAAGAAGTGGTTTAAGTATTTTAAGGATGAAAACTTTAAGGGTGTAGATCAGTTTATTCAAACAGGCGATTTCAGCTCGTTTGAGGGGCTTTTTAAATACAGCGATATCACAAGACTCTATGAGGAGTTATTCACTGAGACAGGTACTCAAATAGCCCTTTGGCATACCTCAACCTTTCAGAAGTATGTCTCAAAGAATGTAAGCGCTTCTAATTGGCGCACCATGTTCGCAGCATACGGGCAGAGATTCGCAGCGGATAAGGTGGCTCTCGTGAGTGGTAATAGAAAGAATGAGCTTCAATCTGTACTAAAGCGCCTGATGGCTGATCCTGATTTTCAGAACCTGAATGAGAGACAGGCACAGCGAGTACTACGGAATCAGTTCACAGGATATTCAAGAAATCAAGCGATGCGTTTGGTTCGTACTGAGGTCGGATCAGCAGCTAACTATGCATCAGTCAAATCAGCGGATTCATTATTTGGATCTGATGGATATAAAAAGGAATGGCTCGCAGCAATCGATGGTAGAGAGCGCCCATCTCACAATGCTGCAAATGGTCAGAGAGTGGATTCTACTCAGTCATTTATCGTGGAGGGTGAGTCACTAAAATTCCCAAAAGATCCAGCTGCCTCAGCAAAGAACAGGATCAACTGCCGATGCACTATCCTGACCTATCCAATAAACTCAGTCGAGAGAATAGAGGATAGAGAGACCGAAGGGCTTGTCTCTGATATAGCATTTGGAATGACAGGTACAGATCCTATCACTATAGGCACACAGATCGCTCAGGCAATCGCTGAGGTAGTAGCTACAGGAGAGGTAGGCGGATCGATCAGAGAGGCTAAGATCAAGGAGTTTATCGATAAGAACAAACCTGAAACATGGGAGACTGAGATTCAGAAATGGGCTTATGGCAAAACAAAAGTTGTTGGAGAGCTAAAAGATGACATTCTCGAGTTTATAGATAAGAAAAACCTCAGCTCATTTAAGGTAGATATCGAATATCGTGGTAAACAAAGACAGGGATCATATCACAACTTTTTTTATAAAAAAATTCATTTAGATAAATTAGAATCTTGGCAGGAGAGATACACAACTGTTTATCATGAGATAGGTCACCACATACATGATTGGACACGAATGTTTAGTGCAAAAGATTCTATGAGTGTAAATATCATGCAGGATCAATGGCAGGCATTTTATAAAAAAGTGCGTAAGGATTTTGGCGTTGGTCTCAGAGGTAAGAATAAAGCAGCAGCAGAGGCTAAAATAGCAGAGTTATTTCCTAACACACGAACTATGGAGGGATATATGCAATATAAGAAAATGTGGAAAGTTGATAATCCTCAATGGAAAGTCCTGTTTAAGGATGAGATAGAACAACTCGGTGAGAGAGTGGTCTATGAGCAAATGATGGATTTAGCAGATACTATTGGAGCGATAACAAAAGAAAAATATGGCTGGGGGCATGGTAGATCATACTACACACAAAGAGGTGCAAGAGGTCAAATGGCTGAGCTGTTTGCGCACATGACTGAGTGGCGATTTAGTGATGCCACTATGGTTAAAAAAGTATTTCCTGAGCTTTATGAGGATGCTATGAGATTGTATGATGAGTTAATTGAAGAAATAAGAAAATACAGAGAATACTAATATGAAAGAACAATTACTATTACAGCTAATGGATGAGTACTTCGAGGAGTTCGGAGATGTGAACATCATCTTAGAGATGGAGATGCGACTTGGTATAGACTTTGCTATAGAGATGCTTCAAGGTCGAAATGGGCATAAAATTGTACCATTATATTTAGGAGAGAATCAGGATGATATGCAGCCAGAATATATTTACGAATAAAATGATATTTTTGTGTTATGAATAAATTAGTTTATAAAACCACACAGCTCGGATCAGTAATCGATGCTGATGAGAAAGCAGGGATAGTTAAAGGCTATGCTTCCGTATTTGGTAATATGGATTCAGATGGAGACATCATCACAGCTGGAGCATACCGAAAGACTATCACAGAGAACAGATCTCGAATTAAGTACCTATATCAGCACGATCTCGAGAAACCTCTCGGAAAGATGATCTATTTAGAGGAGGATCAGAAAGGATTAGTATTTGAGGCGGAGATCCCTAAGACACAACTCGGTAAGGATGTGATCGAACTGATGAAAGCAGGAGTGATCACTGAGAATAGTGTTGGTATTCTACCTATTCAGAAACAAATGAAAGATGGCTATCGTGAGATCTCAGAGGTAAAACTTTATGAGGTATCTGCTGTTACATTAGCAGCTAACGATCAGGCTATGATATTAGATGTTAAAGGAAATGTTGATTTGGAAAAAGTAACAAAACGCTATGACCGAATCGCATCTCTGATCCGTAAGGGAGATATATCCGATGAGCTTGGATATGCACTCGAGGCGGAAATACAAAAATTAAAGTCTTATTTCATTGACTATGCAGAAATCACTCAGCCAACCGAGATTGAGGTTACTGAGCAGACAGAGGTCACGGCACATGAGACATTACACCACTTCAATTATATATTAAAGCAAATATCAACATAAAAATGAGCGATCAAATTAAAAACCAACTTGATCAAATCGCTGAGGTAATCGATGCTAAAATCGAGAAGGCGAATGGTCAGGTTTTAGAAAACGCTAAAGGACAAATCGATAGCGTTCTAAAGGGTGAAGTAAACGCCCTAACAGAAAAACACAGAGAGTTAAACGAGCGTTTTGACTCTATGGAAATGGCTTCTAAAAAAGCATTTGAGGCTAACCGCCACATTACTCTAAAATCACAACTTGAGGAGATGATCAACTCAGGAGTGATCGATGAGGTTCGTAAAGGTAATTCTTCAAGAGCTACCTTCGAGGTAAAAGCAGGAGACATGACTACAGGAAACTCTTACACAGGAGTTGTTGCTGCTGAGACTGTTATCCCACAGATCAAATTCGATCCATCAAGAAAAGTACACATCAGATCATTAATCCCTAACGGATCAACTGATGCTCATGTAATCCGTTTCCCAAAAGAAACTGCTTACGATGATGGAGCTGCTGTTGCAGCAGAGGGAAGCGCTGTAGGTCAATCAGACTTCGATATCACAGCTACTTCTGTGAATGTCGAGAAGTTAGGTACATTCATGAGAATCACTGAGGAGATGTTAAATGACACACCTCAGCTGACTGCATACCTATCAGCTCGTGTTCCAGCTAAAGTACTTTCTTACGAGGATGATCAAATCCTAAACGGAACAGGTGCTTCTAACCAATTAGATGGTTTCTTTACTTCAGGAAACTCAGCTGCTTTCGTTACAGGAGCTTCAGGAGCTTTCTATCAATCAGTAGAGTCTGCTAATGAGTATGATGTACTTGTAGCTGCTATGAATCAGCTAAACCTTTCGAACTACTCAGCTTCGACTATCTTACTAAACCCGACTGATCTACACAAGATCATCTTACTAAAATCGACTGCGAACGAGTACCTTCGCCAGCAGATCTATTCAGGACTTCAGCCAACTATCATGGGAATCCCTGTAACAGTTAGCACAGCGGTAACAGCTGGTGACTTCTTAGTAGGTGATTTAGCTGTAGCTTCTCAGCTTTGGGTTCGTGAGAACTTAGCTATCGAGTTCTCTCGTGAGGATTCTACTAACTTCAGAGACTACTTCGTAACTGTTAGAGCGCAAGAGCGTGTTGCTCACTCGATCTATCAGCCAAACGCTGTAATCACAGGAGACTTCACAACTGCTAAAGCTGCATTAGAGACTGCTTAACAGCCTGATCAGTTTGATATAAAGAGCCTCACATTTAGTGGGGCTTTTTTTACCTCAACATTATTGATTAAAAAAATATTTTCACTCATAAAAAAATTATTTTATACATTTGATCATCATAAACAAATTAAATATCAAAACAATGAGTAAAAAAGTTAATTGGTCAGTAGGAGGTTCACTCCAAAACAGGCTGGCAGAAGCACAAGTAAACACCCCTGTAGTTGGACAGGGTGCAACAGAGATCATGTATTCAGACAGACACGCTTACTTTGTCACCTATGTGAGCAAGGATGGTAAGGAGTGTAGGATTCAAAGAGCTAAGTACAAATGCTTAGACTACTTTGCAGGTCGCTATGAGGTAGAACCTGATCCTAAGGGTTCAGAGATCTCGCTGAGGTTTAGATACGGGAAATGGCGATTTCAGTATAAAGATCAATGGACAGGTAAAAAGGAATGGCATCCTTTCAATGTAGCCTTTGGATATGCGAGAGAATACGAAGATCCAAGTTTCTAATCAAGCAGATCTCAAGCCCCTAACGGGGCTTTTTTTTTGATCAATAAATACACAGCAAATACAAATAATTAAAAAATATTTTCACTGATTAAAATATATTTTATATATTGCGGTATCAATAACAAATAAAACACCAAAACAATGTTTACAAAAGAGCAATTACTAAACGGAATTAAGAGATCAAAAGCACAACAAATCAAAGCGTTTGAGAAGCTACAAGTGATCGATGTCAAACTAAGAAACGCAAGAACAATGGCTGAGGCTAATCGCCTGATGAAGCTGGATGACAAATGGAGAGAAGAACGCCACAAGGCTGCTGACTCTGTTGATCGCCTGACTCGCCTGATGATCGAGCAAGGATTCACAATGACTCGTGAGGAGTCTCGCAAGATGATGATGTCATCAGACAAGGACATCAAGGTAACAGGAGACATCATGTTCGCAGGAAACGGAAGACTGCAAGATGCACAGAACAGAAAGTTCTTCTTCAAGAAATCAGAACTAATCGGAATCTTTATATTTTAATCACGCCCCTTCGGGGGCTTAATCCCTTTATTACAATGAGCATTTTTACTTTATCAAACACCAAACTGAGTTTTTTAGAATCTAAAGGAATGGCGAACTGCTGGGCTGCCTATGCCTTGAACGCCCCTAATCGTGAGATCATGGAGGTCGGGTATAATGAGCAAACCAAGTATATCTATATCGCCTTAGAGAACATGGTGACTATCGCCTCTAACAATGGTAACGCTGTCGAGTATCTTATATTTGATGAGGATGGTAAGGAGCTGTCTTTCGATGAGTACGATCAAGCAGTCCTAACCCTTAATAAATAGTAAGCCATGAGCATCAAAGAAAAACTATCATTTATCAGAGCGATCACCAGCAATCTCAATACAAAAACGCTTGAAGCCTCCTTTGATCTAAACGACAATGGGGCGCAAGATCCTGACTTATTTAATGTCTCTATGTTTAAGGAGCTGAGTAAGCGCTATGTCCAAGAAGTCCGAGATATGGGCTTTCGAGCTATGCTTCGTGAAACTGAGGTATTT
>BCSF01000414.1_pt1 | contig 17451 bp, 26 predicted proteins | sample 1016431 | NCBI WGS metagenome assembly BCSF01 (sample SAMD00045685;SAMD00045686;SAMD00045687;SAMD00045688;SAMD00045689;SAMD00045690;SAMD00045691;SAMD00045692;SAMD00045684;SAMD00045690;SAMD00045691;SAMD00045692;SAMD00045684;SAMD00045685;SAMD00045686;SAMD00045687;SAMD00045688;SAMD00045689, study...
GTTGGTTTGTCGGCTCGCGAGTTCAACGCTTTCGCTGTCCAGTTCTCTGGGTTCACACAGCAGATCGCTGGTGCTGGTGGTGACATCGCTGAAGTCACTGATGATTTGACGACACGTATCGCTGACTTTGCGTCAGTGATGAACATGGATATTCCTGAGGCTGCTCAGGTGTTCCAGTCTGCGTTGGCTGGTGAGACTGAACCGATCCGCAAATTTGGTATCGATATGTCGGCTGCTGCTGTGGAAGCACATGCGCTCGCTACCGGGATGATCGCATCGAAATCGGAGATGACTGAGGCGATCAAAGTGCAGGCACGTTATAGCCTGCTGATGGAATCCACGAACAAGGTTGCTGGTGACTTCGCGAACACGTCGGATAGTCTCGCGAACCAGCAACGCATTTTGACTGCACGGTTGGATGACGCACAAGCAACGATTGGTGGCGCGTTGGTGCCTGTGTTGGAATCGTTGTTGAACATTGTGACTCCGGTGTTGGATGCGTTCACAGCGTTGCCTGATGATTTGCAGCAGGTGATTGCTACTGCCGGGTTGTTAGCGGTCGGGATGAAATCTGCATCCACTGCGTTGCAGGGGTTCGGGATATCTGCTTCGACGGCTAACAAGATGGCTCGCGGTTTGGGTGTGACGATTGGTGCTGGTCTGCTCGTTTTGAATCAGTACACCACTGCGAAGAATCAGGTTGCTGCTGCTTCTGACCGGGTGAAAGAAGCGTTGGATGCAGAGACTGGTGCGGTCACTGAGAACACTGACAATTTGATTCGTCAACAGTTGATGACGGGCGAGTTGGGCAAAGCGATGGAGATGCTAGGTCTTGACGTTGACCTAGCAACTGAAGCGATCATGGGCAACGATGACGCAGCGTATGAATTCATCGACACGATCAACAAGGCTGATGAAGAATTGGTTGGGTTGGGTGACGGTTTCAAATCGTTGTTCACCAGCGAGATGCAAAACATTGACGCTGTGCGGATTGTGCGTCGTGAATATAAAGGAATGCGAGTCGGGTTTAGAGATGCTCGTGATGAGGCTGACCGTTTGAATGAGGAGTTGGATGACACCAACGTGATCATCGGTCGTGTTGATGCGTCTGCGACAGAACTGGTGCCGTCAGTTGATGATGTGAAGGCTGCGATTCAACAAGGCAGCAAAGCGTTGGAAGAACACATCACGTTGAACGAGGAATTTGAAAGCGCGTTGGATGATGTGATTGAACAGGTGTTTGGACTCAATAACGAGTTCAAAGAGTTGTTGGGTTTGTTGGATCGTGAAGAAGCATTCCGCAATGTGAATGACGCAATTTTGGAATTGGTCACAGCGCAGGATGAGTTCGGTGCGTCTAGTAGGGAAGCGATAGAGGCGCAGGCAGAGTTGACCCGTGAGGTTGCTGCTGCGATTGAAACCTACGGGAATGTGCCTGATGTTGTGCAAACCCAGATGCGTGTTGCGTTGGATGAACAAGATTTTGAACGTGTGCGTGGCATGTTGTTTCAGTTGGGTGAGTTGGCGCGTGTCCCTGAGATGGAAGCGCGTGAGTTTTTTGAAACGTTCGGTGATGAGTTGGGTTTGGGTGGTGGCGGTTTCAATCCGGCTGGTACCCCTGTTGCTCCGGTGTCGTCTACAAAGTTTGTTGATGGGGTTGCAGTGCCGGTGCCGTTGTCATCAACTGTGATTGGTGCGAACGATTTGAACACGGGTTCTGCGAAATCAGCGATGAAGGCTGGGAACGTGACGGTGAATGTGACGATGCCTGCCGGGTCGAACGGTGAAGATGTGGTGCGTGCTGTCCGTAAGTACGCACGGAACACTGGCACGTTGCCGATCCCGGTGACTGACAAGGTGCGGACGTGACGATCACAACTGATATCACGGTTGAGATCGGTGATTTGGAGGTGCCGGGTGTGCAAGCACCTGTGGATTTCACGAACCGCACAATGGGGTTATCGACACGGTTGCGTGCCGATATCGCAGAGTTAGGTTCCGCGTCATGCACGATCATGTTGGACAACAATGATGGTGCGTTGACCCCCGGTGGCGGTGGCACCTATAGCCAGTGGGATTGGCATTCCAAAGGTATCTTCATCAACGCGACTGTCGGCACGCATACCCCGACGATCTTTCACGGGTTGGTGACAGATTTCCGTTTGGAGGATGACGGCATCAATTCGTTTGTGGAGATCACCGGTCAGGACTTTATGACTGTCGGTGGTCGTGCTGTGCAAACACAGGAGATCACCGGGTATATCGGCTACGACATGACTGTTGCTGACGCTATCTTTTTCACGTTCAACAAAACGTTTGTGGAAACCGGTGGTGGCAACGTGCTGGATTTCTCTGGTGTGCCGTTACCACAGTGGGGTTTGCCATACAAAACGACAAGCCCCGCTCCCGGTGAAACTTCTCCGTTCGGTTTCAGAGCAAACAGTCAGTTCAGCCCTTATCTGGACGGTGAGGAACGGGTTGCGTCTGACTGGCTGGTGACAACAATCATGCCGTTCGGCCCGTCCGTGGCATGGCCTACAACTATCGATGTCATAGGCTTAGGGTTCCCCGTACCAGATAGGTATGAGACCGCTAGGTATCGTTTCGCGTTTGCTACTGCATACCTGTTGACCAACAACCAGTATCGTTACCAGTTCGCGGAAGATACCGCGTCGGGTGAATTGCCGTTCCGCAATCTGCAACGCGGTTGGACAGTTGACGAACTGATCACGAAAGCGAAGATCACAGGTGTCGCATCGGACGGGTTAGGTGGTTCAGACACATACACCGCGACTGTTGTGAACGACGACGCTGAAACCCTGTATGGGGAACGCGCTGTGACCTATAACGACATTGTGTTGCTTGACCCAATTTCTCAAATACCTAATTCCGGTGGTGAGGCTCAGGCACAGGAAATCGCAGAACGCTACGCGAACGCCCGCAGCCAATCAAAGTTTGTGGTGCAACAGTTAGAAGTCACATCGAAAATGTGTGACTCTCATGTTGGTGGTTCTGCTGCGTCGGAGCAGGCGTGGGCTGAGTTGTTGGATGTGTTCTCTGGGATGTGGCAGGTCGCCACTGTGGAATTCACCCCTGCCGGAACATCAACCACAATCACGGAGCCGGTGGTGATCTGGGCACGGCAGATCGATGCGACTCCGGAAGATGTGCGAGTCACGTTGTCGTTCTACCCGGCAGATGTCACCTGCGCATTCATTCTTGACGATTCAATCATGGGTGTGTTGGGTGGCACGTTGGACACCTATGACACGTCGTCGTTCACTTATGACAGCAGTCTGTTGCGGTATGAAGGTAGACCGCAGCAGGGGATGCGACTAGGATAGGCACCCGATGGCTACGAACTTCCCCGGCTCTCTTGACTCGTTCACTAACCCTACGTCAGGTTCGACGTTGGACAGCCCTTCCCATGCCGGGCAGCACGCGAACATCAACGACGCGATGGAAGCGGTGCAGGCGAAGTTGGGGACGGGCGCGGGCACCATCGGTGAATGGACATCGTTTACGCCGGTGTGGGATGGCCTGACTGTCGGTAACGGTGTGCAGTCTTTTACATACGCCGTCCTGAACAAAGTGATATTCGTTCAGGGCAGATTGACGTTTGGTACGACTACGAGCATTACGGGCTCCTTTGTTCGGATGCATTCGCCGGTGTCAACGTTTGCAGGAAACCTCGTCGGAAACGCGATTTGTAGGGAAGATGGGGTTTCGTCACGCATGGCTATGGTCGGCGAGTCATCAGGGCGTGCAATTGTTCTTTACTTCAATGTTTCAGGCTCGAACGTGTTATTAGCCAATATCAACTCCACAACGCCCTTCACATGGGGTACCAACGATTACATAGCGATGACGTTTTCGGGAGAGTTACAGTGATTACCGCAACCTGTAACGCTGAACACTGCATCGCTAACTCGGTGCCTTACTTCGTCCTCGGCTCACCTGGGCGCGTCCAATGTGGCGCGTGTCGTGACTGGTGCGAGGTCACGGATGAACGCGATGACCCACCGATGCCCGATGATCTTCCGGTGGGTGTGTGAGGGGTGTGGCCGACATGGTGGTTGCAGTTCGCATATTTCGCAGTGTTGGGAGGGTTGGCGACGTGGTTGAAGGTGCGTCGATGGTGGCCGAAATGAAAGCAGGTGTGTGATGGCTAGCCCGTTCCCGTTCTCAGCCGGTCAGGTGTTGACCGCAGCAGAACTGAACGACATCGGTGACGGTGTGTCGTTCACCCCGACGTGGACGAACGGTGTCACAGTCGGCAACGGCACGATCACCGCGCACTACGTTGAGATCAATGATTTCATCTCATATTCGATTGATTTCGCGTTGGGTTCTACTTCTGCAATCACTGGTGACGTTCGTTTGGAGCATCCGATTCAGTCGAACAACACTTATCAGGCTCCTGCCACTTGTCGTGGGTTCGCGTTTGATGCGTCTGCCGGTATCTACTACGCGGTGATGGGTACGGCATACAACACCAATGAGATGCGTGTCCGGTGGATGCGACAGTCGTCCGCGACTGACAGCATTTTTGGCAGCGACCTGTCATCGGGCGCGTTCCCGTTCACATGGGGAACTGCCGATCGTCTGGTGTTTGGCACCTATTATCGGCGGGCATGATGATTGATCTACGAGTACATGACGACCCTGACGAGGTGCCTGCTGAATGGTGGCTTGAGCGTATGCGCTTACACCGTGATGCGTTGCTAGCACGGTCGGATTGGACGCAGGCTGCGGACGACCCGACTGGTAACGCAGCAGCGTGGGCGCAGTAACGGCAGGCGTTGCGGGACGCACCAGCGTCGTGGACTGTCGGGACGACGTGGGATGCTCCTGACCCCCCTGCTGTGTGATGTTTGATCGTTCACGCACGGTGTGGGAGGAACCGGGGTTCACGGTCGCTGAACACACCACCTCGCCACCTGTGAACCGGTCACGAATCACTGATGTGGTGGTTCATTATCCGGGGCATGATGGGGTGGGTGACGACACTGCGCGTGACCTCGCCAACAGCCAACGGTATTACGCAACCAATCGTGGCTATTCGTTGGGGTACAACGCGGTAGTCGATAGGGCTGGTGTCCTGTGGCAGGTGCGTGGCATGGATTATCAGAACGCCGGGAACAAAGGTGCCAACCCCACCACGGTCAGCGTTCAGTTGCGCACCAATATTGGTGAACCGGCTTCACCTGCTGCGATCACCCGTGTGCAACGGTTCGTGGCTGATGTGCGCCGGTGGGCTGACAACCCCAATATCGGGGTGATCGGGCACCGGGATGTGGGTAGCACTGCGTGTCCGGGTGACGCAATCTATAATCAGATCGAACAAGGCATGTTTGAGCCTGTGACTGATTTGGATGTGACCATGAAGATTGTTTCACCACCGCAGCGTGTCTACGACAGCAGGGAAACGAACGACCCGTTGCCAGCGCAGACAGTGCGTGCAATCCCTGTCAACCAGCCTGACGCAAAAGCAGTGTTCGTGAACCTCACTGTGACACAGCAGAACGCTGCCGGGTATCTGACTGCGTGGGGTGCAGGCCCGATGCCAGACGTATCAAATCTGAATTACAGTGTGAAAGACATTTGCAACACGTCATGGGTGCCAGTCGTTGACGGACACATCAACGTATGGTCATACTCTGCGACACACGTCATCGTAGATGTGCAGGCGGTCGCAGCATGAACCCCGACACGCTCGCCATCCTGCTCGCAATCCTCGCACCCGGTGGCATCCTCGCAGTCCTACTGGAACGTGTCCGACGTGAGAACAACCGTGATCACGCCAACAACCATCAACTACTCAAAGGTATTGATCGGAAGGTGGACAAGATCGATGACCGGCTGCACGATCACATCACCGACCATGAGGCGCACGGAGGCTGAACAATGAATGCAATGTTGAAGTCATGGGTGAAAGTTTTTGCAGCAACGATCTTGTCGTTGTTCCTCGCTGACGGTGGCGACCTGTTCAGCGTAGACATGGGTGATCTGCGGGTGTATTTGGCTGCTGGTGTTGCAGCCATTCTGCCGTTGGTCATCACATGGCTTGACCCGTCAGACACAAGGTTTGGACGTAACAAGTAGCCGACAATCATCCCGGAGGACTGCCCGCCAATGGACATGTCAGAATTCGACGCGCACAACAAACCAGTGTTCACACAATCAAAAGTGGACATCATTTTGGAACAGTTAGGTGACAGCGAACGCGGACAACAACTCCGTATCGCGCTCGCTGATCGCACCTACAACGGCAGTGCGATAGCACGAGTGCTGCAAGGATGGGGGTTTGACATCTCCATTGACGCAGTGCAGAAATGGCGTAGACGTAATGGATGAATTCGATCTGTCACGCGAAGTTGACGAACTCAGGCAAGCCCTGTCACGTCAACAGACAGCCACTAGGAAGGCACGCCGGAAAACCGCTGATCTTGTTGAGGCGGTGTATCAGGCTGCGCGTGATGCTGCGATCACACAAGGTGTCCCGAAGATACCTGACCCACCTGCGAAGGATCGTCGCCGGGTTGGTGCAGAGGTTGCGTTGGTTCACGCCACTGACTGGCAGTTGGGGAAACGCACAGCGGACTATGGGGTTGATGTGTGCCGTGACCGCATCATCCGGTTCGCACACAAAGTGTTGTCGATGACGGATATTCAGCGGGCTGATCATCCGGTGAAGGAATGTCATGTGATGTTCGGCGGTGACATGGTGGAAGGTCTAGGGATTTTTCCGGGTCAGGCGTATGAGGTTGAATCACATCTGTTTGAACAGTTGTTTGCGTGCGCGAACTTGATGAACGAATTTGTGGGTGTGTTGGCATCAGGGTTCGACACGGTGAAGGTGACATGCGAGTACGGGAACCACGGCAGGTTGGGTCGTAAGGGTGAGATGCCGGGTGGTGACAACATTGACAGGATGGCGTATGCGATAGCCGGTGACCGTGTAGCAGACGATCCGCGTATCTCATGGCACACTACTGGCGACTGGTATCAGATCGTGGAGATCGGCAACTATCGTGCGCTGCTTGTTCACGGTGACGAGATCAAATCGTTCGGTGGGAACACCCCAGCGTTCGGGATTCTGCGGAAGTGTAATCAGTGGGCTGCTGGGGTGATCGCAGATTTCGATGACGTGTATATGGGGCATTTCCATACGCCGATGACGTTGACGATGGCGAACGGTTGCCAGATTTATGTGACGGGTTCACCCGAATCTGACAACGTGTACGCTAAGGAGTTTATGGCTGCGACGGGTCGCCCGTCACAGCGGTTGCATTTCGTTGATCCTGACGCGGGGATGGTCACTGCCGGGTATTTGGTGTGGTTGGACTGATTACCTCTTGACACGTTCTACACGTTCGTGTCTATAATCGGGGTATGAGCAACACAGCAACCACAACTGCCCGCATTCGTTACATCAAGGGAGGGGAACCGCGCCGGGACTGGCTCCGCGTGGAACGCCACCTCAAAGACCCGGAAGAACTCGCTGCCCACATGTACAACCCGCAATATGGCTGGGCGGTTGACCCCACAACGCTCCCGCCCACGGATGAACAATGGCGACAAATCGGACTGGCAATGAGGTGTGGCCGATGAGCAACACAGCAACCGCACCCGCACCCCGATTCCGTCGCATCACCACCGGTCTTTACGGCACCGGCATCACCTGCGATCTGGCCGACCGATGGGAATACCTGTGCGCAGATTGCTGCGATCAAGTCGAACTGGTGATTGACCGTTGGAGCATCAGCGATGGATGGCAGTTGCGCCACCGCTGCGAACACGACCACTTCACCGACTGGGCTGGCGAAATTTATGCAACGCTGCGTGATGCGAAAGCCGATATCACAGATCGGAGGACAGCGTGATGAGTAACAGATCAGGTCGATATCGTCGCGAACAAGATCATGCTGCGAATCGTGCCTACAACATCAAGCACTGTCCGAACTTGATCAAGTTCGCTGATGTCCCCAACAAAGATCAATGGCCGGAGTTTTTGCTTGATGTTGAATATCAGTCACAATTCTGGCGGTTGAGTGATATTCAAATCAGAATATTCAACCAAGTGTTCTACAAGGCGCGACGGTACAATCGATGAGCAGCATTCAGTTTTTTGCGTTGGGGTTCGCTATCGGGGTCACAGTCGGGTTGCTGCTGATCCTAGATTTGACATGGCACGACGATTGATGTTTAGAATCCGCGATCATGTCTACTGCTGAATATCAACGTGAATGGCGTGCCCGGAATGGTGCGCGAACCGGTCAACCCGGCAGACCTGTCACCGCACCATGCGGAACAGTGTCCGCATATCAACGACACATCCGCAACGGTTCGACACCTTGCCAAACATGTCGTGAGGCGTGGGCTGCATATCAACGGCAGCGATACCACTCACGGAAACAACAATGAGCGGTATCCCTCACTGTGTGAACTGTGGTCGCACATTCTTATCTGCTGGCGCGTACCTTCACCCATCTCACCGATGCGCCCACAACACAACCCCCACATCCCCCACTGTTGTGGCTGCTAGTGTCGGTGACCCCTCCCACCCGGATGACTGCCTACCGGGTGGGAGGGTGATCCCGATATTTGGCAGAAGGAACAGACAATGACGATGTGGACGAAAGACAGCAGCCCCCTCACCACGATGCAGGTGATCACCAACCTTGTCGAAGGACTAGAACGCGCCAACGTGCAATGGATATCCACCCAACATCTGCGAGACATCGTGGATGCCTGCCAACAAGAACTAGCCAGACAGATGGTGACCCGGTGAACCCGTCATCGATCAAGGCGAAAGGCAGGAACGCTGAAAACCAGTTCGTCACGTTTCTGGCACGGTTCTGGCCGACTGTGGAACGTCGCCGGTTGGCTGGCGTGTTGGATCGCGGTGATATCGCTGGTGTGCCTGACACAGTGGTTGAGGTGAAGTCTGGTGCCCGGATCGATCTTCCCGGCTGGCTCCGCGAACTAGAAACAGAGATGGCGAATGATGGTGCCCGGTATGGGTGTGTCGCGATCAAACCCAAAGGAACAACTGACGGTTCACGGTTCTACTGTGTGATGACTGGCGACCTGTTCGCACGGTTGTTGGCTGATGCTTTGCAGGGTCGCGAAGAAATCTGAAATTACCCCTTGACAGGTTCTACACATTTGTGTCTATAATCAGAGACATGAGCAACACACAAGACATCACGTACCACGACTACCTCGCATGGATCGCGTCACTCGCGATGGCCGTTGAGCCGTACACAGAACATCAGTGGGACACCATGAGCAGCATCAACAAGTTCGGCATCTGCCTGAGCGTGCGTGATTGGAAGAACAGCAAATGAGCAACACAGAAACAACACCCACTCAACCGACCCCGATCCCTGAGCGTCTGATCCGTCGCGCCATCCGCGCAGCACAGACAGCGCATGACATGGCTGGCACCGACGGCGCACATCGCGCCAGAAGCGTTCTCGACGGCATGATTTTTGCAGTTGAAGCGATGGGATGCGCGGAGTCAGACATTGACGCAATGTGCGATCGGATTGACCAAGCCATGAGAGGAGAGAAGTGATGAGCAGCACACGGATCACCAAACAGCATTGGAAGGTTGCGTATCAAGCAATCAGCCGTGACATTGAACGGTTGCAAGACAGCATCCAAGAATGGGACTACGTGAGCGCACAAGAACTGCGTGACGTCCTCCCTCACAGCGAGGTGGCGCGCATCCTCACAACACGACGTGACATTGAAGAACTCTTGGTGGTGTTCCGTCATCTGTTCGACAAGGTGAACAAATGATGCGCGTCGCCATCCCTGCTGCCCTCGCCAGCGCAGCGTTGGTCGGCATCTGGTTAGGGCCGACAGATGTGGAACTGGACGAGCAGATGATGTCACCGGTGACGGTGTACCAACCAGCCACCACCAGCAGCACACCCACCACCACAACCAGCGTCACGACCACGACGACGATGGTCGCAGAGGTGCCCACAACGCCCGTGGAGCGTCGCAAACCAGCGACCACCACCACAACAACATGGGTGCCCGTTGACGCGCTATGCGGGGAATGGTGGGTGGTTGCGCGTGCAGCCGGATGGCCGGATCACATCATTGAATCAGCGTTGGACGAACTCATGTGGCGCGAATCGCGTTGCCAACCTGACGTGATCGGTGACGGCAGCGACGGACTCACACAAATCCAATGGTCAGTGCATCGTGACTGGATCATCGAACTGGGGTTCACCCGTGACGACCTGTCACACCCATCTGTCAACCTCACGTTGGCGTGGCATCTGTATCAGATCGCAGACAACCATGATGCGTTCCGATGCGGACTGTCACCGTGGTACCCGTCAACCCCACCAGACGTTGATCACTGGTGCGAACGAATCGGAGCATGACCATGATCCCAGCAGCAATCATCATCGCCGGAACCATCGTGATGTGGGTCATCAAAAAAATGCCCCCACTCCCACCCAAACCCCACCAGATAGATGTGACCGGCAGGAAACATCGTGACTATTGGGAGGACAACGGTGAAGCCATCGAACCGTAACCCACGCATCTGGGTGTGCCCATCATGTGGGAACACTGTCACCACAATCATCCCGGTGCTAGCAGCACCAACATGTTCACGTCACACAGGTGGCGGGCGACAAATGAAGGAAAAAACATGACATACCGAATGAGCAACGACGAAGTGTTGAAACTGTTGGACGCAGCACACGCGATCCGCACCCATGAAGCCACTGACGCGACCACACCGATGAGTGTGGCAGCGCAACGCATCCGTGAACTGGTCGCAGAGATCGAACGGTTGGAAAACGAGATCAAGCACTATCGGGTGCGGTTGCATCACGTCAACGAAGATTTGATGGACGCACACTGGCGACTCAAACTCGGCACCCGCGACTGAAACCGAAACTGGAGACTGCCCACAATGGATGACATCCTGAACACCGCAACCCCAGACGCGACACGACGCGACCGATGGGGACGCTACCTAGTACTCCCCCCAGAAGGTGGGAAACCAGTCGGATACACCCGTGCCACCACCATCGCCAAAACCATTGATGACACGTCGTCACTGATGGCGTGGGGTGAACGGATGACCGCCATCGGGTTAGCGCGACGACCCGACCTCTATGCGCTCATCGATGACGTAGCCGATGACAAGACAGAGTTGAACCGGCTGTGTGACAAAGCGAAAGAGGCTGGTGGAGCGACAGTCAGACGTGATCTGGGCACACATCTGCATAGCATCCTTGAACGCTCATTCACTGACGCTGACTATCAGCCACCTGCTGCACACGCCGATGATGTTGCAGCGGTTCACGCGACGTTGGCAGCGCACGGATACACGATCATCCCGGACATGTGTGAACGGATCGTGGTGGACGACACCAACCGGATCGCAGGCACCTTCGACCTGATGCTGCAAGCCAGCAACGGCACCCGTGTCATCGCAGACATCAAAACCGGATCAACTGTCAAATACTCTGGTGTGTCGTTCGCCACCCAACTCACCATCTACGCCAACGCTGACGCGCTCTACACACAAGGCGCAGCAAAAGACGGCAGCGACGACCTGCGTGAACCCATGCCACAAGTGGCGCAGGATCATGCCATCATCATCCATGTCCAACCCGGCAGCGGACAATGCGACCTCTACGAACTACAACTAGACGTGGGGTTGTTGTCGCTCGCGATGGCAGTCCGCGAAGCACGCAAGTCAAAACTGTTGCGACCCATCGACACCACCCCGGCAAACAACCCGCGAGACACATGGGTGCGGGAACGAGTCAACACACTCATCAACATCGACAAAATGCGTGTCGCAGAATGCTGGCCGTCAGACGTGCTGCCACCAAAACGGCAACCCGTCCCCTACACCAACCCACAAATCGATCAGATCGCAGACATGTGCAACCGGCTAGAAGCCGAATGGGAACTCCCGTTTGGTGACCCTGACCCGGCGAACACGTCAACACCACGATCCCTCCAAACACGTCCACAAGCCCCCACAACCCCCGAAATGCCTGATGAAGGTGCAATGGCACCCGACCTGCTTCACGACTTGAAACACGCGCTACAAAACGAACTGGACGACAAACAACGGAACCGTGTTCGACAGTGGATGAATCAAGCAGATCGGGCAGGCATCCCCATCCGGGCAGGGCAACAACCGACGATGCGACGCATCCACATCAACCACACCATGCTGGCAGCCTGCCTCAACCAGATGACTGACGAACACCTGCGCGACCTCGCCCTGTACACACTTGACGACGACACCGCAGACGTACTAGACATCGGAACCATTCTTGCCCTACACACCGCAGATCAAGCAGGGGCACTCAGATCGCTCACCGAAATGGGAGCGACCATCACCCAACAAGGTGACGGCACAACACAAGGAAACAAGGAACCACAGAACAATGGATGACTTCATCACCGGAGGCGACAGCCTCCCCGCATTCAAATTCACCGACGTAGGAGACACCGTGACCGGTGTTGTCCGTAACGTCACCAAACTGGAAGATCGTGCCCCCGACGGCACCGCGAAAACATGGAGCAACGGCGACCCGATGCATGTGTTCGTGTTCGACCTAGACACCACCGGCAACGGCACCGCCGATGTCGCAGTATGGGCACGCGGAAACATGGTCAAAGCGTTGCGTGAAGCGTTCAACACCGCCGGGTTGAAACCATCTGATCATCCGAAAGTGACGATCAAACATCACGAACTCGGTGAACCCACCCGGAAGGGCTACCACCCACCCAAACTGTTCAAAGCGAAAGCAGAAGCATCCCAGCCCGCTGTGGACATGGACGACTTCTGACCTGACCAGAAAATCTGACTAGATCGTGGTTGGTGGGTGCGGGACGCATGGCACGCACACCGCACCCACCAACCACACCCCACAGAAACACAACCAATGAACGAGCAACCACAACTATTCGCCACACCACAAACCATCACCACCAGCGACGACTACTACACCCCCGCATGGATATTCGATGCGCTCGGTCTCCATTTCGACCTTGACGTAGCGTCACCACCACACGCCACCAACGTCCCATGCACCCGATACCTCACAATGGAAGATGACGGGTTGACAACACCGTGGAACGGTCGCGTCTGGATGAACCCACCGTTCAGCAAACCGTCACAATGGGTTGAACGCTGGTGTGTGCATGAAAATGGTGTTGCGTTGTTGCCTATGTCAAAATCGGCTTGGTTCAACAACCTGTGGGAAGACCCGAACGTGCGTTGTGTCGCGCTACCACCATCACTCAAATTCGTTGGCGGGCCAATCTTCATGCCAACCATGCTGTGGGCTATCGGTCACGACAACATCAAAGCACTGCACAACATCGGAACAGTTCGATGAGAAGCAACACGACATGCATCAGATGCGGACGACGCAAAGCGTTAGCCAGCAGACCCCACGGACGCGCACTCTGCGAAGTATGCGCCCGCAGAATCACCCGCGAACAACAACAACAGAATGACTAGTTGGATCGAAGAAAAGAAACGTGAAGCAATCGCACACAGCCACGGGCTACGCCACCAACTACACCACGGTCTACCGTTACTCACCGACGATCACCCGTTATGCCAATGGGACGGGCCACTGCTCCCACTAGAAAAACCCGATTACATCGCCCGCATCCAGCACGGCACCACAGCCGGATACGCAGCCCACTACCAACACAACTACCCGATGTGTGAACCATGCAGACAAGCGAACATCAATCAACAACGCAAACGACGCAACTCACATTCGGATCGCTGTTCTCCGGCATCGGAGGACTAGACCTAGGGTTAGAACGCGCCGGGATGCGCTGCCTATGGCAATCAGAAATCGACCACTACGCCAGCCGGGTACTCAACAAACATTGGCCGAACACACCCAACCTTGGAGACATCCGTGACATCAACTGGACAACCGTCCCACGAACCGACGTTATTTGCGGAGGATACCCCTGCCAACCATTTAGCGTCGCCGGACAACGAAACGGTGTCAACGACCCACGCCACCTCTGGCCGTACTTCGCTGATGCCATTCGCATACTACGACCCCGATACGCACTGCTGGAAAACGTCGCAGGGCACCTTACTCTCGGATTCGGAAGCGTTGCCAGTGATCTGGCCTCGCTCGGGTATGACATCCAATGGGACTGCATACCAGCGTCCTCCGTCGGTGCCCCTCACCGACGTGACCGGCTCTTCATACTGGCCCACACCACGCGCAGCGATGGGAACAGACCCCCGCAACAGCCACGCATGGCTTCGACCAGATGGGCAACCCCAAAACCTAGAGAACCGTATAGCGACAGAAAACCCGCAGACCATTGGTCAACCCGTCAACCCGACATTCCTAGAGTGGCTGATGGGGTTCCCGATCGACTGGACAGACTTAGATGCTTAGGTAACGCAGTCGTCCCACAAGTCGCAGAACACATCGGACACATCATCAACCAACACCACCACACCCTCAACAAATGAACCTTGACGACTTCGCACACTTCATCGCCCCACCAGCAGACTGGATGCGACACGCAGCCTGCCGACACCACCCCACACGACTCTGGTTCCCCGAACGAGGCGAACCCACACACCACGCCAAAAACATATGCAACACCTGCCCCGTCAAAACACAATGCCTTGACTACGCACTAGACATCCCCAACTGCGTAGGCATCTGGGGAGGCATGAGCGGGAAACAACGACGACAAATCCGGCGACCACCCAACAAACCCATCAAACACGGAACCGCAGTCGGCTACCAACAACACCGACGCAGAGGCGAACAAGCCTGCCCATCCTGCCGACAAGCCCACACCGCAGCAGTCACACGACGACAAAACAACAACCAACCATGAGCAACGACCCCATCACCACAATCGAAAACGCGCTCCACCACGCAGGCAAAACCGTCAACCGGCGAGGCAACCGCATCATGGCGCAATGCCCCGCACACCCCGACCGCACACCCTCACTCTCCATCAGCCCCGGCAACAACCAACCCGTAGTACTCAAATGCCACGCAGGATGCACAACCCCCGACATCCTCACCGCCCTTGATCTCACATGGAAAGACATCAGCAACCCCACGCTGACACCCACCCCCACACCGCCAGCCACCTACACATACACCAACCCCGACGGCACCCCACTGTTCAGAGTCATACGAGGCGACAACAAACGATTCCGACAACAACACCTCACCCCCGACGGAGAATGGGTCAACGGACGAGGCAACATCGAACCCGTCCTCTACAACCTGCCAGCCGTCACCGAAGCCATCGCCAACGGTGACCCCATCTACATCGTCGAAGGCGAAAAAGACGCAGACACCCTCACACGCCACGGGCACACAGCAACCACCAACCCCGGAGGTGCAGGCAACTTCACCCCCACAATGGCAGACACACTCACCAACGCCACACAGGTCATCGTCATCGCAGACGACGACACACCCGGCCACAACCACGCCCACCACATCGCAGAACTACTCACAACCCGTGACATCCCCCACACTCTCCACCTACCCAAAGTCGGCAAAGACATCAGCGAGCAAGAAGGCGCAGGGTTCGACCCTATCCGGCTGCGACCCCTCACCAACCCCGACACACCCAACCCAAACGACCTCGCCCACCTCATCGACTGGCCGGGATTCTGGAACCAAACCCACGATGACGAACAATGGGTTGCATGGCCGTTGATCCCCAAAGGACGCACCATCTCGCTGTACGCGCCAGCCAAAGCAGGCAAAAGCACAATCCTGCTCGCAGTCATCGCAGCAGCCTGCACCCAACAACAACCACTCAACAACGCCCACACCGCCCAACAACCCGTCAACATCCTGTATCTGGATTACGAAATGTCACACGCAGACCTCTACGAACGACTCACCATGCTGGGCTACGGGCCACACACAGACCTGTCACACCTCCACTACGCGCTACTGCCATCCCTCCCACCGTTAGACACCCCAGAAGGCGGGCAACACCTGCTTACCCTCGCCCAACAACTCAACGTCGATGCTGTCGTAGTAGACACCATCGGACGCGCAGTCGAAGGCGAAGAAAACTCAGCAGACACAATCCGTGCCTTCTACCGCAACACCGCTCAACAGTTGAAAGCAGCAGGGATCAGCGTCCTACGCACCGACCACAGCGGGAAAGACGCAGACAAAGGACAACGCGGAAGCAGCGCAAAGAACGATGACGTTGACATTGTGTATCGGCTTACGCGCACCAGCACCGGAGTGAACCTGTCACGCACCCACTCACGCATCACATGGGCACCAGACACCATGAACATCGACTACCGCGAAAACGATGACGGCACCGTCACCGTCCAACTCGCCACCGGCACCGTCTACCCCGACGGCACAGCACCCATCGCCCACCTATTAGACCAACTAGAAATCCCTGTTGACGCAACCATCCGTGTCGCAGCAGACACCGTGCGTGCAGCCGGTCACAAAGCCAGCAACAAACTGATCCGTGCAGCCATCCAAATGCGCAGAGAACGTCACCTGCGCGACGACCCATTTACCCACCCCAACCCTGTGGAAAACCCTGTGGAAAACCCTGTGGATAACTCTGATCTTGTGCCGCGGCACAAAAACCGTGACACACCCCCAACAACCACGGCACAACAAACGGCACACCCCACAAACCCCAATGAAATCAACGGGGCACACGCGGGGCACAAGTCGGCACAAGATGTGGAGTCAATTCGGCACAACGTGCCACCCCATAGGGGGGCACAGTGCCGAGACCACCCCAACAGCGACCACCCCAACACCCCACCAGACATCGATGACCTACTCTGACCAACTAACGTCAAACCAATGAACACCCCCGGCCACGAATGCGACAACTGCGGACACTGGCACACCCAACGACGCTGCCCACAATGCGGATGGCGCAACCGATAACCACACACAACCCACACACCACACACACACCATGCAACGACCCTGCCTCACCTGCAACCGGCTCACCACCGGGACACGCTGCCCCACATGTGCGACCAAACACGAAACCCTGCGAGCAGCACGCAGACCACCACGACCCCACTACACCGGCAACTACCAAGCACGATCACGCAAACTCCGCGCACAATGGACAGCAGACCCATTCACACGCTGCTGGCTTTGCGGGGGACTAGCAAAAGCCGGTGACCCGTGGCAGGCAGATCACGTCTACCCCGGCGAAATTGACAGCCCGCTAGCCCCAGCCCATCGATCATGCAACGCTGCGCGAGGCAACCGCAATGTATAACTATTCACCCTCGATGTATAAAAGCTGGCTCTTAAACACATCTCCGAACCCACGAGACTAAGGCGAATATCGTATGCCGTCTTCTGCTTGAAACAAAAAAACAGAAAAAAACCAAGACACAACACAGCACAAAACAAAAAA
>BCSF01000415.1_pt1 | contig 17409 bp, 18 predicted proteins | sample 1016431 | NCBI WGS metagenome assembly BCSF01 (sample SAMD00045685;SAMD00045686;SAMD00045687;SAMD00045688;SAMD00045689;SAMD00045690;SAMD00045691;SAMD00045692;SAMD00045684;SAMD00045690;SAMD00045691;SAMD00045692;SAMD00045684;SAMD00045685;SAMD00045686;SAMD00045687;SAMD00045688;SAMD00045689, study...
CTCTCTTAATTTTTTAATCTTGCCATCATACAATTGTTGAGGCATATCATGTAAATCTTCCATAGTAACATCTAGTAAGTTTGCGTCAATTCTTTCTGCAATTCTTTCCTCTGCCATCTCTAGTGTGATATACAATACATTAAGACCTTGTAACAAATAACTTGACGCAACATGACACATAAACAAGGACTTACCAACACCAGTACCAGCAAGAGCAATATTCAATGTCTTACTTGGAACACCACCTTTGGTAATTCTATTCATGTAATCTAAATCAAACTGATATCTTTTTTCTTTTGTATGATAGAATTTAAATCTAGCTTCAGCGTCTTCAATGTAATCGTGACCAACTGACTTGTCAAATGATACGGACAATGCCTCTGATAGAATATGTGGTATTGCCTCTGGCGATTGTTTCTTATCTTTGTTATCTAATATTTTAATACCAGCCAACACAGCATTGTGTACAGCACGGTCTTTACAAAACTTCTCTGTAGTTTCAAGTAACCATTGGTCATCTGATTCTGTATTCTCAATAGCAACAACATAATCTTTTAGATGTTGTAGTTCTTCTTCATTGATATCTCTTCTACTATTCAGTTCAATTAGAATGGCGTCTTTTGTAGGAAGATTATTGTACTTCTCAACGAATGTAAATACTTCACCAAATAATAACTGTTCTACACGATTACTAAAGTATTCTTCTTTAATAAACGGCAAAACTTTTCTAGTATAGTCTTCATTATAGAAGAGGCTAGCTAGTATTGTATTTTCAATCCGTGATTGCTGTACCATCATTTACCTTTTTTTCTAATAACTCAATTAATATATCGCCAATATAATCTATAAACTCTTGATTGTCAAGCGTGTCCACATCATTAGGATTTTTATCAACCACATAATCAAATTTCATAGGCAAATGTCCATCAGCATTTTCTTTTTCTGCAAATGAAACCTTGCCGTAATGATAAATTATATCTTTGAATTTACCCTCGGTAAGTTTTATAGATGAATAGTCTGCATTGCCTTTTTGGGCAAAAACATATCTACTCTTCGTCTTGTCCGTATGTGAATTTTCTTTTTGTGTACTCATCAATCTTATCTAATGCCTCTTTTGTAAAATACTTATCTGGATTCTCATTGATACTCTTACCAAATACTTTTGTACCATCAGGCATTTCATATCTTGTAGATACTTTCTTAAATACACCTGCTTCTTCACCTAATTCTAATAGGCCGTAGTGTCTATCTAATCCTGTTTTGTATGTTAGTTTCACATCAATTTGAGCGTTTTCTTTTGTTAATCTTGACTTGTAATTTTTACAATGTATAATATTACCTACAACTTCGGTACCGTCTTTGTCTTTTCTTTTACCTAGGTAGATGATTGATGAGGCAGCGTACTTCAAACCTGAACCGCCACCCATTTCTTTTTGTGGGAACATAGAACCAATAACATCATATGTGTGATTGGTCATTATCATAGGAATGTTTGCCTTTCCTAATTTAAGTGTTAAAACTCTGAATGTAGATTTGACAATTTGTGACCTTGTCATATCTCTTGTTTCTTTACCAGCAGCTGTATCTTCCATTTCTTTTGTAGTCGATAACATACCTAAACTATCTAATACAAACATCAATGGTTTTCTTTTGTCTTCTGGTTGTTCTAAATATTTTTCAATCACTTTAATTGATTGACTTCTAAATTCTTGTACTGTAGCAACAGGCACAATTACCATTCTACTAGAGTCAACACCTCTACTCTCAATCATACTCTTTGAGATTGCACCCTCTGATTCAAAGTAAATGACACCTGCTTCTTCGTTCATGTCTAAAAAACTTTTACAGATACCTAATGCAAAGAATGTTTTACCTGTAGCAGCTTCACCTGCAATTGCTGTAATCTTATTACCTGGCATACCACCATATATACTGCCTGATAGTAATGCGTTAAACGAATATGAGCCTGTGTCAATGAAACTTGTTACATCTGCCGAATCAACACCCTCACTTACTAAACCAGCATATTCATTGCCAGTTTCTTTAATAATATCTTTTAAAAAATTGCTCATATTTTCTCCTTAGTTGTGTATAATATACCATAGTTTGATGTTAATGTCAAGCGTCATCTGATAATGTCAATATCACTTTCTTTTGTCCATATTTCAAGGTCATTTCGTAAACGACCATCACTATTTAGATTGTCAAATCTTTTGGTAGCCATCTTTCTCCACCATTCTATTAGTTCGTTATCATGGAATCTATCGTAGTTTGGTGCTCTGACAATCTTATCTGTCTTACCATTTACTATATCTATATAGTTTTCTATACCATAATTTGATACATAATAACGCTTCTGTTCGGTAAGTTTTTTTGCATTAATAATTGTAGTCTTAAATTTTTCTAGGTCATCACCATCTAGTGCTTTCTTTACTAGACCTTGTATAGCAGTTGTAATTTTTAACTTTCTACTTGAAGCGTCTTCTTTAATAAAGACACCAATTTTATCTTCAACATAATCTAACATATCTTTAAATGGTTTACCATGTATCATTGGTATAAAATCACTATCAGTTAAACCTCTATTTTTTAACATGGGTTTCATACCATCATATTGACTAGCAGATTTACTGTTACCATATAAACTAGTGGTTTCAAACATAACTAAATTCATATCATACTTCTTGTTCAACATCTCTCTTACTTGATGTGAACAACACAAGGCAGCCAATAATTTACCACCAAGATAATTATAACCGAATGGTTGTGCTGGTACAATTACAAAACCCATAATAGCCGTCTTGTTAAAGACAGGCAATTCAGGTACATTACCTAATAAAACATTTCTAGGTCTCATGTTAATAACTGGCGAACCAAATCTCATAAAACCAACATACTTACCTGTGTTCATTTCTTTTACGGCAAGTTTTAAACTTTTACCTGGAATACTGACCATATTACTATGACTTGATATCATATTAATACAGGTGTCCCATGTATGATTATCTAGTTCGACCATTTGTAAATCCATGACCTGTGGTGACATGGTAAAATCGTCAAATAATTCTGTATCTAAACCCATACCTGGCAGAGAAGTCGGTATAGTTTCAATCTGTGCCATTTTCTGGTCACGCATATACTGGTCTATACGACTAAACTTATCAAAGTAGTCTGAGAATATATTAGCCACATGTAAGGCATGTTCTCTACTTAGGGTCTTCATTGTTCCATATCCATAATAAAATTGTTGGTAATAAGAGTATCATTATAACAGAAAGTATCGCTAATGTCAAGCTCAAACTTCGTTACCCCAATAGTCCCAATTATCATAAGGTTTTTTTCTTGCAAATAATTCAATGTATGGACCATCCACAAGTCTTTCTATTTCTTTATGTAGTAGTGGTTTTTCGGAGTGTTTACCTCTTTGTGATACCACTAATTGTGCCACATCCATGGCCTTTCTTGACGGTCTACCCTTTGTTGCAAGTAAACACATTTCAGGATTACCTCTTGTCCAGTATCCTAAACCAGTAAAAAATCCTAACTTCTTTCGATTCGTTTTTGCCCATGTAAAACCAACTGTCTTGTACTTAAAACCCCAGGCGTCTATAACTTTAAACGCCTGGTCTAACATAGGGTCAACAACCCACATTAAGAGGACTGCATTGTCCTCAGCAATTCGGTCAACAGGTAACCGAATAATGTCAGTAAGAGGCATGCAAGGATAGTGTCTTTCAGGACTTTTATCCTTTCCTTTATCTGACCTCGTTTTAAAATACCACGGAGGGTCTGCATATATAACTCCATATTTTTTGGTTGGGAAATCAGCCAAAGAAACTCTCCTCTTTAGCTGTTAAGTTATTCGTAAACTGTTCATAGTTTACAAAATGTAAATCGAAATTATATCCTCTTGCCATTTCATTACAATGGTCTAATACACTTTTAGATATTTTATGGTCGCCTTTTATAATGTACACATTTCTATATTGATATTTCTTAAAGTATTTCCATAGTTTGTGTGGTAATTTTTCTTCTACACTACCACCAGAATTTTGATTAGTACAATCGGCAAATATTTTACCTCTAGTACTTTCTATAATAAAAACTATTTCGTGAGCAACTGGTTTTGCTCTTTTATAACTAATGTTATTTTCTCTACAATAAGCTTCAACTTTGTCCTCTAGTAATTGTCCGCTTATGTTAACAGGATTATCCAAAGAATGCCTCCAATGTTGCTTGTGGTTCATCTTTCCAATTCACAGCATCCAGAATGAAACGCATAGGGTCAAGGAAAGTCTTTTGAAATTGTATATCATAGTCGATATACTCTTGTAGTTTAAACTCTTCAGGTAGAGTTGTCATATAACTAATCACATCAAACTTAAATGGATTAGCAGCCTTCAATTTAATAAACTTAATCTTATCTCCTTCTTGTATGAGAGGATATTTACTTTGTAGACCAAGTCTATGTATTTGATAGTTATAAACCAATGCACCTTTCACATGTATTGGTGTGCCTTTGATAAAGATGTTTGCACTATCTCTATACTTTTTAAGATTGTTACAACTTCTAGGAAAGGCAATTGATTCTGCCGGCAATGTCATAAACTCTTTTCTAAAATCTGCAACAAGTTTATGTAAATCTGTTTCTTCTTTACCCATGATGACCTTGATTGCCTCTTTAATCTTACCACGACAAACTTGTGGTGTAGATGATTTAACTGCCTCAATACCCATAAGTTTAAGTTTAGGTTCGGCAAGTCTAACACCCTCGTCATCAAGAACATTTAACATATATCTTTTCTTTGCAACCCATATACCTTTGTTGGCAATTACTTCTCGTTTCATTACCATGGCATTTTTAAATGCGTTAGAATAATCTGCTAACTCTTCAAAACACTTTTCAATATATGGTTCAATCTTGTTGTCACAGACCTTACCAAGAAAATCAATAATCTGTTCTTTAGATTTACCCTCACATGTCTTCTCTACAAGTTTACCAAATCGAACATAGATACTATCAGTATCAGACGCAACAATATAATCTACTTCACCTTTTGTTTGTAAGACACCATTTAGATATTCATTTACTTTCTTCTCAATGAAACGAATAATAAATTGACCAGCAGTTGTAATACCACTTGCCTGTCTTACATCATAATATCTAAAGTATTGATTACCAACTGCACCATAAGCTGAGTTCAAGGCAATCTTTTTTGACCATTGAATATTGTGGCACCTTGCAATCTCTTTGACAAGTTTAGGGTCTTTAGTTTTTTGATACTCTGCTTTCGCCTTTAACATTCTTTGTTTGAATACAACTCTTTCATTGTACATTTTCTCCATCATTTCAGGAAGAAAACCTTGACTATCATTCTTAAACTTGGCACCGTTTGGTGTTAAACATGCACCCTCTGTTTTAAGATAGTTAAGTGGTACTTTCATGTCAATCATTTTATTAACATTGACACCGTGTGATGATTCACCAAGTATCTTTTCAGGCGAAATATTGTATTGAATAATAATATGTGGATATAGAGAGTTAATATCAAACGAAACAATCCAGTCATGGCCACCAATGATTGGTTCTTTTACATAAGCGCCTTCATATTTTGTTTCTTTACTATTCTCTTCTCTTGGTGGTACACATATATTCTTTTGCATAAGATGATTTGCAATCAAGGTATCCCACACTCTAACTTGTGAGAATATATCATCATAGTTTACCTTTGAATCATATGCAACAGTAAGTGACAGGTCAATAAGACCTAGTTTATCTTCTAAGGCGTCAACGATTTCAACATCTTGAATATTGTAATCAACAAATGATTGAAAGTCTTTTGTATACCAATCTTTAAATGTATCATAACCTGCGTCATCTTTACCACGACCAAGTTCTAGTTCACCAATAAAGTCTAGTCTATAACTCTCTTGTCTTGTAGGAATAAACCACTTATACAAGTCAAGGTAATCTAACATAGAAATACCGTACAGATTGTAAACAGTTTGTACTTTACCATGTGTAACAACTTCACCTCTATTGATTAAATTCCAAGGCGACATTCTGTTTGCAACTTTATCACCTGCAATCAGTTTAATTCTATTCATCAAATATGGTAAGTCAAAAAACTTGGTGTTCCAGCCTGTGATAACATCTGGATAATTTTTAATCCAGAATTTCATAAACTCAAACATCAATTGTTTTTCGTCTTTACATTCTACATAAGTTACATCTGGTCGGTCAGTTACAAACTTACCAACACCCCATGTAATGATTTGTTTATTAGATTGATTCTTTACTGTGATACATAACAACTGTTCTTGTGGGTCTTCGACATCTGGAAAACCTCCTTCACAAGTTGTTTCGATATCAAGGGTAAAGATTTTAATATTTTCTTTATCCCACTCAATCTCGGTTGGATATTCTTGACCGATATATTGATAGTGATATCTTTCTAGGCCATATACTGGCGAATTTTGTGTGGCAACTTCTTTACGAAATCTACGAGCTGCACTTATATTAGTAAACTCAATAGGTTTTAGAAACTGGCCTTGTAGTGTTTTATAAACTGAATGCTCTTGTGTCAGACAATATAAAGTAGGACCGAAATCAATCTTTTCTTTATACTCTTTGCCGTTTAAGACACCACGAATAAGAAGTTTACCTTTGTGTTCAATTACATTTTTATAGAAGTTCATCTTTTCTCAATTTCACCGTTACATTATTTAATTCATCATTTAGTTGTATCTGACATGCCAATCTTGACTTGTCTGTATAACCTTTTTCATATTCCAACAACTCTTGTTCTAAAGAGTTCTCTTCTATCTTTAACTGTGGCCATTGTAACATATCTACATAGATATGGCAAGTCGCACATGCACATGAACCACCACAATCAGCAGGTATCTCTGGTAAATCCAGTTGTTTAGCTGCCTCCATGATGGTGTAACCAACAGGCACCTCTGTTGATAGTGTTTCACCACTCTCTCTAACAAAATTAACTTTTACCATTGGTGTTACCCTGGCAAATTAGTTTCTGTTATAAGTCCTGATGGTTTAGTAATTATCTTACTTGTGTTTGCTTCGTAATTTGATTTGATATCATCTTTCGGGTCTGTTATAAAGACAATCTTATCTTTTGCAACCGTAACTGTATCGCTTTTACCAAATGCGTTATACAATGACATCATTAATTGAATGGGTTGACCTGGTCCCTTTTGTTGTGGTATAATTACAAACGGTTTGTTTAAACTTACACCTTGGTCGTTTTCTCCTACTTTGGCAATTATATCTTCACCTGTACTCAATCTTAATAACTTCACTTCACTCATATTATCTCCTAATCTAAACTATATTTAGTTGTTATCACATACTTTCTTTGTGGGTTTACCATAACATTTAATCTATTCATAAATGCACGGTCAAGAAGAATAGGTGACCTATCTTCTCTATCATCAATGGTAAATTCTACATCTTTGTAAAAACCACCAGCGAATTCTACATCTAGTTTTACGACATATCGGTCTTCTTGATAATCTCTTAATCCACCAACATTAATATTTTCAACTCTTACAATATCACTACTGATTTCTTTTCCTAATAATGTCCAATTTACTTTCTTATTTGACATTGGTTTAATTTTATCTGCATGTATAACTGGCATGCCTGAATTACCCGTATCAAACTTTGCCACAATTTGGCCAAAAGGTTTAATTGTAACCACTTCTTTATACCCACACTCTGTAGGTACAGTAAATCTATTTTCTTTATTTGCAAAGTGTGTAATAACTTCTTTTGCAATATTCATACCTGTAGCGTCTTCAATACCCTCTGTACCTGGTGAAGAGTTTACTTCAAGAAAATATGGTGGTTTACTATCTCTATTCTTACTAGGTATAAAATCAACAGCAGTCCAATAACCACCAACTGCCTTAGCAGCCTTTAAACTTTCTTCTATTTCTAGTTCAGTTAATTTAATCTTTTTAGGTACTGAACCTTGCGATACATTTGACCTGAAATCTCCTTCGATAACTGGTCTTGCCATAGCAGCTAATACTTTACCACCTAATACATGTACTCTGACATCATATTCTGTCTTAATATATTCTTGTATTAATAGGTCAGCGTCTTCATCTTGTTTGTGAATAAGTTGTACAATAGAATCTAAACCTTTTGGACTATCGACAAACAATACACCAACACCTTTACTACCTCTCAATGTTTTCATAATAAGAGGAAACTTAATACCTGATTCTTCTACTTGTTCATTAGATTTTTCGGGGTCACTAATTAACTTGGTCAATGGTTGTGTTAAACCATAATCTGCAAGTCTTAATGCTGTTCTATATTTGTCTGCACAAATATTAATTGTAGTTCTTGGATTTACAAGTGTTGCATTGGCTCTTTCAAGTATAGACACAAGGTCTAACCAACTATCTTTTCTTGTAATACTACCACGAACAATAGCAACTGTCATGGCACCAACTTCAAAACCTTTTTTGTCGTCTTTGTTATGAAATCTACGAACACCGTCCTCTAAAGTTGTATAACCACCAGTAAGTTTGAAGAGGTAAAACGGATAGTTTAACTTCTTACATTCTTCTTGTAGTCTATCGGCAGTATGAAATTCTTTTGCATTATCTGGCTCATCTGTAATGATAAGCAGACGCAAAAACTTTTTATCGCCTGTAGCCTCTTCTAGGTAATTTTTAAACGGTTGTACTTGCACTTTTACTATCTTCTGGTTTTTTGCCTATATTATATTTAGCGACCATATTCCATTCACTCTTCTCTTTAAATGGTAATACTTTGATTTGACTTAATGGTGCCTTGTTTTCAACTAAAGAAGTATTAACTACCTCTATTAAATTCCAGTCTTGTAGTAATAATGCTATTGTATTTCTTCTTTGTATATCGTTTTCTGTTAAAGTAGAGTTCTTACCATCAAGGGCAAATAACTCCTTGAAGTGTGTAATGTAATATTTACCTTGTTTGTGTAAAATATGACAACTCTGAAATAGTGTTTTGTCTTTACGACTTGCAACACCAATTCTAGTTAGGGTTTCTCTGACTTTTAGAAAATCGTCCGGTTGCTTGATAGTGACTTCTAGCATATCACTTTGCGACCAATTTATAGTATCTTCACTCATTTTTTTCTCCCACCTTTTTTCAGGCCAATTTTTATAAATTCAATTTGGTCGTCTGAAAGTAGGTTAAGAGCTTCTTTAGCCTTTTGATTACTATAACCATAATACTCTTTTATTACTTCAAGGTCTTTGACTTTCTTTTGTGATAGCCACTTCCCACCAAATCGCTTCTTCTTTCGGATACTATTTATAAAATAGTGGAATTGCATCCGTTTTGGTAGGAAATGTAATCCATTCATCTCGTTACTATGCATGATTGTATCATAGAACATAGACAAACATCTGTTAATGATAAATGTAGGATACTTTTTCTCCCACACAATATCATCTGTGTCTAGTAATGGTTCTTTAGTTTCATTGATAGCTTTAAGATAGTCTTTCAATTCATACATTATAGACCTCTATTTAAACTTACAATTAGCCATAATCTCCGTCAAACACGCAACCATATTAATCTCTTGGTCTGCCACAAAAGCAGACTTGTACTGGTAACCAGCAATGATTAATATTGATTGAGGTATAGAAGAAGCTTCTAAAGCATTATACATTAGTTCGTATATGGTAGTAAACAATGATGATGGTTCTTTATCAAGATTGTCAATAACCCATTTACGCATGTCATTAAATCTTTTTTCTTTTAAGACTTTGACAAGTTCTTTTGTATTTGCTTCAGATAAACTAAACAAAATACCACTATCAATCTTACCTCTAACGGAATATCTTTGAAGTTCATTGATAGTCCGTCTGAAATCAGGATAGTATTTTTGTATTAGTTCAGCCAATACTTTGTTATCATATTCAACTTGCTCATCATCAAGGACTTTGCCAAGTCTTTTTAATAATGCCTGTGCTGTCTTGACTTTCTGTCCGTTCTTGATAGCAAAGTCGATTACGGTACATCTACTATGTAAAGCAGGTAAAATCTTGTTCTTGTAATTACAAGTAAAGATAAATCTACAATTTTTGTAAAATGTTTCAATGAAGTTTCTTAAAGCAGGTTGTACTGATTCGGCATTCATATAGTCTGCCTCGTCAATAATCACCACTTTATGATTTGAATGTTCAGTTAATGATACGGTAGAAGCAAAGTTTTTAATCTTGTTTCTTAATGTATCAATCTGACGGCCTTCATCTGAACCGTTTATGATAATATAATCTGCACCAAGTTCCTCACATAAGGCACGAGCAACTGTAGTCTTACCGGTACCTTGCGTACCAGCCAATAACAGATTAGGTATTTCTTTTTGTTTTAGAAATTCAGCAAATGTATTCTTAATGTCTTCACTTAATATACACTCACTAATTTTCTTTGGTCGATATTTCTCGACCCATAGGTATTCTGACATGATATAATCCTCAATTGTTTCATAATTTAAAATTCACTATCTGGCTCAATAGCAATCCAATACTGTATTGGTTTATTTCTATTGATAAAGTGAGATATCTTTTGTGAAGATATGGCTACATCATAATCATCTCTAATCATTTTAAAGTTTTCAGTTTTAAAATAAGCTTTAAAGGTCTTATCAGTTTCACCAATAACAAATGAATAGTCATTTGATGATGGTGTTTTCTTATCAGTAGCAACTAGTTTAATCTCTGAACCATCACCTGTCACAGCAATGTCTGGTAAATTAAGTGTCGTTACACCTTTCATTAAATTTTCAAAGACATCTTTTTTCAAAGAAAATGTTACATACTTATCCGGCATGGTAATCATTTTAGTCGGTGCAACTACAACCGATTTGTCTGCAAAATAATATTTAATTGCTTGTTTACTATTACTATCTTTAATGGTTAGATTTTGACCACCATTAAATGCAAGGTCTGACTTATCAAACAAGTCAACAGCCCTCAAAAATTCTGGTAAATCGTAGATAGCAAACTCTTGTTCAAACTTTTCTGATACATCAGCCTGTGCTAATATATTTTTTAGTGTTGAAATAGTTTGAAGTTGGTTGCCTGGCTTAACCAAGATGTTCTGGTTAATATCTGAAAAGTTTTTCAGAATAGCAACTGTATCACTACTTATGTTCATTATATAATCTCCGTTTCATAATTAATTGGAGCGGAAGGATTGTACTGCCCAATCTTCTCTTGGTTGGAAACCAAGTGTGTTACTTTTATACTACTTCCGCATTTGTTCATGTTACACATAATACACTAAAGGCGTCCTAATGTCAAGCCTAGGACGCCAATAGTTTAAAATGTTATTTTATATTGATAGTTCTAGCTTTCTTATGGTCTGGAACAATCTTCTCTAAAGATACTTTTAAAAGACCATCTTTTAATTCAGCACCTTTAACTTCCATATCATCAGCAATTGTAAAGTGTTTCATAAAGTTTCTTTTAGCAATGCCTTTGTGTAATACACCGTCATTGTCTTCAACTTCTTTTTCATCTTTACTCTTTACTGATTCGATTTTTAGTACATTATCCTCGTAATTTACTGATACATCTTTCTTACTGTATCCAGCTAATGCCACCTCAATGTCATATGATAAAGAACCTGTCTTTACAATATTGTATGGTGGATATTTGTCCGCTGTCATATGTGGAATATGATTGTGTAAGTAATCAAGATGGTTAAACATCTCGTCAAACCCCACGGTAAACGGTTGTAAGTTACTAAAGATTGATTGAATTGCTTTGTGATTTGTCATTTTAATCTCCTTTTTTAAGCAAGTTAAATTTGATACCTCTTATGAGCGTATCATAGTTATTTATATAGTCATTATATTTCATATTTCAAGTGGTAGTTTTTTGTATATTAGAGGCTATAAAAAACTACCAAAATCGAGCCGCAGCTTAAGTTCTTTTGAGTGTTGAACCAGGCGCAAATGCCAAACAAACACATTTAGGTTAACGCTAGCGCCCCTAAATTTTGGTGGGCTGAGGTAGGTCTCACCCTCATTATACTAACTTATCTTACTAAGCCTATCACCGTAGTGCTACGAAGACCAATGAGCCCGAATTAGGTGGTGGTTTTGTTATCTCAGAACCACCTAACTGCGGCTTGTAATTCTGCTTATGCATGGGTCAAGCTACCCTCCACGCCCCAGGTCTTACGAGTTGCCTGGTATCACTATTTATTCATATTATAAGCACAGGCATGGAATTCTATCTTTCCTGTTCCAGTTTTTTCATCTTCTTTTTGTAATTCTTTATGCCTTCTTTTTTCTTTTCCCTCTTTATTTCTGACGGTTTTTGATAGTATTGTCTAGCTCTTAACTCTTTTACAATACCCTCTTTCATAACCTTTTTCTTCAAAACTCTCATAGCTTTTTCAAGGTTACCGCCTCTAACTTCTACAGTTATACTCATTCTATATTACCTCCTCCCTTGATAGTGTAAAAAGGTGGAGGGCACTACCCCTCCACCAAGGACTTACACTATGATTGATAGATTTAGATGGCGCTATCGTCATCTGACTCACTATCATTGTCATCCATTTGTGAAGTTATATCCGCTTGTCTAGCTTCTTCGCTTATCTGCTCAGCAGTAGCGCCAGCGTCAACCTTTGTATATAATTCAATAAATGAATTCTTTGTATCATCATCAAATCTGTTTGTACAGACTTCAACCGCTTTCATCTTTTTACCAAAGATAGCATACGCTTGAATGATGTGGACTAATCTTCTAGTTGATATAATCTCATCAACACCACCGTCAAAGTAGGTCTTTCTGATTACATCAGCCCAAGTTACCAACTTCTTACAGAAATCATCATCTGATTTACCAGTTGATTGCTTGTAAGTTGACATCAAGATTTTTTGCTCGATAGCAACACTTGGATAACTTTGTTCAAAAGTAATTGGGAACCTTTCAAGGAACGCCTCGTTAAGAACATTAGTACCGATAAATTTACCGTCATCACTACCTTGACCTTTTGTATTGGCAGTAGCAACAACATTGAAACCATTGGCAGGTTTTACAAATCTGTTAATCTTTTTAACAAAGACACCAGAGCCTTCCAAGATAGGTTGTAAACACATAATCTTGTTAGACGCTAAGTCAATCTCATCAAGAAGAAGCACAGCGCCTCTCTCCATGGCTTCGATAACTGGACCGTTTTGCCATACAGTTTGACCGTCTTTAAGTCTGTAACCACCTAACAAATCATCTTCATCTGTTTCGATAGTAATGTTAACTCTAATCAGTTCTCTTTTATTCTCAGCACATGCTTGAGTAACACCCATAGTTTTACCATTACCAGATAAACCAGTAATGAATACAGGATAGAACATCTTAGATTTGATAATTGATTTTACATCAGGATAATTACCAAATGAAACGAACACAGGATCCTTTTTAGGAACAATGTCGCCAGTTAAAGATGAAACTACATAAGCAGCTTCAGAAACAGTTTCAGTTTCAGGTGCTTTAGTAGTCAAAACTTTTTCAGTTTCAGGTACAGACGCCTTTACAGTAGAGGCAGTTGAAACCATAATGGCTTCAGTAGGTAATCTGAATGTTGATTTACCAACTTTGTAGTCGGCATTTTTGATTAGCCATTGTGGGGCATACTTGCAACCGAAATGAGCATTAGCTTCTTTCAGTTCAGCAGTTGTCAATTCGTTAGTGCCGAATTTCTGTACAGCGTAATCTACGAATTCTTGTTGTTTAGTGTTTAGCATAGTGTATTTGTCCTTTCTCATTATTAATATAGGTATATTATACAGGCCTTTTTTGTAAAAGGCAACCATATAATGCTCTTTTTTTCAACTTTTTTTTCGTTACCAGGTAACGGTTTCCTAACATCTATCAAATTAATTGCCATTTTTTAAGCAACCTCCTTGATAAATTTGTTCAAAACAACTCTGGAAACCAGACGATTCGCCATTGATTTACCAAATATTCTTTTGAATTCTGACGGTGTACCTTTCTTAACTTCAACATCATTCATTTCAAAGTTTTCTACACCAAGTTTTTTACCATCCAAGATAAAGAATTTATCATAACCTTTGTGATTAACAGCAACTGCTTTATCTTTAGTCATTTCTTTTCTCATCTTAGCATATTTAATTTCTTTATCATTCCAATCTTTGTATTCGATATATTGTTCTAAGTCCCACTTTCTGATTCTTTTAACAACATAGAAACCAATCACATTACACTTGTGTGTTTTCTTAATGTGGTCAAGTAGGTTGACGGTCATATCTCTACCATAATCATTAGTAAATTTAGATTTACCAATTTGATAAACATTTGTTTTATTGTATTCTTCATCACTATATGGGTCACCAGCACCAATGATTTTACCTCTACAATAATTACCAGCACCATCTGTAAGTGTGATAAAAGTTAACTTCTCAATGCCATACTTTTTAGTAAACATTGGAATTAATTTGTTTATGTAAATTAAAGACTCATTCAATGGTGTATTACCAAGATAGTATTGACTTGGTATGCCATAACTGTCATGTTGAGAATAATCATAATCATCAACAGGTTTCATATGAAATCTGCTGTATCTACTATTTGTATATCTGTCATTAAAGTAATGTGCCATATGATACATAGTTTTCATTGCAAGGTCAGATTGTTTTTTATTCATTCTATGACTTATGCAATTTACAAGATTGAAATTATCCATTTGGTATTCGCCAACATTAGTTGACCAACCTTTTCTTTCAACTTCATGGTAACCTCTCTCACTAGTAAAGAAGTAAACTTCAAAAGGTATATTAACTTTTCTACAAAACTCAACAAGGTTGATTAATTGTTTTACAGTATTCATAAGTACATCACTCATTGAACCTGACCAATCAAGTAACATCATCATACCATGATTTTTGCCATCAGGAATGATTGTTAACTTTTTGAATATGTCTTCGTTGTATTGGTAAGAAGGCAGTTTTAATGGGTCAATAATACCAGTTTTATCTGTACTTGCTCTTTTATAAGCAGTAGCAGCTTTCTTCATCTCAAATTCTTTTACAAGATACATAACAGTTTTCTTGTTTTCTTTGGTGAAACTTTTGTATGAATTATCTAACCATTTTAAATAACCTTTAGTAGTACCATATTCTCTTAATGCTTTCAGTTTATATGCTTCCATATCTTTTAAGAAAGTTTTCCAAGAAGTCAAACAACTAAGCTTGTCAAGATTAGGAGTAGGTATTTTACCGTATCTGTAACCTTTAGCTTTTTTGTCTTGTAATTCTTCCTGCTTTTGAGTATAGGCCTCATCTGTAATTGCTTTCAATGGCTTCTCTATGAAACCATCGCCGCCTCTACCTTTGGCATAAGCATTTGCTTTTTCTTTATCTTTAGTTTCTTCTACTTTGTCAGAGTTACTATCTGAACCAGAACCAGACTTATTAGAATCTTTTTCATCATCTGCTTTTTGGTCACCAAAATTATTGAAGTCATTTTTTTCATCATCAAGGTCATCATTTTGTTCAGCGTCTGAAGAATTACCATAACCATTCTCATCATTATCAAAATCATCTTCATCATCAAAGTCATCATCATCAAGACCATAAGATTTTGCAAGAACATGATTATCAAAGTCAGGCAGTTTTTTCATCTGCTCAACTTGTTCTTTTTGCCAATCTAACATTTCTTTTGCAAGAACAAGTACATCATCAAAGGTAACTAAAGCGTCAACTTTTATCAACCAAGACATATCATCTTTAGACCATTTAAATGGTAATCTTTTTAATGACTTAGACCTTAAATTAATTTTGTCTATAATCATAAATTCTTTATTGATATCTCTACCAGAAATACCAAAGAAGTTTTGCTTTTCTAATATATCAAAACCATTTTTGTAGTTAGTCACAACACCAGGATATTTTGCTTGAATTAGTAAATCAATTCTACAATCTTCTAACACATTAACATATGACCTTAACTCATCATTATCAATACCTTGCCATTCTTCATAGGGAGTCCAAAGAGCATGGGCACATTCGTGAGCGATAAGCATATCGTACACATCACCAGATTTTTGTTTGAATAATGGTAAAGTTAATACACGGTTCTTTACATCAAAAGAAGCCGTCTTAACTTTGTTGTGTTGAATTGTAATATTTTCGTTAGCAAGTAATTTTGCTAGATTTGATTTTACTTCAAGATTTAGTGTCATAGTGTTTGTGTCCTTTTTCATCATATGTGTCCATCCTACAGGTACTTTAATCAAAAGTCAAGCGTTTATTCGCTTTTTTTTAAAGTTTTTTTTGTTACCTGGTAAGGGTTTCCGAATACACACAAAATAAAAGCGTGTTTGTCGCAGCTATTTTCGCTCAATATCCTCTTCGGAACACGATTCGCCGTACTGAATCTCTAAAATTTTCAATGGTGATTCGCCCTCATTGGCTAGTTGGTGCCAATCTCCTCGAGCAATGTGTAGATTATCAAACTTATTATACTCACCTTGTAGTTCAATATCTGTACTACTATCTAAAGTGTACACGGTGGCTGTACCTTTTGATATGAACCAATGCTCTGACCTATTTTCATGTCTTTGCATAGACAACCTTTGACCTGGCATAACTACCAGTTCTTTGACCTTTACTACATTCATCTCATTGTGTAAGACTTTATAGTACCCCCATGGCCTCTCTGTATGTGTATTTGTCCATTTTTCTAGTATTGCACTAGATGAATTTCTTTTAGAACCACCAACACCAAATACAAACTGTACATTTGTACCTTTAAACATGTCTAATTCTGGTATGTTTTGTTTGTTTCTATCACCACCATTTGCAAATATGATTTCTGCATTAGGGTAGAAATGTTGTACTTTTAGAATTGCGTCTATAGCTGAGTCATCATCATCATCAAAACCAATGACATTATCGACACTCTTGGTATTCAATAACACCTGTTCTCTCTCATAGTATGGTAAGAAAGCTTGTCCTTTTTTTCTTTCTAACCACTTATCTGAGTTCAAACCAACCACTAATACATCACCAAGAGCCTTGGCGCATATCATATATTCTAAATGTCCTGAATGAATAGGGTCAAATCCACCTGTTATGATTACGACTTTCATCTGTCGTCACCAGAACCATGAATAGTACCTTTCTCTTTTCTTTTCTCTAACTTTTCTAAATTAGCGCTTGCAATGTCGGATAACTTAATGTCAAAATCGCTAGCCAATACAGCGATATACCAAAGGCAATCACCAATTTCACTTTTGATTTCAGACACCAGTCTTTCATCTTTACTATCTGAGCCATCTCTTATTATTTTCTTTACTTTGTTTGCAACTTCCCCTGCTTCACCGGTCAGCCCCAATGTCGGGTAGATAAT
>BCSF01000416.1_pt1 | contig 17396 bp, 26 predicted proteins | sample 1016431 | NCBI WGS metagenome assembly BCSF01 (sample SAMD00045685;SAMD00045686;SAMD00045687;SAMD00045688;SAMD00045689;SAMD00045690;SAMD00045691;SAMD00045692;SAMD00045684;SAMD00045690;SAMD00045691;SAMD00045692;SAMD00045684;SAMD00045685;SAMD00045686;SAMD00045687;SAMD00045688;SAMD00045689, study...
AATAAGTCCAGTCTGCTGATTGAAGTCTGTAATTGCGTCAGACACTGCGCCAGCAAATTGCTGGACCTCTGTAACCAATGCCTCGAATTGGCCGACTAGTGTTTTCTCCATCTTTTGAGCCAAGATGTAGAATTCGCTACCTGTCTGTGTGGCGTTGGCGATTGCGGCGTTAACTGTATCGAACCCAATTGCGCCCTCTTCTGCCAGCTTCTTGAGCTCAACAGTGCTCTTGCCGGTAACATCCGAAAGCTTTTCCCAGATTGGAATACCTTGAATAGCAAACTGAGTCAAGTCCCTGGTGTAAGCCCGACCCTGCGAGGAAATCTGGCCAAGGTTTCTAGCCAAGTTGTTGAGCTCACCCTTTGTTGCAGAAGCTGCAACGGCAAGATTCTTGGTTGACTCAACAGCCTGATCGGCACTCACGCCGAAACCCATCATGATCTTGCCTGCTTCGGCCACCTGTTTGACATCAAACGGGGTCTTGACCGCAATATCCACGAACTCCGTCATGGCCGCGTCTGCCGCCTCGGCACTGCCCGTAAAAGCCTCCAGCTGAAGCTGCAAGGTTTCCATTTGGAGACCTTCCCTGATCAAAGAGCCGAGTGCCTTGGCGCCCAACTGGATAGCAGTTGTAGCGAGGTTGGCTTTTACCTGAATGTCAAAGAAGTTTCGAGCTATGTTGGCGAGACCGCCACCACCTGCCTTGTTGATACCCTCGATGGCAGCGCTGACTTTTTTGATTGTGCCGGTAACATTTCTAAACTCTTTAGTTACCTTTCTCGTATTAGTTTCAAAAACCTGGGTATTCCTTGCTGCTTTTTGCAGGCCCTGCAGTTGCAGCTGAAGCTCAGCCTTGGTTTTGCCCATTTCGCCGTTAAGGGCTTTTTGTGCGGCGGCCTGCTGACTGGTCAACTGACCGATCTTTTTGCCAGCCTCGATGACTTTATTTTCACCAACAACCGTAAGTTCAACTTCCTTGGTAATAGAACCACCCAGTGCTGCATCAGCACTTGCACCAGCTTGCTTGGCTCCTGCAGCGTAGTTATCTAGAAAACTTTTTAACTGACTAGCAGCTTCGGACGTATCAGCGCCTACTGTAAAAATTAGTTCAGCCACGTCCGATTCTCAAGAACTGGACTAGGTTTCCAGTATTTTACAATAAAAAAGCCCCTTGCGGGGCCAATAGTTTGCATTGAGTTTGCCGTAAGTATCGGTTACGGACTTCAGGGTGCGACGGAAGCGAAATTGAAAGAGCCAATGCCAGGGGTTCCGCCGACTTCGGTAACGGTGACGGTGTCGCCCGCAACGTAACCCGTACCACCTGCAGTAATGTTGACCGCGGTGATGTCTCCTGAGCCATCGGTGTCGACGGTAGCGGTAGCGGAGTTTCCAGTACCACCAGAGAGGGTAACGGCCAATCCAGTCTGAGAAGCTGTAAAGGCCGTTGTGGTTGCGAGGGTATCTACCGTTGCGATACCCCCAGTCAGCTAATTAGCGTCGATCTCGAGCACGTAGGGACCGTAGCCGCCGATCGAGCACTCCCAGGACACAATCGATGCCACTTCGTTGGACTCAGAGTAGCCCATCAGAGTACCATAGCCGTACACGGTCTCGGTGGTGCCGGTAGGACCAACACGAGCGAACTTCACGCGCAGGCCATCAGCCACGGTGTTCTGCTCAGTAATGCGCAGGATCTGGTAGCCAGCGTCCTTGAAGTCAGCCACGCCCGACAGGGAGATGCTGAAGCCCTTGGTGGTAGCCACGGCCTGGTTGAAGCCCTTCACCTCGTTGTCGTAGGTGTAGATGTCCTCAGCGTTGGTGTCGGTCTCCAGGGAAGCTGCGGTCAGGGAGCCCAGACGCACTGGATCATCGGTGCCGTCCATTGCGAAAGCGGCAGCTGCCACGGTGAACACGCCAGCGGCATAGCTCACGGTTGCGTTGGAAGCAACGGTCGAGGTGGTGTCAATGAAGTTGCCAGCGCCAGCGCCGACGCCACCAGTCACACCAGCGAAGCTGGTATCAACAGAAGTAGAAGCCAGAGGCACGATGTAGAAATCGTAGCCGAATGCGGCTGTGAAATTTGCCATAAAAGGAACGGGCGCTAACCCGTGCGAAGGTACCTCGGACCTTCACGGCCCGTTAATCTTAGAATTCCAAACAGCTATCAGGGCGCCAAAATAGGCATGTGGGACTGGATTGTAACCATCGTCTGAACGAGCGCTCCTGCCCCGTCACTGACCGCCACGGTTTCGGTGGAGTTAGACCCCGCAAAGCGGTGACAAACGCGGTTCACGGCCGCCTGAAGGTCTGCTCCGGTAGACGGCTCCCAAGAGATGATAAACAGCCGCCACTTTGTCCTGAGATCTGAGTCATCTGTCAGGTAGTTAAATTGCTCGGTATCGCCAGCATCCTGGATGACACATTCTACTCCCTGAACGTTTCGAACTGCGGGCAGGTTTTGCCCAGAAGAAACGATAGAAATAGCTGGAAGTGTTCCACCTCCTCCTCTAAAGTCATAGGTACCAAGAAGGCTCATGAATGTAGCGTCCGCTGCTAGCGTGTCATAAATGACCTGTGCAGACGTGGGAAATTGTTGAGCCATCAGCCTAAATGCACCGTCTTAGTGTTCCTGTCCTCGGTAAACTGAGGGCAACAACGCTTGAAATGCTTATGGCTTTCGCAGAATACTGCCTTCCTTCAAGCGTCGTTAATCTAGTCTGAACCATGATCGACGCTAGGGCTTACCTCCCCCTGTACGAGAGGGTCTCTGACTACCTTTTTAACATGACTGCACTGACACGGCGAGAAGCCCGTCAGCAATGGCGGCAAAGCATCAAGGATGCATGGGACAACCGATGCGCTTACTGCGGTAAGCCCCCTATTGATGACGACAGCCTGACCGAACTGACTATTGACCATGTTCGACCTAAGTCTCGCGGCGGTGAAGACAGGACTAGCAACGTAATTCCTGCCTGCGCATGCTGCAACCAGTCTAAATCTAGCCAGGATTGGGTTGCATGGTTTCGCCTGCAGCCCTTTTATACTATTGAGGCCGAGTGGAGAATCCGTCAGTGGCTGTACGATGGCAGAACTGATTTTGGCTCCTACGACCAAGAAGACGCCAAGAAGGTTGACGAATACATCAACTCCCTTGGCGTCGAGTGGCCTGCAGCTTAACCCTCCGTTAAGTACACATCTTCTCTAGCGACAATCTTAGTTTCGATGAAGGGAATCAACAATCTAACTTGATTTCCTTCGTCGTCCTCAAATACTCGCACAGAGTCAGACGCTGATTCCTGAGCAATAAGGAATCCGAGCCAGCCATAACTCGTCTTAATAGGAGCAAGCAGTATCGCGTCTTCCGCGATCAATGCAAGACTATCCGGTCTGAGATTGGGGTTATGTGAAGCCTTAAGCTCCGGGAAGCAGCACAACGCCCAGGAAGGATAGCGCTTTTCATGCACCAAAGCGACAGCAGCGGAGCCATCCGGAGTGCCTGGACCGTTGGATTCGTCGTTTACCGCATAGAAACAGAAGTCCTTAAAGCTGAAAGGCTTCTTGCTTTTCTTTGTATCCCGCTTGGAGTTGGTGTAAATTGCCGCAAGGTTGGCTATCGGAATTTCTTCGTGGTGAAGCTGCTTCTGCCTGAGATTATCCGCTGCCTTACACGCCTTGAATACGTAGTTATAGGGCAAATCCGGGTATCTTTCCAAGGAAAACTCAGAGTCGCCTGGGAACCTGTGCTTAAGCTCCCAGTACCACTCATCAAAGGGGATCAGGCTTTGTCCTGCGTTTCCTTGGCCGGCTCCTTTCCCTCGTCGGCCCTTACAGCCTCTTCCTCCGTCTGGTCGCTGGTGATATCAGCCATGCTGCGAGCATCTTCGAGCTGGAAAAGGCTGTAAAGATCGCTAACAATGTCTGGATGCAGCTCCATAGTATCGTTTACAGTCCATTCGCCATCGAAACGGCTCATGAGAAGAGCGGTTGCCGCGATAATTGCTTGGCGAGCTTGGAAATTTTGCATTTCCATGAAAACCTGATAAACCCTATCACGCCAAGGCTCAAGCTCAGAAGCCTCAAGATCGGTTATCAGGCTAAAGACCTTTTCGTGAGGCATTTTAGTTGCCACGCAAATTTCACGCACAAGTGAATGCATTGCGGTAACAGTATTGTCGCTGACCTGAGCACCCTGAAAAAAGGCCTTTTCTGCTACCGTCAAGTAACCACGGCGTTCGATCAAGAAAGTACCAGACTCCTCATTGCCTACGGTATAAGGAGGCAGGGTGCGCTTCGGCTCTACTACAAAAGGAAGCTTCTTCGCCATGATTTAAGAAAAATCTGGGCTATTATACCGAAGCCATCTTCCACACGTCTTCTAGAGCCGCTTCGTAGTCGCCTTTGAAGTCGTAGGGGTCAACAACGCCTTTGTTGCCTCTCAACACGCCCTCAACCCAAGGCCTGCCAGGTACAAAGACCGCAGTTGCGTTCATGTTACCGTAAGGCCTGATGTAAGCGCCGTAATGAACCTGTGTTGCGTAAGGAGCAGCGTATTTGCCCGTAAGCTTCCACCCATTTACGTTTGCACTGCTCTTGCTCCAGCTCAGGGAGTTCGCTAGCCTGCCCATGTCGACAATATTACGAGGAGAGCCTGCGGTCTCGCCGTTTTGCCTGACCGTGCTACCAGGCCAGAGCCACACAGAGTCCCTCATGGCACCTACTAGGTCCTGCTCTAGGCCTCTTTGCGATACAACCATAGACTGCGCCGCAGCTCCTTTCAGAGTGGCCTTAAACTTGGCCTTGAGGGCTGCTACGCTTTCTTTGCTGGGCTTAATGTTGCCAATTTTAGGCGGACGAGCGGGTTTCTGTATGCGCATCCTCATGGCCTTTGCGGCCTTTTGGACATCTTCCTTAAATTGGTCTTCAGGAGTTGCCATTAGTTCTGTACCTCCGCTCCGGTCACTTGAAGCTCAACGCCGCCGATCTCCTTGTAAAGGATCTCGTCAATACCAGCGCCGCCGTAGACGCCGTTAGAGCGTTGAATCTTGGCATTGATCATCACCTGTTCCGTGCCGAGTTTAAAACCACACTCTGTACCGGTGGCCATCCAGGGATACTGTGTCGTCACTTCAGCAAAAGTTAACACAGACTCGTCAGACGTTTCTAGATCCCAGGAGCTGGGAACCTGTACCCACTCAAGAGCATAGCCGCGATAGAAAAATTGATCCGCACTGGCACCAGGCATCATGTTGCCATCGAGCTGGGACTCCAGTGGGATATTCTTAGAGCCTGATGACACCCCTCCGTACTGGGCTCTCTTCATGAAGCACTTAACCAAGTAGGAGTCGCCCGGAGTGGACACGTAACGCCCCGCTACAAGGCTTACAGCGGTCAGTCCTGGTACTAGGAGCCTGGCGTTAATATAGGGCTTTAGAGGGCTTGCCATAGGGGTCTCCGCGTCCTTATAGGTTGCCATGAAAAAAAGGGGCTCGTGGCCCCCTCAGCTTCCCCTGGCGGGGTCGCTTCTCGCGCTATGCGCTCGAGCTAGTCAACGCGGTAATCAGAACGCAATTTTTGCAGTTTAGGGTTGCATTGTGCACAGCTGCACAGGATTGACGACCAGTCTTTTGTCTCGGTGAACTGCGCTTGATACTCCAGTGCATCTTGCAAGGTCTTCCAAGTGCCGTGATATTCTCCGTCCATACGAAAGATCCAGCCGCACTTGGCACGGGTAACGCAGCCCCTGACGTGAGCTGTCGTGCCACTAGCCAGTAATTGTCGCTTGCCTTCTATGGCATCCTGTTCGGTTTCAAATGTTTTGATCATTTTGTTCTTAATCCTAAGCTCCCACTTACCTCTAAGGCGATAGATACGTGGCTCAAAGTGCCGCTGGCGCTGGTTGCTGTTCTGCTCAGCTTGCGACGCCCATTTGCAGTTCCAGGGTGCGTAAGGACCGTCGTTGTCAATTCTTTCTATTGAAAAACCTTCTGGACGTTCTCCCATGTCAGAAACAAACACCCAGAAGTCGTTCCAGGCAGGATCCAGATAGATGCCCCTGCCACCGTAGTTTTTGAACGCTTTACAGCGTGGGCTATTGCAACGTTGTCGGATTGCTTTCCAGGTATCGTAGAGGTAGTGGTCTGCTTTTTTCATTTAGCGCAGCTTTACTACCTCTACCTTACCGACTACTGGCCCAGCTTCTCCTGGCGAAACTGCTTCAGTTTGTCAGAACAGCGCCCGCAAGACTCTATTTCGCCATGCAAATGCTTGGCAAATACAGCATTCATCTTACGGAACGCTTGGCAACCGTTGCACCAAACGTCCACAAGCTCTTGTTTGCCGAATTCAGCCAAGGATTTACCTAGATCTCCGCCGATTTCAGGATGATTCATGGTAGGCTTGTCGTAATTCCTGACAGTCTACCGATCAGGACCGAATCAGACTGGTTGAGTGGCCTTTGTTACCAACGACGCCTCCTAGGCAGCTACAGAACGCGAAGTAGTTGGAGATCTCCATTTCACAGCGACCCATTTCAAGTTGAGGGCCTGATGGCTGGGTGGTGGAATTAACTTCCCATTCAAGAACGTCTGCTTTTACGAGGGTTTTACCTTCAGTATCGGCCAGATCTGCAGCAATTTGAGCGGTTTTTGCTGCATCATACTGATCCAATAGCAGCTTAACCTGTGTTACAGCCCCAGGACTCATGCCCTCAAGCTGATTACAGCAGTTGCCAACGCAATCAAGAGTATAGCTACCGAATGGCGCTTTTAGAACTGTAATAATACGCAGATCATCACCTGCGTCCCACAGCCCAGAGGTGTCAAGAGCCATTGTCGGTACTCTATCGGTCGAAATAGGTTACCGCAGCTTATACTGATATGGAAATCAATTCCCGAACAATGCTGCGCGATTCATTGGCACTTCTTCTTGCTGTAAGGTGTCAGCAGAAAGAAGCTGCGCGGCAGTTACTTGCGGAAATCTATCAAAAGCTTGATGAAAATAGGGCCAAGAGTTTGATGGTAAAAACCATCTACCTCCTGAGCCCTAAAGAGCGTGATTGGTTGCGTAATCTTGCCTGATTGTTATATCAAGGGACGCGATTACCTCGGGGATAAATATAGCCGCTAGAGGGTCTCGCGGAGGGGCTATCGGAGGTGCTCACGGCTCCTCCATAGGACTCGTGGATTGCCATTGCAGAAAGTTGAATCGATCCAGACCACCCTGTGTGGGCAACGAGGGTACCACCTGACATTACGGAAAGGTCGGCGGTAAAAGTGTAGTCAGCAGCCATGATGATCAAGTAAGATCAGGTTCAGACGTACCCATGTCAAACATAAAACTTATACGGTTCATAGAAGAATTCGTTCTAATATACCAACGCCCATTGACTTCGCAAAGCACGCCTTCTTCACTAGTGCCCGTGCTATAAGTCATGTCGGTGGTGGTCAAAGAAGATCCTGGGTAATGAAGAAGCGCGTCCGATGAATTGATATGAAACCCATAGCACGTTTGGGACTGAATACTCGAGGCAGCAGTGGTGTAATTCATCGCAAAGTTTTGATACAATGTATCATTCATGCCTGAATTAAAGCTACCGCCCCAGGTAAAGGAGGGAATTACATAATAACTAACGCTGGTAGTTCCGCTAAGAAATGGTGCATTATAAAAGCGCATGCTATAGCTGCTTGCAATGAAGGGGAATACATTAGTAGTAGGGTTATGATTACCTGCGGTCCACGCACCGTTATGTACAGCTCCAATCGCAGTATTACCTGGATCGTACCAAATCACCTTCTTACCTCTTGTAACAAGAGAGGAATTTGGAATTTGATCCGAAACCCAAAACTTCCAGTCAGCAGCATAAAATGCATAGGTGGCAGTATTGAAACCAGCACCTAAACCGTTAGTAGTGCTGGTGCAAAGATCTCCTGGAGTCGCCGTAAAAACTCCGTCCTCATAAACAGTAAAAGCTGTAGGAGTAGTATTGCTCCAGTTAACCCACCAATACATCGTAACATTGCCAGGGGCAAGTGTATTGGTGTAAGTTTTCTGGAATTTACGCTTAAAAGCACTCGCGTCAGGATGTGCGGCCGTAGTAAAACCCCTGGCCGGCATGTATGTATCAAAAAGATACACCAATGCATCATGATTAGTGGAATTATTGCCGTCCCAGGCAATAGTGTGTTCAAGCGTCCAGGTCATAATGCCATCGGTGCTAATCGTAATTAGAATACCAGATCAGTTACCCCGTGGGAACATAATCCCAGTAGACGGTCTTGGGCTACCTGCTGCCGACTTCTCCGAATTGCTTTCAATTCTGCCTGGAAAGGATGGGTCGTAAGTTATGCCTAGAGCATTTGCAAAACTACTGGACTGCAAGGGGTTCGCATAAGCACTTGCAGATCCAATAGTAAACGGGTTTGCAGTGCCTAACTGAGTGTTGTCTAAAAGCGCATCTTCTATCAATGAGCCATCATCAAGTATATCTTTTGGATAATAATCGGCAACAATAGCATTCGCGACCACATAGTCGGCTCGGTCATAGTAGGAGATCTGGTTAGTAGTTAACTCGGTTTCCAGTTCGGTCGTAGGCACGCTGAAGTTTGAAGACCAATCCTGGTTTTTGTTGCCAATAATTATCAAGTCATCGATGACAAGACCAGTAGCGTTGACATCGGCATCAGTCCTTATGCCAGCGTAAAGGCCCGTTACCCTTGATGTCACCTGAAACGCCGCCGGGACTGTAGTTACGACACCGTTAATTCCAACATACGCATTATCTTTATCATGTGTAACAGTAACATAGGTCCAAGTACTTGTTGGAATAGTAGCCGACGACGTGTAATCGTAGGCAAGGTTGGTGCTGTCTCTGTGCTGAAAATGTAGGTTTCCTGTGGTAGTTAAGCCAATTTTGATTTCGTAAATGTTCCCGCTTTGAAAATTCAACGCAGAGCTATTAGTTACACCAGTAAAAAAGATATCTAGCGTTGGCAGGGTATCAAAATAAATCCAGCATCCAATTGAATGCTCTTGCATATCAAAGTTGCTGATAGCGCCATCCCGAAAGTAACCGCTAACAGGGAATGGAAGAGCTGTTGTACCAAGGTTTACGTTGGTATTCGAAAGCGTCCAGGTACCACTTACCGTTTGGCTTGCAATTCGCGTGCATTGCCTCTTGTCCCGCGTATGGTTAGTACTGTATCCAGTGCCACTAGTGTAGGTATAGCCATTTACATCTTCCGCGCATAAAATAAAACGATAGAAAGACGAAGTATTGTTAGGACCGTCGCCCACGGGAAGGCCGTAGTAATCAGCGATAGAGTTGTAAACAGTCATTGCAATCAGAGCCCCGTAGAATCGATAGCGTGGTAATTCCCTAGAGTGAGAATTTCAGCACCAGAATGACTGGTATATGTAAGAAATGGTTGGTGGGTATTTGTGCTATAAAGCTTTGTGTTAGCAGCTTTAACTGCCAGCTTATTAACAAACCTGTTATCGCCATCAATAATGCTATTGTAGATAAGAGAAGGCGTCAAAACCCCGAGAGCAGTAGTACTATAAGTCATCACCGTAAAGGTAGGATTCGTCAGATAAGCTGCACTGTCGGTTGTCGTCCAACTAATGCCCGGTGACGATTGAATGTAACTATCAGCAGCACCGTTAATAAACCATTCGCCTTGAGTGGTCTTAAAAATCATAAACCAACCCGTGTTGCCCGTGCTACCATTACGCCAGCTCGTAAAATAAAACTCAACGCCATCAGCATCGTCATAACAAACGATCTGTTCGCAATTGACGTTAGTACTTGTTATACTGTTTTGCGTAACAGTAGCTAAAAGATTAGTAAGAGTTCCGTACCCGTTATTACTCGTGTCATTCGTATAATCAGCTAAACGACATCCTCGTGTATACATAGCAGTAGTAGCGTAACTCCGATATTCAAATACATTCGAAGCAAGCGTAGGATGATCCAATTGAATCACCCAACCCCTAGTTGAAGTAGGAGAAGTAGTATCCGTATGACCCTTCAGCTTCGTAATCTGACGACCTACATTACTTGCATTACCATTTACAGCAGTAATCCAAGTGTCAAGTACTGACTCCCTATACGACCAACAATCAGCACTGGCAAACCCCAACGCCGCATCATTGTACGTGTTGATCCTTAGTGTAACAGCCATGGCAGCCCGGAGCGTCCTACTAGAATACCATTGGTACCAAAATTATTTTCAAATTTTTCTAGGCCCAAATTCATTCGTAAATTCAGAAACAACCACCCGTTTTTCTTAACGCACGTCCGCATTCAACCATATTCGTGCTCCCCGTGATCCCTTAGGGTATGATGGCACTGTAGTCGCACATCAACGCCGTGCCACCCGTCTCTTCCGACACCTTCCTGGTCGCTCTGCTCCCAGTCCAAGTGTCTAGCGACACTTTCCTGTTCATTCTCCTTGGTTGCTACATGATGGTAGGAGCCATCTTCTATTACCTCGGTGGCGTCCTCTACGATGTTACACATCCCGAAGATTCAGATATTCAATAGCTCTCTGTAGTAGGTTGGGGTCGTCGCAAAAGAAGCCGACCCCACTATTGCACTTCTTGCACAAAAGACCCCTGGGCCTTTCTGTGGCATGCGAGTGGTCACAGCAGAGATCCAGGCCTTGGTAGCCACCGCAAATCTCACAGCGTCCTTCGTTCGCCTCTACAAGGTCTTTGAACTGGTCAATAGTACCACCAAAGGACCTGAAGTTCCTTCTTCTGCTCTTGGCCTCAGCGTTGCACTCAATACCGCAATAGCGTTGCATCGGATGGATTGACTGGAACTCGGAGTCACACCATGAACACGTAAACGACTGAGGCACGAGTTGCTTTTTCTTCTTAGAGGTACAAGACCCCTTGTTCCAGCTTCCTTCAGCCATCTTCTTCTGCTTATACCGTCGGCGCTCTGCTTTTCGCTGGCAGCCTGCACTGCAGAACCTTTGGATTGATTTACTGGGCTCGAAAGCAGAGCCGCATTCTTCGCAATTCATGCAGTAGGGGGTGAGGTACTGTTCCAGTATACCAGGGGGAGGGGGGATGGTATGTGATTTCTGCTCAGATTCTCAGGCGGGCCAGTCTATGCATCCTGCAATCGCGAGCGGGTGGGGCGGGTAGTACTGGTGTACTACTTACGCAAACTGTAACATGACGTAGCATAGGGTATGCCATGCCCCCTTTGTTACGTTATGTTACGATGCGCTGTGTGTAACAGTGTGTTACGATGCATGGGGGCATGCCCTGTGTTGCGTTATGTTACGATGCGCTACAGTATGTTGCGTTGTGTTACGGTCTGCAGCATAGAGTGTATTCACACATACCTACACATATCTACACATACGTACACATACATACACATACCTATACATACGCATGCTGTCACATATCGTAATGTGTAGATGTGCATACGTCTACTCTACCCTACTCCACGCCAGTAGAGTGCATACCTTCACGTACTGTTACGTTACAATGTATTACAGTGCATAACAATAGGCATTAACCGATATGTTGCATGTTGTAGTAATACTTAACATTACGATATGTTACAGTACTCTACCCTACCCTACCCTACCCCCTAGTACACATACTGTTACATATGTATTGCTTACGTAACGATAAAGAACAGATAAGGAATGCCAATATGATTAGATACACTTATCGTTCGCCTATATATCTATAAGGAGTGCTTATCGTATACCATACCTTTATATATGCCACCCCCATATATAAAGCCTGCTTATATAAAGAAGGGCTATATAAAACAGGCCACCCATAAAAGATCCTTATGTTAAGAAACGTTACGTTCACTGTGCCTGGGCCCGTGTGAAGAAACGTTACGATAAGGCCGCGGCCATCGTATGTGAAGAAATGTTACGGTGCCATCAGGGGACTTGACGCAGGCCACCCTAGGTGCCATACTAAAGGTGTCGGAGGGGGAAAGACCACCGGCACCGAACCTCGCAAAAAAAAGATGGTTGAAACCACTCCTTGGGTGATCGCAGCTGGCCTGGCCTACGTGGCCCATCACCAGCGCCTAGCGTCACCCGATCCGCTCACCCGCATGGCAGCAGGCAACGGCCTTGCCGTGGCCCGTGAGTGGCTCTCAGAGGCTCGGGACAGCGTGCTTGCCCTCGAGGCGTGCTATGCTCTCCCTAGCGACTGAACCCTGATCTGAGGCCTTCGGGCCTCTCACCAGGGCTCTCCCTGGATCTTCACAAAAGGTTACAAACCATGAAAAACACAAACCGTCATCAACTGCAACAATTCGCTAAGGAACTGCGCGCCGCCCAAGCCGCGGCCATCAGCCCCAATGGCGTGAAGCTGTGGGAACTGGCCCGCAAGCGTGAAGCTTATCTGGCGAAGCTCTGCAACAAAGCGTAACACTACGAAATGTTACAACCTGGGGCCTGCGGGCCCCTTCTTGCTATAATTGAATCACGGGGGCAAGAGAGCCTCCACTACAGGACTCGATCCAATGACCGCTCAAAACATCCAAGCCGTCTACAGCCTCGCCAACGCCACGGATCGCGCTCAAGGCACCGCCTGGTACCCTGCAGCCAAAGCCGCGGCCCAAGCCCTCACAGACGCGTATGGCGTCCGCCTAGAGGTGGCCATCGGCGTGATCGCTGCGCTGTCCCCTCGCAACCGCTGGGAGCGTAACCTCGCCGACGCGGAATCGCTGATCAAGGTGTATCGCGTCGATCCCGAATCTGCCGCCAATGTTAAGGTTTGCACCTTCGGCAAAAATAAAGCCAAAGCGCTGCAGATCCTGGCCCTGACTGATGCTAACTGGGATTCGGTGTTAGCTATTCTCAGCGGCCCCAAACTGCGCGAATTCGCTTCATGCATCATGGGCGATGATCAAGAGGTTTGTATCGATGGCCACGCCTATTCCGTATGGCTGGGTGATCGCGTCACCGTGGCCAATGTGCCCTCGATCGGCGTGAAGCTGCGCCGTACCATCAAGGCCGACTATCAGGCAGCCGCTAAGGCCCTGGGCGTCCCCGCCAGCACCGTGCAAGCCATTACCTGGTGTGCATGGCGCCGCATCCATGGCGTCACCGCCTGAGCGCCTTCTAGGGGCCTCTCATGGGGCCCCGTTTTCTGTAACAATTATTCACAAGGGAGCATCATCCATGAATGCAATCACCGTTCTATTTCTTCCTGCTCTTCTAATTATATCTCTCGGCGGTCAGTTCGCTAAAGGAGCCTATACGCTCGTCACAGATCCCCTGGCAGGTAGAAGAACGGAAACGTTCCTAAAATATAAAAAACTAGCCGAAGAAACCAACGGTCAGTGTGCATCGCCCAAGGGCATCGGCGGATGCCATTTCGATTCTGGCGAGTACTGGTGAAGAAATGTTACAGGTTGCCCCTGGGTCTTGCGCCTGGTGGGCAGCCTTGCTATATTGAAGATGTCCAAAGGAGATCAACCATGTTCGCAGCCATCGCTCTCGCACTGTTCGGCCCCACCCAAGCCGAGCGCAAGACAGCCCACGAGGCAGCCCGTCGGGCCTGCCAACTGCGCGACATCCGCAACGCCACTCGCTGAACACCAAGGGCCCCGCAAGGGGCCTTTGCTATGGCGACCAACTTAACAAAACTTAACGTTGCAAAACTTAACACGCGCATAGTGAATGTTAAGGAATGTTACGATCCCGCTAATATTACGAAATGTTACAGCTGCCTTGACGGCCACCACCTCTAGGCTATAATTGAGGCATGGGAGGGAAACAAGCCTCCCAATCCAAACCCACTACAGGAGAAAATCCAATGACCAGCCTGATTCACACCGCTCACGCAATCACCACCGCCTGGGCCACCGCTACAGAATTGCTTCCACTGATCCTGATCCCCGCCGCTGTATGGGGCCTCAGGACCGCCCTAGAGATCGTTGATCACCTCGCCGCTGCTGCCCGCTTCACCTACCGCGCAGGCCGCTTCACGGGCCGCCTGTGGTTCACCTACGGCCAACCCGCACTGCTGGCCGCGGCCGATCTGATCAGCGCCATCGCCGCCGAGATCGATTGGAAAGAAGTGCAACAAGTCGTAACATCCATGGCGCGCATCCTGATCGCCGCTGTGATCACCGCAGCCCAGCACGTGGCCGCCAACGCTCCCAGCGCCATCCAGCAGGCCCGCCAAGCCGCCTCTGATGCCTGGCTGGTAGGAATGGCCAGCCTGATCGCCGCGGCCGCTGTAGCCGCCCCTGCTACCCTGCAGGAGGCCTGAGAAGAAATACCTACGGGGAGGCGGGCCCACCTCCCCCAGGGACAATCGTAACAAAACTTAACGTTCACTGTGCGTCGTGACAAAACGTTACATTACGAAATGTTAAGTTGACCGCCATAGGGGACTGGCCTTGCTATAATAAAGGTGTCCAAAGGAGATCAAACCCATGCTTCTTCTCGTTCCTGTCATCCTGATCGGCGTTCCTTACCTGCTGTTCCATCCAGACCGCGACCGCTGATCACTAGGGGCCCCACCAGGGGCCCTTCTTCATGCCCGCCGCGGCCAGTAGTACAGATGTACTACACAGTGAATCGTTACAAAACTTAATATTACGAAATGTTACAGGGGCCGCACGGCCGCCAGCGGGTTGCTATAATAAAGGCATGAGGGGGGAAGAAAGGCCCGCCTCGCTCCTTGAAAATTAAAGAGGTTAACAACCATGACCACCCCGCTTCTTGGCTACCTGATCCCCGCTCATGAGGATCTGGACTGGGATCCGCACCTGCTGGCCGCCGAGCTTGCAGAGATGGAAGCCGCTCCTGGAACTGACGAGTATGAAGATGCTCTAGCAATCTGGGAGAATCGGCCCGAGTATGAACTACTCCAAACCTACATGGATCGCAGCTCCTGGATGTAGCAAACTGGCCCCCAAATCGGGGGCCTTTTTTATGCTTACACATTGCTAAATATAACCGTAACAAAACTTAATATTCACTGTGCGCGGCGCTAGTACGCGTGTACCACCGCGTGGGTGGGGCCCGTAGGCCCCGTGGCGGTCAGTCCAGCCAGTCGCTGGCCTCCATGTCGTCCTGCAGGCGCTTGGCCTGCTCGAGCAGCTGCCAGGCCTCGCTGATGCGTTGCTGGCGGTCGGCGGCGATCCGCTCGTGGCGGGCGCGCTGCTGATCGATCACCTGTTGCAGTTGGTCGGCGATCCGTCCCATGGGTTCCTCCCCCGTGTACACCTGTATTATAGCGCCTTGGGGCCGTCTGGGGCAAAACTGTAACATTTCGTAATACCATAAGCGCTCCTTATGGTTGCCGCGGCCAACGACAAGCATGGCTGATATAAGCGGGGCTCATCAAACCGAGGCGATTCATAAGCAACGCTAATGTTACAGCTTATTACGAAATGTGAAAAATTGTTACGAATTGTAAAAAAATGTGAAGAATTGTTACGAATTGTAAAAAAATGCAAATGATAAGCAATGCTTATGGCCGCGGCCCCCAATGATAAGCAACGCTAATGTCGCGCACAGTGAATTATTAAGTTTTGTTACAGCTATATTTCGGAGTGTTAAGTATAAAAAAAGGGGGCCGATTAGGGCCCCCAGTTGTATCAACCCTCTAGCTGATCGATATAATCCTCAACCTCCATTGCGGCGGATAGGACTTCACCAAACGGGCCATCTAGAGCAGTTTCAAAATCTTCATCCGTTAGGACTTGACGGGCTTTTTCTAGTTCAGCCCTTAGATCTTGAGCGGCTTTGAATAGCTCAGCCAGGGTTTCAAAGTTTTCAAGGTTCACGGGGTTCTCCCTTTGGACACCTTCATACTAACAAGGCCTAGGGCCCCCGTCAACCCCCTGCAACATTTCGTAACATAATACATTTGTACCACACAGTGAACAGGCACAGTGAATGTTAAGTTTTGTTACAGGATAATTCATTGTGTTAAGTATAAAGAATGGGGGCGGATTAGGCCCCCTGGATGTTAATCAGCAGCGCACCAGTTTTTGACGTTGGAAGCTGCCAGTGTGAATACTCGCCGCCGCCTGAAGTGCAATCTCAGAATAGAGAATCCAACCGATGGATTTAGGTGCGGAATCGGCCGCAATTTCAAAGGCTTGCATCTCACCTTCCATATCGAATCCGCATTCTCCAATTACATGCTGATGGTCATGTACGGCCCTAAACATAGCGTTCTCACGCGGTGTCCAGTGCGGATGAATATTGTGCGCCGTGGAAATTAGATAATCTCCAGTTACAGCGTGGAAGGCCAACATCTGCTCGGGCGTTACTTCATCATCCGTGAATTGTACCCTGTCGGCTATTCTTGCGAATTGCAGGCAAAGCCAGTTACGAAATGTTTCACGTTCGACAGGAGTTGGGCGGCAGCCCTTGCCCTGAATGTAAGTGGCGGCGAGGCGGGCGGTGTTAATCATGGGGTTGATCCCTCTTGGACACCTTCAATATAGCAACAGGAGATGGCCCCGTCCACCCATATGCCAGACTTGTCACATTTCGTAATGCAGTACAAACGTACCACACAGTGAACGCAAGCACAGTGAATGTTAAGAAATGTTACAGCTTGCCCCGTCCTGCCAAAATCCGTGTTAGACTTAAAAAAAAGGCACCTGTATAAGGAAAACTTATGGCCGACAGCAGGATCGATAAGGGGGGCTTATTAGATAAGCTGGGCTTATGGAGGCCGCGGCCAACGATAAGCTGCGCTTATGTTCACTGTTCCTCACCTCTATTCTAGCACGGCGGGCGGGCGCCTGTCAAGGGGTTTGTCACAATTCTTCATATAAGAAATGTTAAAAGTATAAGCTTATATTTAGCGATTGCAAAATATAATTATATTCAGCAAGTCCTTCGTTTATTCTTTGTACTTAGCTAAGTATATAATATATATTTATTAAATATATATTATATAACAATTCGATCTTTACAATAAGATTTGTAACAGATAAGCGATGCTTATCAATCCGCCATCGGGTGATAAGAAATTCTAATGGCCCCATATGTGAAGAATTGTTACGCGGGCCTTGCCCTGGGCCAAAATCTTTGCTAAGATGGAAATGGAAGTGGATATATTACGATTTGTAACGTTACAAAACTTAATGTGAAGAAATGTTACGGCTTAACAAATCTTAACGCGAAGAATTGTTACGACCGACTGTTAAGTTTTGTGACGAAATACGACAAATTGTAAATGTTAACTTTCATGACCTTTTGTAACGGATTGTAACGTTATGTTAAGTTTTGTAAATGTGAAGTTTTGTAAACATAATTGTAAGGGGACTTACGTTTATTTTGTAAAGATTGTAAACGGGGAGGGGAACAGGGGTGTTCACTATATCTGTCTCTTATACCAATCTGACGCTGCCGCCGACCTCTTCTTTGTAGTTT
>BCSF01000417.1_pt1 | contig 17365 bp, 25 predicted proteins | sample 1016431 | NCBI WGS metagenome assembly BCSF01 (sample SAMD00045685;SAMD00045686;SAMD00045687;SAMD00045688;SAMD00045689;SAMD00045690;SAMD00045691;SAMD00045692;SAMD00045684;SAMD00045690;SAMD00045691;SAMD00045692;SAMD00045684;SAMD00045685;SAMD00045686;SAMD00045687;SAMD00045688;SAMD00045689, study...
TCACTACCTGCTGTAGCTGCGGTAAACGGACGTAAGTTTACAGGAAATTGACCACTCTTTGCAGCGGCGGTTAATTCAATAGCACGTTCAGGTGTGATATCATCCATATTTACTTCAGGTTGTTTGACAACAGAACCCGCTTGACGACTAACATCAATGGTTGGCATCGGTCCTGTAGCTGCACCCATGTAGTTTGCTAAATTATTACGATCCATCGGGCGTCCACCGACGTTCAAACCCATAGGTTTTTGCATTGGGTTCATGCCCTGCTGTGGTGCGGGTTGCGGTGCTGCTTGAGGCTGTGGTGCGGGTTGCGGCGGTGCTTGCATCTGCGGTTGTGGTTGCATCTGCGGTTGCGGCGACATCTGTGCCATCGAAGGTGCAACTTGTGGCAACGGTGCGGCTGGCATTGCGCCCATCCGCTTCTGTGCTTGCATGATACCTTGTATATCTATTTGTGGGCTAGGCGCATTCTGTACCGTTTTCATTGCTTCTCGGATCAACGGTTCCGATGATGCCATGATACCACCCATCGAGCGCAGCTTGTCACGAGCAGCCGTCTTACGCTTGAAGAGTTTGCGGTTGAATACGTTTTCCATAGACTACACCCTTATCCGAAAATTCCACCGCCGCCAGCGTTTTGATAACCTTGAAGACCCTGTGTCATACCTAAGACAGTGGATACGGGACTCGGTGCTGGAACACTAGAGACGGTCATTGTACTTTGAGTAGACGGTACACCTCGGAAGATGTCGGACATGTAAGAGAACCGTTGGAATGGCTCGTATGCTTCTTCGATATCTGCCTGACGTTGTACATCGTACTCTGATTGCATCTGACCTTGTTCCAAGGCCCCGATGTTGAATAGTGCGTTGACATCGCTTTGACCTGCTTGCTGTGCCGCTTCGCCCAACGCAGCTTGACGTACGCCGATGTCTGTTTGTTGACCTGCTAGTGAGCCAAGGCCCTGACCTAGAGATCCGAATATCTGTGATGCAGTTTGTCCACGGCGCATCTGATCCTCGAAAGCTGACTGTCCAAGGTTTTGTGCCATCTCGAAACCTGTGCCCCGTAAACCTGAAAGCCCCATGGCTAAGTCTGCTGACGTTTTCGCCCCTGCTTGTCCCCGCCTTTGTTGATCTTCGAAAGCTTGTTGTGCACGTTGCGCTGCACTTTCAAACCCTGCCTGACGCATTCCTGCTGCGGTTCGACCTTGCTGCTCTAGGATATTACGACCAAGTTCTGCTTGCGCTATTGCTTCTCTTGATCCGCCAAAAGCTCCTGCGCCTACGGCTCCTGCACTAAGTTCGTTTCTTTGTTGCTGCCCTGCTCGAGCAATGTCTTGAAGGGCCTGTTGTACCGCTGCATCTTCATACTGGTTCATAAATGCGCCAATACCCTGCGGATCAAAACCTCCAGTTGTACCTGCCAAATCAGTTCGTGCTGCGCCAATGGCTGTTGATGTGTCTCCAATTACGTCTTGAGAAAAATCGGAAAAGATTGGGTCCGCTGCACCTCGACGAGTGGCTGTATCATAAAGACCCGTGGTTCCCTCTACTGTTGTAATCCCTCGACCCAGAGCATCTGCACCCTCACCAACCTGACCAACGGCTCCCGAGCGGATTGGATTACCTTGTGCATCTGTTTTTATTGACCCATCAGCGTTGAGTTCAAACCCTCCAAATGAAGCTTGTGCTTGATCAAACATAGGGGCAAAAGCACCTACACCCTCTTCAGCTAAACGTATTGCTTCAATCTGGTTCGGGGTTAGTGGTGCTACGTCAGGACGACGTACGCCCCCTTCGACCTTTGGAATAGGTTGACCACGAAAATCTAGTAGCTGTTCTCCTGTGTTGGGATCTGTTTCAAATACTTGGTTGCCTTGAGCATCCAGTACAGGTGTACCATACAACGGAGAGTCGGCTGCAATACCCGTAACGATAGGCTGACCACTTGCATCAAGAAGCGGGTTGCCGTCAGCATCAAGCTGGACATTGTAGATATTGGCTAAGAGGTCCTTTAAAAAACGCTCTTGGTATTCGGGAATAAAATTTGCACTGCGCCCTAAACCTGTGTCATCAGTGTCGCTCATGCCATACCTCCTTGGTCAAACTGGCGTTGCATAGCGTATAATCTCGCTGCACCAACACCTGGATCTCCTCCGCCTATGACGTTGACATCCTTTTCTCGTAATACAAACTCGCCGTCAGAAAGAGCAGCTTCCTGTACTGGCATACCGTTTTGATAAATCTGTGCAGGAATTGAGTCACTTGTACCTGTACCTGGGCCTTCAATATATCCACCCTGTGCAAAATAACGACGGCTTCGTACATCGTTGGCTTGTGTGCCACGGTAATCAGGTAGTCGTTCTCCTGTTGCCAACTGTCTATCTTGTAAAGGTGTTGTCATTTTTATTTCTTTAGGCTCCATAGCCTGTAATGCAAGTGCTTGAATTAATGGATTAGATAGAATCGAACCACCCTGTGGACCAAGATTAAACAAACTGGTTAGTCCACCACCGCCACCTGCACGAGCCATGTTACTCATTTGATTCATAGCTGCGCCACCTGCGGCTGCGTTGCCGCCAGTCAAAGCTGTACCAATTCGGGCCAATGGGTTTGCAGTTGTTGCAGCAGTTCCGCCAAGTCCCATCGAACCAAGCAACGAAGCAATACCCTGACCACCTGCGGCACCCATGCCAGCAGCAGCACCGCCACCAACAAAACCTAACATGCCAGCTTTTAGTGCGTCACCTATATCACCGCCTGATGCGAGAGATCCAATACCAGAACCAAGCGCGGCCCCCGCAGGGCCACCCATCGCAAAACCAACTAATCCACCTAATGCCCCTAATAAACTCATTATGATTCACCTCGAATAGCTTCTGGCGCAGTAACTGTAATTTTTGTACTACGTTTTTCTGCGCCTGTCCAAGACTGTCCGCAATCTGGACAGTTACCATCAGGGTAGCTTGCGACTTCTTCTGGCGTGTCAACCACGTTTTCGCAGTTTACACAATGTACTGTATCAGAAGATGACGAAGGTTTCCAGCGTGACCCGTCGGGCATTGTAATAATTGTATCGGTCATGGCGTACTCACTGTTACTGTTCCAACAACGCCTGTAGCCTGAGAACCACGAACGTATGGAGAATGTGCTACTGGCACTCTAACATAACCATCATGGTTAAAGATAGCCCCTGGTTCTAAGCCACTGTCGTCTGTTTGAAGGTTGGTAAAAACGGAGAAAGTATTGCGACCCTCTCCTGGGTTTTGCATTTGCTCAAGATAAACTGCAAATGAACGTACAATTTCTTCAAGATATTGTTGATTATAGTCTGCTGGTGCAACTGGAAAAAAGGGAAGGACAAGGTTTCTGGACATTACCGCATCCCGTCAGGTTGCACTTCTACTCTGGGAGAACCAAGTCTCCAGCCTACACCTGTGTCTGTTGTTTCTATTTTAAATGCAAACGAGCGTCCCCGAAGTCGTACGTTTACCTCATTGGTCCACTGTTCCACGGGCACCGATGCTGTTTTCGTGACAGTTTTACTATTGGTTTGAAGGTACGCACCACCTGGATAATTACGCGTTTGAAGCGTCATCGTAGCGGATGGAGCAGGTGCCGTACTATCTCGAAACGTCAGGTCAGGTATTAACTTGCGTAAGAATACAAAGTTGTCTCCGTCACCAATCGACATCTGACTGCTTTCAATAAAGGACGTAATCGCCGTGGCAGGTGCCGTTGACCCGTCATCGAAGCCCCGCTCATGAAAGTACAACGAATGATCTGTGCTTGCCGCAATTGGAAAACTTTCCACACCACGGTCCAACCAGACTGTGCGGTTCAAAGAACCGTAGTACCAAATCTGCTGCTGGTAGTTGTACACAACGTACTTATCACACTCGCTGCTCGAAGCTGACGGATAGAACCACCATACTTCAGAAAACGCTGTGTTGGTTGACGCTGTAACTTTTTCCAACTGATCAGTGTTAATATCACTAAACACATAGTCTCGAACGGAACATGGCAGACGTTGCACGTTACCTGCATAAACGTAAAACTCTTCCGCTCCCATCCAGTATATCTGATCCTCGATAGCAATTGCTGACAAAGGACTAGCAATCGTAATGTTTTCTGACACAGTGTTAATACCAAAAGTAAACGGTGGTCCGAGGAACTGCATTGCGTGGAGCGATACATCCGTAAACACTATGACTTGTTGTCGTGTTTCTACCGCAGTAATAATTTCCGAACCAGAACCAAGGCGCAAGTCACCTGCTGTATTGGTTGCTGTGGATGCCCAATCGGTAAGAGATTCTTGGTCCGAGAACCGTATAAGCAACGGATCCTGAACACCGATATTGTCCTGTGGGTCACAACCAAAAGCTATAACGTGTCTATCTCTATCAGAAACAAGTACCTTTTTAGCAATAGTCGGAGTCGTATTTGCTCCCACTAAACCACTCAGTTCTACAGCACGAGAAGATGTACCATTGGTTTTGTCCCAGTAATATATACCCGCATCACGCACATTTATAAGAAGATCCTCACCAAAGTTATCGTGCGACCAGATACGGAGCGTTTGTCCTGATGCCGCCAATGAAGCTGCACTGCCCCATGTACCACGACCCCATGTTCCTGCGCCCCAACCTGCGCCTACAATTGTTGTGTCAAGACCCGTGTTAATTTGATATGCGCCAACGACACTCGAACCTCCGTTGCCACTGTCGCTTGTAGATGCAAAAATAAAAGTAGGGTCTAGTCCACTGGGTCCTGTGATAGACCCTATTGATGCTGTATCTCGAGCTTCGATTAGGTATGAGTTCACACTTACAACAGAAGTAACCTCATACTGTTGATTTAATATTGCAGCAGTAATGCTCCCACCTAAAGAAGCCGCCCCAGAAAACGTAACAAAATCGTTGGCTAAAGCACCGTGGTCATTATCTGTTACTGTGATTGTTGCACATAAAACTGCGTCACCAGAGGTATGAGTTGCTGCTGTGGTGCTTGACTGACCTCGTAAGCAACCTTGCAATACATTACCCGATATTGCAGCGTAGGTAATTATCTCGCTATTTATTTTAATCCGTCCAGAAGTTGGAAACCCTGACGCTGAAGTAAGTGTTATATTGGTGTCCACAATAGCTACATTAGCAGCAAGGGTGTTTGCTGCTGCGGAAAACGTCACATCTCCTGCGGAGGTAGTAACTCGAAGAGGCGTTATGTCGTTATAGCCACCACCTTCGTTTATGTAATATTTGAGATGGGTTCCCACACCAAGGTAACGTTCGCCTTGAAGGGCAACCCATGGATGCAAAGCACGACATGTGCCTAAAAAGTAGGTGGCTGAAGTCTTCACCCACCCACCTATTTTTTCAGGGTAACCAAATCTAAATCTGACTTTGTCCATATCAAACCAGCCGCCCTCGTTAGAATAGGACGTGGTTTCTCTATTAATTCCTGGTCGGAACTGGAGTTTGGTCAGAGGCATTTGTTACTCCCAGCATTTATTCGGCGGCTACATCCGTATTAGCATCTTCCAACGATGTTGTCAGCATACTTAAACACGCTTGATGACCTATCTGCACCTGACGTAAGTGAGCTTGTGCCGATGCAATCTTTCGTTCTAGGTCAACAACATCACTCAAAAATACTTTTTGTGTGTCGGTTAAATCATCGTAGTTATATTCAGTGCCATTGATCGTGACGGTGTTTGTGTTTTTTTTAGCCATCATGATACTCCTTTCAGTTTAGTTTATGCAGTAAATGAATTAGCCGCAGAAATAGCTGCATCTATCTCTGTGAAACTTTCATCGCCCCAATCATCTAATGCTTTCATGTAAACTAGATAACCGTTGCTTCGAGCTACACGCTCTTTCTTTTCGTCATGCGTCATATCATGTCCGAAATCGTCACTAGTCGCAGCATCACCCTTGTTATGTGTAGCGATAACGCTGTTGATTACCGACACACTACCAAGCATTGCTGCGTGGTCTTGTGCTATTTGATCTGCATCTCTTGCCATTTTATCTATCCTTCTAGATTTGCAATATTTATATTGCCTGAGATTGAAATACGCTCCCCATCATTATCGTAAAAAGGGAACACCTGATGAAGCATACTTGATGGAAACATAACCATATAACCTTCTGCTTCTTTTTCCATGTTGTAGGCAAAGGTTGATACCCTGCCCAACGTATTTGTGTAGCTAAATGCAAAATTAGAAATGTGATTGTCTGCATTTGAGTTAGCACAAATAGGAAGTTTCTTTTGTTCTGCGTAAGACGTAGGTATCTGCATCCATATAACAAAGCTGTACACGCCACTGTGGTCATGCGGTGGGTTAAACTCGTGCTGCCTTTGAAAGTTTACCCATAAGCTTTCTAAGCTCCAATCCTCACCCTCACGCATCGTCTCACGCCAAGGTGCGCCATAAGCCTCAATGTGGCTTTGAATAAACGAGGGTAGTAGCTCACCAAGAAACTCTTTGAGTAAAGGTGAGTCACCGTCTAACCTGATAGACTTACTGATGTTACCTGCTAACTCAGGCTTCATGTCCTCTGGTTGTTCTCGTGCTTCGTTTACAACTTTCCATATATTGTCTACAACGTCTTCTGGTAGTTGGCCTTCAACCACACCTACGTTTGGAAAGTTTCGTTGTATTAATTCCATGCTTAACCTTCTAGAGTTGCAATACGTGCTTCAAGCTCTTGGATTGCTTTGACTAAAATTGGTATGAGTGCTGATGGTCCAAGTCTTTGTCTGCCATCTGTGGAATCAGCAGACCACATATCAAAGCCATCTTTTATTTCTGAATGATTATCTATTGCAGTTTTTACTTCTTGAGCGATAAAACCGTGTTGAATTTTATCCCCTCTTTGCATAACTCTCTCATCAGAACCTTCTTCTCCATCTGCAATATAAGCTTTATGGTCACTAGGAACATCTTTTGCTTTTTTCCATCTAAAGGTAACAGGGCGTAAGTCTTTTATAAAAGATAAACCTGCCGTGGAATCTTCTATATTTTCTTTGTATCTTTCATCTGACGGAGCAGTAATGCTTGTAGCACCAAAACCTATATTACTGTCTGTAGCACCAAACCCAAATGTAAAATTGTTTGCTGGTTGAGATGTAACACCCTTTCCTAACACAATTACTTGTGCAGTATCTGATGCGTCTAGCCCATTGTCAAAACCTACAACAACATTGTTATTTCCTGTAGCACAGTTATGTCCTGCAAATGAACCGATAAAAGTATTTCCTGTACCACTTGTAACTGCTACACCTGATTGGTATCCAAAAGCACTATTATGATTAAGAGCATCATTGTTTTGTACTCTCAATGAAAGATGACCAACTGCGGTTGAAGCACTACCTGTATCCTCTGTTTCTAATGCTTCACGCCCCACGGCTACATTATGAGCACCAGTCGTAATCTTTGCTCCTGCTTGGTAGCCCATTATGCAGTTATCAATTCCAGATGTTAGGGCATACAGGGTTTCCATACCAATACTAGTGTTATGCGTTCCTGTAACCACTCCGCTTCCTGCACTTACATCACCTACAAAAGTATTAAACTGACCTGTTGTAAGGTTTTGCGCTGAAAAAGCACCTATTGCGGTGTTGTAAGCGTTTGTTGCTGTAGTGAAGTTTTGACTGTCTAAAGCCGCGTAGCCAATAGCTGTGGACCTGCTGCCTAAAGTATCACTTGTTAAAGCACTTACGCCTACTGCTACATTATAGTCAGCATCTGTAAGAGCATCACCTGCGAGGCCACCAATGAGAGTGTTTTGTATACCTGTTGTAATATCATTACCTGCATCTCTACCAACTGCTACGTTGTAGTTGTCTGTAGATGTTGTAAAGTTTTGGTTTTCTAAAGCACCTGCACCAATAGCAACGGCTCTATCACCTTGAGTATCTGCTGATAATGTTGAAGTACCTACAGCAACATTGCTATTTCCAACAGTAAGAGCGTCTCCTGCAAGACCACCGATAAGAGTGTTGGCTCCACCTGTCGTGACTGCGTTTCCTGCAAATGCACCTACAGCTACGTTATAAGTGTTTGTAGCTGTGGTAAAGTTTTGAACAGCTAAAGCCTCCTTACCAATAGCTACTGATCTGCTACCAAGAGTGTCAGCGGATAAAGCAAATGTACCTATAGCTACGTTATCATCTGCATCAGTTAGAGCATCCCCTGCAACACCACCTATTAAGGTATTTCTTTGACCTGTTGTGACTAATGCTCCTGCTCTGTGTCCAACAGCTACATTGTACACATCTGTAGCTGTTGTAAAATTTTGAGTAGTTAATGCTGCTTGACCAATAGCTACACTATTGTTACCTTTTGTATCTGATCCTAAAGAGTAAGTACCAAGAGCAATATTAGCACCACCTGTAGTAAGTGCATCACCTGACAGACCACCAATCAAGGTATTTTCACCACCTGTTGTGATATCGTTACCTGCATCGTAACCTACTGCTACGTTGTAAGAGTTTGTAGCAGTTGTAAAATTTTGAGTTTGTAAAGCACCACTTCCAATCGCAACTGCTTTACTACCTTTTGTATCTGCTCCAAGAGCTTCAAGACCGATAGCAACATTGTTACCACCAGTGTTTAAGGCATCACCTGCCAAACCACCAACTAAAGTATTATATTGACCTGTTGAGACACTTTGACCTGCTTGGAAACCTACAGCCACATTATAGCTGTTAGTCGCTGTTGCAAAATTTTGTACATTTAATGCTTGTGTACCAAGAGCCGTTGACCTGCTACCAAGAGTATCAGCGGATAAAGCAGCATAACCCACTGCAACATTAAAGTCTGCATCAGTAAGTGCATCACCTGTAAGGCTACCTATGAGGGTGTTTTGTACACCTGTTGTAACATCATTACCTGCATTATGTCCTACGGCTGTATTATGAGTGTCAGTAGATGTGGTAAAGTTCTGAGCTTGTAAAGCAGCAGTTCCTACCGCAACTGATTTACTACCTTTTGTATCTGCACCTAAAGAACCTAAACCGATTGCCACATTAAAATCTGCATCGGTAAGTGCATCTGCTGTAAGAGCACCTACTATAGTATTCGATACACCTGTAGTCAGTGATAATCCTGCATCTACACCTACAGCGGTGTTATTACCATCTGCTCCTGCATTAAGAGTTTTTAATGATCTATAACCAATAGCTGTATTGCTACCGTGACCATCTTCAGTAGACAATGCTTCATAACCCACCGCAACGTTGTTATCACCTGTAGTCAAAGCAGTACCTGCTTCATCACCCAAGACCACATTGTAGTTACCGCCAGAAGCTATTGCATCACCTGCGTTCTTACCAAGGCGTAAGTTGGATGTACCTGCTGTAGCTGTAGATAAACCCTCAATTTGAAGATCAGAAAGAACATTTGCCGCTACCGCACCAGAACCTGCGCCGTTAAAAAAGACAACGGCTGTTGTTCCATTCTTTACCTCATAGTCGTTCGACGAGTTATAAGTTCCCTGGAACAATAAAATATCTCGGTTTCCTGACAAAGTGTTGCGAATGTAAATAATTTTTTCTGCATCGTTTGGCGTTAGTTGCACGAAAGCCGTGCCCCCAAGGTCGCTGCTATCATCAAAAATAATTAACCGATTACGTCCATTCGAGGCCGCACCATCACTAACGGGCAAAGTGTTCGGAGAACCAGAAGACCCAGTCGAAGACAAGGTTACTGTAACCTGACCATCAAGTGACGTGTCTAAAAGTGTAAAGTTTGTATTTGTTGTATCGCCCCATGTGCCTGACTGTTCGCCAGTTGCTACAAGCTCGATACCATTGTTCAATGTATATGTACTAGGCATGTTTCTATCCTATGCTGCTATATCCGTCCAACTTGGTGTTTGGATCGGGTTGATTGTAGTATATAACGGATCTTGATCTGGGACAATGCTTCCCCATACGAGAACTTGTCCGACCTGTCCTGTTGCTGAAACTCCCGTTGGAGTTACTCTTGCTTTAGCGTCTGTTGTGACTGTCCCAACAGAACCTGTTCCTGCAAGTCCAGTAACATTAACAGATATCGCAAGTTCTACTGTAACACTTCCAACGGAACCTGTTCCTGCAAGACCCGTAACGGGTATGTTATTATTGCTAATTGTAGTTGCAGTGCCTACGTCTCCAGTTGCCGCAACGCCAGTAACCGAAACATCGGCTGCGGCGGCTACTGTAACACTTCCAACGGAACCTGTTCCTGCAAGTCCAGTAACAGGTACGTTTGCTGCGCCGCTAATTGTTGCGGTGCCCACCGCTCCAGTGGCTGCAAGACCAGTCGGAGATACATTAGCCTCTCCAACGACTGTGACACTTCCAACAGAGCCAGTGGCTGCTAATCCTGTAACAGAAGCGTTTGCCCCCGCAGTAGCCGTGGCTGCGCCAACTGAAGCCGTTCCTGCTACGCCAGTGGTTGTGACATTAGCTAGTCCTGTAACAGTTGCAGAACCTACCGCTCCAGTGGCTGCAACCCCCGTGACGGATATGTTTGCTTCTGCAACTACAGTGACAGAGCCAACTGAAGCTGTGGCTGCTAATCCTGTAACAGGCGTGTTTGCATCTGCGTTTACAGTGACAGAGCCAACTGAACCAGCAGCTTGTGGTAAACCACTTTGTGACCACGGACCCTCGCCCCAACCGAGACGGGACCAGCCGCCAATTGGAACGATGATGTCTGCCATTAGGCTATCCTGATAATCGCGTTACTTGCGTCCGCTGTTGGGAATACAACTGTGAAATCACCTGCGGTAGAAGTCTTATCACCACCAAAATCAAGAACCACAACAGAGGGATCACCCGATGCACTGTCGTTAAAAATCAACGCGCCTCGAGCCGTGATTGTTGCTGTACTAAAAGTTAGATCAGAAAAGTCGGTTAACGCTGTAGTCCCACTTGTTGATGGGTCTACACGAGTGAGAGCCGCACCTTTTGCTGTATATCCAGTGCCAGACACTTCGTTCGAAGAAGTATAAGCTGTTGTTGCCGCTGTAAAAGAGGCACTGTTTGTATATAGCGCAAGATTAAAAGTGCTGCCTCCGCTATTTAAAAAGTTGTGCTTGGCTTCAAGAAGCTCCTTCTTAAAGCTCGTGCACATGAAGTTACCTGAAAAGGCCATGTCACATTCTCCTTATGAGTTCTGCAAGGTCGGGATGACCTGCGTCTTTGATTGCATTATATACAGTAGTTCTATCACTTTTAACAGCTTCTCGTAAGTAAAACCCTACCAACTGTACGATACGTTTTCGAAAAGCATGAACCTGCTCTTGTATTGCGGGGTGTGTGCTGTCCGAAACCGAAATAATTTTATCTGCACACCGTTCTGCTATTTCTTCTGGCGTAAAACCACGGTTCTGAGTGGTGTGAACCTCTACCTTAAAATCTTTTGGTAAATCTATATTTAATTCTGGTATCATGTTCGTGGTTTCCTAATCTGACCATAACGATATTCATCTACAACTTCTTGAGCCTCACCAAGGTTTTTCAGTCTTGTGATTCCCTCTGCATATCGTTGGTTATACGTCTGCATTAAAGTAGGGTCACCTTTCATATAAGTATACGCTTCAATCAACGATGCATACAATAAAGTAATCTCAGCGTTTTCCGACAACCAAGTTGTTCCACTACCCGCACCTGCGGTTAAAGATGCAGGTCGATATAAATATTGAAGTTCTACCACATAAGCAGCATCGGGAGTTGGTCCGACAATAAAATTGCCTACATCAAATTGTGCATAATACTTAGGCTGTCCTGTGGTAGTTGCGTCAGGTGTGTATGTTTGCACAAAGTCCAAATCTTTAAATAACAAAAATTCTTTAGCACCACTTACCTCAATGCTTAAAGAAAAAGGTGCTAGAAAATCATTAGGGGCCGCTAAGAATTTGTTACTTGCAGTCATAGCACCACCTGCATTTTTTTGAAACAGGTTGAGTTGTATACTTTTAAGAATACGTTCTTCTGCTAGACGAATAAACAAAGGTAGGTTGTTTACAAAAGTTGTTTCATCATTCTCTGTATAATCTTGTATCGCGGTCTTTAACTCGTCGAAGGTCATAGTCATGTTGTCACCGTAACGCTACCGACCTGGCCTATAGCTCGAACACGTTCTAAATTAGGTGCTTCGACTGTCGGAATATCGACATACACCTGTAACGCTTCAGCTTTATCAGGTCGTGGATTTTGTAATGCTTGAGGATCTGGCCCCACTCGAATAGGTTCTAACTGTGGATGTTTTGGTTCGAACTCGTCAGGACCTACTAATGCACCCGTCCATTCACGCTTCATATCACGCAAACGAAACCTAAACCCTGATCTATCAGAGATACCAAATGCATTTTTTCCTGATGCGTATGCCATTAGACCCTCAAGTATCGAATACTAGGTTGAAGTTTTAATGGTGTGCGACCTTCGTCCTCATCGGCTGCGCGTTGAAACTCTTCTTCATATACAGCTTTTAAATACTGTAGACGTTCTGGAGCACGTTTCATCCCGATGTAGTAGGCTAACCCCGCCACCATACAAGGATAAAAACGAAAAGGCATATCAGTAGTATTAACCAGAGTGTCAGCATCTTCGATTCGTTGCACATAATAGTAAACAATTTGATCTGTAGAGTTTTCTGGAACAGCCCACAAGTTAATTACAGGTTGTATCTGTCTATCAAAATAGAATTGACTTGGTCGTCCTTGCGTCGTCTTGTTGGGTAGTGTTGCATATTCACCACGACTGATCCGATCTATCTCGTAGTCCGTACCATCTCTACGAAGCACAACTTCCAAGATATCCACGACATCCGCACCAAGCGTCTCTTGTGCTTGGCCCAGCGTAAGTGTGATGGTGGCTTGTTTTACTGTCCAAAGATTTAGACCACGGTTTGCCCAGTCGGCAAACATCAGGTTCAGCGACCTCCGCGCCGTTCTTGCATCATAGCCCGTGCGGACCTCGAGGCCACAGCGTTCGTACGCCTCCTCGACAATCTCGCCAACGTCCATGTTAAAGTCGCGTGAACCTGAAGTAGCCATCAGTAAGTAGTCCCCCCACTCATGCCAGACATCTGCACCGAAGGATTGCAACCATGGACTTTCCCACCGTGTTTAAATCCTTTACGGGCCATGCCGCCGCGCATCATACCTTTGACCTTGCCGCCTTCTTTAAACCCTTCGACGCCTCGGCCTTTCAATATATCTTTCTTTGTGACTTTGCCATCACCAGTAAGATCAGGAAATTTTTCAGCCATTACTTTTTCCCTTTGACTTTGCCGCCGCGCATCATCTTAACTTTACCGCCGCGCATCATTTTCTTTTTGGGTTTGCTAACCGCACCCCCACGCATCATTTTCTTCTTTCCACCACGCATCATTCCAGGCATATCAGAGTCTCCTTTCTCTCCGAGTTAAAATGTGTCTTTCATAATCTTCTTTGTCATAGTTTGTATAATACCCTAGTTTTTCTAACTTTGCAGCAGCATTTTCTAACTCACTCCACCGCTGTATAAAAACAATTGCATGTTCACGCAAATACGCCAACAACCATATATCAATACCCGCAAAAGTAAAAAACTTATTTAAGGCCATACATTCTTCTTCTAGTTGATCGTATTCGTAATCGTAGTCATAGTCAAAAATCATGGTGACTTTGTAACCCGTGCGAAAAAACTTCGATGATTCACTCAAAACATCTGCCCACAAGTCATCGGTCACGAGCATCTTTACTTCACGGTTCTGGTAAGCAGGTAAAGCAAACGGACAGGCAGCAACTCCGTTATTATGAACGGTAGGTTTTGATAACTCTTCTGCCCATTCCTGTATCAAAATACCCTCACTAAACCACCACTGGCTTTCTTTTGCTTCCAACTAATACGTTTTGATGATTTTTTCTTTTTGGCTGCTGACGTGCATTGCGCCATTGTTGGACGACATGCTGGATAACCTCTACGCTTCTCTCCCTTTTGACGACCACAAGGTTTACCCGTCTTACAATCGACCCAGCCTTTACCGTCGTTCTTGGCAAACCAGTCGCGTAAAGAGTTTTTCTTTTTAGCCATTATGCAAACTTCGTCCCTTTACGACGACCCTCCATGACCTGACCACAACCAGATGCTACCATACCACCGTTTCTATAACGGTTGCGTGTTGGACGTTTGGGGTTATCTACTGAGGCAACAAGTCCGCCGTCAGCCTTCTTTTGTTTTTTCTTTGAGTTACCCCAATTTTTAGCCCCAACCTTACGGCATTTAGAAAGTGCCCCTGAAGCGTATGCGCTGGGCCAAACCTTGTATCGGCTTTTTACTTTGTGGTAACACGCGTCTTTTTTTGTTTTTGACTTTTTTGCCATTATTCTTCACCTCTGGAGGCTTGGAGATTTGAAAGGGCATCTGTCCACGACTGATCATAACTTGCTTGCCTTTCTGTCAATGTTTCAACAGCTTGAACCAAATGATCTATTTTAACATCCATGACCTCTGTTCGTTTATCCACAGTGATCAATGTAGATATCATCCACACGAGTCCCGCCGACCCTAATGTCAAACCCGCGCCCCAAAACAAAAGCTGTACGTTCTTATCCATTCTTTCTACCACTGCTTGCATGACCAATACTTGGCCTTTAGTTTATCAAGAGTGCCTTTGTCACAGCCGTGACGGGCACGAAAAGACTTTCTAGCTTTAGGATTTGATTTACGAATTTTCATATTCGCATCCCCAAACCTAACAATCTTTTCTTTGCCCTTGTCACATGCTTTTACAACAAACTTTTTGCCGCCAGATTTCTGACGTTTCGGCTTGTTGCATTTCATTTTGGCTTTATCGATCTTAGCCATATGTCTTACGCAGATACATGATTACAGTATATGTATCACCACTGGTATGACCTACAGTTGTAAAGTCGATATCACCCGTTTTTCCCGAACCCGCGTTGTTCGTCAAACCGCCAAAAATAGTGTAATCATGATCGCCACTCTGGTTTTCACCTAATTCGATGCAAAGTAAGTTTGATGATGCATCCCATAGGATTTGAACCTTCATGCCGATGCACTGCCACCACAGACGTTCGATAGCAACCCCAGTACAAGGGTTACCATCAGAGTCTGCGTTTAGTGCGCTCACGTCAACTTTCTTAACCGCTGACTCACCTGTGCCGTCGGAAATGTTTGTAAACTTTAAAACCGCAGTCTTTGACCCGTCATAAAGTGTTTGAGACGATACTGTGTCAGCCATAATTTACCTCTTATTGGTCAGCAAATGCAGGTGCAGTTGCACCTGTAACAGTGCCAAAGATTTGATAGTTAGTAGAGTCTTTACCAATAATTGTTACATCAAAGCCAGCAGGAACGTTAATTTGAATGCTGCTATTTGAGTTGCCATCTGAAAATACTGCACTCACTTCGTTGTCAGTATCAAGGAACGTAACACCGCCAACATAAAAGTTGGTATTTCCAGGTGTTACAATTATTGCGTCAGTAGCGTCAGCAGCACCACCAGCGTAAACAAACCTAAACACAGACCCAGCAATTGGTGCTGGTAATGTATAAGTGTTGTCTTGACCCCCATCTGGAACGAGTAAAACTCTTCCACTGTGAGTAGCATTAGTAAGAGTTACATCACCATCTGCTAGACTTACAGGACCGTCACCAAGTGTCGTAATCTCTGTTATAGTTCCAGTAGTGGCATTTTTGCTTACAGTTTTAACTGTGCTTTCAGAACGTAGTGGTCCTGAAAAAGTAGAATTAGCCATGTTAATCTCCTGTCTTGGCTGTTGTCAGTCGCCCCATGCGACTGTCAGGGATGATTTAACTATACAGTAAATTTGACAAAAAGAAAGGGGCAACCGAAGCTGCCCCTTAGTTAAGGGAGGAGGTAAATGAATACCTACCCCACTATACCATAAAATTACGCACCTGGCGAACCAAATACACAACGTGGATCTGAGAATCCGAAGCTGTAACGCTCACGCGCTTTGAAGCGCATGTTGCCAGTATCGAAATCTGCTTCCATGCCTGTGGTCATTGGCGTACGCTCGAAGTGGATAAATCCACGAGGGGCGTCTGTCATGACGAAGAACGCATCTGGGTCTGTTAGGAAGTCGTTAACAGCATAGCCGTTTGGCAACATACCCATTGACCGAATTGCGTTAGTGTCATTGTCGGCTGTGCCAACACGCAAGTTTGATACCATCAAACGCTCTGCAACGAATTGCAGTTGACGTGGGATGACCAACTTGGTGCCGCGCAACGCGACTTTAAGACCACGCTCGTCAACAAACCCTGCAATGCTGATCAACGCGTCTTCCAAAGAAGTCTCGTTTAAGTCAGCCGCAGTTGTTGGTTCGTTGGCAAATGTCCCACCTGATGTAAGTGGGTGGTTGGTCGCACAAAGCGCAACACCGTCACCACCAGCAGATGCGCCAGCAGTAAATGCGTTGTTAAGAACCGCAGCGGCCTTAACTTGTTTTGTGTGAGCCATTGACCGAGCCAACGCACGAGTATAACGTGAGCCTAGTCGATCATAAAGGTTATCTTCGATAGCCTCTTCTGTGATCGAGAATGCCAACGCGATAGTCTCGTGGTTATAACGAGCAGTATACGCTTCGTTTGCGTCGTCGTAGTTGATTGCAGAACCTTCCGACTTGGTTGGTGCTGCGCCGAAACCACTCAACATTACTTCCTCTTCGAATGCTCGATCAGAAGATTCTGTTGTGTAAATCTCTGCATGTTGGTCTTCGTACCTACTGTACTCCATACCGAACAAGGCGTTGAGACCAGGTTCCAACTCTTTCGCTAGTTGTGCGCGAGAGATAGCCATAAGTTAGTCTCCTTATACGCCAGTAGTCGATGGAGTACCAGCAACAATCGCACCATTGGCGGAGTTGAAACTGTTATTCAATCGAACGATTACAGGGATACCAGCCGCTGTGAAATCACTGTTCTCTGGATCATCTTGAATTCCGATGATACGCAGTTGCAGCGCAGCGGTGGCGGCGATTGTGCTAACACCCAACTTAGCAGATGAGATACCTGTGGTAGAAGAACCAGAAGTAGCCGTTGCAAAGTTTGCGTTTGCGAACACATGCCCACGCGCAGTTGCTTCGCTAGTAAGTGAAGCGTCTGAACATATAACAAATGTTTGCATTGGGTTGTCATACACGAAGGCTTTGACAGGATGATTAGAATCCGCGCCAGAACCAGGCCAGTTATTGGAAAAAATAGTTTCACCAGTAGTGGACGAAACGTATTCGCATCCCCAGAACACACCTAAAAGACCCACAGTGCCTCCAGCAGCCGCGCCAACAATGTCAATAAAGCCAGTTGAAAGCGGGATAACAGGAGAACCTTGATAG
>BCSF01000418.1_pt1 | contig 17336 bp, 22 predicted proteins | sample 1016431 | NCBI WGS metagenome assembly BCSF01 (sample SAMD00045685;SAMD00045686;SAMD00045687;SAMD00045688;SAMD00045689;SAMD00045690;SAMD00045691;SAMD00045692;SAMD00045684;SAMD00045690;SAMD00045691;SAMD00045692;SAMD00045684;SAMD00045685;SAMD00045686;SAMD00045687;SAMD00045688;SAMD00045689, study...
AAGATTAAGATTAATCCTATTACCCTTGATAATAGAACATTTAAAAAGAAACCTATGCCTTTTGATTTGTAAACTACTATATATTGTGTTAATAGATTATTAGACTACTAGCTCCCTTGCGTTAGTCTAAATAAGTTAATTAACTAGACCTGGTAAGTGCTATTCTTTCCTTTCTTTCTTGCCTTGCCAGGTCGCTTAATAAATAAAAATTATGGCTGGACGACCTAGAAAACTAACAGATAAATTAAAAGCTCATATATTGTCTTTGATTGCAGATGGTTTAACAATTAGAGAATTATTCTCTAGAGATGATGTTCCTATCACTTGGCAATCATTCAGAGCTTATTTAATAAAAGATAATGAATTGATGGCTAATTATGTCAGATCAAAAGAATTAGCAATTGATTTGAAATTATCTGACTTGGAGGATAAGAGGAAAGAATTAGAACTAAAGATTGAGTCTGGTGATTTAGATCCTAAAGCTGCTCAATCTATGGTTAATCTTTACAAAATTATTACAGCTCATAATCAATGGAGTGCTAGTAAATTATCGTCAAAAACTTATGGCAAAGCAGCCGAAACCTTGCAAATAAAAGGCGATAGTAACCAACCATTGTCAATTTCTTGGTCTAAACCTTAGATTTATTATGATTATTTCTTTTGCTAAACCTAACAGAACTGTTGATTTAATTGGTTTAGTGGTAAAAACTGCACACATAAAAAGCAGATCATACATACAAGATGTTGCAAAAATATCACAGAATTGATGCAGTTTAAAATAATTATAAATTGTTTGGCTAGTTTTCTGATAACCTTTAAGTTATCGGAAATAATTAATGGTAATCATAAGTTATCATTTTAAAAGTTATGGTTGTAATAACTGAATTATGAAGAACAAATAGCGAACATGGGGGGTTTTAAAAGTGGTATACCCACTTTTTGCGTTACCTTCTAAAATAATATTGATACAAGGCATAAACAAATGGATGATACTTTTCTAAAAACAATAATCTTCATTATGAAGGATAAAAAAACCAAGAAACCAATTGTGATTACACACTTTCAAGGTTTTGAGGATGAGGCTGAAGCTAACGACTTCTCAGAGTTTCTTAGAACACAATTCATTTTGCCAAGCGATTATCCTGATTCAAATGAAACAATTCATTAAGGGGGGTTTTGTTTTAAAATGAAACAAATTGTTATTCCTTATTCGCCAAGACAAATCCAAAATTTTTTGCATGAAAAATGCGATAAGAACCGCTTCAATGTAGTAATTGTTCATCGTAGAGGGGGTAAGACTGTCTTTGCTATCAACCACCTCATTAGAGCTGCTCTGACAAGCACTAAACCCTATCCTAGATATGCTTTCATCTCTCCATATCGTTTACAGGGAAAATCTACTGCATGGGATTACATGAAACAATTTTCTGCCACAATTCCAGGAGTTAAGTTTAATGAGTCAGAATTAAGGGTGGACTTTTCTATAAACAATTCAAGAATACAAATTTTAGGTGGTGAGAATAGTGCAGCTATTAGAGGTCAATACTTTGATGGTATAGTTTGTGATGAAACACAAAACCTTTCGCCAGACCTTTTTGATACCATTTTAAGACCATGTCTATCGGACAGAAAAGGCTTCGCAATCTTCATAGGCACACCGATGGGAAGAAACTGGTTCTACGAATTACATGAGAAAGCTAAAACAAATAAAGATTGGTTTACTAAAGTATTTAAAGCTAGTGAAACAAAGATCATAGCTCAAGAAGAATTAGATGCTGCTAAACAAACAATGTCGCCTGAAAGTTACGAACAAGAATTTGAATGCTCATTTCAAGCTGGAATAAGTGGTTCTTACTTTGGATCTATAATTGAGGAGTTAGAGGAGTCTGGCAATGTTAAGAACTTTGATATAGATGATAGTTTAGATGTTGAAACATGGTGGGATTTGGGAATGAACGATAGTACAGTAATCACCTTTGCTCAACGAAGGACAAATGGCGAAATTAGAATAATTGATTGCTACGAAAATTCTGGTGAGGGATTAGAGCATTATATAAATGTCATAGATAGTAAACCTTACAACTATTCAAAGCACATAGCTCCCCATGATATTAGAGTTAGAGAAATCGGCACAAATAAATCCAGATGGGAAACCGCTAAAGAGCTAGGCTTAGAATTTGACATAGCACCCAAACTTAGTGTAGAAGATGGTATTGAGCAAGTAAGACGAATGTTACCTAAGTGTTTTTTTCATAAAAACAATTGCAATAAGCTAGTAGAAGCATTAAAATCATATTGTAAGCGGTGGGATGAAAAAAATAATTGTTTTAGGAATAAACCCCTACACAATTGGGCATCACACTTTTGCGATTCGGTAAGGTATGGTGCTGTTACAGAACCACTACAAACAACCGATTGGGATAAGCCAATAGAAGTAGATACAAATTATATAGTTTAATATGGCAAAAAAAAATAAAGAAAAATCAAACATAGAATTACAAAGTTTATTATCAAATCAAATACAAAATGCTTTAGGTTATCTAGGTGGTCAGTTATCAGACTCTAGAACTAAATCATTAGAATATTATTTAGGTGATAAACTAGGAACAGAAATAGATGGTCGTAGTCAAGTAGTATCAACCGATGTTGCAGATACGATTGAAAGTTTATTACCAAATTTATTAAGAGTATTTACCGCATCCGATAAAGTTGTTCATTGTGAACCAATGACAGCAGAAGATGTTCCAATGGCAGCACAAGCGACAGCTTATTTAAATCATGTTTTTTATAAAGAGAATGATGGCTTCCAATTATTATATAATTTTTTCAAAGATGCCTTAATTGAAAAAAATGGTTTCTTAAAAATTTATTGGGATGACTCTGAAAAAGTAGATTACGAAACTTATGAAAATTTATCTATAGTTGAGAAAGAGGCTTTGCAAGATACTAAAGATGAAATAGAAATTGTAGAGGAAGAAGTATTTGAAGATGAGTTTGCTAAAGAAGAATTTGAAAAAGTATTAGAACAATACCAAGCTCAAGGAGTAGATACATCTCAAGTTCAAGTTCCTAATTTTGATTTATATAATTGCAAAATTAAAAGAATTAAAAAAACAGGTAGAGTAAAAATTGAAAGTATTCCACCTGAAGAATTTTTAATTGATAGAAGTGCTAAAACAATTGAGGATGCCGATTTTGTTTCTCATAAAGTTTTAATGACAAGATCAGATTTAGTTGCGATGGGTTATCCTCAAGATGAGATTGATGAACTGCCAAAATCAGATTTAGATATTTACAATGATGAACAGAATGTAAGATTAACTGATGTGGATGATTATAATATTTCATCTGCAACAGATACTACAACAGAAAAAGTTTTAGTTTATGAGTCTTATGTAAAATATGATTACGATGAAGATGGAATTGCTGAACTTAGAAAAATAGTTTCAGCTGGTGCAGATGGTCATCACATATTATCTAATATGCCTTGCGATAATGTTCCTTTCGTAACGATCACTCCTATTCCAATGCCTCATAGATTTTATGGAAGATCAATTGCAGAATTAGTAGAAGATGTTCAGTTAATGAAATCTACTGTGATGCGACAGTTGTTAGACAATATGTATTTAACAAATAACAACAGAGTTGCAGTTATGGATGGTATGGTAAATATGGATGATTTACTTACGACTAGACCTGGTGGAATTGTAAGAACTAAACAACCACCGAACCAAGTAATGCAACCATTACAAGCTCAACCAATTTCACAACAAGCCTTTCCATTATTATCTTATTTAGATTCAGTTAGAGAAGGTAGAACTGGTGTTTCAAAAGAAGCTCAAGGTTTAAGTCCTGATACACTTAATGCTAAAACAGCTACTGGTGTAAATGCTTTAATGCAACAAACTCAAATGAGATCAGAATTGATTGCTAGAGTCTTTGCAGAAACAGGTGTTAAGAGTTTATTTAAAAAAATATTTGAACTAATGGTTAAATATCAAGATAAAGAAAAAATTATTATGATGAGTAATCAGTATATTCCAGTAAGACCTACTGAATGGAAAGATAGATTTAATATTTCAATAGTTGTTGGACTTGGAACTGGTTCTAAAGAGCAACAAACAATTATGCTAAACAGTATTTTAGAAAGACAACTACAAGCATTCCAAATTCAAGGTGGAAAAGAGATGCCAATGGTTAATCTTAAAAATATGTATAACACTTTGACTAAGATGGTAGAGAACGCAGGTCTAAAAAATGTAGAAACTTACTTTGTAGATCCTGATGTGGGCAAACAAATGATGCCACCACCTCAACCACCACCACTAACACCGATTGAGAAGATAGAATTTACTAGAATTGATGCTGAGAATAAGAGAAAACTTGCAGACCTAGAATTACAATCTCAAGAATTACAACAAAAAACTCAAGAAATGCAATTAGATTTTGAGGCTAAGATAAAAGAGATGGCTTTAAAATATAATACGCAACTTGATACTGCAAAAATTAAAGCAGATGCAGACTTAGATAAGATGATGGTTGCTGGAGATAACAAAATACTTGAAGAAGCGGCAAAATCTACTAATATGTTTGGCAAACAACTACAAGGAATAAATGAAAGCGAAAGACCAGGCGGACAGGGCGGTGGAAATCAGCCGATCCAACGAAGCCAAGCAGATATTAGAGAGTAAACTTTTTCAAGAGAGTATGGAAACTCTTAAAAAAATTTATTCTGAGGCACTTTTAGAGAAAACAGGTGCTAAAGAGAGTGATACCAGAGAAAAACTTTGGATTGCTTACAATGTTGTTGGAAAAGTAGAGCAACATCTACTTACTGTTATCGAAACAGGAAAACTTGCAGCTAAACAGTTGGAAGATTTTAGAAAACAACAAGATAATACAAAATTTTAACCATCAAGGTTAAAATAAGTCAAGTCTAACGACAACTTAACTATGGAGGACTTAATGTCTGAAACAAACCCTTTACTGAACAATGCTTCAGTACAAGGTGCAGCAAAATCTATTGAAAGTTTAATGGACACCAAAGGTGTTATCAAAAAACCTCAAGAAGAAGCTGCACCAGTTGAACCAAAAGAAGAAGTTGAAGCGAAAGTGGAAACTGAAACCGAAGAACAACAACAACCTGTTGCTCAACCAGAGGAAACAATGGAAGTAGCAGATGAAGAACAAGCATCACAAGATGAAAATGCAATTGAAGAACAAGAAACCGATCTACACCAAGTTATTGTTAATGGTGAAAAGATTGATGTTGACCTTGAAGAATTAAAAGCAGGTTATCAAAAAGATGCTGACTACAGACGAAAAACTGAGGAGATAGCGATTGAAAAAAGAGAGCTAAAATCTGAAGAAGATCGTCTTAAAAATCAGTATTCAACTAAGATGGATGATTTAAATTCATTAGTAGTTACCTTAAATGCTGAGATTAACAATGATATGAATTCTAAAGAGCTTGATGCTCTTTGGGATGAAGATCCAACTGAAGCTGCTAGAGTTGATCGTAAGATACAAAAACGAAAACAATCAATTCAACAAGCACAGCAAAAACTGAGAGAACATCAAGAATCTCAGTTTCAGGAAATATTAAAAAATGAACAAAAAAAACTTCATTTAAAACATCCTGAAATTGCTGATCCTATTAAGGGTGCTACAGTTAAAAATAATATTATGAGTTATTTAAATTCTAAAGGCTTCACAAATGATGATGTTTCAAGAATTTATGATTCAAGATATTTTGATGTGATAATGGATGGCATGAAAGCTAATGCGACTAAACCCAATTTAGTAAGTAAAAAAGTCAAGCCAAATGCAGTTGTTAAATCAGGAGTTAAAGCTACTAAAGAAGATTTGAATAATCAGTCTAGGTTGAAGAAGATGAATGCGTTGAAGAAAAGCGGAAGTGCAAAAGATGCTACCGATTTACTGATGCGTTATCTATAAACAATAACCTAACGGAGAAAACAAATGGCTAAATACCAAACATACACAACTGTAGGTATAAGAGAAGATTTGGCTGATATTATTTATTCAATATCACCAACTGAAACACCTTTTATGTCTGGAGTTGCAAAAACAAAAGCAACTAATACTTTACACCAATGGCAAACAGATGCACTAGCTGATGTTGCTGCAAATGCTGCCGTTGAAGGTGCTGATATTTCTTATGGAACTATGTCACCAACTGTATTAGAAAATAACCACACTCAAATTTCTACTAAAGGAATTCAAGTTACTGCAACTAACGAAGCTGTAACTTCTGCTGGAAGAAATAATGAGATGGCTTACCAAGTAGCTAAAGCTGCAAAAGAATTAAAAAGAGATATGGAAACAGCTCTTTTATCTAATGTTGCTAAATCTGCTGGTAATGCTACAACTGCAAGAAAACTAGGTGGATGTCCAACTTGGTACGAAACTAATGTTGATGCAGGTGCTGGTGGTTCTGGTGCTGGTAATGGTGCTATAAGAACAGATGGAACTCAAAGAGCTTTTACTGAAGATCAGTTAAAAGGTATTTTAGTTAGCTGTTACAATGAAGGCGGAAACCCTAACATGATTATGGTAAATGCTTTCAATAAACAGAAACTATCTGGCTTTACAGGCGGTTCTACTAGATTTGATGCTGCAGAAGATAGAAGATTAATTACTTCTATTGATGTGTACGAATCTGACTTTGGAACTATGCAAGTATCACCAAACAGATTTATCAGAGGTGCTAATGCTACTGCTGCTAAAATCGGACAAGATGCTCACATTCTTGATATGGAATACTGGGCAGTTTCTTTCTTAAGAGATTTTTCTCTGCAAACACCAGCACAAACTGCTGATGCTGACCAAAGATTTATGGTTGCTGAGTACACTCTTGAGTCAAGAAATGAAAAAGCAAGTGGTTTAATCACAGATTTAACTACTTCATAATAAATCTAAAGTGGTGGGGGAATTATCCCCCATCATTCAATTAACAATTTTGTTTGGTCTTTGAAGTCAATGACGGAACGAAGCAAATAAATAGGATAAAAAAATGAGAACATTAAATGATTACTTTTTAACATCTGCAATTCCAGATGTTTCAACAGCTTCATCAACTTTTGTTTGTGTACCTGATGGTGGAAAAATTGTAAAAATCATCACTCACAACAAAGCAACTACAACTGGCACAGCAGCTATCTCTTTTGAAATAGGTGGTGTTGCAGTAACTGGAGGTGCTATAAGTCATGTAGCTTCAGGTTCAGCTGGTAAAGTAGCAACTGCTTTTCCAACAGCTTTAAATACTGTTGCTGAAGATGGTACTATTGAATGTATTACTGATGGTGGTTCATCAAATGCTTCTAAAATGGAAATTACTTTCGTAATTAGAAGATAATAGTATATAACAATATTTGGGGGATCTTGCCTAGCGGTATTTCCCCCATAATTAATTAGGAGAAAAATATGAGTTTTAATTACGGATTAAGACCTACTACACATCAAGGTAAAACAAGTGGTGGAACATCAGCACAATCTGCTGCATTTGGATCACAAACTGAATATGTAAGAATAGCATCAACTGCTGATATTTATATTTTATTCGGTGCAAACCCAACTGCTGTTGCAACTGCTAATTCATCAACTATCTTTATACCTGCTGACCAACCTGAAATTTTTAAAGTTTCACCTGGTGAGAAAGTAGCTTTTATTGGTACTGCTGAAGTTTCTATTACTGAAATGAGTGCTTAGTGGCTAAACAAAAGTTTGTTCACTTTGTTCCAAGAGATCAACCTAAAAAAAGACCAGGTTGTCATAAAAAATCTCAGAACAAATCAGAGTGCAGACAAAAAAAACAAACAAGATATAAAGGTCAAGGCAGATGAAAAAAGATATAAGTATTGATGGTTTAAAAAAAGAAACTTTTTCATTAGATGAAATGGAAAAGAAAATTGTTATAAATGAAGAAGTTAATATAGACCCTCATTTAAAACATAATAAAATATTATTAAATCAAGATGATGGTTATTCTAAATCCAGAGATTTAAAAAGAGTAGCTTCTATTCCAACTTTAGCTTTATCTGTTTGGGCAAAAGAGTATAATGGAGATGGTAATTGGTTTGCACTTCCTAAAGAAGTTCAAAGTAAAATATTAAAAACAAAATTAAATAGTAATGAGTTTAAATATTTTAGAACCGCAGAAGGTAAAATATAATGGCACTTGCAACATATTCAGATTTAAAAACATCAATAGCTAACTGGTTAAATAGATCAGATTTAACAACTGAGATAGCTAATGATTTTATTGTTTTAACAGAAGCTGATCTTAACTCTAAACTAAGAGTTAGAAAAATGATTACCTCAACTTCTATTACAATAGATTCAGAAACAGAATCTGTACCTACAGATTTTTTACAAGTAAGAGATTTTTTTATAACATCAGGTGGAACTAAGTATGCTTTAAAATATATTACTCCAGCTCAAATGGATCAAATTAGAGGTTCATCTACAACTGGTATGCCTTCAGCATATACTATACTAGGTGATAATTTTAGATTTGCACCCATTCCAGATTCTGCATACACAGGAACATTAAATTATTATGCTAAGTTTGCAGCTTTATCAGATACTAATACTTCTAATTATATATTAGCAAGTCATCCTGCAATTTATTTATATGGTTCATTATATCATGCTGCTAATTTTTTAGGTGGTGTTGATCCTCAAAGATTTCAACAATGGCAAGGAATGTACACAACTGCCTTAGAAAGACTTGAGAGAAATGATAGAGAAGATCAATATGGTAATGCACCTTTACAACAAAGAGGTGATGTAACTGTTTCAGGTGCGTTTAATGATATATCTAAATTTGTAACAAACAATAACCAATAGGAGAATAATGCAAATACCTTTTGGAGAATGGCTACCTGACCAACCAGAATATAATAATCCTGGTGCGAATACTGCCAACAATGTTTATTTTGCAGCTTCCTCTTATAAAAGATTTCCTTCATTAGTTAATTATTCTACTAACAATATAGCTAAAGATAGTAGAGGTGCAGGTTCATTTAGAGATAATTCTAATACTGTATTTAATTTTGTAGCAACTAATTCAGACATACATCAATTAGCTTCAGGAACTTTTACATCAAGAAAATCTGGTTTAACTGGTGGCAATACAGATTATTTTACCTTTACTCAATTTGGAAATTATATCATAGCTAGTAATGGTGTAGATGCACCTCAATATTATTTAATGGGTACATCAACTAACTTTGCAAATTTATCTGGAATTGCAACATCAGGTACTGTACCAGTATTTAAATGTTCAGGTGTCATAAGAGATTTTTTAGTAACAGGTAATCATGTTGGTGCATCTAATAGAATACAATGGTCAGGAATTAATGATATTTCTACTTGGGCTTCTGGAACTAAACAATCAGACTTGCAAGACCTACCAGGATCAGGTGGACAGATAACTCACATAACCTCTGGAGAGATTTCATATATTTTTAGACAAAACCAAATAGTTCGTATGGACTATGTGGGTGGTGCAACAGTATTTAGATTATCAGTAATTTCACCTAATAGAGGTGCAGTATTAGGTAGAACTGTTTGCCAAGATAATCGTAGAGTTTTCTTTTATGCAGATGATGGATTTTTTGAACTGAATGGCGATCAAGTAATTTCTATTGGTGCAGAAAAAGTTAATAGATTTTTTGATTTAGATTTAAACAAAGCATTTACAGATAGAATTTGTGCAGCTGTAGATCCATTTAATCAATTAGCCATGTGGCTATATCCATCTGCTAGTGACACATCTAATACTACTGGTATTTGTGATAAAGTAATTATTTATAATTATGCTACTCAAAAATGGAGTACAGCAGATGCTAGTGCTAGTACCATATTCTCACAATTCGTTGGTGCATATACTGTAGAATTAATGGATTTGATTTCAGGAAACCTAGATAATATTAATATTGCATTAGATACTGATTTTTGGAATGGTGGACAAAGATATTTAGGTGCAATAGATAATAATTATAAAGCAGCTATTTTCTCTGGAACAGATAATGAAGGAACTATAGAAACTAGAGAAATGGAGTTGTTTCCAGGACACAGAAGTAGTATAGTAAATGTTAGACCTATTGTGGATGCTACATCTACAGTAACTATTCAAAGTAAAGAACGATTAGCTGATACATCTACAGAATCATCTTCTTCTACAATGGTTGCTAGTGGAGATAATCCAGTAAGACAGTCTGGTAGATATTTTAAAATTAAAGTAAAAACACCATCTGGGTCTGTTTGGACTCATGCTCAAGGTGTTGATGTAATTGCTTCAAGAATTGGTTTGAGATGACAGAAAAAACTGATATAGATAATGTTAGATATAGTTTTGAAACACAAGAGTTCTTTCAAAGGCAAATTGAAGAAGCTATCAATACATTAATAAATGATAGAAACAAAGAAAGCGACAAGGCTTTCTCATGGTTTATAGGAGATTAAATGGCAGGTATAAAAGATTATTCAACAACACAAGCAGATAACACTTCACTAAATGGTATTTCTACTGCGGAAGGAATGCTACCTTCAAATCTAAACAATGCAATCAGAGCATTGATGAAGAACACTAGAGATTGGTATAATGATGCACAATGGGTAGAGTATGGTGATGGTTCAGGTTCTTACACAGCAGCTTATGTAAGTGCCACTTCTTTTACAATTAATGGTGCTAATGTAACTTCAGAATATCATGCAGGTAGAAGAATAAAAATTTATTTAGGAACTACTGCTGCATTTAGATATGGAACAATTTCAAGTTCATCTTTTTCTACAAACACAACTGTTAATGTAACATGGGATAGTGGATCATTAGCAAATGAAACTTTATCAGTTTATCTTGCAATTCTTTCTAAAACTAATTCATCTATTCCTACAGAAATTATTGGAACATCTAATATTGCTGATGGTGCTGTTACACTTGCCAAAATGGCTACTGATTCTGTTAATGGAGATAAGATTGCAGATGATAGTATAAACTCAGAACATTATGTAGATGGTTCTATAGACACAGCTCATATTGCTGACTCACAAATTACTTTAGCAAAATTATCAGGAGATTCAGTTGATTCTTCTAAAATTGTTAATGACTCAATTGTTAATGCAGATATAAATTCCTCTGCTGCAATTGATGCAACTAAAATACATGATGGTACAATATCAAATACAGAATTTGGTTATTTAAATGGTGTATCATCTGCAATACAAACCCAAATAAATTCTAAAATAAATACATCAGAAATTGGTTCAAGCGTTCAAGCATACGATACAGAACTTGCTGCTATTGCAGGATTAACAAGTGCAGCAGACAAAGGTATTCAATTTACTGGATCAGGTACTGCTGGAACTTTTGATTTAACAACCGCTGGTAAAGCATTATTAGATGATGCAGACGCATCTACACAAAGATCAACTTTAGGACTTGGAACTATTGCTACACAAAATTCAAACAATGTAACTGTTACAGGTGGTTCTATTACAGGTCTAGGTTCTCCATCTGCAACATCAGATGCTGCTACTAAAAATTATGTAGATCAAGCTGTTGCAGGACTAAGAACTAGAACGATTGCAGAATGTGCTTCAACAGCAAATGTAAATTTATCTAATGGTTTAGAAGCAGGAGATTCTATTGATGGTGTTACCCTTGTTGCTGGTGATAGAGTTTTATTAAAAGATCAAACAGATGCTACTGAAAATGGATTATATTTAGCAGTATCAAGTGGTGCTGCATCAAGAGATCCAGAACATGATACTATTGCAGAATTATCTGGTGGAATGGTTGTAGTTAATCAAGGAACTTCAAACGATAATAAAATATTTTTATGTACTACTGATAGTGATGGTGTTATAGGTAGTACAAATATTACTTATACTATTGTTACTCCACAAAATGTTGGAACTGTAACTTCAGTAGGAGTAGCTGATGCAGGTTCTTCAGAATTTACAATAACTAATTCACCAGTAACTTCATCTGGTACAATTAATCTTGCAGTTAATTCTATATCTGCTACTAAAATTGGTAATGGTAATGTAGATAATACAGAATTAAGCTATGTAAATGGCGTAACTTCTGCTATACAAACACAAATTGACACTAAAGCATCAAATGGCTTTGCTATTGCAATGGCGATTGCATTATAATAAAGGAGATATATGGCACAAAACTTTAGAAGATACACAAGCAACGATGTAGGAACATCTGCAGCAACATTATTTACTTCAGACAGTTATGATACTGTTGTTGGTATATCAGTTGCAAACATAACAACATCATCAGTTATAGCATCAGTTTATATCAATGATGGTTCTAACGATATTTATTTAATTAAAGATGCACCTATTCCTGCAGGTTCATCATTACAAGTATTAGATGGTGGAGCAAAGTTTGTAGTTCAAGCTAGTGATGCTTTAAAAGTAGTATCAGACACAGCTTCATCTTTAGATGTTTGGGTATCAACAGTAGATGCAATAAGTTCATAGGAGAATAAATTTGGCTTACATAGGAAATATTCCAGCTGAAAAATATAGTGCTTTTCAAAAGCAAGACTTTAGTACAAGTGCGACTACAACTTACACATTGGATAATCCAGTTGCTAATGCAAATGAGTTAGCATTATTTATTAACTTTGTAAGACAAGAGCCTACAGCTAGTTACTCTGCATCAGGTACTACATTAACACTAACAGAAGCTACATCAGTTGGAGATGATATGTACTGTGTGTATTTAGGAAAGGCAATTCAAACTGTTAATCCACCAAACGCTAGTGTTGGAACTGCACAATTATTTTCTGGTTTTAAAAATGGAATTACAGAATTAGACCAATGGAACTTAACTGCAAATACAAACACAGGAAGTAATGCAGATGTAACTTCAAATTGGTCAAGAGTAAGTGAAAATGGCTGGGGAAAGATTGGAACAGGATTAACCGAAAGTTCTGGTATATTTTCTTTTAGTCAAACAGGAATTTTTAGAATTGATTTTAGAGCTATATTTAGAGGAAGCACAAACGACACAGCTCATAAATTTCAATTATTTATTACCTTAGATAATTCAAGTTACGATTTAAAAGCACAAGCAATAGGTGGTAATATTGATGGTAGCATACAAGGTAATTCAGCATCATCTAATGTATTTTTCTTTGATGTTACTAATACATCTCTTTGTAAATTTAAATTTGTAACTGCTTCTTTTGACGGAAGTACATATTTAGAAGGTAGTTCAACCGACATAAGAACAAGTTTCGCAATGATGAGAATAGGAGACACATAAGATGGCAATATCAAAAATACCAAGTGCTGGATTTCAAGACAATGTTAAGTTCAGAAACATCATCATCAATGGTGACATGAGCATAGCACAAAGAGGAACTTCTGCATCTAGCATAAGTTCTGGTTCTACTTATAACACTTGTTATAGATGGGTTATTGTACTGAAATTGTTAGGTACTTGGACAAATACACAATCAACAGATGTACCTAGTGGTCAAGGTTTTTCTAAATCTTTTAAAATGGATTGCACAACTGCTGATGCTAGTCCATCTGCTGGTGATTACTGTATGGTACAACAAAGGTTTGAAGGTCAAAACTTGCAGTATTTAAAAAAAGGCACATCAAATGCCGAACAAGTAACTTTATCTTTTTGGGTTAAATCAAATAAAACTGGTACTTATGTAGCACAATTAGAAGATACAGATAATAATAGAGGTACTTCAAAATCTTACACAATTAATTCAGCAGATACTTGGGAAAAGAAAACTATAACTTATTCAGGTGATACAACAGGAGCATTTAATAATGATAATGGTTTGTCTTTAGTTATAGAGTTTTGGTTAGGTGCTGGAACTGATTATACATCTGGAACTTTACAAACTTCTTGGGGTGCAAGTACAAACGCAAACAGAGCAGTAGGTCAAGTCAACCTTGCAGATAACACAGCTAACGAATGGTACATTACAGGCGTACAATTAGAAGCAGGTCAAACAGCTTCGGAGTTTGAGTTCTTGCCTGTTGATGTTAATTTAACAAGATGTGAAAGATATTTTGAAAAATCATATAATTTAAATGATGCACCTGGTTCAGTAACTGATGCTGGTGAGCGTAGAGACCAATATAATAGTGATTCTTCAGGCAATATGACAATGACTAGAAATTGGAAAACTAGAAAAAGAGCTGCTCCAACACAAACTTTTTATAATGGTTCAACAAGTGGACAAGTTTCATATAATAGAAGTGGAGCAAGTGGTAATTCTAGTGTTACTATTTGGGGTAAACATGGAGAAAATGGAATGGGTGCTTATGCAGGAGTTGGTGCATCTTGGACTGCTTCTTATGTCCAATACCACTACACAGCAGATGCGGAGTTATAATTATGATTACTAATGTAGAAAAAACTTACGATATAGATGGAGTAACTTTTAATGGTTACAGAATGACAAAAAATAATATTATTTCATTAGTACCACTAGACGAAGCAAACACAGATTACCAAGCAATACAGGAGTGGATAGCAGATGGTGGAACAGTAATAGATAATGGAGGTGGAGAGTAATGGCTTATCTTGGCAGAGGATTAGATAAAATATCAAACATAGAGGTACTAGATAATATTACCTTTGATGGTTCTAGTTCTTATTCTATTACAAAAGGTTCAGTAGCATTTACACCAAACTCTGCTCAATCATTATTAATTAGTATTGATGGAGTTGTACAGGCTACCAACTTCTCTGTGAACTCATCTACAATAGACTTTGGCGTTGCTATACCAAGCACAAGTGTTTGTAATTTCTTTTTACATTATGGAACAGGAGTTATGACAGTACCTAGTGATGGTTCAGTTGGAACATCACAGTTAGCAAGTGGTGCTGTAACTAATGATAAAATATCTGCTACTGCTAGTATTGCTACAACAAAACTTGGTACTGGTGCTGTGTTGCAAGTTGTTTCTGCTCACAATAATACAGAGGCTAATACAACAGCAAGTTTTAATACAACAGGAAACGCAACAGGAATAAAAGCGTCAATTACACCAAGCTCAACATCAAGTAAAATATTAATTACATCATCAGTTGCTTCAAGTCTTCCTAATAGTGGTACAAACGCTAATAAAATTGGATTATATGGTTTAAAACACAATACAAGTGGAACTTTACTTATGAGACATAGAATGAGTGTTATATTAAGTTCAGCAACTAGAGATTATTTTTGTCCAATATCTTTTAATTATTTACATTCACCAAATAGCACAAGTTCCCAAGAATACGAAATTACATTTGGTAGATGGAATTCTACTTTTAATAATACAGTTGAAGTAAATGATGGTGGAAATCAACAAAGTGGTATCACACTAATGGAAATATCAGGATAAAATTATGATTGAACAAGCAATATTAAAAATAAATCCAAACGCAGAATTTACAATTAATGCAAATGATTATAACCAGATTACTTGGTTGAATGGCACAACTCCAATATCAAAAGAAGATATTGAAGCAATGATACCAGTTGTTGAACAAGAATTAAAAGACGCTGAACAAACAGCAATAGATAAAAAAGCATCTGGCAAACAAAAACTAAAAGACTTGGGATTAGATGATGACGAAATCCAAGCTTTGATTGGAGTATGATAATGGATAAAAGTAATCAAAGAAATTCTGTTGTTTGTGAAACAAACAATAGCATTGATAGGAGTATAACAATATGGCATTAATTACATTAGGAGCAAACTCTGGTAAAGGAAAAATTTTGCAAGTTGTATCTGCTAGATTAAATGGAACATCTGTTAGCAGTAATTCTACTAGCTTTGTTGCTACTGGATTATTTATTAATATTACTCCATCATCTACATCACATAAAGTTATGATTCATTTCACTATACCTCAAGTAAAACATGCACAACATGCTGGTTTACGAGTAAGATTATATAGACAAATCAATGGTGGCGGTTATTCTCATGTTTCAGGTTTATCTGGTACAGCTTCAAGTAATAAACAAGCTGCATTATTTGGTAACTATGATACCAATGGAGCTGGCAATAGATCTGCAACGACCATAACAGGTACAGTGGTAGATAGTCCTTCAACCACAGCTCAAGTAGATTACAAATTTTATTTTGGTGCTGGAGATGGAGCAACAACTGTATATGTAAACCGTACACAAAATGATACTGATTTAGCTTATACACATAGAACAAGAACGCATGTAACTTTAGTGGAGATTGAATAATGAATGTAGAACCAGGCAAAGATATATTATCAGCAATACTAGCTATAGATGCTAACGCATCATGTACTGTTAAAAACGAAGATATAGATAATATTGAGTGGAATACTACACCCATAGCTAAAGCTGATATTCAAGCGAAACAAGCAGAGTTATCTACTGCTTATGATAATCTTGACTATGCTAGAAAAAGAAAAGCAGAGTACCCATCTATAGAAGAACAACTAGATAAGATTTACAATGATGGCATTGATGCTTGGAAAGCAGTGATAAAAGTAACTAAAGACAAATATCCAAAGGGGTAATTTATGTATTTTGGTGCAGTCGCATTTGCTGAAGATAGTTTTGCGGGTCCAAGTGGAGTTGATTTTTTAGTTGCAGTCACTGGTTCAGCTCTAGCAATAAACGCTGGAAGTTCCTCGCAAACAGGCACAGCAAATGTAACCGTTACAGGTATTGCAGCAACATCTTCAATAGGTTCAGTAATACCTATAACTGACGTAAGTTTCGCAGTGACGGGTTCTGAAATAACTTTAAGTCAAGGAATTGCAAACGGTGTGGCTTGGGAGACAGTAGATATTGGAACAGCACAAAGTTACACTACGGTCAGTACAGGTAGTACACAAACATGGACTGATGTGAGCACAGGCACCACACAAACATGGACTGAGGTTGATGAGGTTGATAAGGTAGCTTAAATGCTTATATAATGAGAAAAACAGGAACAAATTATGGCATCAACATTTTCAAGTGATTTAAAAATAGAACTTATGGGAACAGGGGAAAACTCTGGAACCTGGGGTGATAAGACCAATACTAATTTAAATTTAGTGCAACAAGCGATTGCAGGTTATCAAGAGATTGATGTGGCCTCATCGGATGTTACCTTAGTGATGTCTAATGCAGCAATATCAAATGCTCGTAATATGTCTTTAAAATTTACTGGCACTTTAGCAGCCAACAGAACGGTCAATATGCCTGCTTCTATTGAAAAGTTTTTTAACATTATTGATGGCACAGATCACGCAGGATTTACTTTAACTTTTAAAGTAACAAGTCAAACTGGGTTTTTAC
>BCSF01000419.1_pt1 | contig 17306 bp, 30 predicted proteins | sample 1016431 | NCBI WGS metagenome assembly BCSF01 (sample SAMD00045685;SAMD00045686;SAMD00045687;SAMD00045688;SAMD00045689;SAMD00045690;SAMD00045691;SAMD00045692;SAMD00045684;SAMD00045690;SAMD00045691;SAMD00045692;SAMD00045684;SAMD00045685;SAMD00045686;SAMD00045687;SAMD00045688;SAMD00045689, study...
CGAGAAGCCTGCTTACTTACGATCAACTACATCGTATAGCTCAACATGTTCCATGAGATCATCACCCATGTCACTCTCAGCATGTTTAATCATACCAAATGGTTCATGGTTTGCTACGTTACATTTCCACTGTTGCTCGATAGCGAGTTGATAGTAACGAAGAAACTCGTCATAATATTTGGTTGGTTCAATCATCATTCATATAGTCCTGTAATACTAACCATACTACTATGACAATTACTGCAAGTACACTAAAAAATATTTCTAGCATTTCTTTTTCGCTGCATGATACTCTTTACAAACGATTTCAAATGTTTCCCACATATTTCGAAACTTGATTTCGTACAGTTGTTGTATTGCACCGTACTTATTGAGAATAGCATCACATAATTCACCATCTATGTTTTCCCATTGTTCATCTTCCGTAAAATGCCTATTCACCATTTCAATGTCGTCCGTAACATTAGCAAACTGTAACATTTGTTGTTCTAAATCAAAAATTGCATTACTCACAACCTAACTCCTCTGCTCGGGCGCCTGCATAATAGTACAACTCTCTCAAACTTTCTAGCAGACGTTTGACATCTTCTTTATGATATTCTGCGATAGACCCAGATTTGGTATCACCGGACCCAGGAATAACACCGGGAATCATGCCTTCTAGTTCGCGATCTACTAACTCTTTGAGACTTACCTTTGAAGTATGATTTGGTTCGCAAGCTTCTCCAAGATACACACAAACTTCGATGTCACCATCACAAGTCAACCATGGACCTGCATCAATTTCTATATAGCTCTTTTCCATATTATTTAATCCCATTCCACATCTCTTCCATTTCTTCTGGATCAAGAACATAACCAATCGCATTCATAAAACAAACCCACTTCATAAACATTTCTTGCGTGTTCATCTTCATTGCGTCAAATGAAAACGTCACCATAGAATCATCTGAGTTGGTACAATGAAATCGAATTTCTTTACTTTCGTTCATTACTAATCCACTAAATGAAAGTGTTTCTCATACACATGCAGATTTTGCACTTGCCAAAAGATATCGCCGACTTCTACGTGATCAAAGTTTTTATGATTGAGATCATCAACCATTTTATCTAAAACGTGCTTTTGCCATGCGTAGTCATTTCTGTAACCGAAGATGACGTCATTGGAACGCATTTGTACACAGCAGTGGAGCTTATCCCCTCGGATATAGTACGTGACGGCGTTCGTACATATGAAATCACTTTTACCATCTGCATTGTATTCGGTCCAGATACTTGGTCGGTTGTACACAATGCATGCTCGGCGGGTATCTCGATTTGCCACGAGTTCGGCCAAACATCGTTGATATTGGTTGTAGTATTGGTCGGAAAAGATAAGACGTCCATAATTTGAATTGATTTCTCCATGTGCATTCGCGGCGTATTGCCATGCTTTTGGTGGTTCTTTGAGGTTGGCATAGATGTCGTCGATGTTATTCGACTGCGAGTAGTACCAACCAAGTTCAGCCTCGATGTACTCTTCGTTTGGTTCACCGAAAATAGCTGGTTCATCGGCGAGAAACGAAGCACCAATCAACTCGATAGTCTTACTACCAAGACGATCAGTTGTAAATCGTTCTGCTTTCAGTTCGTCGAGAAAATGCTCGCGAATATCATTTACTTTTAACAAGTGGTGCCTCCGGCATTTTGTTAGCAATGACGGTTTTTCGATTGAGGAAGTCTCGACCAGATTCTTGACCTTCCATCTTACCGCGGGAGTAAGCAACTACGAATGATGCATAGTTGATCAAGTCTTTAGCTGAGTCTTCGAGTGATTCAAAGTTAGGCTCGTATTCAGGATCATGCTCGCTAGCTTCGATGACTGATTGCATGCGAAGAACTTTAGCGTAGATGAGATCTACGATGGTGGCCACACCACGAGGATAATAATCTGCTTGACGAATGCGTGAGTACTCGTTCTGATAGTCGTTAGACTTTTTGACTTGTACTTCAGCACATTCTTGTAGGACTTTAAGAGATTCTTTCATTGAACTGCTCCATACTCTTTTACAATATTGTACTTTTCTTCAACGTCGTCATATTCAAGATATGCATCTAAAGTATACTGCTTATCTTGTCGATAGAACATGACGACGTGTGGATATTTTGTCTTCATACCATCTATCTTAAGAATGGTATCATATTTTTGTTGCACAGATGAAAACGTTTTGACTTCGAGATCGTAACCATTCAGATGTACAAGATCATGCCAATCACGAGGATCGAAGACAAAGTCGAATTCTTGTCGTAGATAATATTCTGCAACAAGACCATCGAATGTGTTTTTAGTAATTACCTCTATAGAACGCGGCTTCTTGCCTTGTTTCTTGGCATTTTGAGCTTCATGCTTGATTAGCTGTTTAGCTTTGAATGGTGCTAAAAGTGATAACTCATAATGACTCTTGTCATTCAAATCATCTTCACTAAATGACAGATCTGATGGAATACCAAAATCTGTTTCCAAATTACTCATAATTTATCTCGCATTTCTTCCATTCGCTTGTAAGATTTGTACCACGATTCAGGAGAACGAGGTTGAGGTATAGACAACTTCAACTTCTTTTTCTTAAACTGTGCTTTCAATTCTTTAGCAGCGTTTGTACCCATAAATCTAGATACTAATCTTACCACATTAATACGGAATTGTACACCATGATGCATAGCATTTGGTGTTTGATGTGCTAGTTCGTGAATCAATGTATACTCATCGAGACCCGAATTGGCGAGCTTGATCTTGCCAGTCCAATATGCCATACCAGCATAACGCTTCATACGACCAGAGTGATGCAGAGTAGTTGTTTTGCCCTTTAAGTCAGACCATAGCTTACTGCTAGTGATCTGCTTCATGCGCTTCTCAGCTTCTCTGATGTCTTTGAACTTTGTGATGTCTACTTTCTTTTGAAATTTCCATTCAGCATCGTAGACTTTTTGCTTCTCGCTGTCCACAGAAGCTTGTTTGCCTGTACGTAATACCTGATTCTTTTTGAGCCAGTAGGTTTCATACTTGAAAATCTCTAGCTCATCCATACCGAGTCCTTTGCACTCGGCCCGTAGCTGGTTAGGTAACGCGTAGTAATTCGTCTTCACTTCCATCTCCGATCGTTGTGAATGTAGATGTCGAGGCGACGGCAGATTTCATATTTATTACCGGTCGCAGCGATATCACCTGAGTAGGTGTACTTACGACCATTCCTCAAAAACTTCGGGTCGCGACCTTTGACAGTCACACGCTTACACTCTTTTATAGCACGATAGCCGGGATCACCGTCAGGATTCATTACTTGCCATTGAATATAAGCATTAGCAGCTTTGACACTGCGCTTGATAGCATTGAGAATCTCTAAGTCTACAAGCGACTGAGGATCAATTGAGCAAACGTAGTGTTCACTTCTACCTTCACGAATTTCCATTATATTCTCCATCTAAGAGGGCTTCGAGGTTTTCAATTACTTCGTTGAGTCCATTACGAAACTCAAGTGTCTTTTTTAGTTGGTTAAACAACTGCAGACGAGTAGGATTACGTTCAGCTGGCTGATAACCAACAGTCGAGAAATCCTTCTCGCGAAAACTATACAACTTGACACCAGTAATATCAATACGATCTTCTAGCCAATCATAATTAGTCATTAATAGACTTCCTCGTTTTCCTCTGCGATAGACTCGAGCAAAGACTCGATAGTCACATCGTATGAGTTACTGCTACCAGTGACATCGAACACTTGATAAGCTGCACCTTGTTGATACTGATCAGGAAACACCTCACGCATGATTGAACGGAGCTCGCTAGCGTGTTCTTCCATCATATCTTTGATGATGCACATTTCGTTAAAAGCTTCTTGCTTAGTCATTAGAGTACCTCCAATTTGTCAAAACCACCGAAAGAAACCATCCAAAAAGCGTGACCATATTCACCGCCATGGGTTTCGATAATGTCACCTACGCTAGTAGAATGACCACTATCAATTCGCAGTACACGCTCACGATCACCCCAATGGTTAGTCAGCGCGAAGACGTGATTGAGATCATCAGCTTCTACACGATAAACTGGAGTGTAGTGATCGAAGTCACCAGCTTGATAGTTATCATCGAAACGAATACGAGCAGGACAATCGTGCTTGTTTTGTACTTGATGAACGGTGAAAGTTGCCATATGTTTTTTCCTAGTTAATCTCTATTTGACAAGGACCATTATACAGCAGGCACAGAAAAAGTACACCTCTAAGTCTTTGATTTTATTGGACTTTTTGGGCGTACCTAAGTTATTGATTTTGTTAGAGTTTTTCTTAGACTATTTTTGTATAATATTTACAGTTTTTAGAACTGATTAGGATCTGAGTACGGCATGGCGCCCAGGAGACCATGATTGTTCTTATGGGATGGATTTCGCCAGCCTTTAGGCTTCACCAGATCAGGTAGTCCAAGGGGATTAGGTCGACTGTCTTTAGTACCGACCTCTTTGCGCATATTGGCTCGATAGACTCGATCCCACGCTTTGTTCGCATCAACACCAAAGGCATCGAGTGTACCGATAGCGACAACACAAATGTCGATCAGACCATCTACTATTTCTTCAGCATCACGTGCATCAACAGCGAGCGATGTCTCGTTAGCTTCTTCATAGAGGAAGCGCAGACGAAAATCGAGAAACTGCTTGAGTTGGTGTTGATTGTTCTTTATCCACTCATGAACGCCATACTTCTCGTGCATCTTGTTGATGTCTTTAACCCAATTCTTACTCATTGCTATTCTCCGTATTAGATGTATCCATCCTATCATTAAATAAGGGAAATGTACATGCTGGATATCGACGCATATACACTTTCTCATATCCATTCCACCACTGTCCGTGCTCATCACAACGTGGCCAATAGTAGCTTTTCGTCAATGTATTTTTTGGTTTCTTCTTCTTACCAAAAAACTCTGTTAAATTATCAAGCAAGTTGCATTCTCTTTAGTTTGCGATCGATGAGTTTCATCTTTCTTTTCGCTTTATCTAAATGAATTTTTTTGGCTCTCATCAAATAATTCACACCGTCAAGATGATCTAGTTCATGCATAAATGCCCGAGCTGGCATCTTATTGAGGTTTTCTGTTTGCATTACACCATTCACATCTTGAAATCTTACGCGAATCCATGCCGGCCGTCTAATTTTTACCCACATTCCGGGGTATGATAGACATCCTTCTTCAAGTACAGCAAACTCTGGAGACTCATGTACTATTCGTGGGTTAAAACAAGCCAGTACCTCTGGTTCTGTATTTAAAACAAATACACGATGTTCTAAGCCTAACTGATTAGCAGCAAGACCAGCAGCACCAGCCTTTTGCATAATTTCTGTCATCTCTTTTACTAACTCATGCCTATCAACATCAGATTCAAATTCGAACGGTTGTATAGGAGCATTAAATGCTGGATGAGATACTGGTACGATATGTAGTTTATCCGACATCAGTCCAATCCTGTGCCTCTTCAATTTTAAATTGTCGCTTATAACCAACATCTTCTTGCTTTGGTTGTTGATCGATAAAATATTGTGCATCCTCTTCTTCTAAAAATAGACGAGGTACAGAACGTGTACGACTTAACTTCATATCGAGAACTGGATCCCAGTCCCCGTCTTCAGATACTTGTACTAAAACTTTGTATGCCATATTTCCTCCTACGCAGCGATCTGCGAGAAATTCTTGACCTTCTCAAACTTGATGTTACTGTGGAACTTATCGAAGAGTTGGTCACCTTTGTGAGAGATGACAAAGACATTCGTATCTTGTGTCAACTGTGTAATCAATTTTAAGAACTCATCGGTGCCTGTTGTATCGAGGGAAGAGTCAAATACTTCATCCATGATCAAAAGGTTAGTCGTTACAGAGTTTCTTAGCTTGGCGACAGCGCGCCATGTGAAAAGCAGTGAAAGATCAATACGCATCTTTTCACCTTCTGAGAACGAGTCGTATGTAAATTCATCTCTGAACCTCGACTTGATCTTTTCGTTAAATTGTTCATCTAGTTCAAACTGTACGAAGAACTCCATTGCAGCGAGATACTTATTCATCAGTTTGTTGATGATAGGCACATACTGTTTGATGATCTTTGACTTGATACCACCATCTTTGAGTAGAGACGATGCAATTTCATATCTCTCTTTTTGTAGTAGCAATGTCTCATGCAATGATTGCATTTGTGTTAGCTCACCATTCAAAACGTCAAGATCTTCTGTTTCTTGTACTGTTGGTACTTCTTTGAGTGAAGCTTCGATCTCTTTTATATTGTTACGAGTAGTAGTCATCTCACTGTTTAGATTCATCATGGTCTGATTTACACCATTGATTGTTTCTTGTATTGCAGTGATTTCTGCTAGCCTCAATTCTACATCGTCAAAATGCTCTGTCATTTTATCCATAGCATCTCGAATCTCTAACTGTTTTTCTTGTTGCTCGCAGATATGATCTTCTTTAAATTCTTCATCGATATCCTGTTTACATGTAGGACACTCATCGTGGTCCTTAAAAAAATCAATCGATGATTGTATATTCGATACTTTAAAGTCTAGTTGATTCTTGAGATCTTTTAGTTTGTTATTCTTTGCTTTGACTTTTTCTTTGTCTTGAATGCTTTTGAATAATTGGTCTGCAGTATTAACACGACCTTCGTATGTAAATTGTAGATCTGCTAATTTTACAGTCAGTTCATGTATTCTTTTTTCTTTGGCATCACGATCTGACTTCTGCATCGACATGATCTCGTTCATATGTTTCTTTGTCAATGCAATCTTTTGTTCGAGCATGTCAGTATTATACTTCGCTTCAACTACGTCGTCTTTATTTTTGTTGATCTTCTCTTTCAAGAGATTATTCATCTTCGTAAAGATTTGAATATCGAGTAGATCTTCGATAACATCACGACGTTCCCACACTTTCATCTGCATAAATGGAATGAAGTTAGCAGAACCAATCACTACGATCTGTGTAAAGGATTTGTGATTAAGTTTCAGAACATTCTTCTCGAGGTATTCTTGATATTCTCGTACAGATGCATTCTGATCGACAAGCTTGCCATCACAGAAGATCTCGAATACATTTGGTTTGATACCACGACGAATCAGATATTCTTTGCCTTTCAGAGAGAACTCTACTTCAACAACACAGCGCTTTGATGTGATACTGTTGACGAGCTGCGGCTTATTGATGTTGCGATATGGTTTGCCGTACAGACCAAACGAGATAGCATCGAGCATGGTAGACTTACCTGCTCCGTTCTCGCCTACGATAAGGGTTGATTGTGCTTTGTTCAGTTGAATCTCAGTCCACTGATTACCCGTCGACAAAAAGTTTTGCCAACGTACAGTCTTAAAATAAATCATTCGTTACTCAACGCTTCATGGTATAGATCATAGAATAGATCATTCATTGGTTTGTTATCATTTAGTTGTAGATTATCTATATACTTCCGAATGATAGTAATTGTGTCTTCGGCTTCATCTACAATATTTTCATCATCTTCGAGATCAAGGTTAAAGTTATCTTCGACCACTTGCATGTGTGCAGGATTTGCAGCGTTCAACTTATCAATGTACAGGTCAAACAAGTATGGGTTGTCTTTATTCTTGACAACCACTTTTACATGTGTATCCTTTAATTTTGCGAAATCCTGTTTCAGTACTTCATCACCTTGACTATCATCATAAAAAACCTTATGGAACATTATAAACGGATTTTGAAAATAAGTTAACTCTTTTGTTTCGGTGTCAAGGATATGGAAACCTCGAGGATCGTCATAGTCTGACCATGTCATCTCGTATGGTGCGCCAAGATAATTGATATTGTCTTTAGTAGACTTATGATGAAAGTGACCAGAGCAAACCATATCGAACTTCTGAAATGCTTTGTGTGATAGTCCATGATCAATCACTGCACCACGATACATCTCAAAGCCTTGGAACTCGAGATGACCGAGACAGATGTCAGACTTTGATTGTTCGATTGCATACATCGCGACATCATAGTTCTGACTATTGATCCATGGCATCATCAAAATAGATGTGTCATAGAAATCTACCTCAGTCGGTTCAGAATATACATGTAAGTCAAACTCACCAAGTAAGAGATCAGGTGCATTGACTCGATTAGTATTCTTGAAATAGATATCGTGGTTGCCTACGATGCAATGCAGACTCAACCCGTCGCGTGCGATAGGATCAAAAAAGTACTCACGGCAACGAGACAAGGTATCAAAATTAACATACTTGCGCCTGTCGAAAATATCTCCGAGCTCGACGATATCTCTGATGCCCATTTCTCTAAGAGTTGGGAAAAAGAATTCTTCATAGAATTTTTTGTAGTATTCGTGGAATTGGATGCTGTCATTACGTACTCCGAAATGTTGATCGGTAATCAATGCAAGTTTCATTCAGTAAATTTCTCCAAGCCTTTTGGCTCTACTGTCTTTTTCTTCTTCGTTCTATTTTCAAATTTATCGATGATAGGCTTCATCTTTTCGTTTGCAATATCATAGTTCTTATATGCGTCTGAGCCTTCATCATCGAGGAGTTCTGCATCGACTACTAATTGTTCGAGTGATTTGTATTTGACGTATGTTTGCTTCTTCTCTTTTTCGATACGTCGTAGGAATGCATACCAAATAATTTGTGTGAAGTATGCAAATGGATTCTTGGATTTTTCTGGATTAAAGCTGTGTACTGCTACTACACAATTTTCAAGGGCATCACAGATCATCTCATCTTTATATGTGTATCCAGAGAAGTTAGCTTTTGTTGCTAACTTGGTAGCGATCATCATAAAGCATTTGCCGATATCTTCTGGCACTCGTGGTGCTGGCTGACCTGCTTTTTCTGCATCAGCGCAATTGGCTTTGAATTGTTGTAATAGAGCATAGAACTCTTTGTTGTTGATATAGTTTGCCATCAGTGTACCTCATGATCACCTTTTAATTTTTCGAGCATTGCACGAAACTTCTCGTCATTTATATGAGTTTTGTTTTTCCGAGGGTTTTCTTCCTCGATATTATTATTATAACTCATTTTGCAGTCAAATAATTCCTTCTCATAAAAATCTATGAGAGAATCAACTGGGTCTTTAAATATATGCATAATACATTCATTTGGTATCGAGACTTCAAACGATTTTGTAAAGATACAGTACTTAGTGAAGTACATAACAGGCGCGCCGTTTTCTTCAGAGATATGGTATCTCATTCTCATTGCATCATCTAGATCAATACTGTTCTCGTTTTTAATTAACATCTTACCAAATAACTCTTCACCATTTTTTAATTTTACGACTACGTGCATTAGTCTAATCCTATGCTATACAGTTTGTAGTCAAACTTCTCTTCATCGTATATCTTAACTCTCTCCATCAAGTGTTTTAGTGTGAAGTTTGATATAGATTTCCATGAAAGATCATCAGCAATATCATATAGTATTGCTGAATCTTTTGTATTTGATTTTCTTAGGCCTCTTCCTATCGATTGAAGATTACGTATCTTTGACTTCGACGGACTTGCAAAAATAATTGAGTGAAGGTTCTTAATATTTACCCCTGTTGAAAAGGTACCGTATGATGCTACAATAATAGCGTCTTTCTCTTTCTCTACGATACCACGAATGTCATCACGTTCTTCGCCTTTAACACCACCATGTATAAAGAATACTTTACGATCACCTGCTTCTTCTCTTATCATCTCTTCCAGTATTTTACCATGTTTCTCAACATATTGAAATAGTAATAATGTATTACCTTCTAATGAAAGCGCAAGGTTTTTGATAAACTTATTTCTACCTTCATGTGATACAAGAAAATCCATTTCGGCTTGATAGTCCATCTTCGATACTATTTTACGTATCTCGTCATGATACTTCATGGCTAGTATCTTAATCTTAAAGTCTGCCAATGTACCGCTATCCATCAACTCTTTCGTTGATATGACTTTCTGTGCAGGACCAAACAAACCTTCGAGCACAAGCTTATGTGTCTGTGTACCATCTAATGTACCAGTAAAACCAAAACGATACTCTGTATCTTCCATCTTTTCTAAGATAGAAGTCAGTGATTTGGCTTTGAAGAGGTGTGCTTCGTCACCAATCACGACGTCAAACTTCTTAAACCAATCTTTACGTAACTTATAAATCGACTGCCATGTTGTGATGACTACTGGTTTGTCTGTGTTCTTGTCTTTACCGCTGAATATCTTATGACAATATTTCTCGCTGTTGAATCCATACTCTTCGAAATCAGAGTACATCTGATGTACCAGTGTAGTCGTAGGTACAATAATAAGTGTCTGTCGTAGTAACTTACGCATGATCATATAGATGATGAAGGACTTACCAGAAGCTGTGGGTGAGATGAATAGACCACGCTTATATCGTATTGCGTCTACATATGCCTCAAGTTGATAGTCTCGGGGTATCATCGTAAACTTTTCTTCTTCAACAAACTTCTTCGCTTCTACTACAGAATAGTTTTCAGCGCTGTTATCGTACTCGAACTCTACTTCATAACCTCGTTCTTTCGCGAACATAGTAACATAGTTATTGAGACCAGAGTATAACATCTGAGTTGATGTATTGTATAGACGGATCTGACCATCCCAAAATTTATTACGATATGCAGGCATAAACTGATAACCTGGCACTTTGAATGTAAAGTACGCAGACAGTTCTTCGGCAATGCCACGATCATCAGTGGCTACCTTATTATACACCTCATTGATTTTTGAGATTCTTAAAATATCCATAAGTCGACTTGCACATATCCCACAATGTTTTTTGTGGATCTAAATATTGTGAAACTTCAGGAACAACGAGGCGCGCTGCATCACCATCTCTACGCGGACCATAATCAAAGTCGATATGTTTTCCGATCACTGATTCCATTGTATGTAACACTGCTTTGTTTGAATAACCTATCGCTTGACCTAGACATTCATATTCAGTGTTGGCAGGTTTATTTATGGCCTTCACAATTGCTTCTACTAGGTCGTTAACATCTACGTAGTCTCGTACACATGTCCTATCAGGTGTATCAAAGTCATAGCCATTCATGATAAACTTTGTTTTATTGACGGCGCATTCAGCTAGCTTGCTGATGATATGTGTGGTAGGATTGACATAGTAATGACCTTCATTAATACCAGCCACATTAAAGAAACGAAAAATAGTATAGTTAGGAACTATCGCTCTAATTGCCCACTCACATGCGAGCTTTGATTTGGCATAATGAGATATTGGATCAAAGCATGCTGCCGTTGAGGCGAAGATAACATTATCCCATTTGTATTCTTTCAATAATCTAATAGTCTCAGAAGTATTTCCATGATAATACTTAAGAGGCTCTGACATTGATTCTTCTACTGATATAAACCCGCCGAGATGTATGAGTGTATCTGATTGATCAAGATACATGTCATGTTCTTGGCTATTATTCATTCTTACAACATAAGAATGTTTTTTAACCAGCTCATAATTTTCTGTGAAGTTATTTGTAACAGATATGACTTTGTGACCTAGCTCGGCAAGTCGTACTACAAGATGTGAGCCTATATAACCACAGGCTCCAGTCACAACTATCCTCATGCTCCTACCTTAAATCTTTCCCATTCAATAGCAGACTTGATATGAAATCCACGATTAGAAATTGTTTTGATAATATCAGCGAGTAGTTCTAGCTTTTCTTGTTGATATGCGAGCTTAAGATTGAGGGCAATGATGTCAGAGTCTGCGTCGACATATTGACCAGCATCTGATTTGAGAATACGACCTTTTGGCGGTAGCTTCCAGCCTTTTGCAATATGATCTTCTGTTGGACCATCTACGAAAAACTCATACTTATCAAGCTTCAATTGTTTCATATCAGCTTCGAGTTTCTTATGTAAGAGTCTTTCTTGAGAGAATATACGATAGTACTTATGATGTAGCTTTGCAAGTTCGAGAGCTGCATTACCAAGTTCAGTACGATCAATTTGTGTATCGTCAGACCACAAGTCAAAGATTTCATCAAGAGTCATAATATATCCTGCAAAAGAACTATTATACTACAAAATTATACGGGAGTAAATGTATATTTGAGGAATTTAAAAGTAGCAGTCGTATCGAGGTATTCAATGCCTGTATCGCGAGAATCCATGGTAATATCTCCAAGCGCTGTAGGAAAAACATCTTCAAAGTCAATACGCATAATAGGATTCATAGCACTAGACATAACCATCATATATGCATCAGATTCAATACCATCACCTGTAAGTTGCTTTGCTTCTTCTGCTACTTCTTTATATTGAGCAAAAGAATCAGGAAAACCAATACCTAATAGCCAATTGTATATTTGCACATAGTTTCCCATGTCCTCGTTGACTTTAAAATTCACTAGCAATTCACCATATTGTAAATGATCACCGATACGTGGTATTGCTTTAAACGGGTTGGGTTGTTCAAAGATAGGCAACGTTACACCAGGCACAGTAACACTCTGAACAAAAAAGTTTAATTCAGGTAGTTTCTTTACGTGGAAGCTGAAACCAACTGGAGACAGCATATTTTTATTCATAGTCATGGTAAGACCTATTATAACCTGTTTATACTATTTATGTACATAAAAAAAGGAGGCCGTAGCCTCCTCGCTCATGATTAGATTACAACAAAAGTGCCAATAGCAAGACCACTCCACCTCCGAGGAGTAGTGAGGGGACGTGAAGTTTTCCGATAAGTGGAAGTTGAAGGTCCATATATTTTCTCCTTGTTGCGCTCATATTGAGCGTATATTATTTATAAAAAAAGGGAGCCGAAGCTCCCTTTAAAAGTGTCCCTTTTGGGATTCTTTTTATTACAACAGGTTGCTGACCGTAGACATACGATAGTATGCGTTGGTACCGTTGGTGATTGCACCGTCGGATACAGCAGGAGTACCTTGTACTGAGTGAGCAAAAGGATTCTCAACAAGACCGTAACGAGTCTTGAAGCCAATCTTCGGCTGGAAGGTATCCTGATCGACAGCACGTACCATCTGCAGAGGAACATAAGGGCAGTAGAAGATGCCAGCGTCAAATGCGCCTGCACCTTTGTAGCCGATGTTCATGTAGTTAGTAGTTGCGTAAGGATCGATGTATACGCGATACCGACCGTTCAGTACACCAGCGAAGGTGTTACCAGTGTCGTCTACTGCCAAAGAGTTGCCGTTCAGAGCAGGCGTGTAATCCAGAACACCAGCCATCTGAAGTGCAGATGCAACGTCAGAAGAACAGATGATCAGGTTAGCCTTACCACGTCGAGTGTCCTTAGCTACTTTGTTAGCTTCGCGCTCGATGTGGAACATGAGGCCCTTGAACTTCTCAACTGACCAACGACCAGAAGCATCAACGTCAAGGTCGAAAGTACCGTTAGAAGATACAGTGCCTTGTGAACCAGCTACAGCTGCAAGGTTGATCGTACGAATTACTTCGCGGTTGATTTCAGCCAAGATCTCAGCAGCGAGGATGTTGCTGAGTTCAGCTTCAGCGTCAAGACCGTGCACTGCTTTCAAGTCTTGAGCGAGTTCAAGCGAGTAATCCGCCTTCAGCGCACGTGACTTAGCAGTTACAGTGACTTTGTCGATCTTCATCGCCATCTCACCGAATGCAGTACCACCACTTTCGCCGAGTGATTCAGCAGCGGAGGTAGCCATACCAGTACCTTTGCCACCAGCCTGAGAGTTACCAGAATGGGTGCCAGTACCAGAGAAGTCGGTGTCGGCTTCGTCGTACATAGCTTCGGTACGAGGAGTGGTGTTAGCACCATCCGGAGCGTACTGAGCGCTAAGAGCGAAGATCAAACCAGTCGGTCCAGTCATAGGCTGAACGCCACATACATCATAAGCCATCAGGTTCGGCAGAGTACGTCGAACAAGGCTGATGAGGATCGGATCGAAACCAGCGAACTGGCCGCCGAAGTTGTCACCAATGGTGTTTGAAGGTGCTTCAGAAAGAAGCTGTTGGCTAGCGCCTTGTGATGCAGCCTCGCGAAGAGCTTTCTCCGTGTTCTCGAGGACCATGGCCGTAACCATTTTCTTGTGGGAATCAGCGATTTCAGGAAGATCAGGGTGAGAGATCACTGGTGCCCACTTGTTGCGAATTTGTTCATTTAAATTCATGTTAGTGTTACTCCTGTTTATTATTTTGGATATACTTATCTATTTATAAAAAAGTTAACTTCTATGCGTTCTAGAAATTGCTTGGAAGTAATGCTTCATCTCTTCGGGAATAACTTGAGGTTGTCCCTCTTCAGACTCATCATTAGAACCAACAGAAACTTCTTCATCAATTAGACCAGTATGTCCTTCGTTTTCTTGCTTAGACTCAGTGAAATACTGTTCCTTAATGATCTTCAGTTTTTCTGCATACTCTTCAGCGTCGGCATATTCAATACCTTCGGCTAATGAGCGAAGCTTTTCAACTTGCGTTTCGACCAGATCTTCAGATACCTCTTCGAAGGCAGCTTCAACGCTTGCTTCACTAATCATAGCATTCAGCTTCAGGTTTTCGGCCTGTACTGATTCCAATGACTCTTCGAGCTCAGCGACTGACGTTTGAAGGTCAGCGATGAGATCAACCTTTTCTTCAGGAACTTCTACGTAGCTCTCTGCAAAAAGGCTTTTCAGACCGTCGATGAATTGCTCGGTTGCTTGAACACGGAAGTTAGACTCAACAGCCACTTCGTTTTCTTGCATCCACTGTTCAACAACGTAGTCCATATACTGTTCTACTTGTTGATGCAACTCGTCAATAGACTGAGTAATTTGCTCTTCAAGCTTTTGCTCGGCTTCTTCTTCGAGGCGCGTTACTTCAAGAATCACACGATTCTGAACAGCGGCTTCAAAAAGAGTACCAGCTTTTGCTTTGAAATCTTCTGACAAATCTTCTTGATTAGCAAGAAGCTCGTCCATATCTTCCTTCATTGCCTTAGCGGGAACAGCAACACGAGGAGAAGGCGTACCTGCACCAGAAGTTGCAACACTTGCTTTGTTCTTACCAGACGTGTCAGGAACCGAATCAGCCTCTTTACCAACTTGGGCAAGAGTCTTATCGAGGAAAGCAGAAAGATCCTGCTTGGTCATGCCAGCAACTTTAGACATCAGATCACCGAGCATCTGAGTTTTGGTCGCTGAAGGCTTTAAAGTTTCAGCTGCGGCGGATGAAGCTTCTTCAAGAGATTCCTCTTGCTCAACTACATCTACTGCCTCTTCAACTTCAACTTGATTTTCTTCAGACATTAGATATATCTCCCTAGATTATTTTACTAGTGTTTAGTATTTATATAAATTAAACTTTTGAAATCTCATTGAGAAATTTTTCAAACATGTGCAGCTTTGCTTGCTCGTTCAATTTCTTGCTACGAACCGCTTCTTGAGCTTCACGCTCGATTTCTTCTACTCGCATTGCTACAGCTTTACCTTGATCCCACACCCATTCGACACCTTCCATGATACCATTTACGAATGCGTCGGGTGCAGATGGATCAGCAACGATGTCAGCGGCAGTCGCGAGATAAAAATCTTCTTGAACTTCCATCACACCGTCTTTTCCTTCTTTAAGAGAACCCATTCCCCTTGATGATACACCAAGTTGTGCTCCGTCAGAAAGCAGACCTTCGACGATTTTACCCATCGGTGTAGAAGAAATTTTGGCTTTACCGATAAAGTTGTCACCTTCGCGACGTAGTTCGGTAATAATATGAGATACACGGTCAAGATTAATAGAAGGACCGTCAGGATGACCAAGCTCGCCATAAGCTCGACCTTTTGATACGCTTTCATTTACGTAACGACCAACTTCCTTCTCAAGGATGTCAGCGTTGTAGCGTCTGCCGTTACGATTTGGAATATTGCCTTGAAGAAAAATACCTTCGATGAACAAGTTTTTCTTACCGTCAGCATTCTCTTCTGTCAATACTTTGACTGATTCAGTTATTTCTGTAATAAGTTTCATGTCTTATCCTTACGAGATATTGAATGCGACGCTAACTGCTTTGACTGCAGAACCAGCGGTCAGTGTATCTGTAGGTGCTTTATCTACAAAGGTAATAGCACCACCTGGAAGAGTAAAAGATCCTGATGTAGTTGTATTAGTAATCAGAATATCTCCAGCTGTATCATTATAGATACGCACACAAGAAGCAGAGTCTACAGTATTTGCTGTACTTAGACTCATTTCTGCAGCTTTAGGCTTAACAATCATTATTCGCTCCTTTTGCTAACTTCGGTTTCAGCACGTTGCTTGCGAAAAACAACTTTTCCTTCAGGAGTTTTTACTTTAACCATTTTTACATCAGCATGCCGCTCAACGTCTTCCTTGGTCATTTGACCTTTACCGTCAGCTGACTCGCCTTTGCCATCACCTTTTGCTTTCTTGCCTTTTAGCTTAGGATTGGCATCGATAACTTCATCGTCACCGCCTTCGTCAGCTACACCCATTTTGCCTTCAAAGATCATGTCAACGAATTCAATGTAGCCTTCATCGGTAGCAAGCATCTCGTCGAGCATTGCTTTTTCTTCTTCGTCAGCTTCTTCATTATAGAACTCTTCGACTACCTCGTCGATAAGCTTCATAAAGAAACCAGCGTCTTCTTGCAGTTGATCTTCTTCGAGCATTAAATCTTCGTCATCATATTCCATACCTTCGAGCTCTTCAAGATCATCGAGATAAAGAGTTTCAGTTGACTCATATACGTCATCATCAGTATCAACTTCATAACCCTTATGAGGCGCTCGCTTTGCATGACTTACAGCAGCAACAGCAGCATCAATCTCTTTCATGCCAGGTCCATCGAACGTATCAACATTATCAGTATGTTTACCGATAAAATCGTTCTCTTTACCATCAGCACCAGAACGATCGATATCGAGCGTTCCAGCCTTTTTATATTTTTCTAAAATGTTACTAAGATAATCAGACATCTTGAGGTTCTTCCATTTCGGTTTCTAATTCTTCTTCGGTTTCAACTTCAAGCTCCGCGAGTTCTGCTTCGTCTTCAGCTTCAACTTGTGGATTGAAAACCGTTTGTGATACCTCATCGTAGCGTGCATTTAAGGCATCAGTAATTTTGGGTTCCATGGCCGCACCGAAAGCTTTTAATGCTGCTACCGGTTTATCTGCTACTGCAGCTCCAATAAAATCAGTTACATCAGTCATAATATGTCTCCAAGTTAATTCTACCTTTATTTATATTGAAAGTGTTCTCAAGCTGCATCATCTTTATTATCATCAGGTACTAGCTTATATG
>BCSF01000420.1_pt1 | contig 17299 bp, 44 predicted proteins | sample 1016431 | NCBI WGS metagenome assembly BCSF01 (sample SAMD00045685;SAMD00045686;SAMD00045687;SAMD00045688;SAMD00045689;SAMD00045690;SAMD00045691;SAMD00045692;SAMD00045684;SAMD00045690;SAMD00045691;SAMD00045692;SAMD00045684;SAMD00045685;SAMD00045686;SAMD00045687;SAMD00045688;SAMD00045689, study...
AAATTTAGAAAAAAAGAAAGAAAAACAAATTACATATTTTTTAGAAAATAATTATAGTATAAAAGCTAATCAAGCTTTACAAATAGGTAAGTTTAAAAATTTAGAAGATGCACTTAAAGTTACTAATAACAAAAGAATATTAAATCAAACAGGTGTTATTGGTGCTAATAGAGATGCACTAATACCTCAAGTATCTAATAGATTATTATTTACACAAAGTAATAATCAATGGGTAAGATTAATGGGTCAGTTTTTATCATGGGCTATGGCTAAGTCTGCACAAACAAATAAAATTTTAGCACGAATGGAAAATGGTAATGCTAAAACTTTAGTAAAAACTTTAGCTGTATTACCTATTTATTCTGGTGTTCAATCGTTAAGAGAAATAGCAAAACATGGTGAAGTTATAACTGACTACGATGCTAATAATAATAGATGGTGGGCTGAAGGTGCTAGATTATCTGGTATGTTTGGATATTTACCTGAACTAGTTGCAAATAGATTTATTGGTCCAGGTGCTAGAGAGCCTTGGTTTTTATTTCCTCCTGCTGCACAAGTTGCATCAGCACCAGTTGAAGCAGGACAAGCTGCATGGAATGGAAATACTGATAGAGCAATAAGAATTATAAATGAAAGACTATTACCTTTACCTAATTGGAGAAGAAATATAGTTAAAATATTTGGTTCACCATTAAAAAGTTTAGAAACATCAGGTACTGGACAATCAGGTTTAACTCCATTTGCAACAGGAGGTATTGTTAAAAGAAAACAATTTAAACATGGTGGTGTTCATGATGTTGTTGAACAAGCAGCTAAAGAAGTAGTATATCCTATAGCCAAACCAGAAAAAACAGAAGAAAATAGTTTACCTGTAATGGAATTAAATAATACAATCTCTGAAGATGTTAAAGATAGAATTAAAATAAATGAAAATGATAAATTATTTAATAATGATACAAGTGAAATAATTCATGATTCAGTTGGAAAAGGAAATAAAACTGTAGGTTATGGTCATAAACTAACAGATAAAGAAAGAGATAGTGGAGAGGTATATGGTTATAAATTATCTACACTAACTAAAGAACAAGCTGAAGATATATTTAATAAAGATTTAGAAATAGCTAGAGCAGATGTTGATAAATTAATTGATAAAGATACTACTGACCCTAAAGCTTATGGTGTATTAGTAGAAATGGCACATCAAATTGGAGGTACAAAATTACCTGAATTTAAAAAAATGTTAGAAGCTGTTAATAGAAAAGATTATAAAGAAGCAGCAAATCAAATGTTATTTAACTATGATGATAAAGGTAAAAAAATTGGAAAAACAAATTGGAATAAACAAACAGGAAATAGAGCAGAAAGTTTAGCTAAATTAATGTCTAGTATTAATTTTGATAGAATACAAAAAAATATAGGTGGTATAGTAGGTAAAGCAGTAGCAAAAGGTTTATCAAAAACTGCAGTTAAGAGAGGTGATACAGCTATATCAACTACAGTAGGTACATATAAAAAAGTTAATAAAATATTTGATGATGCTAATGTTAAAACTGTACATGATTTTGGTTCTGGTTTAGGTTTAGGTTCAAAAGAATTTACAAATAAAATTGTAACTAATCATGAACCTTTTGTTCCAGTAGAAAAAATTATAAAAGTAAAAGGTAAAGTACCTGATTATAAAACAGCAGATGATGTTATATTTAAAGAAGGATTTGCATCTAAAGATGGTGTTGTTAATGCTAATGTATTAAATGTAATTGAAGACCCTATGGAAAGAAGTAATGTTGTTAGACAAATATCACAATTAATAAGTGATAAAGGTATGGCTGTTATTACAACAAGAGGTAATGAAGTTACTAAAGCAGCCCAAGCTTCTAAGAATGCTACACCATTTAATGATGGTTGGATATTTGGTAAAGGAGATAAAAAAACTTTTCAAAAAGGATATAGTCAAAAAGAATTAGAAGAATATATTAAAAGTATTTTAGGTGATAAATTTAAAGTAGAAAAAATTCCTAGTAAATATAAAATAGGAACATCAGGAGTAATTATTAAAAAAATAAAAGGAGATAAATAATGCCATTTGAAATGATAACAATGCTAGGCTCTACTGTACTCGGAGGAGTAATGAGTATATGGTCGCAAAGTATTAAAGCAAAACAAGCAGAACAAAAGATGCTCATACAAAGAGCAGAAGTACAACAACAAGGTTTTAAAGAAGCTAGAGAATATGATAACAAAGGCTTTCAATGGACTAGAAGAATCATAGCATTGACTGCTGTATTTGCTATAGTACTATTACCAAAACTAATGCCTGTATTTTCACCAGATACTAGTGTGATTGTAGGCTACTTAGAATTTAAACCTTCATTCTTATTTTTACCAGAAAAAGAAATAATGAAATGGATAACATTATCATCTAATAGTTTAGTTATTACACCATTAGATACTAACTTAGTGTCAGCTATTATTGGTTTATACTTTGGAGGTTCTTTAGTAAAAAAATAATATGTTAGATAAGTGGATATACAATTTCTTTGGTGGACTTGATAGTATAATATCTAAGATAGAAACTTATGCTATTAAGTTAACTACCTGGTGTTGGCATTCAAGAGTAAATATACTAAGGAAGAGAAGAGATGGCAGGAAGAATACATAAACAAATAATTAATTATATTAAATCTTTAGAGAAGAAAGCTAAACAAATGAACTTTGTTAAAGAGTTAAAGAAAGAAGTTGAGACTGGAGCAAATGGTACTCAATCATATATAATTAAAGAAGGTATTAATAAAGGTAAAAAAGCAACTAAATAATATGGACTATAGTTATGAATTATTATTTTACAGGTTTATTAATTATTGCCTTTGTATTGTTAGCATTTTTTGGAGGACCTAATTTATGAAAATATCACAAGACACATCAGTAAGTATGCCAGTTAAAAATATGATTGGGATTGTAGTAGCTGTAGCTATGGGTGTATTTGCTTATACAGAAGTAACAGCAAGACTTACCAGTTTAGAAACATCAAGAGAATTATTTCAAGCAGACTTATTAAAAAAATCAGAACAGAAACCTACAGACCAAGAACAATTTATGTTAATAGAATCGTTGTTTGAAGATGTAGAAAAATTAATTGAGAATCAAGAACAGAATATGACTAACAAAGTTAATATAGAATTTCTTAAATCTCAATTAGAAAAATCTTTAAATGATGTAGAAGAACTAAAAGATAAGGTAAGAGCAAATGGAAACAGTCATTAGTACAGTAGTAGCATTATGTATGTTTATAGCAGGGGAGTTAACTGAACACAGAATACAACCTGCAATGAGTGATTGTTTAAAAGGAAAACGATTAGCTGAAAGAACAGCTAATGATAATATACAGTATAAATGTGGAAAGGTAAAAGCTGAACTAGAAACTAATATAGATGGTAGTGAAGCAATTAAAAAAATAATAGAATAATGACAGCAGCAAAAATATATATACTAACAATAATGTTATGTGCAGTAGGACAACCTCAATGTGTTATGCCACAAGTAATAAGTGAACATGAAACACATTATGATTGTGTTAAGAATGGAATGGGTGATGGTTATGAAATTTTATTTGGAAGTGATTTAACTAAACAACAAATAAATGATGGTAAATTATATGTAAGATTTAGTTGTGTACCTAAAGACATAGTTGAATCCTAAGTATGAAAAACATCTGAAGCAATTTTCTCTAGGTCTTCAGTAAGCATATCAAACTTTGCATTACATTCTTTTAGTAATGCTTTAATAACTCCAGCATTTTCTTTTTTAAAATGAAGGTGTACTTTATCTAAAGGATACTTAGATAACTCAGTAATAAATTGTCCTTGATTATTTATAATTAATTTGAAACCCATAAGGTGGGCTTCTTTTCTTTTAACTCTTTTCTTTTGTTTAAGTTTTCGATTGGTTTTCATGTTTCTCTTTCAGTAAGTCAACAAGAAAATCATCATCATTTTTCTCGCCTTTAAGTTTGGTCATAGGAGTATTACCTTCTTTATAGGTTTCAATTGTTTTTATTCTTACTGGGTTAGTCATGAATATAGGAAATTTAGGATTGTCTAAAGACTTCACCATAAAGAAACCATCTTCAGCAACACCAAATGTTTCTACTCTTTTGATGTCTATATCATCTGAACCAATTAAACAAACTCTTAAATTATAAACTTCTTTTTTTTCAGGTGGCTTAATAGTTTTACCATTTAAACCTACAATATTATTTGTCATTAATAATTTCTTTATTGTGTATATCTTTTATAACAACAGGTGTTACTTCTCCTTGTTGTCCATCATCATCAGCGAAACTATCTAGACTTTCAGTATACATTTCATTTAACTTATCATTGTTTCTTGTTATCTTTAATTTAAGATGGTCTTTCAATGCATCAATTTTAACATGAAGTATTTTATCTAAGTGTCTATTAATACCATACATAGGTAAATCATTTAGTGCTGAGATAATTCTGCGAAAACCTCTTGCTCTTTTTTCTAATTGTGTTATCTGTGATTCATTAGTCATAGTCTCTCTCCAATATCATTTCTAAATAGTGAATAGCTTTTTCTATATCTTTTTGTTTTCCTTTTAGCTTATGTCTACAAATATATTTAATAGCATTACCTTCAGCAAATAATAATTGATTCTCATTTATAAACTGAGCAGGTTGTATCTTCATACCTTTGTAGTGGTCTCCATCAATTTGCTTATCTAAGCTATCATAAGCAACTCCTTTAAACATTTCTTTACTTGGCATTATAATATAGTATCCTGTCTTCTTAATTGTTTTTCTGTTGGTTGTAACATATCATTTAAATCATCTATTGTCAACTCTGAATTTCTTTTTAGTTTCTTTACTATCCATTTGTAAGACCAAGGTTGTAATCTAATTTGTTCTTGTCTATCATAGTAATGAGTTTGATTAGGTATAAAATCAAATACATTTTTATAATTAATCTTACTAGCTTCTTCTTTAGATAACAAAGACTGTAGCCATTCAACAAGTATAAGCTTTGCTTTTCTTCTTATAGGTTTCATTTTTTTACTATTCATTTTCTTTCTTTCCATGACAAACTTCATATGATGCATTACAATTTTTACAACTGTAATTACTTACAAATAAATATTCATCATTATCATATACATCTTCAGCATCAAAGTCATTACCCCATAGTACATCACCATTACAAATAAAACATTTCATTATGTTAACTCTTTAAAATTAGTTTCTCTATCAAAGTATTTATACTCTACTATGATAGGTTCAAATTCTTCTAAACATTCTAGTACATCTGTCTTTCTAAAGTCTTTACAAGAATAAACATCTAATTGTATTAATGCAGGTTGTTGTTCATCCCATGTATGAATACCAATGTGTGAAGTATCTATAATAGCAACACCACTTAATCCTTTGTTACCCTTCTTAGTAACTCTAGATGAATAAGGTCCTGCTAATATATTCATATCTATTTTATTAATTAAGTTTTTCATCCAAGCAACTGTATCTTCTTCAGTTTGTAAAGGTTTCTTTACCTCTGCCCTAATTAACAGGTGCTTGTGTATCAGTTCTTTTTCCATAGTTTTTTAATTGTTCCTTATATTGATTTGTAATTTCATCTACATTAGGTTCTTTAACAACCTCAGCTAACATAACATTCTTATTAGAATATTTAAATACTCTTAAACCTTTACCACCATTAGCATCGGTGTGACATTCCCATTTATGAGGACAAAACATACAACCAGTAGCTAAAGTTTTGTTACCATTCTTTTCTGTTTTATATTCATAACATTTTTCTGGAGGAGTGTCTTGTTCTAAAGCAGTATTTAAATTTTTAATTAAAGATTTAACATTTGGTTTAGCCATATCATCTGGTTTGTAAAAACAAATATCACCAGAAGATTTATCAACAACAAGAAAGCCACCTGCTTTTGTATTACATCCTTCTTCATATGCTGCTAATTGTGCATGATAACCGAAAGGGTCATCACCTACTATCTCACCTGACTGAAACTTTTTAAAACTAAATGGTGAAGCTGATTTAACATCACATACTTCACCATCAATTATACTGTCTATATGTCCTGATACTCCTGACACTTCTACTTTTCTTTGTTGGTCTTTTATATTATGTCCTGCTAACTCTGCTAAATATAAAACTAAATGTTCAATGATATGACCATATAAAAATTTTAAATTTAATCCTGAGTCTTCATCTTTTCTATCTTTAGGACTATGCTTATCATACCATAGTTGTCTTGCAGGTTTACCAATAGAAGACATCCTAAGTTTACCTTCATACTTTTCTGCTTTTACTTGAGAAGTATTCCAAGCTAGAATAGCTTCTTTAATATTATTCAGAAAAACATTTAAGTTTTCCTCTGTCATGTTGGCAGGTTTACCAGTAGATATATCAGATATTAATTGTTTAATATCTGTTGCTATAGTACTAATGTGTTTCTGACCAGTTGTTTCCAATTTTATATTCGCCATTTAGTGGACACCTTATATTTAGTTTTTTACCTGCATCTATAATTGATTGTACTGCTAGTCTTCCAAACTCTTCGGCTCTACTTTCTTCAACCTCGTATTGAAATTCATCGTGTACATTTACAACTGGAAATGCTTTGATTTGTTTATTTATAACATATTGTTCTAGCAATGTCAACGCATACTTCATAACAATAGCACCTGCTCCTTGCAACAAAGTATTCAATGCTGCATGAGGATGTCTTATTATTATTTTTCTTTGGTCGAGTCCTCTGACCCATCTTCGTTGAGCCACTCGTTCCACTTTTTCTCGTAAGCTTCTAAGACTTGGTGTTGCTCTAAGAAATTTTTCTTTAGCTCTTTCACCATCTGCTGTCGAACCTCCAATGATACTTCCGATTTTTGCTGAACCTGCTCCATAGATAAATGCGTAGATAAAAGTCTTCGCCTTATCTCTTGATTCCAAACCAGCAGCAGCTTGATTTGCTCTGTGTATATCTCCATTAACGACTTCATATATATAATCCTTATCATTCATGTAGTGTGCTAACATCCTTAACTCAAGTCCAGACGCATCCACACCTACTAGTTTATAACCTTTGTTTACTGTCCATAATGCCCTACATTCTTTACCATAAGGAGAGTACACAGCAGGAATCTGAGCCATGTTGGGCGACTGGTGGCTCATCCTCCCTGTAATTGTACCATTGGTTATTACTTTACCATGTACTCTACCATCTTCCTTAATACCTTCAATCCAAGAATTAACTTGAGCAATTCTTTTTTGTAGCATTAAGAATCTATTTATTAATTTAGCTTCAGGAATATTATGTATCTCAGATAATACTTTCTCATCAACAATCACATGACCTTTATCTGTTTTCTTCTTAGGCTTCCACCCAAGTAACATCAATCGTTCAGCAATCTGTTGCCTTGAACCTAAATTAAATTCTTTGTATTTAACTTTAGTAAAGGGAACACCCTTCACATAACCTCTTGCTTTGTTATTAGACTTAGGTATAAACTCTTCTTCTATTTTTATTGGAGGAAAAGTTTCTCTTACCTTAGTAGTTAAGTCATTCATATCTTCTTGAAACTTAGATTGTAATTCATATGCTTCAACAACATTAATTTTAAATCCTCTTTCATGTTGTTTCTGAATTATTTGTGCAACCTTATGTTCCAATTCAATTGACATACCAAAGTCTTTTGTTTTGTTAATTAAAAATTTATAAAGTCTTTCAGTTAGTTCAACATCATTTCTACAATAAGTTAACATATCTTCTGAGAAATAATCAAACTGTTCAAAGTGTATTTTGTTTTGACCTAACTTAGTACCCCAATTTTTTAATGAGTGTCCACCTTCTATCATAGGATTTAATAATCTAGATAAAACTAAAGTGTCAGTCACTTTACAATTAGCAAATACATCGTAACCAAAAATTGTATTGACTACTGGTATATCAAATCCAATTATATTATGACCTATAACTTCTTCAGTTTGTTTTATTAGTTCAGCAAACCTATGTAATCTATCTTCTTTAAACTGATAATAAGTATCGCCATGCTTACAAACAATACACCATATCTTATCAGCAGTCATAGTAGTTTCTATATCAAATACAACTTTATTAAAAGTCATCAGACTTAACCTCAGTTAATCTTCCAGTATCTATATCATATTTTAAATCACAACAAGGACCAGTAATACCTGAGAATCTATTCTTCAATACTCTTATCCTAGTGGTGTTACGAATATCAGGGTCATCGTTCTGTGCGTCTCTCTCTAGTCCAATAACCATGTCACTTAGCTGACCTATACTAGCCGAACCTCTTAACTGTGATAGTGAAGTTGCTGCACCCTCTTCATGTCCTTTACCTTCAGGTCTTCTAAGGTGTGATACAACTATCATAGATACTCCTGTCTCTTGAACAAGTGTTCTAAGTCTAGTCATAATTTCATCTAATGCTCTTCTCTCATCACCATGTTGTTGGTCAGATACAATGATACTTATATGGTCAATCACTACATACTTACAATCTAAACCTTTAGCTAAGAACCTAACTCTTGAAACAATATTATCAATAGAGTTAGAACCAAAATGGTCAAACATAAATACTCTACCAGTACCTACTGTTGCATCAAAGTATGTTTTCATTTCTTCTTTACTTACATGAACATCTGGTAAGTGTAGTCTTTGATTAGCTTCAACACTCATCAAACCTTTTGAAGTTATGACTGGTGTTTCTTCTAACATTAACAAACCTATATTATCTTCTGTTGATTTTATAATGTGATGTACTACTTCTCTCATTACTTGTGTCTTACCTAGTCCAGACCCTGCTGTAAAGGTAACTAACTCTGAAGGTCGTAGACCATAAGTAATTTTATTCAATCCTTCAAATGGATATTGAACAAATGATTTTGTTATTGGTTTAAGTACATCATCTAATAATGTATTAGCATTTATAATTCCATCTGGTGCAAATACTTTAGCATCCCAAAATGTTTTATTATATATTTGTATTTTGTTTTTAGTTAAACAATCAGACGCATCTTTAAACCCTTCAGGTAAATGCATTATCTTACATTTTCCTGGAGAGAATAACTCTGCAACTTTCATAGCACCATCAATACCATGCTCATCATTATCAAAATTAACAATGACATTATCAAAATTATTTTCTAACCATTCTAAACTATTCTTAATATCTTTTACTGCTGAAGATATTCCATTCTTAATACTTACTACTGGTGTATGATATGTACCTTTGAGCATCATCTGATAAGCTGATAAAGCATCTAACTCACCCTCTGTAATTATACAATATTTGTTTTTAGAAAAAAGATGTTGACCAAACAAACCAGAATCTTTTGTGTTACCTTGTATGCTAAACTCTTTTAGTTTAGTGTATCTAGTTTTAGTTGCTATCTTTGCACCTTGTGTATCATGATATGGGTAGTAGTGATTAGTGATAGTACCCATGCTATCCATCTTAACTGTAACTCCAAACTTCTTACAGGTATCCTCTGAAATATTTCTATCTATAATCTCTGCATAGTTAGATTCTTTCATGAAGTCTTTTACTTCATATTCATTTTTAGTTTGTGGTATTGTTGGTTGTGCTTCCATATCGTATTCCTTTATAAATTCTTGACATGAAAAACAATAAGCTGAGTTGTCTGCGTTAACAGATACTGCGTCACTACTTGAACATAGTGGACAGGGTAAGTGGTATTTTACAAAACCTTTTTTATTTATTTCTTCCATTGTCGCCCTTAGTTAATTTTAATTGAGTCCAAAAAAAAGGAGTGGCAATTTCTCGCCACCCCCTCGGAGTAAGAAAAAATGAAAAGTAAATTTCATTTCAACAGTTGGATAGTACTAAAAATCATCCTTGATGTCAACACCACTTGATGAAGTTTCTACTGCATCAAAGTCTTCTCTAGGTGTGTACTCTACTAAGTCAATTACTTGTACTGCTTGTAAGTCTAAACCCATTCCCTTCTTACCTTTGAAGTTCCATTCGTATGGTTTATACATTACTTTTACTTTACTACCATTACCTACTATTTTATCTAATGGGTTCTTAGCACCATCAACTAATTGTGGTTGAGTATTCTTATCACCATTAGCTTTCTGTACTTTTCTTTTGAACCTTACTATATTAGGTATAGTCTTATCATCAATAGTAGTTTCACCAAGTGTTATGCCTTGGCTCTTTAATTCATCTGCTGACTTATCATCAACTGCTAAATCAATTCTCCACATAGGTTCAAACTTTTCGTTTGGTCGTGTCAGAGAAGCCCAGTAAGCTGTGCCTTCAATTATTGCCATATGTATTTTCCTTTGTTGTTATTGTTAATTATTATTTTACTTCTATCAAATTTAATCATCGTTGTCAACACTTGGTTCATCTTTTTTTTCAAGTATTTCTTCTATCTTTTTATCAATGTTTAGTTTAATAGTTTGTTTCTTGTTCAGCTTTTCCTGAAGTTCACCTATCTTAGAACCCATAGATTGAATATCAGAATTAGCCTGTTCTAATTGTATTAGAATTTTTTTAATCTTACTATCTTTTTGTATAATAGTCTCATTTAATTCTTGCTTTTCTTTTGTTAAGTCAGCTATTGTAGATTTATATTCTGTTAATAAAGCTTTCTCAGTCATATTTATATTGAGTAACATCCTTCATTAAATAATTCTACTATTGGAATTACTACACATTTAGATGCTCTATAATCTCCTATGTTTTTAGTGTGTGTCTTTTTATATTTCTTAACTATCTTTTTTAGTCTTGATACTCTGAACACTAGCATACAATGTTCCTTACCACTAAGTTCTAATATATGAAACCACCATTTAGATTCTGTCTTATCTATACCAGATGGTTTATCTCTATACTCATACTCAATAGCAATGTTACCTGTCTTTCTCCACCAACTTCTCTCAGTCTTTATTTCTACTTTACTTCCTTTAAGTAAGTCAGCTACTCTCTTCTCTCTTATTTGTCCATACTCTAAATCTATATCAAACTTAGTGTTCTTTCCTGTTGCCATTAATATTGCTCCTGTTGATGAAAGCTACAAATGTAATGCGTTAGAAACTTATGAATATTTTTATTCTTAAATAGTTTCTTAGCATTAGCCTTATGTAATTGTTTGTACTTTCGGATTATGAATGTTGGTTCTAAGTTTGCATAGTCGCATATCTCACAGAAATGTGAGTCTGTTTTTGAAAACCAAGCCTTAGCTTCTTGGATTATTTGTTTTCTTTTATTTCCCCATGCATGAATGTCTATGTCTAATGCATCCATGATGGCTCTAACAATAACACTTCGGTATAATAATACTTCGGAAGTAATTGCTCTGCCTTCACCTTGATTTAAACTGTGAGTAGTGTTACTGTTCAATATCATATTTCATTTTATCAAACACCTTTTGTAGCAAAGACTTTTTATTCTGCTTTATAATCTTCGAATGAAACTGTTTTGTTTGTAGTCTTTTCGCTATCGGATTTCTTGATTTTATTTTTAAATGTTTCTTCATCAATCTCCTCTACTGTATGTCTACTATGTTTCACTTCTTTACTAATTATATTTGAATATGGACTCCAATTTATTTTCTCTTTAACTTGTGCTAATGTAGTTCCTGAATTATAATAGTCTTCAACGCATACATCTACATTGACCCATGTTTTTTTTAAAAAGAATTTATTACTCATATTGGTTTGTCCTGTCTGTAAGTTATGTTGGATAAAAGATTTTGTCTTTGTTTTAAAGACAGTATCTCTATTATACATTATAACTTTTGCTTTAACAACCTCTCTAAAAAATAAATATTATGTAATAATATCAGTAGTTTAGAGGGTATCAGGTTGTTGCCTTTCTATTGTAAGTTGTATTGTGATTTAGATAAATCTTTTGTTAATCTTTCTTTTAATAAAGTTTTAATATGTTTTTCTTTTTTTGTATCATCGTATAAAGTACTGACAACAATATGTTTATCAAACCAATCAGTACTTTCTTTTTCTTTATTTACTTTTTTCTTTGTTGTTTTTCTTTTAGTCATGCGACCTCCTTTAAAATTGTTATTGCTCTTGCATGGGCAGGCTACCTTTTACTATATCCCTTCCATTCTATGTACCCAAGCATATGATGAATTGTATTTTTAGATTTAACATTCATATGTTCTAACATCTCATCAAACTTAGGCATGACTTCATGTTTCTTTTTATATTCAATTAAGAATTTAAAAAGTTTTAGTTGTCTTGGTGTTAACATATCTTTCTCCAACCATCTATAATTTTTACCTGACATATTTAAAATGGTATACCATCATCATCTACTGTATCTTTATTATTATAAGCTACACTTTGTTCAAACAAAAAGTATTCTATATCTGCATAGTCTTTTTCATTAGTCATTAACTCAGCATAGTAGTCAGCACTATGTCTATTAATAAATTGTTTCTCTAATATAAATCTATCTTGACCTTTGAACTTACTCATCACCATATATTTTTTTACTTCTTTATTTTCCATCTTTATTTCTCCTTTTTTTATGTCTACCCATGTACCATTCTGAAGGCTCATAGTTCCAACGCTTACCATGATGTCCTCTTATATCAGCATACCACATACGCAATCTTACTATTAGTTTTTTTAAAATCATACTTATCCTTATACCATAAATAAAAAAAATGTCAAGCATTAATTTACTGTCTTAGCCTTACATATATTATTATCTATTAACCAGATAGCCTGTCTTCCAAACCAACCTTGAAGCTTCCAACAAACTCCAGTATCAATTAACATTTGCCATGCTTTTAATTCTTCCTCTGCACTCTCACTTGGTATATAACCTTCAGCTATACCTACTGCTTGATGTATGTCCACTACTAACTCCTTTGCTAAATTTATTTGTTTATATTTTCTATAGTATTCAAGTTCAACTCTATTGTTAAATACTTTCCTACCAAAGATTGCTTTATTAACTCTAACTTTTTTGCTCATAATAATTTATTATTTGATTAGCTACTTTTATTCTTGCTTCAGATTTTTGAAAAGGTAATATCATTTGCATTACTTTATAACAATCTTTATGAGAAGCATTCCATTTTATTTGTTGCTTACCTAACTCACCATTCTTTTTTAGTCTGCGTTTAGGATAAGATATAGAACCACAGTTAAAAAAATTATGTAAATCTTCTACAGGTTTAAAGTCTGTGTTAGTGACTTCAACTCTAATAGATTTACAAGGATATATCTTACCTCTTCCATTTTTCTTTAGTCTTGTTTTAAATTCTATATGTCCTTCAGCATCTATAAAAGCTGTTGCATATATTAGTTCTTGATTTAAATTACTCATCTTCTATCCCTCGCTTTAATTATATTATGTTGTTCAATAAGTATAGCTTCAATCATTGCTAACTTACTCTCATCTCTTTGTGTCCACTCTGAATTATTCATTTCAATAATATCATACTTCCAACTCATCCAGTCTTCTATGATTTCTTTTATCATGTCCTCTGTCATACTTTTGTACTTGCTCCTTTCAATCTATATTTTTCTTCTCTATATTCATCGTAGCTTTCAGTAGTTTTATTCCAAGTTAATCTAATGTTATCTCCTACATAATAAACACCACACATTGATAATGTTAAAATTTTTTTTTTAACCTCTACCATTCCATCAAACCTTACCATTCTACATCCATCACCAGTCCAATAACCTCCTCCATCTTCATCATCTTTAGTTATAGTTTCAATAAAGAAATGATTTAGTATTCTGTAGTCATGGTCATCACCCTCATGTCCTATATCATCTAACTGTTTGTCGTTGTATATGTGTCTATGTTTATATTCAGCTTCACCATTTTGTTCGTGAAATTCACACAACCAATACTTCATATTTGTTTTCTCCAATCTTTATCAACTAAATAAATACCATCATATCTTTCTGACCATAATGTTTCATAAGGTTGACTAGTTTGTTCAATCCAATCATCAATCATTTCAACATCTGTTGTCCACATTCCTGATGAATAGTCACTCCATTTTTTTATGCCTATATCATGCCCTTGTTTAACAACCCAATCTCTATAAGGTTTATGTTCATTACCAAAGTGTTCATCACTATGATAAAATCCATAATGTTCTACAGATATGTCAACACTAATCGTTTCTATAAAGGTGTTTTTCATACTTCCCTCCTTAATCTTTTAAACTCTGAGTATATCTTTTGTAGTTCATAAGCATTACACTTATCTATAAACTCTTTTAATTCTTTTTTCATTTCTTTTCTATCCTCATATGCTTTAGCTTTGTTCTTATCTATAACTTCAAAATGTTTAAGTGTTAGTTCAGTCATGATATTAACTCCTCTTGTATCTCTGATAAGTAGTCATCTATTGATTGACTTATCTCATCTGGTAGTTCAACTATTGTTTTCTCTGTTCCATTAGTTAAGAATATTTTTATTAACCAACTATCTATTCTTAAATCTCCTTGCTTATCTATACTCATCGTACTCCTCATCATTTTCTTTTTCATATACTGCTTTGTTGTATGCTTTTATAACTACATTCTCATCTAGAAAGTATCCAGTATCTGCTTTATGAAAATACTTTTTAAATAAAATAGTTTGTACTTCTGGAAGACTTGGTGTTGTAGTACCTTGTACAATACTCATTACTTCTTCTTCAACATCTATGATTGCCTGTTTAACTTTAGCCATTTGTTTATCTCCTCCTGTTTATAGTTTAGTGATTTAATTAATCCTTCTACACTCCAATGTTTATTAGAAGCTAATTGTCCTACTGTCTTTGTATCTGGTTTTACTTTAGTTCTATATTTCTTTTCCATTAGTCTGCTGTATCTCCTTCTATTTCTATTTGTGTATCGTCACCATATTCAGTTCCATTGAATACAACTTTACATTTAGGATAGTCTTCATGTTCTACAATAGAAGTTTCACCCTCAGTAAATGAACCCCAATCCATTCCTATTTCTTGTACTTCTTCCTCAGTTAATTTTCTAGGTGAAGTTATAGTCCACTCTCTTATATCAACTGATTGCTCTGTATATTTATATTCATACTCACTCATTATATTACTCCTCCCATTTCAAAATCAAACTCTAACTTTTCTAATAAGTATTCTTTATCATAGTCATCAGAGATTTCATTAGGGTCATACTCATCAGAATAAAAATCTCTGATAGCAGTTTCCATAACATCAAAGTCTTGTCTACCTCGTATGATTTCAATAAGAATTTTTATTTCATCCTTACTAAAATGGTCTTTAATTTCTTTAGTTGTTTTCATTTACTTACCTCTTAATTGTTTTACTAATTTAAGTCTAATCTTTTCAGCTTGTTTTAAATCAGCTAATAAGTCTTCAACTCTTGACCTTAATAAAATAAACTTGACACTCATTTCTCTTAGTTGTTCTTCAAGTTCTTTTTCTCGTTCAGTCATACTATTTTCCTCCTTTGTATTTATTATATCTAGTTGTATTAAAAGATGTTTTTATTAATCCCTCTTGACCCTCTGTATCTGATAGAGAATACTTACTAATACTATCATCTTCTCTATACTCTTTGAGTAAGTCAACTGCTTGTTCTTGTGTCCAAGCTACATCACAAGTGAACATTGGCTCACCTTGTACTTTGCATTTAATAAATAACATATTACTCCTTTTATTTTTTTGTTTATATATTCTGGTCTACTAAATAAATGTGGCAACATTATGTTCAACCAAGAATTTTGTTAACAATAGGATGTGATTAGTTGTCACACCTATATAATGTTCTAGTGTTGTTCAGTTATACATATAAAAATTTCTGGTATAAGTATATATATAAAATCTTTAGGGTTATTAATCATAACAACATTACACATATCTTATTATCTATATAGTTAATACCAGTAGTCATCTAAGTTTTCTATAGTATATTCTAAAACTTTATACTCTTCAGTTCTCTTCATACTTTTTCTACCAAACTCTTCAGCAGTTTCTATTTCTGAAAATACTGTGTTAGTAAACAATCTATAGTCTTTATCTTTTTTCTTTTTAAAAATTATAAAGTACATTCTTCACTACCCTCATCCATTATCTCATCAAAGAAGCAATCAACCTCTTCATACTCTGCCATTCCCTCGTTATGTAGGCTAACAGCTTTCTCTAAACTATCTGCTTCTATTATACATTCTTCTCTTATATGTTTTCTTACATCCCTCCAAAATAAATATTCTTTTTTATCTTTCATTATAATTCCTCTCTTTCTAATTCAAATGAAAATCTATCAGTCATCTTTAAATAATCTATGTTATGTTTAGTCAATGCTTCTTGCCCATATATAACTGGCAACCAACAATCATTCTTATTAACTACATAATATAAATCTCTACCATATTTATTTTTCTTTCTTACCATTATATGTATCTTACTTTGTTCACTCATTGTCCTCCTTTTGTTTCTACTTTGTTCACTTCTTTAAACTTACCATTGATATTATGATACTCTGGTTTGTATTGATTGTTTTTTAAAGTATCATAAATTAGTTCTACTCTACTATGTATATCAGCTATACTAGAATAAAGTATAGGTTTATCATCTAGTATTCTTAATTTGTTTTCGTGAAGTAAATCCATAATCTTTAATAGTTTTAATTCAAAGTTTATATCTTTCATTCTACTACCTCTAATGTAAATGGTTTAACATCTTGTCCACTATCAAATTTTTGTATAAAAGTCTCTACAATATCTCTCATATTACTTGTCATATCTAGTTCACCACCATTAACATAAATGTATGGTCTATCTTCAATCTCTACTGAAACATCACCAGTTTTATATTCATTTCTTAATGCTAAAGCAATCGGACAACTATTCTCACAACCTCTATCACCCATTGTTATATCTTCATCAATTATATTTATTGTTCTCATTCATCCTCCAGTTTATTTATTATTATATAAATTATAGTTCCACCTATTGTTATTGCTATCAACCCAACTAATAACATTCCTAATCCATATTCTATTGTCATCTAACTAACTCTCTTACTACCATTACTAATCCAAATAAAATTAATACTTGTAATTCCATTGGTGCATCTATAAATATCTCAATCATTTTTCAACTCCAAACTCAATATAACTTTGGTCTAATAAAGATGTATCTATTTCACCTATCCAATTTACTAATACATCTTTCTCGCTATTATGAGGGTCAACAACTAACTTAATAGCAAAGTCAGTTTCTTCATCATAATATTTT
>BCSF01000421.1_pt1 | contig 17249 bp, 31 predicted proteins | sample 1016431 | NCBI WGS metagenome assembly BCSF01 (sample SAMD00045685;SAMD00045686;SAMD00045687;SAMD00045688;SAMD00045689;SAMD00045690;SAMD00045691;SAMD00045692;SAMD00045684;SAMD00045690;SAMD00045691;SAMD00045692;SAMD00045684;SAMD00045685;SAMD00045686;SAMD00045687;SAMD00045688;SAMD00045689, study...
CCATACGCGAAGGGCGATAACCCTCAAGTTTGAGTTAAAGTTTATAAAAATTGTCTAGTTCTTCATCAATTGCTTCGAGCTTTCCTGTGATGTAAAAGTGTCTGTTTGTGTCTGCGATGACCTCCGGAGTCTGCAACGCCCGAATAGTTTCTTCACGCATACTTTCACGCAATTCAATATATCGTTTGAAGTTAGGGTCGTTCTTGATAGCGGACAACGCTCTAATCGTATCCTCATGGTTAAGTTCGTGATTTGTTTTCAATGCTATCTTTTCTTACCTTTATGCAAACCATGCCTGGCATGTTGCTTACCCTTGCGTGTTGCGGCTCTCTTCTTTTTGTTTGCCGCCGCAAGTTTTGCTCTACCCGCTTTTGAGCTTTTTAGCTTCTTAATTGTTTTAGCGGGTGCATAGACCTCGCCTGTCTCGGATGACTTCTTGCCTGATGCTGTGCGCCACTTCTGTTTAGTCCATCGCTTCAGGGACTTCTGTGACTTCTTGAGTGGCATCAGCGGTATCCCCCACCTTTCGCCTTGTATTCTTTTGCAAGCATTTGTGCTTTTCTTGCCGACCATTGACCTGCTCTACCACCCTTTGATCCACGCTTAATTTTCTCAAATAACCTTTTGCGCATGGTGGGCTTTGTATAATTACCTGCTTCGTTTACACGAGACTTAGCTTTCTTTTTTGCTACCATTTCTTGCAACTCCAATAACGTGCCGAAAGCTTGCTATTCTTTTGGTCACATTTGTGTCTAGCTCGAAATGACTTACGAGCCTTTGGGTTTGACTTTCGTATCTTCATGTTTGCATCACCAAAGCGAATGGTTTTTTTCTTACCACCCTCAGATGCTAAAACTACAAACTTCTTCTTTCCATACCCCGGCTCACCTTTTCGTATCCGTCTTGGTGAGTTAACTTTTTTGGGTATGCTCACTTTCTTTTTCTAGCCTTCTTTTTTGCTGAATCAGAAAGTTCACCAAAATGGAACAAAGGTTTACTTGTTTTACCATGTGTTTTACCTGTGTGTAATTTACCGTTTGGCATCTTGTGATAAGACTTGTCCCAAGTTGTCCCATCCCTCAGATAATGCTTTACACCCTTAGCCATTACTTCTTTTTACGCTTAACCATTTTCTTGGTTGAACGTTTTTTCTTCATTCCGTTTTTTCCATACATGTATCCCGGCATAATGTGAGTTCCCTTTCTATACTGCCTGTGCTTGGGCAGTTTCACCAAACTGTGTAGGATTAGCTCCTAACCTACCGATAACAGCATTTTGCTTCTGAGTTATTTGCATCTGACGCTGTTGCATATAATTCTGAATACGCTCCTGTAGTGCTTGGTCTTCTTGTGCTTTTTGTTGAATATCAGGTTGTGATAACCATTGTTGAAATACTTGCATCTTTAACTCATGCGAATCCTGTGGTCTTACATTAGGTGGTACACCCGCCACTAGTTCGGCAATTGTTTGCCTCTCTTCTTCTATAGCTTTCTGTGAAGCAGTTTCCCTTGGGATCATTATCTTCTCAGAAGCACCCGGTAGTATCTGCCCGACTGCAAGTTGTAAAAGTCTTTCTGTGTCCAAAGTTCCTGACCTGTCCAATGCAGGTGCTAATTCAGCAATTGCCCTTACTCTTTCCAACATTTGCTGTGGATCTTGTGTCGCAACATCAAACTGTAAATAAAAATCAAACCTTTCATTTGCACCACCCTTGCTAAACTTCTGAACATCTTGCATTCCTGTGACCCTGAAAAACTCAGCATCCGGCCCATACTGTTGATACAATGTATATACTTGATCAAACACATATTTAAGGTGAGTAAATACCTTATTGATTACTGCCTGTTGTTTGTTCTGTGACTCAACTTGATCAACACTTGGTGCAAAGTTACCAAAGTATTTATCGAACATTTCCTGTATATATCTGCGTACCTCAACATTACCACCATCAAATCTTGGTGTGTCTGCCCAACGATACTCCCCCGGTGTTCTGTAAGGTACTTTTACACCCGGTCCCCATTTTGTTGGTGGCCGCCCAAGCGGGTGTTCCAAAGGTGGCAAAGTTGCCAATGACTGACGGTCAATCATCGAGTCAGTCTCAATCTTCATTACCTGTTGCAAGGGTTCACCAAGCTCAGGAATTGATCTAGATGAATAAAGTCTTTTACTAGTCTGCTCGTACTTAGTGATTACAAACGGATATTTACCATGCGCATAATCTAAGAGGTCATGCTTTGCGTATAAATCAGGCACATCAGGATGTAAAATTGTACAATATATTCCGGGCACATCATCTTCATCTAATAGTCTTTGATAGCAATATACTATCCTAATTGTTTCATCATCATCACGAATGGCTTCATCCATTTGTCTGATGTTATAAAGTGTATCGTCTCTCTGTGTGTTTTGTGACAACTCCATTGCCTTCTCGACAAACTCCTCATTCCATCCTTCTGATGAAATTTTAGCACGAAGTTGCTCAGGTGTCATATGTAACACATGAAAAACATACGGAGCTTCCTGTGGATCAATTGTGTAGTTTGGCCAAAACACATCCTCGTCAGGAGCAAGGGCTTTCAGTCTTGGTCTGTTAACCACCTGTCTAGTGACAGGTATTGTGGTTGTGCCACCCTCTCTAAGTTCACGAAGCATACTCTTAGCTTTTGCCTTGGATATTTCAAACTGATCTCTAAGCAATGAAGAAAACTCTTCATCCATACTACCATCCTGTATTGCCTCTGCAATTGTTGGTAAAGCTTGTGCCATTTCATCCAAGCGTATGGTCTGTTGCTGTTTAAGCTCCTGTGAATCGTACCACACATAGTGACACATCAAACCTTTTTCAAAGAAATGATTTAGTCCAAGTTCCAATTGATCATAGAACTCTTCCATCTTTGCATTGATCAACCAACGAAGAAACATCGAAATAACATTTGCTCTCTCAATGTCACCTGACTCAATAGGGGTAGCAACTATATGGGCTTGCCTAACGGCATTCATTACCATTGCCACACATTTATTAATCTGATTATCGACCATCCTTATTTCTTGGTCGCTTGCCCCATCCCAAGGAAATACTTCCCCTGTGGCACTCAGATTAGAATGTTTCTTAAAATCATCAGACTTACCTGACCACATGCAGTTTCTGACATCGTAATCCCTTTGCCTACGGTCTAACCATTCACCCAAATCTGCTTGGGTTCTACGGTAGGTTTCTGCTAGGTAATTTACATCAGGTTCTTTACTGACATAAAGTAATTCGGGATCAGAAGCGCTTTGCATAAATTTATAATAATATTCACATAATTAATAATAGTCAATCAATATCCACCGCCACCTGTGCAAGCTAAGGAAGCACCTGTGATGTGATCGGGTTTACTGACCATCAAATACCTCAAGGTATCTATGTAGTCCTTGAAGTGTTCGGCGCGACTCTGACCACTATACTCCAACATACAACTAATTAAATTCTCACACCTGTCAGATACAAACAGTTTGGGTTTGTTTTCATCAGTCATCTGTTTTGTGTCATCCCAAGATAAAGCATTATTGATTGCAGCGATACCTGCCTCGATCTCAACCCCCGGTGCAGGTCGCATGACAAAATCTAAGTTTGCCATTGTGTTAATAATGTTACTTTCACCTTCCTTTTCTCTCACGGTTGCCGCTCCCATTCTTGGGTCAACAATGCGCTCAAATATGTCCTCACCACCCTCTAGTGCCTCAAAGTGTTCTTTGTATTGTTGGTAGCCCCATCCAAGGGGTCGTTGGGCAGGTCCTGCCTTACCCACACTTTTACCTACCGCATTGACATGTGGTAAAGCCCACTCACCCATACTAGTATCAGGAAACTCTCTATACACATACATAGTACCATCCTGTAATACCGATACCCATATTGCCACCCAAGGTTTAGACCCACCGGGATCACAGACAAAATACTTGGTTGACGGAACAGTCGGATCAATAACACTTGGTATTGTCTCATGGGGTACAACATTTGTTTCCCTTGTAAACTTTGGAAACCTACCTTCAACAGCCTTACTTGGAATGCCAAACAATCTAGCAAGCTTTACTTCCTGTGGTTGCTTTGCGTATGTGTTAACTAGTTCCTTACCATCAATAAACGGTGAATCTTCTGTCCAAAAATAATATATCCTACAGTTTGGCCAATTCTTACAAATCTGCTCTGTGGGTAATTCTCTGCCCATAATCTCTGAGTATCTAGTCTCAACTGTTTCAGCACCTTTTAACAAACTATTGATCAAGGGTGTCCAACCCTGAAGTGTCGTGAAGGTCAAAATCAGGCGACCATGATAGTCAACTGTTCTGCCTAATAACGTGTTGAATATCGCTTCAGGAACTTCTTCATCCAAGTGTATACAATGTGCAGACCAACCTTCAAAAATCTGAGGGTCAGCTTGATACTGCCTATAGTTATTAAAATAAATCGTACTACCCCTCTCAGCACCTTCATGGGTGGGGGGAAATATTGCCTTAGAGGAGTTAAATCCATTCTTTTGATTATATTGTAAAGAATGATTCTCACTCTTTTTCTTTGCCCTCTTGTACCGCATAGGCAAGTTCTGCCATATGTATTTCTGCGCATCTGATATGCTCCTTTCTTCTGTTACGTGCATACTTCGTATCTCAGCTTCAGGTATTGCCTGTGCCAAGTGTACCAACATACGACTAGCAAACATGGTTTTTGATGATCTGTTGCCACCAAGTATAACGTGAATTTTATCATTTTTAAAATTATCCATCACTCTTTGCCAACCGGGTAACGTCCATCCCCATTGTATTGGGTCTTCTTTCTCAGATGTAGGTTGATGCAAAATTAAATCTGATAGCATTGCAGCCTTCTCAGTAGGTAACTGATCAATCTGCCCATCTGTCAATGAACATGACAACTCACCCTTGCGGATTGACAACTCTTCCAACCAAGGGATGCCGAAGTGAGCATCTACTTCATCTGCATAGGTTATCTTAGCCATAAAACCCTTCCACTATCGTGCAATCCTTTGGATCAATAAGGAACACAGGTTCAATATCCTGTGGATCACGTGTGGTTTTAGTTCTGCCACCGTACTCAAAAGCATACTCCTTATCAAAATCCCATGTGTGAAAACATAACAAATCATTGCATTTATATATTAAATCAAACTTCTTCTTGCTTGTGTCATGCAATAGCTTAGCCGCCTCGATCTTCTTGTAGCTGATCATAAACGGAAAGTCACCATAGTTCATCTTTGGGCATTTAAGTTCTGCCCAACTGTAACCGCTATGCTTCTGAATTAAGAAATCTATTTTCCATTTAATAGGATTCAGCTTGATAAACCTGCACTCCCATTCATTAGCAAGAAACTTTCTTACTTTAGCTTCATTATCAAGGTCTGCCTGTGTCTCATATATTGGTCTATTCATTGTCTTGCTTGTATCTCCATTCCTAATATTACTGCCTCCCTGAGCGTTTGGACCGGGATTTTCGCTTCACCAACGCTCCATCCTTGCGTATCCTTTCCAACGTCTCTTGGTCTAATTTCGATGGTGGCGGCCCCAACTTTTTTAAGTCGTACTGTGGTAATTTCTGAACTGATAGTGGTATCGCTCGCCCATATTTTTTCCAAAATATCGGATTCCAACCCGGTGGTACTTTCATTGTGCATTACTCGCTTTTGCCTCAATGACTTCGCTAAATAAATCATAACATTTCCTCTTTAGCTCAGAGTTTTTTCTTTCCAACTTGTTAATCTTTTCCTCAAGCTCCTTCTTCTCTTCTTCCAATCGACCAACCATCTGTGGCCAAGCTTCAATCTTCTGTCCTGTAGGTTTGTATATATTCATTCGGGTTCAAATTCTATAAAGTCTCCTTCTGCCCATTCCTGAATTGCCTCAATTCCTGTGTCTATTAATTCTTGAGGGCAAAGATCAGACTCATTACCACAATATCTCTTAAATACTGATTTAATCTCATTCTTAAATTGATTTCTTGCCTCTTCGTATTTTGTCATTTTTAAAATTCAGCTTTTTGGTTGGCAATTCTCTTGGTATATCTGTGCGATAAGTGTTTGGTGGGCAGTCAGGATCACGCTCACCCTTACGATATCTTAATTCATTGTTTGCCCAAAAGTATCTCCATCCACGGTTAAATTCTTCTAATCCAATTAATTTACCATATATTAGACTAAATTCACTAGTCATCGCATCCAAAGGGGCATTTTCCGTGTCCATACTCAGGGCAACTAATTCCTTTAATGTGATCGGGGTGAGGATTCTTGGCACACCCCATTATCATCATTGTTAGTGTTATCAATACAATTCTCATGCTCATGTTTATCTTCTTCCTCAAAATGTTCATTACAATATTTACAGAACCAAGGTAAGCCATAAGTTTCCCATCCCAAGAACTGTGCCATTAGTTTAATTTCTTTCTTGCACCACTCAGACTAGATTGCCTCGGTGCTACTGTACTAAATACAGGTGTACGGTGTCCTTGTGGATTAACCTGATATCCCTTTAGGTGCAAAGGTTGTTTTAGTTTTTTATTTTTTTCCATAAAGTTTTCCATGCTAATTCTGCTGTCTGTGGGCAGACTCCGTTCCCCAAGAGCCTAAGTCTGTCAGTCCTATGGGTAAGCCCATCAACTGCTCCACCCAATCGGGGTTTAATTGTTCTTGGTGCTTCCCATTCGTATTGCTCTTGGTTTGGTCTTGATGGCCATTGAGTTGATTCAAGTCCCGACCCAAGCACTTCTGATTTGAGTCCACCCTTGTCCTCGCTCCTTCCACATGATCGCTTGCCTGTGGTGTCGCCCATCTCCTTGCTTCCTCTGATAACACCTTGCCCCCTGTCCCCGGTTTCCGACTCCCCGGATTCCCTGCCCTCGGAGACGGCCAAGATAAAGACTCTTTTTCTTTGGTGTGGTGCGCCAACTTCTTCCGCTGAGAATACTCCCCATACGCATCTGAAACCCTCTTCTTCCAAATCGGACAAGACTCTCCATAACCCCATCGTGGTGTGTCCGAGAACATTCTCAAAGAAGCACCATCGAACATTTCCAATTGCCCTGATGTGTCTTCTGATGTGTGGCCATAAGTGTCTTGGGTCTTCTTCTCCCTGTCTTTTCCCTGATGAACTGAAAGGCTGGCAGGGATATCCCCCAACGATTCCACATACTTTTCCACGAAACTCTGATGATGGGAAGGTTTTAACATCAGTCCACAGAGGTGCTGTACATAGTCTCCCCTCTTCCATCGCCTTAACCAATACTGCTTGCACATAAACTTCGATCTCCAAGTAACAGATTGTTCTAATATCCACACCTGCTCGTCTAAGACCAAGTTCAATCCCCCCATAGCCGGTACACATTGAGATAATGTTTTGGGTACTATCCACATCTATTTAACCAACTCCCACATCTCACCATCAATATGCTTAACTGACACCTCTTCACCCAATCTCAAAAACTTGTCAGGCTTGCATCTAAACTTACCCCTCACCCCATCATCAAACCTTATCAACCTTAAAAACCTATTCTTAGGCACACCAATAACCTTTGCAGTCTTCTTCAACGGTATATTCATCGTCTGCCTCACAATACCCTCAATGACACTCAAATCCTCATAACCTTCCAACTCCTCAAGCTTGGTAACCATACGCGCACTAAAAGCCTTCTTCCTAAACGCATTCCTAACCGTGCCAATCTTCAGACCAACCGACTCAGCAAAAGCCACCTTAGTCATATTATTATCCTTCAGTATCTCTTCCGCCCTTTCCTTATCCATGCCTCCTTGAACATGTTTAACATTGACTTGTCAACATAATAAGATAAATAAATAATATGCCTAGAAATAAAAAGGTAGCAAAGGCACTAACCAAGGAACTAAAAAGCGATGTTATCGATGCGGCCGTGAAAGTAGCAAGCAAACAATCAAGCGCCACTAAGCAAGGTAAAATCATTAATGAAAAGATGCTTACCACCAAGCAAAAAGATATCAGAGACTATTGCAGACACTTCCTAACCTACAAACTAGAAATGTCTGAACAGGAGTTCCTTAACGCAGTATCTGACAAACTGTCATCACTTGTCAGCGACTCTCTCAATATGCTACATGACAAACTCGATGACATACCCCCACAAAACCTACCTTATGCGTTATCCATCCTGTTTGATAAGATGATGACTATTAAGGGTAGACCTACCAACATCACAGCATCGGCTAATGTGAAACTTGGGTCATCAGATATGACCCCTGAACAAATGAGATCATTACTCAAAAAAGCCACCGATCCCCAAGATGCTGAAGTCATAGAAACGTGAAACGGAGGGGTAGCCTCTATGAACAAAAGTTCTTTACAGAGGCACTATTCCGAAACCTAGAAGTCTTCACCCCCCTTGGTGACTATCTGCCACAGGACTGTATAGTAATGAATCAGGCAGGCAGAACATTCAAAATACAAATCAAGGGTACTAAGGATAAAACATGTGACAAAAACCGAGCAGGATTGGGTCGGTATATGATTACAACATCCACAGGCACTTCCAAGAAATGCTCAATAGATTGCACCAAGGTTGATGCCCTAGCGGCCTATATAGAGGTACAGGATATTTGGTATATCATACCATGCCTAGAACTTAACTCTGCTGTCAGGATATCCCTGTATCCACACAACCCCAAGTCCAAGGCTAAACATGAGAAGTTTAAGGATGGTTGGGACTACTTTAAACAAACTCATTAAGCTGTACAACATACTGTACAAGTAAAAGTATCCACAGAATGTCCACAAAATGCGGACACTTTGTGGAGGTTTTATATGTGTGGGGGTAACACAGTAACACAGTAACACAGTAACACAGAAGAATAAGAAGGGATGTGTGGGGGTAACCCTAGCTTGGGGGTGCTTATGTGGAAAAAAATTTGTGGGGGTGGTGATGAATATTAATATTAATGCGAACGGAACGCCCAACCCCCTCCCCCCTAGTATAGATATGTAAATAAATATTTATGTAGTTAGTACATTTACTAAGGGGAATTACAGGGAATTAGACGTAATGTATATTGTGCGAAGTAAACAGGGGTGCAAAATATCATAAAACATGGTAAAATTATAATATTGTCAGAAATCGCATAAAAATGACAGGTAGTATTTGCACCAAATACACTAAATAAACTAAATGACTAAGTGCTTGGTTTGTTAGTTTGTACGATATGCATCGTTAATGCATCTATGCTTATTAAGTAAATACGGTTCGGGGTAGAAATGAATTCCCCAAATTCACAGGAAATAAGCCATTTCAATTTTAAGGGGGCAAGAAGGCACTTAAAACGCGCTAAGGGGTCAAACATGACCTTACACCCTCGCAAGTTCTAAAAACAATTTTGACCCTTTTTAAACTTTTTAAACTATTGTAAATTAACAACTTAGCTTGTTTTTGTTACATAAAATACAAAATATATTATATTTCTAACGGTCAAAAAAGGTAAGTTTTTCTTGACCCATATTAGTATCTATGTAAATAGTATTGAATGGCACTCATGCTACGCAGAAATAATTTAATCACCAAACAAAGGATAATAAAATGAAAGAAGACTATATAGAATACATAAGGAACAGAATCCCATTAGGGAATATAATCATAGCTGAAGGATTAAATAGATACCTAGATCAAATAGTAGATAACGCTGAAGCCATCATCAAAAAAGAAGAAGAAGATGAAAAGAACGGTAATATCTCATGGATAAGTAATCGAGCTTTGGTTAGAGATGCAAAGGAAATAAAAAAATATTTAGCCGAAATTATATCGTAAACTATCAAACAAGGATAATAGAAGTGACTAAAGAAGAATTAAAACTAGTGATTCGTAAGCGCAAAAAGCAAAGGCTTATCCGTAAACATAAACGTTGGTCTTACAAGATCGCCATAGAATCTTTAAGGGCAAAAGGCTACTTTGTTATCAATGAAAGGGGGGCAAAATGAGTAACGGAGCAGTAATCCACGAGGATTCAAGTTTTGTCACTATTGTGACGTGGAAAACGTCCAACGTGAAGACAGGCAACATGTCCCAAATATGGATTTTAAACAAGTCAATTAACCCTGTCGAATCAGTTAAAACAGGCTATGACGCAAAGTCTAACTGCACGGGCTGTCCCTTTGCGGACGGCAAAGGTGGCTACGTTAATGTTGGACAAGCTCCACTAGCAGTCTTTAAAGCATGGCAAAGGGGAGTTTACGAACGCTTGGCATTTCTGAATTACCCAAAGCTTTCAAGGGCAAGTTTGTTCGCTTTGGAGCATATGGCAACCCCTCATTAATCCCTCTAGAGATCATCAAACCAATTGCAAAGGCGTCCAAAGGTTGGACAGGGTATTTCCACAATTGGCATTTAATGAGCAAGGAGCGTGCGCTTGCCTACGGTAGGTATTTCATGGCATCTACTGAGACTGAGCAAAGCCGAATCAAAGCGCTTGCAATGGGATTACGTGTATTTCATGTATCACCAAATAAGCCTAGAGACTTTATTGAGTGCGTTTCAGATTCAAAGGGAATCCAATGTAAGGATTGCAGATTGTGTGATGGTCTTAATAAACGCGCAAAAAATATTTGGATTAATCCACATGGTTCTAAGAAAAATAAAGCAATTGAACAAGCCGTAAAGAAATAATCATATAAATAAGAAAGGGAAATAAAATGACAAATTTTTTAGTAATAGAAATAAAGAGAAAGGAAACCATGAAAGCTTTTAAGGAACTGCCTAGCAATGTTATTTCATGGGAAACGTTCAAACGCTTAGTTGCTCTAAACGGTATTGAAAAAGGTACTGAATTAGCAATGAAGATTATTAAGAAGGGGGAAAGGTAATAAAATGACTGACTCAGAATGGCTAAAAAGTTTTAAAGACATGTGGAAATCTTGTCGAAATCCTTCGAGCTTGGCGGAATTGGTAGCAAGTTCAGATATCGAGCGATTAATCAAACTTGCTGAAAAGCCAACGTTTAATGCAATTGCAAAGGGTTGTGAGCATGCAAACTATTCAATCGAAAGGGGACAACATGGTGAAAACATGGTGTATTGCCACGATTGCAAAGAGTATATTGAATTGTAATCTCACAAAAAATATTTGACATTATTAAACATCCAAATAAGAAATAAATCATGATAATATTAAATAATGAAACTAACAGGGTCTTTTCAGACTCACAAATAGTAACGCAAGATCTTGAGCCTAGAAAGTTCAAGGTACAAGACGTATCGCAATGCGAAAACGTAAACGACATCCTCTTATTTTTAGATGTCAAGGATTACTCCAAAGAGGATATCCCTAATATCTGCAAAGGATACTCACGTATCTTAGATGATCGAGGATACCCCCTTGCAATCGTCAAAGATACTTACGATTTATTAAATCCTAATGAAGCATTTGCATTTATGGATGCACTTGTTTCAACAATGGGATTACGTTATAAAGAAAGTGGATTTACCCATGAGGGGAAGCGCTTGTTTATTACTGCCTACGGCAAGCCAATTCAGATTGCCCATAACGCCAGAAAACTTGGTGATACTCTACAAACTAGAGTCACTTGTGTAACCTACTTTGATGGTAGCTCATCGACAATTATAAAGATCGAGTTTTTACGTGTCATTTGTAGTAACAAGATGGCAAGTTGGATGACTGATGAGGTCATTAAAGTTAGGCACACTCGCAATCAACGCGCGATAATGTCGCAAGCTTTATCGCAAGCCACAGGAATTGAGATGATCTTCTCCAAGATTGAAGATGATATAAACCATCTGAATAATGTTAACGTGACACGTGGACAAATGAGAAAAATGGCAAACATCTATTTCAAGATAGACGGTATGCATGAAGACGATGTGCCTACCAAGTCAAAGAACGGTAGAGATCGGATGTTATCGCAATTCCACCATGAGACCTTGGGGACATTTGGTCAAACGGCATGGGATGCCATGAACGCTTACACGGCTTACATGTCCCATGATCGCCCCACTAGAAACACAAAGGGGGCATCCAAGGAAGAAAACCAATGGCGAGGTGCTTTTAGTGAGAAGGATTCAAGAAAGTTCAGAAACATTATAACGGAAGTAGTGGGGGTTTAATCCCTCACTACTCACATAAATAAGAAAGGATAAAATTATGATACCACTAATCAATCTAGGATATGTTCACGATGCAGACCGTGACGAATACGTAGTATTTAAAGTTACCAATAAAGGTGACTATGAGTTGCACACGTGTAAAACCTCAGACGATGCAGAACTTTGGATTAACTCACGGTTCAAGCTTGTCGCAAGTAATGATGGTGAAAGTTTTTACACCTTCGACATCGACCAAACAAAACCATTCTGACATGAGCCAACTAGACCTAGAATTCATCTCAATAATAATCATACAAGTATTACTTTATTTACCAATAATAAAAAATATACTTGACCTCAACAAACTAAATAAATAAGGATATAAGACATGGATAATACAAATAATGAATCAACCTCTGTTGATACAGAGAAAGACAATAACGCATGGCAACTAGTTGTCCCTTCAAGGGACAGTATTGATACCCTTACAAGCTTGTTTGAAGAGTACAAAGATATTGACTTGGAAGAGGCTAAGGAAACATTTGAGAACGCCTTTGAGGATGCTCAAAGGGAATACAACGAAGTAGTTGAAGAGGCAAATGATAAGCTAAGAGAGATCAGAAAATTGATCGAAGAATCTGATTGGGGCAAGTCATTGGTCAGCTACGAGAATGAGATGAATGAGAAAAATCAACCTTTACATCAATTGCTATATGGACTGACAGGGATTCATGACTTCCTGTATGATGTAGGTAGACATGATGAATGCTTGGAGTTTTATAGCAATGGTAGCGAGGATAATTCTGATGGAATTAATTCAGTCATTGAAGACTTAGAGGAACTCGAAAAGTTTGATGAGGTTGATGAGACTCTCGATCAAGACACTCGTGATTGGGGGGATAATATGAATATCTTCGAGGTGCATGAGCAACTCTCATCCGTTCCCATTGAGCGAGCCAAGGCACTTATTACTCATGTGATCAGTAAGACAACCTATGATACTCATAAGGATTGGAGATATCTGATCAAAGAGTTGGCTCATCACTTTGGAGTACCTACTGAATTGACTGACAACAACTGCCTGTTTAATGAGGTCAAAGTAGTAAACGTGGGGAACTAATAATGACTGAAGAACAAAAGAAATTAGTCGAAGAGCTTGAAGAGTTCCTACTCAAATTGGGTAATGAGCCAATCATCATAGGCATAGGAAAAGACGGTGAGTCCTTTCAGATGTTCCAAGATGAATTCAGATTTGATATCGATGACATGACAGGCGCATGGACATGGTGGATTCCTAACCACAACTTACAAATCAGATGTACATTAGGTTGGGATGATGAGTGGCAACTACCCTTTGAAATTGACAAAGGTGAATTGCTACACATGGATCGCATGATCGTTGGAGATATCAAGACCCTACCAAGGTTAGTAAACTTCTACTTCAACTCTCTTAATAAGATGTATAGTGATTGGTTGAAGCAACAATAATAAAGAAAGGATAATTAGGATGAATGACATAATCTCAAAAATCAAAAAGCTATTGGCTCTCAGCGAGGATAAGAATAATGAGCATGTGGCAGAGTTGGCATCAGCTAAAGCACAAGAGTTGATTGAGGAGCATAACATCAAAGAGATAATGCTAATTGATGATGATGAGCCGACTACCACAAGGGAAGACCCCGAATGGCAAGGATTCATATTCACTAGTAGTAGAGTTCCCTCGTGGAAGGTAAACCTTTGTGATGCTTTATCAAGGGCTAATCATGGAAGGTGTGGAATAAATTCAGGGGAAGGAGTTCAATTTCTTGGCGCAAGAGTGGACTACGACCTAGTCTGCACAATGTTCAAATGGATAAGCGAGCAACTAAATGACATGGCAAAAAAGAAAACTCATGGTAGTATTGAGGCAAATAACTATCGAAGGGGTGCAGTATCAACCATGAGGAATAGGTTAATCGAAGCTAAAGAGAAAGCTGAAGCAAAGCTAGAATTGGATGCATTAATGGAAGAGAATGAAACAGGGATAGTTGTGTATCGAAATGCACTTACAGAGTTGAAGAATTATGATACTTCAGTTGCAGAGAGAGCAAGTAGCTTAATGTCAGGAACATGGAGAGGGGGAACATCCACATATAACCGATCTGCCTTCCAACAGGGCATAAAGGATGGTGAGTCTGTTAGCTTAACAGGTCACAGATTGCATGGATAACGAACTATAACAAAGAAAGGATAATTAAGATGAATGACATAAAAATTCAACCTTGTCAGAGGTCAGGAACAGGATTATCTGCATGGGAAGTAAAGGATAAAAAAGATAAGCTTGTGGGGGTATTTGATGCTAGAGACAAGACAACAGATAGGTATGACAAGCTTGTTGCGATTGCTACAATTATGAATCTTGCACATGACCTTTTTGATGTAAGGCAACGCATCAAAGATTTAATACACAAAGACAATGAATGGCAAATATTTGACCGAGCCTTACAAGCTTGTGATCAAACCAAAGATGCGATTGCAGAACTAGATTTGATTACAGATCATCCCAAGAAAGACATATAAAATCAGAGAAGTCACTAGATTGGATGTGACCCCATTTGTGATCGATATTCATTATGCTCATCGATTCCCATCGGCATCCCATTACTTTGGGATGTTTGATGGGGATGAGTTGATCGGAGTCATCTTATATGGATCACCCCCAAGTCACTCATTAACCGTTGGAGTTTGTGGAAAGGAATACAAACATGAGGTATTGGAACTTAATCGATTGGTCTTGAAATATAATAGAAAGAATGAAGCGAGCTACTTGATATCAAACTCATTCAAGTTACTTCCCAAACCTAAAATAATTATTAGTTATGCAGATACTAGTCAGAATCATTTAGGCAAAGTGTACCAAGCAACTAATTTTATTTACACAGGATTAAGTGACAAAAGAACAGAATGGCAGATGGTTGAAGAAACAATTGAATCTGACGATATGTTCATGGACTTTGAAACGACCAAGTCACTTCATTCCAAAACGGTTACAGATCGATATAGCTTGGAATACAGGAAAGCAAACCCCGATAAATTCAAGGTTGTAGATCGGCCACGTAAGCACAGATACATTTATTTTCTTGGTAGCAAAACTGAGAGAAGAAACTACATGAATAAACTAAATTATAAAATACAAGATTACCCAAAGAAAGGATAAAACATTATGGCATATAACAGTAGAAGTATAGATAGTAGAACAGCCACAACAATTCGTAAGGATTTCATGGACAGAAGAATGTCCTATCAAAACATAAGCATTAAACATGAGTTGCCTATAAGTGATATTAAGTATCATTTAAGCAGACAATTGGAAGTACCAAAAGAGAGTTTGATTTCCATGAGAAGCTTGAAGAGGAAAGCATATAAATCAAAAGGAAAGCCCCCATCAAGGACTATTGGTATGACTATTGATATCTTGGCACATAGGTTCGACCTGTTGGATAGTTCTGAAACTCTACCAAGAAGAACCCTACAGGAGATTGGAGACAAGCATGGGGTGACCAAGCAGAGGATTGAGCAGATAGAGAAAGAAGTGGCAAAATATTTAAAGGAGTTTAATCCACATGAGTAAGCAGAGAAATGATGATGATCTAATTGCAAAGATATTACTTAGCCTATCATTCTTCTTTCTGTTTAGAATAATAAAGTGGATGTTTGAAAAGGGTTGGTTCAAGAAGTTTTTGTAAGTAGATGATGACATAACCTAAGCAACCCCATACCCCCTCTTAAAAGCGTTTTGTTTTGAAACATGAGCCTAGACCCTCGTGATCAATTAAAACGCTTTTTTGGTGCTTTCGGGGGGCTAATTCAGCCTAGTCTCAATGTTAACGCTGAACAAACCATGAGCCTTATCGAAATCCAACAACTCATCCAACCCATTCTGTCCACCCCTGTTCTTGGCTATGTGGCACTTGATCACCTCTGTTGATTCCTCTAAGGAATCTTCCTCATCCTCTTTGTGTACCGAGAGCAACATGGCAGTATCGCAATCCTGTTCGATAGCACCTGACTCACGGAGATCAGATAACATAGGATCACGGTTGGCACTTTCCAAGTTCCTGTTCAATTGACTCAAGGCAAGAATGGGAACATCAAGTTCCATTGCCAATTGCTTTAATGACCTAGATATAAAATCAACTTCTTGGGTTCTTGATTTGAATCCATGTGCTGAGAGAAGTTGTAGGTAATCAATCACGGCAAGACCCAAGTCACCCCTTGCTCTCTCTTGGAAAAGAAAACCTCTGAATGAATCCAATGTGGCTTTGTTATCATCCTTGAAGGTGAGGGGAAGACTATTCATACGATTAACACTTTCATTGATCTTCTCACGCTTGAGGTCAGTAAGGTCACCCTTCTTTCTTGGACGGTAGACCATTGAGTCACGCACAAGCATGCGACCTGCGCATTCCGTTGCTGACATTTCCAATGATGCATAGGCAACCCTGTAGCCTTTGGATGCAATATGATGGGAGAACTGTATGGCAAGTGCTGACTTACCAATCCCCGGCCTTGCTCCCAATGCATACAACCTACCCCTTTGGAATCCACCACCAAATGCAAAGTCCAATGTTTTAAATCCTGTGGATACTGCTGTTGAGTTACCATCATCAATAGCAAAGAATTCATCCCTAGCTTTTTTGACTGCACTACCAACCTTACTTTGTCCACTACCTGACGACAATGCCTTGGCAACCTTACCGTTGAACTGACCTGCGATACTCTCAACTGATGATCCTTGGTTAAGGGAGTCCATTGCTTCCTTGAGTGCCAAGTCAGTTATCCTACGATTCCTTGAGGAAACCAATTGATCAATGTACCTGTCTACTGATCCACCACCGTATCTCTCACCCAAAGCCAATGCTTCTTTTGCAAACTCAGGTAACTCGATGGTAATATCCACCTCATTAACATCATTCCGTTGGGTAATCAGATTAAATATTTTCTGATGTGCCTCTGATGAAAAGTCTACCTCTGATAATCTCTCACATGCCTTTGCTGATGACAGACCTGTTTCATCTCTTAGACATGCAGATAATACTGCCTGTTCCGAAACTTGGTAATCCATTAATCCAAGCTTATGCGATTAACCTTTGTGGATTTGCTAGGCGGGG
>BCSF01000422.1_pt1 | contig 17241 bp, 39 predicted proteins | sample 1016431 | NCBI WGS metagenome assembly BCSF01 (sample SAMD00045685;SAMD00045686;SAMD00045687;SAMD00045688;SAMD00045689;SAMD00045690;SAMD00045691;SAMD00045692;SAMD00045684;SAMD00045690;SAMD00045691;SAMD00045692;SAMD00045684;SAMD00045685;SAMD00045686;SAMD00045687;SAMD00045688;SAMD00045689, study...
TAAGAACCCTTGCTCTCTTTGGCGAGATGCTTTATTGAGTAATTTTAAGTCTGCTAACGCTCTTGAGATGTCTTTGGAAGATATTTTTAACGAAAATAGTTGACACCAATGTCCGTCAAGCAGTATAATTACAATATGAGATGGAATCCTCCTCTATTTGACATAAAGATTGGTGATTTAGTGTGGCACGATGACTTTCTTCTTAGCGAGATGGCTATACTGCTGGGGTTTGACCCGCCTTCTGATGACCCTGTAGGAGAGGATTATGCTTGGATCTTTGTTATCAAAGGCGTGAACTCTGGACAGAAGCGTTGGACAAAGGTAAAGCATCTATCACCAGTATTGGAAAGTGATGCAGATGAAGTGTTATGAAGGTAGGTGATTTAGTTGGTTACAAGCGTTTTGTTGGCTTAGGCGGAAGATTGGGTGCTAAGATGCTTGAAGAAGATTGTCAAGGCATCATCTTACGAACATACACCAGAGATTCAGAAGTAATGTTTGTTGATTTAGTTTTGAACAATGGGGAATACAAGTCTCATGTTAGTATTGCAAAGTTAGAGTTACTAAATGAAAGTTGACCAAATTATTCGCCTTTTTTGCATTGACGATAAAAAATATAGAGGAAAAGTTCTATCTATTGATAGAGAATTTGTTACACTTCAGCATGAAAGAGGTTGCGTGTTCGTGATTAGACTTGTTCATATTGTAAAGCACGAGGTTCTTGACTAATGAGAGCAAGTGATCTGGGCTGGCTTACATTGCTTAGTTTGATGCTGCCTATGTCAGATCGTGGTGAGCCCCCATTCTTGGATACTGGCTACGCTCAAGAGCGTTGTTGCAACATTGGTTGCTTGTCCAGGGTAAAGCCCGATAAAGGCGAATTGGTAGCCAAAATTGTTCGCAGGGAACATTCTACATCTATCTTTTTTGATGCAGGCTCAAGCACTGTTAGAGAGCCATATAAAGGGTATATAAAGCAGTTTGCAGATAAATATACCAAGTATAATCAATCGGTTACGATTGTTGGCTACACTGATGGCTGTGGGACTGTAAACAAGAACAAGCTCTTATCCGCTCAACGTGCTACGTCTGTTGAAAGAGAACTTCGAAAGTACAATAAAGTTTCAGATGTTGAACGTAGGGCTGCTGGTGAGATTGTTGGTGATCATGACCCCTTGGCTCGCAGGGTTGACCTTACTCTTTCGTCGAACGTTACTCTTTATGAGCCTCCGCCAAAGTTAGAGGCAGATGTTTACCTTCTTGACTCTTCAATCTCTATGAAAGGAGAGCGTTGGCAGCGTTGGAAGCGTGCTATCGAGTATCATATGCCAGATCACGCTCAAATTTACATCTCAACGACGCGATGTATATCTTATGGTACAAGTTTGACTAACGTAAACCCTGCTGGCGGTACTGAAATCTGGTTTAGTTACTGGACTGTCTTGGATTATATGAAGTCTGGACAAACATTGGCAATTATCAGTGATTTTGAATCTACAATAAAGTTGACCGGAGTTGAATATCGAAGAATAAAACAAAAAGCAAAGTCTAAAAACATAAAGGTTGTAGCAGTATCTTTATGATTTATGTTGATTATGATGTTGGCGATCTTGTATGGCAACAAAGATATCCCGGTGGTGTGTGCGTTGTTATTGAAATTATCGATACTCCAAAGAGATTTCCAGAATTACGTCATGATTATTGTTGGGATGATGATGACTTTCCTATACTGCGTGTTCTGCATCCAACAGAGGGCGTCATCGAAGACCCAAGTTATTATTATACATCCATAGAAGTAGCCACTAAAAGTGGTTGGATTGATTTAGAAGAAGAGGAGAGATAAATATGTTTCTTAGTTTGATTATGCCGCTCCTTGCTTGTCAAAGCGGCGAAGTAGAGGTAATCGTTGAGCACGATCCGATTGGTAGGATCTCTGGCGTTGTTACCAACGAGGAAGGTCAAGGGCTTCCTGACGTTCTTGTTGAGGTTGGCGATATCTCTACGAGAACCACCAATAATGGCGACTACGTTATTGAGGGTGTGTCACCCGCAGACGACATTCTTGTCAAGTTTAGTTCTGTTGGAACTACAGAGACTTATCGTCAGATTGATCTTCACGGATGGGAGACGGCTACTGCTAACGCTGTTCTTATGAATGTTGATCATACGCAGGTTATCAGTGCGGTTGATGGAGGCACTGTAAGTGATGGAAATGTCAGCATTTTCTTCCCTACGGATGCTTTCGGTGAGTATGATGGTGAAGTCACAGTTACTTTTACTTACTTTGATCCTTACGAGGATAATCTCCTTGCTACTCCTGGTGACCTTTCCGGTCTTGCACTTGCCGATAATAACGAAGCAAAGTCTGGAACTGAGCCTGCAAGTCTTGTTAGTTATGGAATGTTGAATGTCCAGATGTCTGATCAGAATGGAGATCACATTCAGTTAGAAGAAGGCGTTGCTGCTGGTGTAACTATGCCTATCACTAACGGTGACTTGGCTGACACTTACCATCTATCTGATGGATCCGAGGCTCCTACTTGGCATTTCGATACCCAGAACGGAACTTGGATTGAGACTGGCGTTGGCGTTGTTGCCGAGGATGAGGATGGAGACCTAACATTTACTTTCAATGCTAACGAGTTCTCCTGGTGGAACTGTGATCAGGGCTATGTTCCTTCTTGTGCTTATGGGCGTGTAACCGACATTATCAAGTTCCCTGTCCGTAGTGCCGAGGTTGTTTGTCAGGGTGCTCAATCAACATCCATTGTAACGACCGATGAGGATGGAAATTTTGTATGTGATATCATGGTAGGGGATACAGTTTCCTTCATTGCCAGCACCGTTGTAAACGGTCAGATGTATAGTAATACGCTTCCTTCCGTCTTTATGGATGGTGCAGGCTCTTCTGCTGCTGATTGTGAAGATGTTGATGAGATTCAGATTGATGTTTGTCGCATTGCTGGAAATATCAATGTTAGCAATCTCCAGGCTCAAGATGGTACTGGTCAGGTTGGAGACCACGATCAGTTTAGTGCTCACTTCTGGGATCCACAGGGAGACCCTGATCAATGCCGTAATCCATGGTGGGAGCTTGAAATGGACACCTGTATGACTTACAGCGCTGCTGATAAGCTCACAATGCCGGGTGGAGGCGACTTCTCAGGCATCGAAGGCTCACGATCAGTTGGTGATCTCACGATTATGTTTGATAACAAGGATGTTGAGATCGAAGAGAAGACTACAAGTGAGCGTAATCCTTACTATTCTTGGACTACTCACTCGGTTGACGGTGGAGACATCGAGGAGAATGACCTTGGTATCGGTGAGGATGATACTATTTCTATCCAAACTGACGGAAATCCATCCTATTACTTTGATCGTTGGGAACAAAGTTCATTCTCAACCATTCCAGAGATGACAAAGTGGGACAACCATGCCCCACTTGAGACCGATGGTGGCAATGTAAACGTCAATTATGATGGTTCTACCAACGATCCGAACGGTGCAATCATCATGGCAATGTCCCCTGACTCTGCTACCACCACCATCTGCCGTGTTGAGGATGATGGGAACGCTACTATCAAGCTTCCTACTGATATGTCGGCTGGCGAGGCTGCTATTATGGTCTATCACAGTACCCAAGGCTACCTCACTGGTCCTGATGGTCTTCCTATCTTCTTCAATACATTCAGTGGTCAAGGTCGAGCACTGGTAGTCAAGTAATCATAAGGAGTTGAAATGTCTGAAGAAAATAACAATGTAAATCACCCTTCTCACTATAATCAAGGTTGTATCGAGGTTATCGACGCAATCGAAGATTGGGGACTGAACTTTAGCGAGGGCAATGTTATCAAGTATGTTGCCCGCCACCGCCACAAGGGAGAGCCTCTGGAGGACCTAAAGAAGGCAAGATGGTATCTTGACCGCTTGATTCAGGCGGCTGAAAGCTGACAATTACTTTGCCGGACAGATTCTGTCCGGCTTTTTTGTTTTTATTCTTGACTTCAAGCCACCGCGTATGGTTTAATAGTACATAACCTGGAGCGAAGGAGTAACCGATGGCTTACCTCAAGAAGAATGACCTTGTTATTATCCCGCGAGCGGAGGGCAACCTTCAAGCCCGAGTAGTGGACATGCAGTTTCGCCGCTTCAAGCGGACTTGGCAAGATAAGGCTACCGGCGAGTATAAGTCTCGCTGGAAGTCAGTCCCTTACGCTATCTGCTCAGTCTTCGCTGGTGCTCCTACCGGCACTGAGTTCTTGATCCCTGGGTACAAACTGAAGGGAGAGAAGAAGCAGGGAGAGAGCATCCTGGTCCTCCGCGACAAGTATGCCGCAGAGTTCAATGAGGACTGGGCAAAGAAGATTATTGAGGACAGCAAAGCAAAGAGGGCTTCATGAAAGTTTGGACGGTTGTAGGTCATCTTGACGGAAGCTCATTTGCTTCCATTCACATGACTCGGAAAGGGGCTTTGATCTATGCCATAGAAGAATGCTGGAGCATCCTCGGAGCATCCAAAGATGATGATCATCGTGATGAGTTTGGAGAGACTTGCTTCTTCGGCTCTCATGAGGATCTCATGAAGCTCTCATCAGATGAACTTAGAGACATCCACAGAGCTTGGCAAGAGCCCATGTATATGTTTGAAGGGGGGCTATACATGAATGAGGTTGTTCCCTCCACTGTTAAGCCCTAACGGACAGCTTTTGACCGCCCCTTTATTTTTCCCTTGACCCCAGCCTCCCGCCTATGGTTTAATAGGTCATCCACTCAGGACAGGAGCCACCCGATGATCAAGACTTGTATCCACTGTGATATGGACTTCAACCTTCGCTCTCGACACAAGCGTCAGGCTGGCGGTAAGGTCAATGAGTGTCCCGACTGCGTGATTGAACTTGGGACTGAGCGTACCGTCAAGTATCTTGGATTACAGGCTGGCGATGGTAAGTCCGCTGGGATCTCCATTGTCGCCTTTGAAAGCCAGGAAGACCGCACCGCTTACTCCAAGGCTTGGAAGGCAGTCACCGGCTTTCACAAGGGCAAGTCCTGTCATTTGTCTGGTTCCCAGACCACTATCGGCGGTCGTCCGATGCGCCATGTTGCTTACAACGCGGGCAACACGAATCATAAGGGCAAAGCATAAGGACAGAACTTGTCCGCCCCCTCTCATTTTTTCCTTGACTCTAACCCCTCGCTTATGCGATAATACTTTATAACCTCAAGACAGGAGACTACATGTCTGGTGCTGCTACTACCGCCGTCCTCTTCACCCCCAACGAGCTTGAGCTTCTGATTGAAGCCGTCACTAACCTTGCCGTCGAGATGGATCCTATCAATGGAGAGGAGGCTATGGTCCGAGAGGATCTGCTGGCTATTGAGTTTGATCTTCGCGAGGCTTTAGAGCGAGCCCTTGAGGAGCCCACTCCTGTTACCGTCGAGTGGGATGATGATACTGATGACTGGGACTTTGCTCACACTGAGGACCACTTTGTTGACATCGGGATCCGTGCTCGCGAGCGAATGAAGGAGCAGCGACGAGAAGAGGCTGCGTTCAACGCTCGACGAGAGAAGGCTCTGAAGGAGCATGATAACATCATCAGCGGAATCTTCGGAGAGTTCCAGGTTGCTAAATAGTTAGTGATTACAAGGAGTTAGAGATGAAAGACAAAGAACCAAACCCCCACCTTGAACCAGCAGACATCGCTATGGTACTTACAACCTGCTTTCTCGCTTGGTACTTTATAAGATTCATGACGGAGTTCTAAATGAAAGTCGGTGACCTTGTTACAACCATCAGACATCTACCTGGGACTCCTATAAGCGCTATCCGAGGAGGAGCACTCGCTCTTATCGTCGGCTTCGATAAGGATGATGATCCGATCATCAGTTATGTAGGTGGAGACAGCACCCCTCACGCCGTATTCCGCTTCAACATTCAGCCATTATCAAACGGACAGAACTTGTCCGAAGACTGAAAGATTTCTCTTTACTTCTTCTCTCGCCTGTGCGATAATAGTTTATAAGCTCAAGACAGGAGGTAGCTGATGGCTCGTAACTCATGTGGATACTGCGGAACTCTTGGACACAATAGAAGGTCCTGCCCACAACTAACTTCTGATCTCAAGTCCTCCTTTGAGACCGCCAAGAGAAGAGTAGAAGAGACTGCGAAGACTCACGGCGAGGGGCACCCCGAGCATACCAGTATGCTTCGCACCATGCAGTATTATGTAAAGAAGATCTCTGATCGGACTGGTAAGAATCCCCTTACCAATACGCCTACGGAGAAGAAGAAGCGCACCGTTCGCTGTACCTACTGTAAAGGTAAGGGCAACTATCATGAGGCTGCTGGTCATACTCGGCGTTCTTGCTCTGCTATGAAAGAGGACGCTGTTAAGTACCACGCAGCAAACAAAGAGTATCGCCGCCTTGTAGTAAAGATCCTAAATGAGGAGGGCGTTGTTCCCGGCTCTCTCATCGCAAAGTTTGAGTATGGCAAGAAAGACGGAAGATGGGATTACCATGAGTATATTTACATGGTTACTGGCTTCGACCTTGATAAGATCAGCGTTACGAATCCTCGTAATCCGATTGTCAACATCATGCCCATGGGGACCGCCCGTTCAAGGCAAGAGCAGATCAGGGTCATGTTCATGCCGATGCAAATAATCGATGGACGCTATACAGCGGTTGAAGTAGAGACCGGCAAGGCTACCGAGTATGATCCTAACTCCACTGCTGATCGCGTGAATGTTAACAAGATGGCGGTTGTCGGAGGACTGCGTATGATTGATCGAGAGGATCTCAAAGCAAGAGAAGAAGCCATGAGGTATCCGAATAGTTGCTGCATCCTTCTGTCCCGAGGCTCCGACTGGTCTCCTCCCGAGGACTGGTATGATAAAGAAAGTCCAGCAGTCAAGCAGCATCTCGCGAGTGTAAGTTACTGAAATCACTAACCTTTCTGCTGCCGGACACTTTTTGTCCGGTGGCTCTCACTTTTCTCTTTACTTTCCTTTCCGCTTGTGGGATAATAGTTAAAGAATAAAGGAGTGACTGATGCCCCGAAAGACCTACGCTGACCGATTCGATGCTCTCCTCGCCAAGGATTACATCACGAGTAATGATCGGACTTTCATCGAGAGCCTCTATGATTACTACAAGCGGAAGCGAGCCCTGACCGTTGGACGCCGTAAGATCCTCGTCAATCTTGAGGAGCGGTATGCTGTCCGCCCTAAGCCTGTGGAGGGATACGAGCATCTTGTTGAGCTTCAGAAGAATGTTGAGCGTGCTCCTGCTGATGAATGGACTCGAAGGTTCGTCTCTTCTATTGTGGAGCAGGTTAGGGCTGGTCGCGACTTGACCGTCGGGCAGAGTATTCATCTCAAGAAGGTCCAGGAGGCTTGGACTCCTGAGATCGTTGATAAACTTATCAGCGAGCGGGAAGTGTGGGCTTCTTCTTGGGATGATGAGAAGAAGCGGCGTTATGCCATCATGGTGGATTACTATGAGAGGACCGGATACTATACGGCAAGCGTCAGAGAGTACCGTAGGAACCCTGATGTTGTTCCTTCCCAGAAGGACTATCAGCGGATTACCGAGAACAAGTATGCAGCAAAGATCCTTGCTGGGGTCGAGGACGCTCCTCTCTATGCTCCTGGTTCTATGGTGTCTTTCCGCTCCACTTGCAAAGGATACCGCCGGGTGAAGTTTGGTCCCGCTAGGATGGTTCTCGTCATTAAAGCCGGCGTTAGAACTCCGGAATCAGCCTGTAAGGGAAACAAGATCTATCTGCTCTTGGCAGTAGGTAACTCCGAGACCTTTGAGGTTGAGGAGAGGGATATCAAGAAGGCCAGGGTCTAACCCTGGCAGGGGGGATCGCTGATGGACATTTATGGTATTGGGCGTTCAAAGCCGCAAACGAACGCCTTGCTCTTAACTATGGGGAATCATTAAACTTTTGAATTAAATAGAGCGCGCCGAAAGGCAGTTATCGAGCGGCTGGTAAAGCGACGCGACGAGGACAGCGGCACCATCAGCATCCCCCCATAACCCACGAAGAACCAAGACAATAAAGACCGGACAGAACTTGACCGCAAGAATAAAGATTTCTCTTTACTTCGGTCTCCGCCTATGCGATAATGTAAATGTGGATGGGGGATGAACCCCGCCACTTGATAGGAGTGCCCCATGGCTGCTAACCTTCCCTCCGTAATGACCCGTGATGAAGCCATCGAAGAGTTCCTGGCTCATGAGTTCCCCGCAACCATTAAGCGTTATGAGTGGGATGGCATCCCAGACTGGCCTGCTCGTCGCGAGGCTTGGAATAACTTTACGGACATGCTCTGTAAGGACCACCGCATCTCCGACTGGCAGTATAATAACTGGTCGCAGCCTGATTGCTGCAGCCGCTGAGGACAGAATCTGTCCGGAGCCTTTCACTTTTTTCTTGACCCTTTAGCCCCGCCTCTGGTATACTTATTAAGTAGGATAGAGCTTCACCCCCTACAAGGAGAACACTCATGGCTGTTGACTTCGCTACCTTCCTTAACGTCGCTCCTCACATTATCGCTGGGCGTCTCCCTATCCTCATCCGTGGTCGTCATGGCGTCGGCAAGTCCGAGGTTGTTTACATGATCGCGAAGAACATGGGGCTCCCCGTCGTAGAGCGTCGTGCTTCCCAGTGTCCCGAGGGCGACCTGCTTGGCTTGCCCGACACTGCCGACCTTTCCGACGGTCGCAAGGCTACTACGTGGAACGCCCCCGACTGGCTTGTGACTGCCTGAACCGGGCCCGTGGTCCGCGTTCTCGATGAGGTTGACCGCGCCACGATGGAGGTCCGTCAGGGTCTGTTCGAGTTGACCGACTCCCGCAAGATCAACGGCTGGCACCTCCATCCTGAGACGCTGATCATCGCTGCCGTCAACGGTGGTGAGCACGGGTCGCAGTATCAGGTCGGTGAAATGGACCCTGCTGAGTTGGACCGGTGGACCGTGTTCGACATCGAGCCTTCCGTCGAGGACTGGCTGCGTTGGGCGAAAGACAAGGTTGATGGCGTTGTTTGGGACTTCGTTAACCAGAATCGCCAGCACCTTGAGCACACCGACGATTACGAGCCTAACAAGGTTTACCCGTCTCGTCGTTCTTGGGTTCGGTTCGCTCGCACTGTGGAGCCTCTTGCGCTGTTCGCTGAGGATGCCGACCGGGACATGCTTCTCAACCTCTGCACTGGCTTCGTTGGCTTCGAGGCTGCTGTCGCCCTCCGTGACTTTGTTCAGAAGTACGAGTATCAGGTCAGTGTCGAGGACATCCTTGACCGGGGCGAGTTCGACAAGATCGCAAACTGGGGTATCAACGACCACGCTGCGATGGTCGAGAAGATGCAGGGTGTCGATACCTTCGCCGCTTCTCTCACGGACCAGCAGGTTACCAACCTTGCGACTTGGTTTGTCTCTATGCCCTCCGAGATCTGCATGAAGTTGTGGAGCGCCATTGGCGACTCTGAGGACGAGAACGGCACTAACGCCATTCGACTCCACAAGGCGACCGCTGCCGACGGCACCCGCGTCAGCGAACATATGGTCAAGATCCTTCGCGGGTCTTGATATCTGCAGGAAGCCCTACGGGTCGGTGATTTGGTCACCCCCACTCATGCTACGCAACCTGCTTGGGTTCGTAAGCATGGGTTTGGGGTGATCATTGACACCGAGATCTCTTCAGAGTACAAAACAGTCATCTATGTGGTAAAGTTTACGAAGTCTGAACAAGTCTACAAGTTCAGTTTTGATGGAGTGAAACTTTATGGGCAGGATTGACAAAATCAAAGAAGGCGACCTCGTTGTCCGTCGTGGAGATAAAAAGCCCTACATTGTGTTGGAGATCACAAGATACCATAAAAAGGTATATGGTGCAAGTCCAGCACTCTCCGGGAAAAACCGCAAAAAGTTCTTACTACTTTGTCCCGACGGAAGACAAAAGTGGTGGATTGACACAGCACTAAAAGTAGGGTTCTATCTTCCCGGTCATCCATTCTTCGATGACATTCGTTGACAAAGATCGTAGCCGTCCAGCCTTGACAAACGGGCTGGGCGGGTTACATTACAAGAGTACCAAGGAGGCAACATGCCGAACGACAAACCCTTTGACCTCAACATGCACACCGCGCGTCTCCTGATGCGTGAGCCGTTCTTCGCTGCCCTGTCTCGTCGGATTGACAAGATCCGCACCGACAGCGTGCCGACTGCTGGCGTCCGTGTCAACCCCGAGACAGCCCAGTTTGAGTTGTTCTACAACCCCAAGTTCATGGGTGCTTTGTCGGACGAACACAAGATGGGTGTTCTCATGCACGAGTTCTATCACATCATCTTTGAGCATGTGACCACTCGTAAGCCAGAAGGCGGCATCCGTCGTATTGACAACATTGCGATGGACCTTGCAATCAACGGTCTTACCGAGATGCGTGGAAAGTTGCCATGTGATGCAGATCCCGGTCCTGTGCTCACCGAGGGCGGCGAGCCAATGAAGGGTTGTATTCCCGGTGAGGGCAAGTTTGCCCATCTTCCACCAGACCAGACTTACGAGTGGTATCTCGCTGAGTTGGAAAAGATGGAAGAAGAGTCCAAGCAGAACGGTAAAGGTTCTCCGTTTGGCGAAGGCGACGACTTCGATGTTCACGATGGTTTTGGTGAGGGCGGCGGTAACGACGCAGCCAACGAGATCGCAAAAGAACGTCTAAAGGAAGCCATCAAGAAAGCAGCCGAAGAAGCCGACAAGGCTGGCTCTTGGGGTACTGTTTCGCAGTCTATGCGAAAGATGATCAAAGATCGTCTGACCACCAAGGTAGACTGGAAGAAGATGCTTCGCTACTTCGTGCGTACTTCCCAGCGTGCCGACAAGAGGTCTACTCCGCGTCGTCTCAACAAGCGGTTCCCAAAGATTCATCCCGGTAAGCGTGTCCGCCGTCAGGCAAAGATCGCTATTTCCATTGACCAGTCTGGTTCTGTGGATGATGGGATGCTCGCTGCGTTCTACGCAGAGTTGGACAACCTCGCACAGTTTGCCGAGTTCACCGTGGTGCCCTTTGATACCCGTGTTGCCGAGGACAAGGTTTACGTCTGGAAGAAGGGCGAGCGCCGAAAGTGGGAACGTGTGATGTGCGGTGGAACGTCGTTTGATGCTCCGACAAAGTACGTCAATGAGCGTGACTTTGATGGACATTTGATTCTAACCGATATGTGTGCCCCCAAGCCGATTGCGAGCAGGTGCCAGCGTCTCTGGATGACTACTCAAGAATACATGAGAAATCCGTACTTTACAACCAACGAGGTTGTGGTCGGCATTGACCGCAAGAGTTAGTCAAAAACTCCTGTTGGAGACTATTTAGTAGTAGATTGGTGGGACAGCGATTGATCCCGTTTCCCTAACCTGTTTTTGGGATTACCACCTTTCTACTCATAGTCTAAACAGGAGACAAAGATGGAAAAGAAAACTTGTTCTGTTTGTGGGGCAGACAAAGACCTCACAAAAGAAAACTACGGATGGCGCAAGAGCCGAGCAGAAAAGGGACAGAACCCTTGGGTTTCGTTTTGTAAGCCTTGCCAGAATGCCAAGAGAAGGGCAAAGTATGACAAGAAACCAAAGAAGCCCAAAAGAACAAAACAAGAGATCTTGGTTTATGCGAAGGAATACAGAGAAAAGAACAAAGAACTGATAGCAAAGAAGAAAAAAGCCTACCGAGAAGCAAACAAAGAGAAAGTGAGGAAACAATCCTCTGATAGTTATCAAAGAAGAAAGAAAAAGATCTTGGCACGCCAATCAACAGAAGAATACAAAACAAAGAGAAAGTCAAGAAGAAAAGCCTACAAACAAACGGCTGCTGCTTATCAAAGAAGAAGAAGACAAACAAATCCGTCTTTTAGACTTCGTTCTGTTGTTTCCACAGCAGTCTGTAGTGCCCTCAAAAACCAAGGCAGCACCAAAGGTGGCTCAACTTTTTCTGCGCTCCCATACAGCCCACAAGACCTCGTAGAGCACTTAGAGCGCCAGTTTGACGACAAGATGAGTTGGGACAACTATGGAGACTATTGGCATGTTGACCACATCTACCCGCAATCACTTTTACCCTATTCTTCGTTAGAGGACGAAAACTTCCAGAAGTGCTGGGCGTTGGAAAACCTCCAACCTCTGGAAGCAACAGAAAACATGAAAAAGTCTAACAAGGTGCTGTGACATTCTGAGACAACTTTCTGCTTGCCAGATTGAGATCGGCGGGTTACATTATAGGGGAAAGGAGAGAAGATGGGCTGTCGTTCAAACGCTTGGAGAAAGATACAAAAACCCCGTATCACTTGGGGGAAATATTTGAAGAACATCACCCATGATCCGTATTGGGGCTCCATGATAGAGCAGGTTCGGAATGATCTGGGTATTTCCCCACTGGTGCGTGACTGTTATGGACCCAGAAAACATTTGTGGGAACCGCACCCTAACATTTGGGTACAAACAGAACATGGGCGCAATATTGTTGTGAATCCTCTTGAAGTCGAGAACAATCATACGGATGGAAAGATCGAATACTTTATCACCGTTGATGGACCGATGGGGCATGATTTTCGGTATCGTGTCACCAAATGGAAGGTTGCAGAGCCGTGATTGGCAATCATGGCGATCAACCCTTGACAGTCCAGCCCCGGTCGGTTACACCACAGAAGCAAGGAGAGAAGATGATCACAATCAACGCCGCCTACCTGACCCCTGCTTCTATTCAGGGGCTACCCGATCCCTTTCAGGTGGAGTGGGTGCCGATTGCCGCGATCCGGCAGGCACAGCAGGAGCCCACCCACATTCATTTTGAAAACTTGGATCAGGCACTTCCACTTGTGAAGCATTTGATCGAAGCCTTCAATGATCCCATCAAGCAACCCTGCCGTTTTCCGAGGCTCCACCCTGACAGCGTTGTGACATTCTGAGACTTGACGATCTGGTCCTGACCGGATACATTACAGAAGAAAGGAGAGAGCATGCCCAGACGCAGATACCGCAAAGCAGAGCCACAGGTGTTCACATTCGAGTATTCCAGTGTCGAGCATGAAAATGCTGCGATTGAGCGGCACAATCTAAAGTTGAAGATCGGTGATCTTGTTCGGTCTGCGAGCAGCCACAATGCTCACTATGGTGTTGGCATTGTTCTTGGCTACTCTTGGTGCAAAGCCTACGATCACAGAGGAACCTTTGTGACAAACATTCGTATCAGGTTTGCCGACGATCAAGTAAGTTGGGGACTTTCCACAGTTGTTCCAGTGGTCGAGGAAAAGACAGAAGAATGACCATCGAAGAATATGCACAACAAATACTCTCCTGCATTGAACCCGGCAGAGTGGTTCAACTTTGGAAGGATTTTGGGACTTGTTACCCAGAAGCAGAACAGGCTGTAACACTACACCAAATGCCGGGTGTTTCAGAAAAGTTGCTTTGGGCCATCAAGCACCAAGCAGCCAAAGAACCCACAAAGATGCCAAAGTCAAACTATTCCGGTGGGCGAATCAAAGTAGGTGATTCTGTTGTGTGGTGTCCGCAGGATGACATTCGGATCAAGTGCGTTGAAAAGTATGGACCAATCAGCCACGTCGTCGGAAAAACTTGGATTGTCAGCGATGTCATCGGTCCTCACCCAACAAACCAGCGGAAGCAGTATGTATCCATCAAGTTGGAAGGCGATGAAAGCACCTACGGATACCACGAAAACTTCTTCAAAGTGGTAGGATGGAGCACCGACAAGGATTGGGACTACTACCCGACGCTCCCAGATAAGAAGGAACAATGAAACACCTTTTCCAACTTGGTGATCTTGTCAGAGTAAGAGCAACCGGAGAACTTGGCATTGTAGTCAAAACTTATCCTGATTATTTGTTGGGCGACACTTTTGATCTAAAATGTCTCGGCACGGCTCGACAAGATCCTATTCTTCAGTTTTGCCTTGCACAGTATTTTGAACTCGTTTCGAGAGCAGAACAATGAAAAAACATTTGCAAGTTGGCGACCTTGTGTGCAAGGTCGAAGATCCTACCGAGACTGGTTTTGTCATCAAGATTGACCCCATTTTCCATTTACTTGTTGATGTTGCGTGGAAGAGGAGGCTAACAGGCAATGTCCCTGCCTACACAATAAAGAGGGTAAAACCATGAAAGTAGGAGATTTGGTCAGCCACAAAAGGTGGGGTAAAGGGATTGTTATAGAAAAGTGCTTTCGAATACGAGGCGATCGATACCCACCTGTTGTAAGGGTAATCACAAAGAGAGCCACTCTACGAATCCACGAACAAGAACTTACCATTTTGTCGGAGTCAGAAGGATGAAAGTAGGAACACTCGTACAACACTCAAAATGGGGTCAAGCAGTTGTGCTGAAAAATGGCAACCGCTTTGGGTGGCAAGACGATGAATGCCCGACTGTTTTCGTTCACTTCCTCAACCCCTCATTTACCCCTCGTGGCTTCAAAGTTAACAACATGACGGTAAGTGTCGAGGATCTTACCATTTTGTCGGAGCCAGAAGGATGAAAGTAGGAACACTCGCCAAGCACCCATGGTGGGGCAAATGTCTGGTTGTTGAAAACCTGCTTCAATGCTACGACGATCTTCCCCGAGTGCGGGTGCTGTGGAATAAGCCTGCGACTACGCCGTTTGAGGGTTATATAACTACGGATGTCTACGAAGAAGATCTTACCATTTTGTCGGAGCCAGAAGGATGAAAGTAGGAACACTTGTAGAGCACCGAAAGTGGGGTAAAGGTATTGTGACCGAAATCCACATCATGAGACCTTTCGTTCCTGTTCAGGTTGTATGGTTTAACCCAAGACACCCTCCATGGCCGCACCACAACAAACCAAAAGTGAAAACTTCGGCCGAGTGGAAACAAGACCTTAAAATCCTTTCTACACAACAACAATGAAGGAGAGTAAAATGACCCCGATCATGAAGACCATCGTAAAGGACATTATTGTCCTGTCCGCGCAGGCTGTCGCCTTCCGGCTGGCAGCACCGCAGGACCAACAACAGGGCGTTATCTTCGCCGCTGTGCCCACCAAGGGAGGTCCGAGCATGAAGGCGATCCCCGGCGAGAATGAGCCACAGGCGCGGAAGGTCGGGTTCTGAGACATTTAGTGACTGGACAAATCGAGCCAGCGTGCTATATTACAAGTGTACCAAGGAGGTATCGTGCAAACTGTTCTGTTTGAAAATCTGTTCATCTTGATCGACATTCTGATCGTTCTTCGTGTTGGAATGTTGCTGGGTGCTTTTGCTATTATCAAACTTTTCGGCTATTTCTGTCATCTTGTGCTAAAAGCAAGCACGGAAGAAGAGATCGATGAGCATATCCGAGAGGCAAAAGAGAAAAGCACGGAAGAGTATCCAGCGTTCTCGAACTACAATGAACTTCATGCGGCGGTGCAAAGCATCTACAAAGTACATCCATCTGCCCGCATGATTTTCGAGTTCATCGCATACGCCCTCTGGCTTGGTAGCCGTTACATTCTGTGACTTGACTTTCTGACCTGACCCGTTACATTACAAGAGTACCAAGGAGGTATCATGTTTTCGAAAGTGTGGGATATGTTTTCAAAAGTGTGGCATTTTGCTGAGATGGTCTGTATTTTGATCTTGTTTGGTCTTTCTACGTACCTCATGTTCACAGAAGGTCTTACTGGCAGGTGGCAGATGATTGTTCTTTGGCTTATTGTGATCTTTGACGGCAGACGCATCAGGGCACTGGAAAAGAACCAAGAATCACAAGCATCCTGACTATTTAGTCAAAAGGAGACCAGCGATGGCAAAACGCAAAAATATCAAGAAGCCGAAAAGGCGCAACCTTGTCGCTGTCGCTGGTTTCCAGACCTCTGGTGCTGGTCGCCACAAGGACCGCAAGAAAGAAGCCAACAAGCGAGCCTGCCGAGGAAAGGTGAGAGAATGACGAAAAGATTTCAAGTTGGTGACCTTGTGATCTCTCACACAAAGACTCTCGCGCGAGCGATGGTCGGTAGACCTGCTCTGGTTATCGCCGTGAACGATATAGGGCATGTAATGCTGAAAGTGGGCACCCGAGAATGGTGGGACCATTCCAGATGGTGTGAAAAGGTGTCAGAATGACAAAACGAGTAACTTTGCAGCCCGGTGATCTTGTCTGCTACAATGTAGGCAAACGAAAAAACACCAGTTTGGCTCACGTTGTCGAGGTCCGTCACCCAAGGCGTTGGCGCTTCGATGATGCCGACAAGGACTTGGAAGAACGAATCGGCTCCATTTTCGTCCTCTGGATCAAAGTGGGTGAATACAAGCCCCGCTCGTGGGATTACGAGGTAAAAGCAGGGCAGGTGGTAAAACACCCCTATAACTCTGCTTTTGAAAAGGTGCCAGAATGAAAGTTTTGGATAGAATCCAATACATTTTTGAGGTTGGCGATCTTGTGATCTCTCACACAACAAGAGAGTATCGAGCAGAAGCGAAGCCCGGCAGACCTGCTCTGGTGATCGCCACCAGCATGAATCCAAATGGTCGTCAACAAGTTCGCCTGAAAGTTGGCGAGGCTGAATGGTGGGACCAATCCAGATGGTGTGAAAAGGTGTCAGAATGACAGCAGCCATCAAAGTTGGTGATCTTGTTAGACCCAAGCTAATCGTCGCTGGAAAGCACCCTTGGTTGGGTAATGGCGAAACAATCCGAATCACTAACTTAAGGTATTTGATGCTCGCACGCGGAAGCAGCAAAATGCAACTGTTTGAAGACGATCTCGAAAAGGTGCCAGAATGACAAAGAAAGAAATCATCATCGACGGCATTTGCGCCATTTTGGGCTTTGCAGCCTTTTATGTAGCATTTTGCATGGCAGCGATTCTGGATCTCATTCACATTGCAGGTGCTTGAAAATGGACACTTATCCTGTGCGTCTCAAATGGGAGGGAAATCCTGTCGCTATCGTTTTTCGGGTAGATAAGGACTATTTCAAGGGTCCACCCCGCTTGCCCTTCGGCATGTCAAGCGAACACTGGCTCGGCACCGACGAGAAAGCCGACAGGCTGCTCGTTTGGGTCAAAGATGGGTGGGTTTACGTCACCAGCAAAGACATTCTGTGACTGGACAATCTGACCTGACCCGTTACATTGTAGAGGAACGAAGGAGAAAACATGGCAGTCTGTGGCGTTTACTCACCAGTCGATCGATACTATTTCATCGAGTATCTCACAACTTGTGG
>BCSF01000423.1_pt1 | contig 17226 bp, 11 predicted proteins | sample 1016431 | NCBI WGS metagenome assembly BCSF01 (sample SAMD00045685;SAMD00045686;SAMD00045687;SAMD00045688;SAMD00045689;SAMD00045690;SAMD00045691;SAMD00045692;SAMD00045684;SAMD00045690;SAMD00045691;SAMD00045692;SAMD00045684;SAMD00045685;SAMD00045686;SAMD00045687;SAMD00045688;SAMD00045689, study...
GTGAGGCTCTGAGAGGCTCTGTGAGCGTCGTTGGACACAACCTGATAGGGTACGACCTACCTGTCCTAAAACGTCTCTGGAGCGTTTCTATAGCCTCTGAGCGCATAGTCGATACTTTGGTACTTTCACGTCTTTTTGACCCTAGCAAGTCAGGTGGTCACTCTTTGAGGAATTGGGGGAATGAGTTGGGCTTTCCCAAAGGTGACCATTCTGACTTTTCTTCTTTGTCACAGGAAATGATTGACTACTGCATACAGGACGTAGAAATCACTGAAGCAGTACACCAGAAGTTAGTCAGTGGCATGGACAAATGGGAAAACAAGGAGTGTCTGGAGCTTGAACACAAGGTTCAATGGATCGTACAGCAGCAGGAGAACAATGGCTGGCTTCTTGACCAGGACTTAGCTAACAACCTCTGCGCTACCTTTAAGGAAGGCATGAATGACATACAGTCCGAACTACAAGAGATGTTTCCACCCATTGTCGAAGAGAGGTATTCTGAAAAGACCAAGAAGCGTCTTAAGGACAAGGTTACGGTTTTCAATGTCGGTTCACGGCAACAAGTGGCAGAGAGACTTGAAACAAAAGGTGCAGTATGGACGGAACTCACGCCAAGCGGAAAGCCCGTTGTTGACGAAAAGACGCTTAAGCAGAACGATCATGTCCCTGAAGCGGCAAAAGTTCTGGAATATCTGTTGCTTCAGAAGCGCCACGCGCAGGTACTCTCGTGGCTGGAAGCTGTCCAAGAGGACGGTAGAGTACACGGAAGAGTCATTAGCAATGGTGCTGTTACTGGTCGCATGACTCACCAGAATCCTAATATGGCTCAGGTTCCAGCTGGCCATAGTCCTTACGGTAAAGAGTGTCGCTCCTGTTGGACAGTCCCTGACGGTAAGAAGCTCGTAGGTTTTGACGCTAGTGGTCTTGAACTACGTATGTTAGCTCACTACATGAACGATGAGGAATTTACTAATGTCCTACTCACCGAAGACATTCACACAAGAAACCAAATGGCTGCTGGGCTTGAAACAAGACCTCAAGCAAAGACTTTCATCTACGCTTTCCTCTATGGAGCAGGCGATGCCAAAATCGGATCTATCGTTGGAGGAAGCGCAAGAACTGGCGCACAACTTAAACAAAGATTCCTACGAAATACACCTGCTCTTGAAAGTTTACGAGAACACACTACTAGAGCAGCTCAACGAGGCTATCTCAGAGGACTTGATGGTAGACATCTCAGGATTCGATCTGAACATGCTGCACTGAATACACTACTACAGGCTGCTGGTGCTATAGTCATGAAGAAGGCTTTGGTTATCCTTGACGACTATGCAAAACAATGGGATATTGACTACAAGTTTATAGGTAACATACATGATGAAGTACAGTCGGAAGTGGCTGGAGAACAAGCAGAGAAGTTCGGTTGGCTTGCAGTCGAGTGCCTCAAGGCGTCAGGCGTACACTTTAAACTCAGATGTCCGTTGGACGGAGAGTACCAAATCGGAACTACGTGGGCAGAAACCCACTAAGGCTAAACCATGAAAAACATCTACACACTAGTAGAAGACATCTATGACCTGGTAGAGACTAAACAAGTACCTGAAGGCGTAGACATTGAGGAATGTATCGAAGCCTTTGGTGAAGGCGTTAAGCGTCTTATGCGCCACGAGTTTACACAGAAGCGTGACGACTCAAGGAAGCTACGCATGTCCAACATAGGACGCAGTGACCGCTTCCTTTGGAACGTCTGGAATGACGTAGAAAAGATGGACGACATGCAGGGTCACACGTACGTTAAGTTTCTGTACGGACATTTGATTGAAGAGATGTTACTTTTCCTTACACGAGCAGCAGGTCACGAGGTGACGGATGAACAGAAAAAGTGTGAAGTTAACGGTATTAGTGGCTCTATGGACTGCAAAATTGACGGCGTTGTCACTGATGTTAAAAGCGTGTCCACTTTTGGGTTTAGAAAATTCAAAGACGGAGGTCTCGCTTTTGATGACCCGTTTGGCTACGTTTCTCAAATTAAGGGATATGCAAGAGCAGAAGGCCAAACTAAGTACGGATGGTTAGCGATGGACAAGCAGAATGGTCACTTGACGTACCTCATGTACGACGATGAGGACACTCAAGCACCTGTCCATGAGAAGATCGGTTACGACATTGGTGAGCGTATTGACCACATCAAAGCAATGGTGGAGCAACCTGAGCCACCAAAGCACTGCTACCAGCCAAAGGAAGACGGCAAGAGTGGTAACATGAAGTTGGACACTGGCTGTTCCTACTGTTCCTATAAGAAAAACTGTTGGCCTAACGTAAGAGCCTTTGCTTATTCGTCAGGACCACGCTATTTAGTAGAGGTGTTCAATGAGCCGAAGGTCCAAGAAATCAGCATTTAGAAGCACGTTTGAAGAAGATGTCAGCAAGATACTTAAGGGTTTTGACTATGAGCCGTTCACAGTTCCATACGTTATTGAGCGTAACTATCGTCCTGACTTTGTTCACAATGCTTCTGGTACCCTTGTTGAATGTAAAGGGTACTTCAGAGACGGAGACACCAAGAAGTACACCAGTATCAGAGACAGCTTGCCTACAGGACAACAACTAGTGTTTGTGCTTATGCAGCCCAACAAAAAAATAAGAAAAGGTGCCAAGATGACAATGTCACAGTGGTGCGACAAAGAGGGAATACTATGGTACACGTTGAACACGTTGCAGGAGTTAATTGACTATGTCACTAACTTTGGGGGAGATGAAGGAAAAGCTACTGAAGCTGTATGATCCTGACGACTTGTTAGAAGCGTTAGAGATTACTTCTGAACAGTTGCTTGACAGGTTTGAAGACAAACTAATCAACAGGTTTGACTTCTTTGAAGAGGAATTTAAAGAGGAAGAGACTTATGAGTATTGACCAAGCTAGTCCTGAAGAATGGGACGCATTAACAGCACTAAACAACTTGTCTATCAGAAAACCTATAGACCCTGTAGAAAAACCAGATCATTACAACAAAGGTGCTGTCGAAGCGATAGAAGCAATCAAGGCGTCCATGCCTGAACACGAGTTCAGAGGCTACTTAAAGGGCAACGCATTGAAGTACTTGTGGCGCTACGACTACAAAGGAAAGCCAGTAGAGGACTTACGTAAGTGTCGCTGGTACATTGAACGACTGATAAAGGAAATAAATTAATGGACGCATACCAACAGTACATACACAAAAGCAGGTACGCAAGGTACTTGCCTGAAGAACAACGGCGTGAAACCTGGGAAGAAACTATCGACCGTTACCTCAACTTCTGGATTGAGAAAGGTAGGCTTACTCTTGAGGAAGCTAATGGTATTTTTTCTGATATTCACAACCTAGACGTTATGCCCAGCATGAGAGCCTTGATGACTGCAGGTGAGGCTCTTGACCGTGACAACGTAGCAGGGTTTAACTGCTCTTATTTACCTATTGACCACCCTAAAGCTTTTGACGAAATGATGTACGTACTTATGTGCGGCACAGGTGTCGGCTTTAGTGTTGAACGACAGTACATTTCTAAGTTGCCAGAAGTAGCAGAGGATTTTCATGACACGGATACCGTTATACACGTCGCTGACAGCAAAATTGGATGGGCTAAAGCCTACAGAGAACTTATTAGCTTGCTCTATTCAGGTCAGCTTCCAAAGTGGGACGTATCTGGAGTACGACCTGCAGGGTCAGCCCTTAAAACCTTTGGAGGTAGAGCGTCTGGTGCGGAGCCTCTTGTTGACCTCTTTAAATTTACCACAGAGGTCTTTAGGGCGTCTGCTGGACGTAAGCTTTCCTCAATCGAGTGTCACGATATCTGCTGTAAGATTGCACAAATCGTTGTCGTCGGCGGAGTTAGGCGAAGTGCTCTCATCAGTCTCAGTAACCTCACTGACGATAGACTACGACGGTGTAAGTCAGGTCAGTGGTGGCAAGACAATCCACAACGAGGACTAGCGAACAACTCAGCGTGTTATACTGAGAAGCCAGACTTTGAGGCATTTTTAGATGAATGGAAAAGTTTATACGAGTCCCGTTCAGGAGAACGAGGTATGTTCTCTAGAGTTGCAAGCCAAAAACAAGCTGCAAAGAACGAGCGACGAGATGCTACCTATGATTTTGGAACTAATCCATGTAGCGAAATCATCCTCCGACCTTACCAATTCTGTAATCTATCAGAAGTTGTTGTCAGGGCGTCCGATAGGTTGTCAGACCTCAAACGAAAAGTTCGTACTGTGACTATCCTTGGAACTTTACAGGCTACGTTAACTGACTTCCGTTACTTACGTAAGGTATGGAAGAACAATACAGAGGAGGAAGCACTACTTGGTGTTAGCTTGACGGGCATCATGGATCATCCGACGTTGTCGGGAAGGAGAGACAAAGGTGTACTCAAGACATGGCTTACTGAGTTACGTGAAGAGTCTATCGCTACGAATAAATCATGGGCTGACCGACTGGCTATTAATACTAGTTGCGCTATCACCGCCGTTAAGCCTTCTGGTACTGTTAGTCAACTGGTGGATTCTGCTAGTGGTATACATCCACGATACGCACACCAGTACATTAGACGAGTCAGAGCAGACGCAAGAGACCCACTGTGTACAGTACTGGAAGCAGCAGGAATACCCGTAGAGGACGACGTAATGTCTCCTAGTACTAAGGTATTCTCCTTCCCAATAAAGTCTCCTGAAGGCGCTGTGGTGGCGTCTGAGATGGGAGCAATGGAACAACTTGAGCTATGGGAAATTTACCAGGACTACTGGTGTGAACATAAGCCGTCTATGACCTGTTACTACCGTGACGATGAGTTCTTGGAAGTAGGTCAGTGGTTGTACAATAAGTTCGACAAGATAAGCGGAGTTAGTTTCCTCCCTTATTCCGAACATACGTACCAACAAGCGCCTTATGAACCCATAGACTTAGAGACCTATGAGAAGCTGAAGAAAGAGTTTCCTGAGACCATTGATTGGGCAATCTCAGAAGACTCAGACATGACGGAAGGGTCTCAACAGTTAGCCTGCACTGGTAATAACTGTGAGTTGTAAAGCAACATAGTTGCGGTTACTTAAGGGGTCTTATGACCCCTTTTTTATTGTTCTGTTAACATGCCTGTTCTAGCACCAGTAACACCGCCTGCTTGTTCTAAGATTCGTGCAGTTTCTCCTGTCAAGTCCGACTGCAGCATCCTTTGAACTGCTTGTTGCTGAGGTGTTTGTCCTGCGATAGCTCTTTGGACTCCTGGTCTTGCAAGCCTTGCACCGATTATAGTACCTGCTACTGGAGCAGCAATTAATCCTGTGCCTACACCCACTGCACCGCCAGTAGCAACACCAATAGCTGCTCCTGTCAAACTACCTAACAAAGAAGAAGAAGTCAGCGTCCAATACCAACTAGGATTTTTAGACGTGCGTAGGTCTTTTAGTTGATCCAATTCCTTAGTTAAAAAACCAAGCTCTGATTCAACTTGTTGTTTTCTTGTTGTAGCTGCGGCAATTTCCGATGTTAGTTCAGGGTTTCTTTTTAGCCTAGCTTTTTTAGCTCTGGTGTCCTGTACTAGTTTATTCAACTCGCTTTCAAGCTTTTTCTTATGACTTCTAATTTCTTTTTCAACCAAAGCAGCTTTTGTTTTAGCCAAGTTAGTTGCCCTCTTTGCAATAGTTTTTTCCATTGCCTTAAGATTTGCTTCTATCTTTCTAGCTTCTGCGTTTAGCGGACCTGTTCCGTATCTAGAGTCCCAACGATTGTTCTTACCTACTTCTTTAATCCAGTCAGACACACCAAAGTATCCTCTTTTGGCAGAATCAGATTGTGTACCTTCAATAGTTTCTCGTAGAACAACAGTTGATTTCCATTTACCAGCTTCTTTTTCAAAAGCTTCTTTCTGGCCTGCCGTAAGCTGACTCTTCATTATTTTATCTATTTCGTCCTGAAGAGTGTACAAAGCTCTTCGGTTTTGTGGATCAACGGTAGCACTAGCTAGTGTCCCTATTTTGCTTCGAAGAGAAGAAACTAATGAGCCTTCAACACGACCGCTTGGATCTTTAAAAAAGTCAGTAGTTTCAACAGCATTATCAAAGACCTTCATTACAGAAGGAACATCTACAGTGTTGGCTACAAAATAAGGGTCTTTAACTAAAGCCTGTTCTAAATTCTTTTGTAACTCTCCTGACTTAAACCTAAACTTCTTTTTGTTAATCATTGAGTAGCCTTTTACACGCCAGAGTTCGTCCAAGGCGCTTATACGTTCCCCAATGTTTTCTTTACTAAGTACACGTTCGATGTCTCTAGGTACAGCACCTTCTGGAAAAGAATTCATAAAGGCTTCAGTTCTAAAGTTTAACTCTCTAGCGTCCATCATCTTTCGAGTTTCACTAGTGGCTTTAGCGGCTATTTCTTCTGCTTTACCGGAGTTCAGAGCACTAAGTTTTTCTTTTAATGGCAAAGTTACATCAGCTGTTTCACTTCTTTTTAAAGTGGTAAGAGCCTTTTGCTCTTCTTTTAAAAAAGCACCAGCATCCTTTAATTGTTGCTCGACAAGTTTAGTTTTCTCTCTGATACCTTCGTCTAACTGACTAGAAAACTTTTTTTGAGCAGCTATAGCGTCTTCAGCTTTATCAAGAATAACTTCTTGTTGTTGTCTTATAGCACCTTTTGCTCCAAAAGAAGGCCCAACTACGTCTCTATAAAACTGGTGTATAAAACCTTCCACACCTGTAGGCGAACTAGCAGCAAGAGTTAACGGAACAAAGTCTCCGTCCATGTCAACAAGATCACCTTCAACTCTTCGCTTAGTCAATGCGTTAGCAACAGCGCCGCCACCAGCAGTAACCGCTTTTACTGCTCCGTAACCAAGACCACCACCAACGGCACCTATACCAGCGCCTTCTAATCGTTGTCCTTCTGCAGCTTCTCCTGCACCATAGATTGCACCTGTACCGACAGCACCAGCAGCAGCAGTCTTTGTTGGGCCTAAACGAGCAGCCACAGCAGCAGGAGCCTTTAAAGCCATAGCAGGAGAAACAAGACCACCAGCTACGTCGGCAGCTAAGGCAGCACCTGCTTGTCGTTGTTTAAACTCAGCTTGTTGAGCGTCGTACTCTTTTTTAAGCTTTTTGTACTGCTCTTTTGAGGTTGTTTCTAAATCATAGTAAGGATAAGTAATGTTTGCATTTATGAAAGCAGAAACCCACAAACTTGCTTCATCACCCCAACCTAAAGCGGCACTTGAGAAGAAACGCTTTTCAGCAGCGAGTGAGTCTTCAGAAGACCAGGCTGTTTCCTCAAGCTCTAGTTCTTCTCTAGACTTACTGTTTTGAGCCATAGCTTCATCAAGAGCATTCCTAATTTCTTCTTTCTTTGCGTCAGGAAGCCCTGCTGAAGAAGCAACAGGTGTATTTGTCGGTGTTTGAGAAGTATCTCTAAACCCTTGTAGTAAAGCGTCAGACATTTGTCACCTCTTACTGAAATTTAATTTCGTTTTCATCAAGAAATCTTAAGTACCTGCTGTTTTCTAAACCTCTTTGCGTCAACAAGCCTAAATAATCCGTGTCAAATACTGCTATAGTAGGGTCGGCTTGTGCCTTTTGTCTGGATTGGTTTTGAAGCCTTGCTTGCTCTTCTTGAACAAAAGCAACCATTGCGTCAGCAGCAACTGTATCGCCTGCTTCTCTAAGCTTAGCTGCTTCTCCTAAATAAAAATCTAGTTGCTGAATAACAGGACCAAAGTCGTCCTTTACTGCTTGTATCTTTTTATCAAGACCTTTTACAGCAGCGTATCGTTCATAACCTAGTGCAGTAGGATCTCTGGTTTGCTCAATCCAACGAGTTTTACCTTCAATGTACTCTTGATGCGCTTGTTTTATTTTAAGCATACCTCTTAAAGCAGCAATACGTTCTTGCGGACTGTAGTCTTTTAAATCAGGGCTGGCGTTCAACGCAAGCTGTACGTCTCTATCTGAAGCAGGTCCGCGTGGTAAAAGAGCAATAGCCTGTTGCATTTGAACTTCGTTAAGGCTTGTTCTAAACGATGTAATTTCATCACCAAGACCTGCAATGTCTGATACTGCAAAGTCCCTAACGTCGCCTAAAATACCACCAACATTATACCAAGGCTCTTCTGCAGCTACTCTTTCCGCTTCATTCAAAAGATTACTAAATTTAGTAACGTCAGCAGACGCCGTGTTTCCTTCCTTTACTACATCTCTATAAAGTCCAGAACCTTCAGCAGTGTAGTAAAACTCTGCTCGCTCTTCTGCAAGAGTCTTTTTACCGTCTTCATCAACAGGTTTTTCACCTATTTTAACTCTGCCTAGTTCTTTTCCGTCATAAGGATCTAAACTTACACTGTACGTTACTGTCTTACCTTTTTCTAAAACTTCTTCAGTTACGACATTAGCTTTTGCTTTTGAGCCTTCAGCTTTTGTCTTCAAGAAGTCTCTCAAACCTTTTAGATCTTGTGTATCAACCAGAGATCTTACATAAGCTTCATTACTAGCCGGATCTTTACTTTTAGCGGCTTTCATAAAAGCAGCGGATGTTAGACGTTTAATCGCCTCTTGTTCTTTACCTTTGAGTGCTTCTTCTTCAGTTCTCTTTTTAGTAGCTCTACCACGCTCTTGTGCAGCTGCTATTTGCTCAGGAGTAGCACCTAAGCCAACAAGAGAACCAAGAGCGTCTTGGTAGTCACGACCTTCCGCTACTGCTTGTTCCAAACCAAATAAGCCACCAGTAACACCACGTTGAGTTTGCTCACGTTCCTCTTTCATCCGCTGTGACGCTCTAGTCATAGCAGGACCAGCCGCTGCTGCTCTACCTACTTCATACAGGTTTTGACCAAATGCAGGCTGCATAAGACCCTGTAGTAATCCTTGTGAAAACCTAGCCATTAGTTTTCTCCTCTTAACCTATACCTAGTAGATCAAACAGTGGGTTAACAATCTCAGTAACACCGCCACCCATGCCAACTTGCTGTGGTGTCAACAGTCCTGACAGGAGACCAGTACCTAGTTGACCATAGAGGTTAGCTTGTCCAAGACCTGAACCAAGCAGTGCCTCAAGTCCACCCATTTGTGCTTCACCAAACAAACCAGCGCCAGTCAGCTGACCACGTTGCGCCATTTGTGCAGCTGGCATACCTGCTTGTAGGACGTTCAATGCTTGCGCTTGAGGTGTATAACTAGCGCCCATGAACTGACCACCTAGCTGTGCCTGTTGCATCTGCTCAGCTTGCGCCTGTTGCATTGCACTTAGCATCGCTTGGTTACGTGCTTCTTCCTGAGCCTTAGCCAAAGCAAACTGCTCAGGAGCGCCTCCGAACTGCGCCGTACGCAAACCTAAGCGTCCTTGTGCCGCTAGACGCTCTTCAGTAGCAAGCCTCTGACGTTCCTCTTCAGGACGCTGTGCTTCCCTAATACGTTCAAAGACAGCCTGCTCACGTGCCTGCGTAGGTTGCATAGCCTGTTGATAAAACTGACCAGCACCTCCAAACATCTGCTGTTGGAACGCTTGTTCTTGAGGAGACAAGCCTACAGTAAGACCACCTTCAGGAGTAGTAGTTAATGCTCCTCCTGTTCCTGTCGTTACTGTGAAGGGCATAAACCGTGTTTGCTCTACACCAGTAGTAGCAATGTCGCCTGCTTCCCTTCTTGCTTGTTCACCAATTTCGCCAAGGCGTTGATAAGCTTTACCTGTAAGTAAACCACCAGCGCCTAAAGCACCTAAACCCAATAATTGTCTTAATGTGTCGCTCATAGTAATTTACCCATCAAAGCCATTACGTTGATCTCCTGTAGTGACAGCTGTGAACCGTCAATCTCTGCTTCTAAACCTACAACAATACTAGTTCCGTAGCCTGTTGCATTTAAACTTCTTTGGTTGGTTAAAGCGCCACCTGTGAATTCCACAGTTGTGTACTCACTCTCACCGAAGAAACCAGTAATCTGGTCTCCTACCGTAAACTCTGCTGTTGCGTACGTGCCTTTGAAGTCGTACGCCCACTTCATAAATACTGTTGCGTTGTTCGCACCAACAAGTGTAGGCTTTAGCTTCTTCAGGATTTTGACTCTGGAACTGTCACCAAATGTCAAACTTGGGCTGTAGTACTTAAAGCGGTAGCCTAAACCGTTGTCCTGATAACCTATGTATTCGCTAATGCCTTCGGACGTGCCTATGTAAAAGTCACCATTGTCTAAACGTGTGTAGGCTGTGAAGCCTGTAGAAGGCCAACGAGTGACACGGTAAGAACCGTTCTCTGTTGTACCTCTAACGTCAAAGCAATAGGTGTTGTCCTGACCTACAAAAGTTAGTAAGTAAAAACCTTCTTCAGGACTATAAGCAGACCTAAAGAACGTGCTTTCTGTCTGCAGGGCATTAATGATGTCCTTAGTAATGTTTCCTGACAAACTGCTAACAGGCATGGACTTCTGTTGTATTGTACGTCCAAAGCTCTTCAAACCAGTGTGTGACAGGAATAGTACGTCAGTACCGGTGTACTGCACAGTGTCCCTGTCTACACAACCAACGCCTGCTACAGTGTCTACCAATGTCATCGTAGCTGGTGCTTCTGCTCCTTGGTACACCACAATGCTGCGCTTGCCAAAAATAATAAGGAAGCCGTTGTGTGCAGCCAAAACAACAATCTCGTCATAACCATCAGGCCACACTTTGGATATGTCAATGGACCCACTAGTACCGCCTGAGTAGTCATGGCCTATCAACAAGTCAGACCAGTAAACAGTAGAAGGACTAGTGCTAAGACCTGTTACCCAAAGACGACCGTAAGCGGCACAAACTTCGTTACCTTGTACAACACCAGCAGCACCAGAGACTGAGTCTAGACGCACTACGGACGTGCCGTCGTACACCAAAGGTGCATGGGAAGCTTGAAACAAGTACGCCTTGTCATTAAAATTAACAATCTTCCAGTTGTCCGGTGTGATCGTGTAGCTACCAGGTGTAGCGTCAGTAAGCGTAGTAGTACCTGTGAATATCTTGTTGTTGCCTACAGACAGAACTACGTTGCTACCACTACTTCTTTCAAACTCTTTTATAGCTCTGATAGAACCAGAGCCTAACGCTGTCTTGTCAGTTGTAATAACACTATGACCCTTACGTGCCGCAATACGACCACGTTTGTCAATCACAGCGTTGTCTGCTATTTCAGCAAACGACGGATCTTGTGCTAACGGCGAATCTTCGGTGTTGATACCTTTGAACGCTGGTGCTACAAGATTGATACTCTTTAGTTCTTGAGCCATATCAGATAGTCCTAAAGTACATCTCTTCTGGATGCTTAGCTGCGTCTATTGCGATAGCGTCAGACAAGTACCTATCAGCAATACCAAAGTACTCAGCAGTAGAAGTTCCTCCTGTTTCTCCACGTTCACGAGCCAACAAAGCAACAGCTAGGTGTATCACAGGTTGTGAAGGCACTAGCAATGAGTCCGTGTTAGCACTCAAGTCAGCCTGTCGTTTAATTACGTCAAACCGCAAGCTGTACACACCGTCTGGTGTTGGACCTACGAGTACTTGCGTGTCACCACTAGCGTCAAGGCCGTTGTACGTGTAGTACATAGGTGCGCCTGTAGCAGCGTTATTTATGTACAGTTGCTCGTTAAACCAGTCCTTACTTTGGTACTCCATAAAGACGTTACTAGTGTCGTTAACAACACACATAACTTTTACGTTGTCACCACAGTCCGTCAAGGAATACGTATTGTCGTCAGCTGTAGTAGAAACAGTAATAGTGCTTCTTAAGGCTGACCAGTCGTTAGACTCCTCTACTAACTTCTTAGCATCGTTAATAAAGTCACCAACCATCTTGTTATAAGTAGTGCTAGTAACCGACGTGGTTTCTTCTTCACGCAGTCTGCGTAGCACGTTGTTCATAAGGTTTAAGTATGTCATCCGATATATTCCTTAAACAAACTGCTTGTTATTCCGATTGGACCTAATGTCTCTTCTAAAGACGCCACGTAGTCAACTTGAGGTGCTTGACCTATTTCTTCTATAGTAGGCAACTCATAAGTAATACCTGACATGAAAGGAGTAAAGTCAGTTCTCTTAGGTGCTGCAGCCATCATTCCTGTACCTCCAACGCCAGGTCCGAAGCCGTCACCAGTTCCTGTTCCTGTTCCAGCACCTGAACCACCTCCAGTTCCAGTACCGTCACCTACACCAGTTCCAGCACCAGTGCCGTCTCCTGCACCGTCTCCAGTTCCTGTAGTGTCCTTACCACGTGTTTCGGCATCCTTACGCTCTTGCTCAGAGGACTCAAGATCCTTCTCTAGCTGTTCGTCAGCAGCATCCTTTCTGCCTTGTTCAGCATCCTTAGCTTCTGTTTCAGCAGCAGCGTCCTTCTGAGCATTTTCGTCTTTGGTAGCTTCTTCAGCCGCTTGTTGTTCTTTAGCAGCTTCTTCAGCAGCAGCCTGTTCCTTAGCTTGTTCTTCAGCTGCTTGTTCCTTAGCGGCTTCTTCTGCTGCTACTTCTTCCTTACGTGTTTGCTCTGCTTCTTCCTTACGTGCTTGCTCAGCAGCTTCTTTATTAGCTTGTTCTGCTTCTTCTTTCTCCTGAGTCTCAGCAGCAGCTTCTTTTTCTGACCTTTCTGCTGCAGCTTCTTCCTTCTCTTGAGTTTCAGCAGCAGCTTCCTTTTCAGCTTCCTCAGCGTCCTTAGCTTCGTCCTCAGCTTCCTTTTCTGCTGTTTCAGCTTCGGCTTCCTTCTGTGCTTCCTCTGCAGCTACTTCTTCTTTTTCTGCAGTTTCTGCCGCAGCGTCCTTCTGAGTTTGCTCAGCTTCCTTGTCAGCCTCTTCAGCAGCCTGCTGTTCCTTTTCGTCCTCTTCAGCGTCCTTAGCGGCTTCCTCAGCGTCTTTTTGTTGCTCTTCAGCTTCCTTGTCTGCTTCCTCTGCTGCTTGTTGCTCTTTGGCTTGTTCTTCAGCGTCCTTTTCTTGAGCCTCAGCTTCCTTGTCAGCTTCTTCGGCAGCTACTTCTTCTTTCTCTTGATTTTCAGCTTCCTTGTCTTCAGCTTCTGCTTGAGCTTCTTTTTCTTGCGCTTCAGCTTCCTTGTCAGCTTCTTCAGCAGCCTGTTGATCCTTAGCGTCTTGTTCAGCTTGTTGATCTTTTTCAGCCTGCTCAGCTTCTTCCTTCTGCAGTTCTTCGGCAGCTTCCTTGGCTATTTCTTCTGCTTCTTCTTTTCTAGCCTCTTCAGCAGCTTCCTTTTCCTCAGTTTCAGCTTGAGCGTCCTTCTCTGCTCTTTCTGCGGCAGCTTCTTCTTTCTCTTCGGTTTCAGCCTGAGCGTCTTTTTCAGCAGTCTCTGCGTCCTTAGCTTCAGTTTCTGCGTCAGCTTCTTTTCTAGCTTCCTCAGCAGCTACCTCTTCTTTTTCTTGGGTTTCAGCTTGGGCTTCCTTCTGTGTCTGCTCAGCGTCCTTCTCAGCTTCCTCAGCTGCTATCTCTTCCTTTTCCTGAGTCTCTGCCTCTTTAGTAGCTTGTTCAGCCGCCTGCTGTTCCTTGGTTTGGTTTTCAGCTTCTTTGTCAGCTTGTTCTGCAGCAGCTTCTTCCTTTTCCTGATTCTCAGCTTCTTTCTCTTGTTGCTCAGCTTGAGTTTCTTTCTCTTGGTTTTCTGCTTCTTTTTGCTGTTGTTCAGCTACGTCCTTTTCCTGAGTTTCAGCCTCAGCGTCCTTTTGAGCTTGCTCTGCAGCCTGAGCTTCTTTTTCCTCAGTCTCAGCTTCAGCATCTTTTTGAGCTTCTTCAGCGGCCTGCCTTTCTTTTTCTTCGGTTTCTGCCTGAGCTTCCTTTTGAGCTTCTTCCGCTGCCTGCTCTTCTTTCTCTTGAGTCTCAGCCTCAGCGTCCTTCTGTGCCTGCTCTGCTGCCTGCTGTTCCTTTTCTTCAGTTTCAGCTTCAGCTTCTTTCTCTACTTGTTCAGCAGCTTCGTCTTTAGCTTCCTGTTCAGCCTGACGTTCCTTTTCAGTTTCTTCGGCGTCCTTCTCAGTTTCTTCAGCTTCTTTTTCTTCGGTTTCTGCTTGGCGCTCTTTCTCAACTTTTTCAGCTTCTCTTGCTTCCTTTTCCTCAGTCTCAGCTTGAGCTTCTTTTTTAGCTTCCTCAGCAGCTTGTTGTTCTTTCTCTTGAGTCTCTGCCTGAGCTTCCTTTTCCGCTCTCTCAGCAGCCTCAGCTTCTTTTTGTTGAGTCTCTGCTTGAGCTTCCTTGTCAGCGCGTTCAGCAGCTTCAGCTTCCTTCTGCTCAGTCTCAGCAGTAGCTTCCTTCTGTGCTTCCTCTGCAGCTGCCTCTTCTTTCTGCTGTGTTTCTGCGGCAGCTTCCTTCTCAGCTTCTTCGGCAGTTTCCTTGTCGGAACGCTCAGCGGCGTCCTTAGCAGCTTCAGCAGCAGCGTCCTTAGCAGCACGTTCGGCTGCAGCGTCTGCGTCCTTCTGTTGTTGCTCTGCTGCTTGAGTTTCTTTCTGTTGTCTTTCTGCTGTTTGCTCTTTTTGTGCTTCCTCTGCAGCAGCCCTTGCTTGTTCCTTCTGTATTTCTTCAGCTGTGTCGTCAGCAGTAGGAACAGTGTCAGCTAGTGGGTCGTCATCGTCAGTAGGAGCAGTAGTAGAAGCACCTCCGCCACCACCGCCACCTGTTTCAGGCTCTGGTTCTGGCTCAGGTGCTTCTTCAGGAGGATCATAGTCAGGATCTATAAAAATTTCTGTTGGTTCATTAGGATCTCGTACACCAATAATGTTGCCAGATTCGTCTACGTCATTAATCTGACCGTACTCTTCGCTTCTGTCGTAGTTAAAATCTATTAATACTTGAGTACCGTCAGTATGTATTGTGTATCCTGACTGAGCCAGTGCTTCAATTAATTCTTCTTGAGTTGATACACCAAACAAACCCATCAATACTTCTTGGTCTGAATCAGAAAGACTAAAGAATCCGTTAGCGTCTACTCCTGTTCCAATACTTGTCATGTAATCGACAATGGAACCAATGTCTTGTTGTTCTACTGCACGATCAATAGCAGTTTGAAAAGCAGTATCTGAAGGTTGTCTAGGATCATAAGGAACTTGACCTTCAGTTAAACCCACTAGTTGGTCTACAAGAGCAGGGTCATCTACAATATTACCTTCAGCGTCGTACCACTGACCTTCTTCTTGATAGTAAGCAAGATTACCGTCAGAGTCATAAATACCGTCCTGACCTAACTGAACCTCTCCTGTTGCAATAATAGAAGCGCCGTCTTCAATGTAACCGTCGTAATAATCAATAGTGCCGTCATTGTTGACTACTGCAGTTCCGCCTAATTCATATATGTTACCGTCAGCGTCTCTATAAGTACCATCGTTTGGATCATAAGTTACATCAACGTCTTGGCTTAAAATTCTATTACCGTCTGGGTCAATGTAGTACTCGTACGAACCAGGATCAACGTAGCCTTCGCCCATTCGGTACTCTAGCTCGTCTTCGTCTATTTCTTCTACAACGTCTCCAACGCCTTCCACAATATTTTCAAATTGTTGACGGAAGTCAGAAATGTCAGTGTTTAAGTCGGTTTCTATTTGTGACAAAAAGTCTTCAATAACACTTACGTCAGGAACCCAGCCTCTGAAGAATTCCTCAAGCTGGTCAACAGTTGACCCTGCCATTTCCTCCAGACTTTCTAAGTACTCACTAAACTGGTCCGAAAGACCTGCCTGAAGCATAGCTTGTGCAAGCTGCTCAGCATCAAGTTCACCACTTGTGACTAGCTGTGTTGCTGCGTTAATAACACCAGCTTGAATAACAGCGTCAGCAAACTCACTACCTGTTTCTAATGCTTGGAGTGCTTCTTGTGCAACGTCGGTGTCTAGTATTCCTCCAGTAATAGCAGACTGAATAATGCTTTCGAGACTTATGTCTACACCTTCGCCTCTTAAAATACTGGTTGTTGCTTGTGAAAGAACTGAATTAACAGCAGCAGAAACAGCAGCAGCTGTTGTACCACTTAAGCCCAGTGCTGAAGAAACAGTAGAACCAACTCCTGCACCACCAAGAGCAGCACCAGCAGCTATCTGAATACCTAACTTTAGGTAATCGCCAAAACTCATATGGTCGTCTACTTTGTAAGTCTTTACATAAGCAGAGCCATTCCACTCGTACTTGTCACCGTCACTATTGTAGATTGTAGAACCTACACCGTACTTAGCTAGTAACGCTTGGTTTTCTTCAGAGTTAATCCAACGATCATAAGCAGAAGATTGCTCCTGCATTCGCTGACCATAGGCTTCCGTATAAACGTCTTGGTCATCATCGGTGTATTGAGTAAGATCCTCGCCTTCAAGAATCATTAACTCATCTTCAGTTAATGAACCAGTGTATTCGTCCCAGTTACCTACATCGTAATCGCCTGACTGAATTAACTGCTCTCGCTCAGTCATGTAAGCAAGATAGTTATCAAAGTCACCGAAGGCTTGCCGAAGCATACCAGAGCCTTCGTCATCGAAGTACTCACGGAGTTCAGCTTCAGTTACTTGAGTAGCGTCACCTCTTGCATACAGCGCATTAGGGTTAGCATCACCTGTTTCGACACCTCTAAAGAATGTAAACGTAGTTACACCTTCAGGCTCAGGCTCAGGTTCAGGCGCTGGTTCTGGTTCAGGTGCTGGTGCAGGAGCAGGAGTGTCAGTCCCTGTTTCTTCTGTTGTTCCTCCTACAGGTCCGCCACTTGGATCAAACGGCCCAGTTTCACCAGGTTGTCTCTTTGTAGGGTCACTAGTTGTACCAGTAAGCATTCCTGATTTTGTTGTAGGCGCAGGCTTACTTTGTACAGGCTGAGACGTAATAGTAGCTCCTGGTTGAGGATTAGCTGCTAAGTACCTAACGGCATCGTAGATACTAGGAAACTGTTGTGTTCCTACGTAGTACGCCATTTACTTTTCCCTCGATACGCCCTTGGTTTTTTCATAAGAGCGCATAGCGCCAAGACCAAGCATACCCATCAGTACAGGCATCATAGTCTCTAGGTCAATCAGTGGTATAGTGACTTCAATAGCCAACAGAGCTAGTACAAAGTTAGTAAAGGGAATGACCATGAAATTACCAGTCATACCCAAGACACAACACCAGCCAACTGCAGGTCTCCAACCAGAGACAAACAAGGACTTGTGTGCTGCTTCTACTTTGTTAACCTCTAGCTGTGCCTTAGCAAGCTCCTGAGCGTGTCTCTGAGCCCTTGTAGCAACTTCATGGGCCAGCC
>BCSF01000424.1_pt1 | contig 17197 bp, 21 predicted proteins | sample 1016431 | NCBI WGS metagenome assembly BCSF01 (sample SAMD00045685;SAMD00045686;SAMD00045687;SAMD00045688;SAMD00045689;SAMD00045690;SAMD00045691;SAMD00045692;SAMD00045684;SAMD00045690;SAMD00045691;SAMD00045692;SAMD00045684;SAMD00045685;SAMD00045686;SAMD00045687;SAMD00045688;SAMD00045689, study...
ATGATTGCTGTTGTTGATAGAGAGGACGATTGCCATAACAATGTCATAATAATACCACCAAAGAACATATACATCGGATTACCAATAAACCATTGCAAATGTTCTATATTTCCCATTCCTTTTACACCACCACTAAACATTTTCAAACCAATATAAAAAATCACCAGACCAATCAATGCAGTAATTACTGGATTATTCAACTCCATTTTTTTTACCTTTTTTATCATTTTATTTTTCATTTATTTCACCCGCTCATTCTACTAGTATATATTAGACAAAAAAAAGGGGGCGCAAACTGCGCCCCCTGAAGGTCCACGACTATTTTACTTTTTCTGTCGTGGAAAGGGTCTTACATCAGGTTTGTAACCTTAACGCGACGGTAGTAAACATTGACGCCATCATCAATCGAGGCATCAGTGTTCTGCGTGTCACCCGCAGCAACTGCACCAGCAGTCTGAGCGAATGGGTTAGCAGCCATACCGTAACGAGTCTTGAACCCGATCTTCGGCTGGAAGTTGTTTTCACCAACCGCACGAACCATTTGCAACGGAACATACGGGCAGTAGAACATACCAGCGTCATACGGGGACGTACCCTTGTAACCAACAACATAATACTGCGAAGCAGCAACGTTAGCGGCATACGGGTCAACATAGACTTTGTAGCGACCATTCAGGACACCAGCAAATGTCGTAGTTGTGTCATCCACGTTCAGGTTATTGTTCAGAGCAGGCGTGTAGTCAAGGATACCAGCCATTTGCAATGCAGACGCAACGTCAGCAGAACACATCAGCATGTTACCTTTACCACGACGAGTCTGTTGACCAATCGCGTTTGCATCACGCTCGATACCGAACATCAGACCTTTGAACTTCTCAACCGACCAACGACCATTGGAGTCTGTATCCAAGTCGAAGATACCGGCAGTCGTCGTGTTAACCTGGGCACCTTTGACGGCAGCAACATAAACACGGCGAACAACTTCACGGTTGATTTCAGCAAGAATTTCAGAACTAAGAATATTCGCAAGTTCTGTCTCAGCGTCCAAACCATGAATCGCTTTCAGGTCTTGAGCCAGTTCCATCGTGTACTCAGCTTTCAGAGCACGAGTCACGGCGGTAACCGTGGACTTGTCGATGGAGAACGCCATTTCAGCGAAAGCATTTGTGGATGTATCACCCAGTGCTTCACCCTGAGCAGTCGTCATACCAGTAGCAGAAGTGTAAGTACCAGCAGAAGGACTGTCGTTCAGAACGGCAGGATTAGTTTCTGTTGCACCAACATCACCACCACCAGTAGTACCAGCAGCGTTTTGGTTAGAAGCACCAGCCTTACCAGGCAGAGCTTCGTCAACCAGAGCTTCTGCACCATCCGAAGACAGGAACGAAGCACGCATCGCGAAAATGAGGCCTGTCGGACCAGTCATAGGCTGGACACCACAGATATCATAAGCGATCAGGTTAGGCATCGCACGACGAACGAGCGAGATAAGAATGGGATCCCAGTTAGAAATGGAACCACCAGTCGAGTTGGTAGGAGCGGCTTCCGAAAGGAAAGCACGGTCTTCCATCAACGCTTTTTCTTGGTTTTCAAGAATAACGGTTGTGACGGCACGGCGATAGTTATCATCGATTCTAGGAAGTTCAGGATGATCTAGGACTGGCTGCCACTTTTCTTGTAGATGTTCTGTTTGAAACATTTTCGTTTCTCCTTTTTATTTTTCTACAGTTAATTTATAAAATATGCACTATTTGGTACGACTGATAGCCGACAAGTACGTTTTAATCGTATCAGTCGTATCAATGTCCTGTGCTGGTTCTTCACTATCTCCATCAACAATCGTGAAAGTTTCTTGTCCACCAGTTTTGGGGAAATAACCTTCTTTCAGTGTGTCGAGCTTCTGACGGAAACTTTCTTCACTCACAAATTCCAACTCTTCAGTCAGAGATTTGAATTTTTCCATTTCAGTAACGGTAAGTTCCTCAGACATTTCATGCATAACTGCATCTCTTGTCAGAGACTCAACAACTTTTCTTCTCTCAACATTCTCTTCAATAGAGCTATTGAGTTTTTCTTCAAGTTCAGAAATCTTTTCAGACTGAGCTTCAAGAATATCATATTTTTCGTCAGGAACGTCAATGTAATGATCTTCGAACAGTTGTTTCAGACCAGAAATGAAATCTTCAGCGATTTCGCCCTTGAGGCCACGCTCAACAGCAATTTCGTTTTCTCTCATCCACTCTTCAACAACGTAAGAGAGATAACCATCGACTTTTTCCGACAGTTCTTCTTTAACCACTTCAGTGGCTTCTTCAAGTTGAACGGCATAACTTTCTTCCATTCGTTCAACTTCACTACGAATCTTAGACTTAACAGCAGCTTCAAAAATTGTAGCAGCCTTAATCTTGAACTCTTCAGAGAGGTCTTCTCCAGAAATCAAAGCAGAAACATCTTCTTTGACGTTAATATCAGAAATTCTTTCTTCAATGTTGTCGTCTGTTTCTTCGTGCATACCCATATTCATGGAACCATATGCAGCCATAAGATCTTTCTTATCCATACCTTCCATTTTTTTATGCATGGCAGCCATAAGATCTTTCTTACTCATTTCTTCCATTTCTTCGTCTTCTTCCATTTCTTCGTCCTCGTCCTCTTCCTTAAGTTTTTTCATGGGATCAGGTTTACCTTCACTCTTTTGTTGTGCATCTCCACTAACTTCTTTGGAACTTTTCGACGCATCTTCTGGTTCGTCACCAAGATCTTCTTCTTTGTTGACCTCATCCTTAACCTTCTCAGGTTTTTCAGCGGGAGCGGCGCTTTTCATAGGAGCATCTGCACCATTAGCTTCTTCAAGTTCCGCTAGAACTTCAGCTTCAAGCTCCTCAATTGTTGTATCTAGTTCAGACATGGATTTCTCCTTATTTTTTGTTTATATTATTTATAAGTTATAACATTTTGAGGAATTTAGCAAACTCTAATGCTTCTTTGTTCGTTTGCCTTTTATGTTCTTTGACATCAAATTCCTTTTTCAATTTAGCTAAATGCGCTTCAACCAAAGCACCGTGATTCCATACCCATTCTTTACCCTCCATAACACCTTCTACAAAAGCGTTTGGAGCAGACGGGTCTGCAACGATATCCGCCGCAGTCGCTAAATAGAAATCATCTCTCACATAGTTAGCACCATTTCTTTGGTCTAAACTTCCCATGCCTCTAGAGGAAACTCCCAGTTTTGCACCTTCATCCATAAGGTTCTTAACTATTTCTCCCATAGGGGTTTTCAAAATCTTTGCTTCACCAATGAAATTCTTACCATCTGGTTTCAGTGAAGTAACCATATGGGAAACACGTTCAAGGTTGACTGTTGGACCATCAGGATGACCTAGTTCACCATACGCTCGATTTTCATCGATGAATTTTTCGTTATACCGTTGTACTTCCTTTTCTAGCACTTCCATTGGATATACACGGCCATTTCTGTTTTTGATGTCTGCTTGCATGAAGACACCACGAATCTTGTAATTCTTGTCGCCGCTTTCTTTTTCTTCACAGATATACTGTACTTCTTCTACGGCTTCTGAAAATAATTTTACAACTTGCATCTCATATCCCCTATGATGTAAAGTTCTCGTCTTTACGAAGTTCAATAATCATTGAACCAGAAGAGTTACGCAAACTCAACTCCAAGTCACCAGAGGTTGCAGTTGTGTTTGTTGCGTTATTAGTAATAGGCCCCGCCGTCCCATCATAGTGTCCAGTTCCAGCAAGATTGATTGCGAGAGTATCAGATGATGCACCTTTGAATTCAATAAACGCCCAGTTTTGATCATCGTCAGCGACACCGCCGGTAATTGCCCACCAGATACGAGTGATATCTAATTTTGCACCATTCGCATGGCCATCAAGACCAGAAGCATCTAAGATATTATTATCTGAAGAAGCTTCATCATCCCAATTAACCAAAATGGTAACTTTACCGCCAGCACCGGAGGCATTAACCACTGTATCTTTTAATGTTCTAGTTGCAACAGCCATCCTCTAACTCCTTAAATCGAAAGCATTTCTTTTTCAAAGTATGCCATAATTTGTTTTTCTGGCACTTTATATTTTTTTGATGCATCTTTTATTACTTTTTCAAAGCTATTTAGGAAATCTGAAGGTTTAGCATCCATCACCTTAAAAATAGAATCAACAGCATCTTTCATCTTTGGAGAAAGTCTTTTATACTCCTTAGACATTTTATGCTCGTCCTTTTCAACGACAGCTGTATACATGTTTTCAAATTTTTGTTTCATTTTACGGTCCTGCAAAAACATTATCACTTCCAGCAGCAACAGAAGTACAAGCTGTTATCGCATCACCTATTCTACCAGCACCATCACCATTTACAAATACAGTAGTAGAACCAGTTGTTATGGGTGCTGCATGTGGTGGACAAGGGGCCCCGGGCAATAAATGTACAGTATTAACATCTCCTTGACAACTCCACTTGATATCATTCACAAATACATTTGCCGAACCTTCTGCTCTGACCATTCCAGAACAGTGTGGTACATCTGCATCTCCAATTCTAGTTGCCGCGGGCACGTTCTTTCTCCATTAGTGCTTGTAATCTACCGTTCCATCTTGCCATCTCTGCGTGTTGTTCATCTGTATGATTTCCATCCTCACCTTCTGGTTCTGGAAGATCAGGTAAAAATTTAATTACATTTTCGAAAGTATCTGGAATGTCTTCATATTTAGTATAAGTCTCTAATATTCCATTAACTACTAACTGAAATTCCGCCACTACTCTTCCTCAGTTTCTACACTCTTGGTATTCACAAAAGTTGCAGCCAATTCTTTTCTTCTATCTTCTAAAGCATCACTCACTTTATGAGAGATCGCATGTTTAAATGCATCCTCTGCTTCTATATTGTTACCACCTGATACCATATCTACAAATTCTCTACTCGTCATTGTTGCTCTCCTTCATCTGCATTTGGATCCACACCATAGGCAAGTGCTGCTCTATCTCCAGCATCCATTTCTGGATCAACTGCCATGCCACCTGGATCTGTTGGGTATCTTTGGATACCATCACCACCATCGTTCGGCACACCACCATCCATTGGATCTTTTTCTGCCTCAGATGCAATTTGGTCACGCATTTCAGCTATCTCTGCATCATTCATACGCAACACATGTTTCAAAACATATTCTTTACTGAAGAATGTTCCAATATATGATTCTATATTTTGTAGTGTGCTAATACGGTCATTCAACAACTCTGCTTCTTTCAGTTCTGCAAAATGACCATCTTTAAGAAAATCATATTGAATATGTTCTTTCATCATATCCCAGTCTTCCAAGGAAATAACACCCTTTAGCAACAACTGAGTTTTCAAAACGTCTGTAAAAAGATGAACAAATTTCTTTCTTAGTTTCTGAATAAACTTGGTAAACTTGAGCTCATCTCTTGTAATGTCTGTGCTTCTACCAAGACTAAAATTTGATTCCGATTCAAGTCTGGAAATAGGGACATTCAATGAACGATAAAGTTTCTTCTGAAAATATTGAATGTCATCAATCTCACCAAGATTAGAACCGCCAGGTAATGTTGTGATTTCTGTGCCTCGACCACCTTCTCTTCGTGGCAGCCAGAAGTCTTCCAACATACTCATGTGATTTCTGTCATCTCGTATCTCACCAGTTGATGCATCATAGACCAACTTGTTGCGATAACGATTCATCACATCTTTGAGATATTGCTCTGCTTTTATCTTAGGAAGATTGCCAACATCAATATAGAATATACGACGCTCAGGAGCCCTAGAAATACGATAGATAACCAACGCATCTTCAATCATCCTCAATTGGTTGACAGGTTTGATTGCTTTGTGTAAGTAAGATAAAACCTTACCACTGTTTTGGTCAATTACACCAGAAGGACAATACGTTATTGCGTCATCAGCAATTCTAATTCCCTGTTGAGCTCCACCATATCCGGCAGAATGCAATCCTTTTTCATTATAGATGTAATACTCTTCAATCTTCTTAATCTTATCTACACCAGTAGCTTGATCTTTCTCTTTCTTTACTTCTCTTACTTTTCTAATCTTAGTTGCATCAATATATCGTAATGAAGTTATGCCCCTTTTAGGATTTTTAGGATCAATAACTTTATGGAAAAAAATTCTTCCATCAACATACCAACGTCTAAAGATATCATGACCTTTTTGTTCAAATTCTAAAAGAGAAAGGACACTATCAAATTCTTTGCGAATAAGTCTTTTAATTTTTTCTGGATAGGGAAGTCTGTCAAGAGTAACCATGACAGACTGAGAAAATTCATCTGAGGTTATTGATTCGTTAACAATATCTTCGACTGCACTGTCACATTCTGGTTGTTGTGCAATATCTCTATAACGTCGAATTAAATCTAGCTCGGTTCTTTCTCGTCCATCCGTATCAAGAACAGAAGAGAAAAAACCGCCACCAGCGACTTCGATGCTACCGTCGTCAGGAGTCGGGACAGTGAAAGTATCTCCACTGTCCTGAGCCCCTTTTCGAGTAATACTAAAACCAAATAGCTCTGCCATTATATCTCCTTACTACTACTATTTAGTAGTTAGAAATATATAGTCAGTCACTAAAATGGACCAGACGGCGCATCTGCAATGACAGCATCAGTGACAAAGTGTTGATATCTAAACGTTACATCAAAAGTTTCAATCGTATCTGAAGTGCCAGCAGCTAAGTCAATCGCACTAACCTCTGTCGGAAACGCATTGACAAAGGTGTATGTTTTCAACACTGCATCATCTCTGTCAAGTTGCGAGACTTTAAGGTCAGCAGTATATTCATCATGGGTTGTCAAGCCTTGACCCGTGACAAGATTATTCATACTGTTATTCCACCGTTCCATTGCGTTTCTAATAGCAAAGTTTGTGTCGTTCAAGAAAGTTACAGTCCATGTCTCAAATGATCTATCAGCAGGGATAAACAATGAACGACCTCTAAACGGAACTTCAACCTCAGCGATTGTCATTCCTGGCAACTGAGCGGCCGTGCACAAAAACGCAGCATTTCTTGTATCCAAACCAACAGCACCAGCAGGAGGATTATTAATCTCAACGCGATATTGGTTATTTCTAGCGCCACCACCAAGTAGTTGTGACCTAAATTCGTCTAATGTTCCAACCATTTTCGTTGCTCCTTATTAGAATCTACCGATAACTTCGTTGAATTCGACACCAGTTCGAACGGCAACAAAGTTAAGAGTAATAAAGTTAATAGACCTTGCTGGTTTGATGTAAATGTCAGCAATGAATTCATTTCTGTCAATTACTTCACCTGTATTGTTCGTAGCATCGCAGACCACCGCAAAATCAGTGATACCTCTACGACCTTGAACATCTCGCAAGAAAGGCTCTACCAAGTTACGGAACTGTGCTCTTGTAAACTCATCGTTGAACTCAAAGAGTGTAAACTTAGCAGCAGTTGCGATTGCTTTTTCAAGAACCAAGAACAAACGACGAACGTTGATTCTGTCAAACGCACTTGGTTTTGTTTGAGCAGTCTTGTCACCAAAAAGAACCACACCCTGGCCAGGGAAATCAACAACAGGGTTGATTCGAGCCTTGTAGAGAATATCTCTTTCAGACTGTTTTGGATTGTAAGCAACTTTAATCGCACCACGAATGTTACCACGATTGTAACCGCCTGGTGAGAACCATGCATCAGCAACTCTGTCTGTGTTTGCACAGACCCCAGCAATATCGCCATTCAAAGGAACAAAACGCAACACATCATTGTACTTATCATACATCTGTTTATAACCACTGTCGTATACAATATACGAAGACGATGGCAATGTATCAAACGAATCCTTTACATTTACTGTTTGCGTGTTTGAACTCTGAACATTAACAACCGCCTGACGAGCAGGAGAGATGAAACCAACACAATCCTTGCGGAGTTCACAAAGGTCTGTAATCATCGTACCATGTGTGTCAAACTCATCACCAGATGTACCGAACGATGAACCAGTAACCGTTACCGAAGGTCCACCAAGAACAAAGTTGATGTCGTGAGCTTCTGTGTCTGCGAACAAGTCATATGCTGTTCTCTTTTCACCAAGAGTCAGAGAGTAGTCATCTGTTCCACCAGTCAACCCATCATATGTCGGTGTGTCAACAGCAGTGAACGCACCAGCACCAGAACCGGAGTCCTGAATAACGTTATCCCCAGCATTTGAACTAGAACCATCTGTACCATCTAAAATAACAGCATCACCTTCATCCGAACTACTAGAATCCGTACCGTTAAGGATAATGTTGTTACTTGCATCCAAGTCACTACCCCAGTTTGTTCCAGCGTCAAGATGATCCATCCAATAGATATTTGCAGATTGCGTATAAATCACATCAGGATAGTAGTTTGTTCCACCTTGAGCTGTTTTAGCTTTAGGATTTTTGGAAAGTGCTGAATATGTTTCTAGAATCGAGTCACCTCTTTGTCCAGCAACACTTTCACTGAATCCAGTAATCTTACCTGTTGTGTCATAAACAACAATGTGCAGTTCATCAGCTGTACCGCGGCCTTCTTTAGTAGACCAGTCAGATGTGCCAGGTGCAGAATCAAAAAAGTCGTAGAACTTCCAACGTCTACGAATGAAGGAATTATCAGCAAGGTCTGCAACCAATCCAGTTCCATTCGGATTGTCTAGTTCACGAATTGTGATTGTGTTGTTTGCTGTGTCACGAGCAGTGACCTCATATTCTTTACCTGCATGACCACTAGCCGGAGTACCGAATCCACTGTCTGTGAAGAAAGAAACGATGTCGCCAACGTTAATAACGTTGTCTGCAAGATCAACGTCATCAACAGTAACAGATGTTGCACCGTTAGATGCCGCACCGTTAACTTGGTTTGCCCCTGTAATGTTCTGCGAAAATGCTGTAGCAGTTGCACAAATGGAAACCGCGAGAGAGTTACCCCAATCACCAGCAGTTCTTGCGGCCCAAGGACCAACAGTTCCTTGACCATCTCTATAAGAACCCGAATAATGATCAGTATCTCTAATCAACACGCCTAGTTCAGATGCAGCATTTAGAACACCAGACTCAGCCCGGACAACTTTAAGCGCATTGGAATACTGCAAAAAGTTTGCAGCAGTGAACCAATATTCAAAGTTATCACCATTAGGTTCGCCAAAAATACTTCTTAGTTCTTCTTCAGAACCAATATTAACAACGGTTGCAACCGGGCCCTTTTCAAAAGGTCCAGCAACTGCGCCAATATTTGTTTGTACGGCGGGTATGATATTAGTGAGATCGATTTCTTTAACATGTACGCCTGGAGAGACTAAAAAACCCATTTCTCGTACTCCTTACAATTGTAGAGTCTAAAAACTCTTTGTTATTCTTGTTATTATTTATAAAAATAGGTTTTCTAAAACCATGTTTTTATATGTTGCAAATCTTATAAATATGCACATGTCATCACACTATGAGAAGTATAAAGACACTATAAAGAAAGTTGCGAAACGTAACTATAGACAACGCATAGTGTGGCTCAACGAATACCTTGCTGACAAGTCCTGTGTTCATTGTGGTGAGAGCGAAACTGTTTGTTTAAAGTTCTACCCACACAACAATGAAATTAGAAAACTTACTCAACGTAAAGGTATGAACGAAGAGAGTCGTGAAGAATCAATTCAATTGATAAAGAATTCAAAAATTGTCTGTGCAAATTGTTTCATTAAATTAGAATCTGATCTAATTGAGTTTATTTAGTGTTTTACCAATTTGTATTATAATCTCTAACAACTGGTGTCCATCTAGTTCCATACTCATCTACAGTATCTTCAAAGGGATCATCTATACCGTTGACAATAAAACCAAATGGAGCCATGTCTTGCTCTAACATATCCTGTTGCTCTTTTATCATTGTCTTTCGTATATCGTTGTCAGTAAGTTCTTTGAAATAAGTCTGATCTGTTGCCCAGGCAAACATGAACATACATGCAACCAAATCATCATTACACCCATCGTCTGCTTGATAGGATGAACCTCTGACTATAAAAGTAGACAGTTCATTGACAGCATCATAATCTTCTATTATTAGTTTGTTGTCCTCTATCAACTGTTTAAGATTAGAGCAACCAATCTTTTTGACAGCCTTGGTTGTTCTTACACCCAATTGCGCTCTGCCGCCTGAGAAGCCCGCTCCAAGGATTTGTCCGGCCCGTCCTCGCATCGAAGCCATGACTAGGTTGTCATACTCAAGATCAAACTGTAAAGCGTTAGCGACCTGCTCACCTATATCATTCACCTCTACCATGACGTATGCTTGATTATATGCCTTCGCAACTTCATGTATCTTTGTGGGAAACAGAAGCGGTTTGATCTCATTATCTCTAAACTTCGCAACCACCTTATATGGTATTTCAGTTACATCAAAGACTACAAAGGCAGAATAGTCATTTGCGGTTCCACGCGAAACATCAGCAGTTATCATATACACATTGTCTTTTTCTGGCCGGACATAAATATCCAACCCTGCATTTGATTGAATTGGATTTCTGTATACCAAAGTTTTCAATCTGTGTGCACTTATCAACGTATCAATTGAGCCTAGGAATTCACATTCAAACTCAGCGTTAAACTGTGACTCTGAAGTATTTCGTATTGTTTCTTTCTTCCACTCTTCATCACGGCCAGGAACTTCACTCCAATGAACTTCTGTTGCAATATAATCATTTCGTCTTTCCTGTGCATCCACCCATATCTTATAAAACATGTTCATACCGTGTGGTGTAGAAACAATGATAACCTTTGTGTTTTGACCAGAGGTAATGGTAGGATAAACAGATGCAAAGAATTGCTCTGCAACGTTAGAAGGAACAAACGCAAACTCATCAAGGAAAATAATGTTATAAGAACCACCACGAATAGCACTTGAGGAGGTGGCAGCAGCAATAATCTTACTACCGTTCTCTAATTCAATATTACCCTTGTTCCACGCAATAATACCTTGTTGCATCCATTTAGGAAGGTTTTCATATGCAAGTTGTAGTCTGCTAAGAATATCTCTTGCCGTGATTGACTTATTTGCAAGAACAGCAATGTTTACATTTGCATTGAATAATGCATAATGCAAAAGATATGAGATGATAATAGTTGACTTGCCTGACTGTCTAGGTAGTTTAAAAATAGAAAACCTATTATCGTGCATGGTTGAAACCATACCCTCTTGAAAACCATACATTTCAAACGGGACTAGTCCGTGGTCAAGAGAAACGATTTGAACATAGTTCTTAATAAAGTAAAGTGGGTCTTCTGCACACTTACCATATTCGATAATGTTCTCTTTTGTGAACTCTACCGGAGTATTTGTTTTCTTGAGATTAGGATTACCCAGATATTGATTTTGATCAGCCATACTCATATTTAGATTCAAAATCATACAGTGTTATGAACCTATCATCATCACCCCATTGATGTTGCAACTTTTTTTCTATATACTCTTCTGGTAAATCTAGAATATCAACAATAACTTCAATGCCTCGTGTAAATCTTGCCTTTTTACCATGATCATTAGACCAATCTATAGACGATAGAGTTGAGTAATCATGTTCTCTATCTAAAAATTCCCAACCAGACATTTTAGGTCTAAATGGAAACCCAGCAAACATGTGTGTGTATATGAGATTCTTAGCTTCCATTTTTTTGAGATATTGTATCTCAGGAATAGTTCTGTGCATGTGTTCATAATACTGAAACATGAAGTTGTAATACAAATCAAACAGGATTTGATTTTCTACCCGAATACCATGACTAAGTGTAAGGCCAGGTTTTTTGAAAACTCCCTTACACACATTACCCTCTCTTTGGAATACGAAATGACCATCAGCAGTAACTGGAAACCCGTCACCTTTGTATCTTCGTATTCCCTCTAACAAGAATACAGTACCAGAACCAACACCAGTTTCAAAATATTCTGATTCTAACAGAAAGTTTCTAAGACTGTTTTTATCAAATTCAAGATCGATGATTTGTAAATCAATATGGTTTCTTTTACAAAACTCATTGACAAAAAAGTATTCTAGTTTATCATAATGTCCGTTATAACTAGAACGAATATAGATATAGTCTGCATCTACATTAACAGACTTAAATCCGAACGCGATTGCTTGAGAATCAATTCCACCAGAAACAAAAACAGCTGGTTTCACATCTTGTGCGATAACTAGTGCTTGTTCCTTTAATGCATTTTTGAATGTAGTAGGACGAAAATTTTTATTAGGATACTCATTGACAGTTAAGTTATTATAGTCATAAGTAATCCAATCATTATGAAACATGTATCAGTACATTCCGTCAATTATTGAGCTTGCTGTTTTCTCATTAAGTATTTTTCCACGAACTTTATAGTATAGAGGTTCTTCAGGTTTACTTTTGTGATAGTCAATGAATTCATTTAGTTCTGGGTTATTTCCTGACTTATTAAAGGTTGGAAACTTAAAAAAGATTTCCATCATGTCTGGATAATCAGTTATATACTGTATCCATTTAGATAGAGAAGTATTGAAAGAAACAGGACTAAATGGATTACCGTAATGTAAAGACATATCAAATGGTGAAAAATTTATTTCTCTTTTATAAACGAATGTTGGTGTTATTGTGGAGTTTATAATATTTGAATCCCAAGCGAAAATATCTATGCTATTTGAACCTGGAATAAGAGAACAAAATCTTTCTATAGCGATAGTGAGGCAATACCTATCAGGATTATCAGAATGAGTATTCTCACCAAAAATCCCTGCCGACATTATCACATTACCATCAATACTCTGCCGCCATATTTCTTGAACTAATCCTATTGGTGATGTCATATTGTGTTTATCACCAAATGCAGTTGCCTTTTCAAATATTTTTGAGTTCAATTCCATGTCAACAATTTTAGGTTCTACTCCGAGAGAACGAGCATACTGTATTGCTCTATCAGAATCCTTAGCCATAGTGACTCCATTATTCTGAAATCTACCGTGATATACCTTAATCTTGTCGATATTGAAACCACTATATTTCAAATCTGTTAAACAACGTAATACATATCCAGAATCCATTCCTCCTGAATATGCTAGTATAGGATTGTCTACAGAGTCAGCGATTTCTACTAGACATCTTTTGGTGTGATATTTGAGATTACTACCAACGGCCAGACTATCAATTGTACACGCTATCCCATCCTTATTGATAAGGGTAAGAGGACTGTTTAACATCATTTTTCTTTCAACATTTTCTGCAATTCAGCAGTGCTCCCTACAAACAAAGCATTGGTGACATTCTTCGGTGCGTTGCTTGGAACTTCTTTGAGACGTTTCATTTTCTCTTGAAGGTCGCCAAGTTTCTCTGTCACCTCTGCAACTTGTTTGATCAAATTACCTGCGACTTCATACGCTCGTGGAGCATCACTTTCCCTAGCCAATTCAAGAATACCTTCAATTGCATCAGAACCACGTTCAACCAAATTGTAAAAGTTTTGTCTTTGATACGCATAATCATTTTCTATATCTGCATCATTATTAGATACTTGTATTGGATTTACTTTTTTTTCAACAATAGGGTTGATCTCAATATCTTCAACCACCCCTAAGGCTTTATCAATTTCACTGTTCATTCTGTTAACTTATCATCGCCTGTGGTATTATCTCTGACTTTTGAATCTTGGAAGAAAGATGTAGTTTCATTAAATCCAAAATCATCATCAGCATCGGCAGTAGTTGGATCTGGAGTAACAGTGTATCTCTGTTCTCTTGCTGGAGCTTCTGCCTTAACATTAGCATACTGATCCACGATAGCAGTCTTAATGACACCGGAATCAGTAATTGGACCATAAAGATAAAACTTAGTCGTAAAAGACAATGTATAGATTATGGCTCGTCTTGTTTCAAAATCACCTTCATAATTATCTTCATATGATATGCTGTTCAGAATGATTGGTACATCCCTCTTAATACCCATATCTGCCATATCATTAATTGTGAGAGTATAGTCAGGTTGAAAGTAAGGAAGAATCTGTTCTACGATTTGTAATGCATCATCAGAATTCTTTGACAGTATGTACAACTCAAAATCCAAGTTGTATGGAACTGGCATATATTGTATGTCAAGCTTGCTAGTGTTTCCTGATTTAGTTTTCTTAAACTTTTGTACCCGATTCAATTTTCTACTAGGATCGTAGGTCAAATTTTGAATCTCAAACCCAATACGTGGAAGTGTAATCGCTACCTGTTTTGTAAGATCAGGGTCTTCTCTTAATCTAACAAGAAACTTTTGTCTCGGACCATATGCCAAAGGAACTTTCATGGATTGCACAATAGTTCCATCATTGTCTTTACGAACCAACTGAATATTATTAAACAAGGTTCCGAATGCAACAACGACCTTTCTTATTGTTTCATGGTAAAACTGACTACCTAACATTCTTTACTCTCCTGCGTCACCAAATGGGTTGCTCTCAGTGAAATCTAACACATCATCATCTAAACTTTCAAACAACTCATTCTGTGCAGTATTATCAAGACTACCAGTATTTGCTCCACCTGTACCTATTATATATTCCTCTTGTAACAGATAATCATTGGTGCCTGTTTCAAGAAGTATGCTTTCACCAACAGAGCTACTATCGTCTTCACCTATGATATTGTCACTATCTGTTTCATCTAACAACAATCCTCTAGTTGTTGCAGTGTCATGAATTCTAATAGGTTCATTGACGGCACTCGATTGTTCCAAAGTAAATTGATAAACAAGTGCATCTGTTGAAAGTGCATCTTCAATCGCATCAATAACATCAACACCTGTATCCAATATCTCGGAACTATAATCAAAGGTGCGACACCGTAATCTATAAGCTGGATTGTTATCTAATTGATGAAAAGGTTCATCGTGGTCAACAAAATTCACAGAAAATAGTTTCTTCAAAATTGGATGAAAAATTAAATCCCCCTCAAGAGGTCTATCTGAATCTGTTGCATCAGTCTCATTAAGAATATAGAAGGTTTCTCCTTCAAATACAATTGCATCAGAGGACATATCAATAGTTCCAGACTCTAGAAGTATGGCACCACCTGTAGTGTCTGTGCCACTCTCAATTGTAATCTGTTTTGTTAACTGTTGAAATCTGTGTTTTGCTACTACAAAGGTTACATCACTTAGGTTTTGTAAACCAAACCTATTCATCAACTCTCTTTCACCTTCATAACCACCCTCTGCATTCTCAACATACATTTCAATCTTAGCAGAAGAACTAAATTTTGAAAGCACATCTTCTCCCAAAAGAGTATCTTCTGCTACAATAGTCCTGTCTAGATAATGAACATCATGGCCGAATATCTGAATGGCTTCTGCAAGCAAATCTCTATAGAGATTTTGCTCTGTTGCAATCGCATGAGAATTACTGGTATGAAATATGGAATTAACAGGCATGGTTTATCCTATCATATAGTTGACGGGCAACTCAAATGCAAGTTGAATTTGTTCTTCTAATCTTTGCAATTCCTCTTGTGCTTGTGAGTAAAGAGTGTCACCATTCATCGTGACACCTCCTAACATTGTAACGCCATTAAACTTTGATAGGTTTGCACCCCATTGTCTTTTGATTAGAGCAGTTGCATATCTTTTCAAATACATGTCATTATATACATCTGTAAACGATGTTGGGTCAAGCTTTCTATAACACTCAATAATGATATATTCATCAACTTTAACATCATTGTTCCAGTCCATATCAAGGTAAAGTCTTTGTTGATGTTGACTAAAACGAATAGGAATCTCACCAACTAACACATGTTCTAGGAAGTCTAGATGTTGCAACGTCATTTCATATTCCATAATGGAAGTAGATGAAAAGTCATACAAATCATTCAACCTCAACTGATATCTAAGGTCAAACATGTTGGCTGTTGTACTATCAGTGATAGGAAATACATTGATGACAGAAAGAACAGCTGCCGGTACAGGAATGTAACCATTACCTTCTTTCCAAGTTGCAGTGACAGAACTATCCACTACATCAGTTGCAGTTGTAGATGTATCAGATGTTGCTCTGGTTATATCTGCTGAAGTGATTTGATGTTTGAGATACATTCTCTCAACACCATCATAGTGGTATTCAGCAAAATATTGTAGCGCCTCGTCCAATCTATCATCAATCTGATCGTCTGACACATTAATGTCTATAACACCAAAACCAAGAGCTCGTAAACAGTATGATTTAAGAGTGGCCTTTGTTGATGGAACTGCCATATGTTCAACTCCGTTTATTACTTATTTATAAGTATTTAGTTCGGATACAATGCGCTCCCATATCATACTTTTTGGCGACATTTTAAAGAATTCAGATCCACCATAAATTTCATCATGTGTCATCCAAACACCATCACAAATTTCATATTCTACTTGTCCTGTATCGTTCACTCTAGATTTCATAAATCATCTTCTCCTAAATGTTTAATTGCGATACAATTTGGACCAAATTTCAAATCCTCCATCCAAGTTGACCATTGCATAAAACCTGCACTTTCATATGCAACCAATGAAGTTTTTCTAGGCACTGTCCATATCCAAGTTCCACCATTTTCCTTTGCATACTTTATAGTTTCAAGTAATATTGAAGAAGCATAACCTCTTCTACGATATTCTGGATCTGTCCACAAACCTCTAGATCTAAAATATACTGAATCTTTCCAATCGTTACTCATAAAACAACTATTAACTGCTACAAGTTTATCATTCTCATGTATTCCAAAGAAAGCAGGAGACACATCCATGTCATATGAAAAACCAAAGTATCTACTTGGGTGTCTCCATGTCCATTTATTGTATGGCTTAACACCTCCAGCTTTGTTTGGCCATAACTGAGTTTCCCAAATAAGTTTGATTTCTTCCCATGATATTATTTTTACCTCAGACATGGTTTTTATAGTCTCCCCATTCGTGTGGTTTATTATTTCTGTGTGTGAAATGAACAAATTTTATATCAGGATGAAACTCTCCACCTAGATAAATGTAATCGTTACCTGTTAATTTTCTATATTTACTTGTTATTTGAATTTGCCATTTAGTCATACTCTTACCATAATTGATATCTTCATTTACAACCCATCGTGTAAACCAACTCTCTGGCAAGGTAATAAGTTCTAATC
>BCSF01000425.1_pt1 | contig 17159 bp, 25 predicted proteins | sample 1016431 | NCBI WGS metagenome assembly BCSF01 (sample SAMD00045685;SAMD00045686;SAMD00045687;SAMD00045688;SAMD00045689;SAMD00045690;SAMD00045691;SAMD00045692;SAMD00045684;SAMD00045690;SAMD00045691;SAMD00045692;SAMD00045684;SAMD00045685;SAMD00045686;SAMD00045687;SAMD00045688;SAMD00045689, study...
TCCTTATAGTATCTTTCCCATATTCCCATGGGATTGGTTTAGATTATTAGATCATATAAGTTTACATGGACAAAACGATGCTTGGATTAGCGAGATAGCTTATATGTTGGATATAATGAAAGATGTCGATATAGAAGTTACTCATGATAGAGCTGACATTACTGGTAACAATAATGATGAGATATTTAAATCTAGAGTTTATAAAGAAGGTCATCCAGAAAAAGAAGGAGACCTCCATCATCAAAAAAATGTTAATGCTAGATTTGCAGATGCAAGTAAATTAGCTTGGCATTTAAATAGAACTGGACAAACTTCTTTACATTGGCAAAAAATTGTTAAAAAAGAAGTTAACGAGATCTTTGGATTTGGAAAAAAGAAAGAAGCTAAGGAATATCCAGCTTCTGAGTTGGCAGCCATCATTAGGGGGCTTGACGACGCGTCTAAAAGATCCGGAGCAGAACTCACACCATCACAACGCGAAGCTATTGTGGATGAACTTACAGGCGTTCTAGAAGACGAAGGCTTTGTTATTAAAGAACATGAGCGCCTATTTACTGGTGAGGAAGCTGTGATGGTCACGCACCAAAATGCCCCTAAGCTCAAAGTATTTTTAGATACTATAGCACAAAAGAGCCCTAAAGTTTTTAAACAATTGTTAGGAGTGTTTAACCGTAGTGCCTTGGATATTAGTCCAGTTGTCAAAAGCATAGCCGATAATATTCCCTCGATTCTCACTGTGGCTGATCCCGAACCAGATGAAGATCAAACAGACACGATTGTAACAGAGCCAGTGGCTGCTCCAGATGACGAAGATCAAACAGACACCATTGTAGCAGAGCCAGTGGCTGCTCCAGATGATGAAGATCAGACAGCAACTGTTGTAGCAGAGCCAGTGGCTGCTCCAGATGATGAAGATCAAACAGACACCATTGTAACAGAGCCAGTGGCTGCTCCGGACCCTGATGATGAAGAAGATCAAACAGAAACCATTCCAATAGGACCACTTGATGATCCGGAGGGAGGAGGCAGCACGCAGCCGATGTACGTCCTACCCGATGTCAATGATCTTTTCTTATCTTGGGACGACGAGAGCATAGAGGAGTTTTTGTCTTCCGTCCCCCGTGAATACTTTAAGTGGGGAACCATGAGAATTTCCGACGAAGCTTTATTTCACCTCTTCGACGGCGCCGAACGAAGCTTCGGGTGGAGCCCCCAAGATACTCGTAACGCCCGACAGAATCTAGACGATGATCAGTATGCCGCCCTCGAAACTGCGGTGGACAATGATCTCAGTGTAGAGGAGGTTAGACAGATCCTCAGAAGAGCTGAGCAGACGATGGTGACCCTCGCCAAGGACGCCAAGGAGACCGTGGCAAAGAGAAATCGGATTACAGAACATAAACAACTAAAAAGAATGAAAGTATTGGCAGGTATTAAATGAACTTTACAGGAATGATGCAGCTTTGGAAGGTCGAGAATATTAAGACGACTTCCAAGCCTGACAAGACTTTGTCTGTTGATGCAGCGCTTATTGGCCTGGCCAGTCGCGGTGCAGCACTAGGCTACAATCCTGAAAATGGTTTTGACTGTTATCGTGTTTTTGTCAAAGACTTTAAAGGAGACGTGGGGCAGCTACAAAAGGGCTCTATCCTTTACATGCATGGCGTAATTAAAGCTACGAGCAGAAAGAGTAATGGCCAATGGTGGCACTCACCATGGCTTTCCATACAAGGTAGAGACCTTAAAATTATTGGACAGTCCCCACTTGAGTGGGATCCTGAAAAGCATTTGGAAGCTACAGGACAGAACTGGAAAGGCGCTTTTGACAAATGAGCGAAGAAGAAAAAGACCCTCTGGTCATTCATGACGCTATCGAGAAGAAGGTTTACACCCCTCACATGGAGGGTGGCTTTAATCCTGAAAAGGTGGCAGCTAAAATTTCTGCCAAAATTGAAGACATCCACCAGGGTGGCATGAAGAAAGAAGATTTCTTCCCTACATTTCTTGTGTCAGAAATGGCACAAGACCGCGGCCACAAATGGGCTGAAGAAGAAGGCCAGTTTGGATTTATCTATGGCTACGTGTACGGATATATGCTGGCCAACTTCGAAAAGAATAAAGACACCAAGCTAGAGTTTATGGTCCGGGATATGACCCCCGAGGAGATCGAAGAAACTGAAGAAGTAAAAGAAATTTCTGCAGACGATCTTAAAAAACTCCTCGAGGGTGCGGATGAAGGAGACATTCCCAATATTGACGAGTTGATTGGCGGCGATGACATTGGGTTTGATCCGCCAGAACCTTGGAGCCCTGACAATACGGAGGGATATGACCCGACAAAATGATCCAACTCCACACGAGAATCGCAACTTTGTCGACGATATGGTTTTACGGCGCGTAGTTTACGGTGCCCGGGTTAACAATGACCACGCCACCAAATACGTAGAACGATTAGATAGGGACGAGCCGCTCATGATGGAGATGGCCGATCACCTTTCTAACGATCTGTATGGAACTATCGCTAAGCTTAATGACGTCTTCTCTGGTGAGACTGACGATGCAAATACATTCAACAACGCTATGCGTATGATGTTTGCTCTCGGATTTACCACCGGAGAGGAGAACATGCGTAAGTTCTATGGGGAAGCCCTTAGTGGGCTTATAGAGCCGCCGCATGACTACACTGATGAGGACTTCAACTGATATGAAGGGCAAGGACGTACTGAAGTACGCCTTATACATGGTGGCAATCGATGCTGCCCAGCTTGCTTACACAGCGCTTAGGAAGAAGGTCTGCGACCACTTCGGCGTAAAAGTTGACAAGCCTGACCCCGATATGACGCAACCTATTAAGGATGCTATATGGAAGGAGGTTAGCGATGTCGATGAGAGAACTGGGAGACCAGCTGGAAAAACACGTTCTTGAGACTTGGCCAGAAGAGAGCCCAATATATATGGAGCCTGCTTCTGGGTCAGTCAATAATCAAAATGACCTTTTTACCAGCGAGTTTTCTATTGAATGTAAGCGTAGGATGAAATCAGCAACGGTATCGATTGCCGGCGGAGTAATCCGCAAGGCACGTATCAAGGCGAACCGTCAGCAAAAAGACCCATTATGGATTGTAGAATCGACGGAAGGCACTTTTGTCATCTGTCCGTACGATAACTTTTGCGAACTAGTAGCGGAGGCACATGGCCAAGAAGAAGAAAGTTGAGGAGGAGCAGGTCGCAATGGACATTCAGTCCAAACGTGACCGCCTCACCTCAGTCTTAAAAACCATTAATAAGAATAACCCGAAGGGAGCTGTCGGCTTCCTGGATGACGAGAAGATTCTCGGCAAGGTTCAGTATGAGAAACTTTCTACGGGTATCCCGCAGGTCGACCAGATTATGGACGGCGGCGTTCCCCGTGGTAAGTTCAGTGTCTTTACCGGCAAAGCTGGTAGCGGCAAATCTACTATGGCTATGCAAGTCATGGCTCAGCATCTCGAGAAAGACGAAGACGCCATATGGGTCTGGGTCGACAGCGAGAACAGCTGGGACAGCGCCTGGGCACAGACCATGGGCGTAGACGAGTCCAGAGTTATCTGGATCCAGTCCTCTATCATGGAGGATTGTCTGCAGCAGATGATTGACCTGGCTAAGTCCGGCGATATCTCTGGGTGCGTACTTGACTCTATCGGTGCACTTCTTCCCCGTGCCGAAGTTGAGAACCCGACCAAGTCTGCCACATCTGAGGCGACTTCACGCACGCTCCGTCAGGAGAACGTTGCGGTACTCAACCGCAAGATTGGTCAGTTCTACCGAGCCGCTGGTCCTACCATGGCTCAGAACAATGTGGCATGCATTCTGATCAGCCACGTCTACACCGACATTAACAGCATGGGCCATGGCGAGAAGCTCGTCACTAAGGGCGGCAACGCTACCGCTCACTGGGCTCACGTTCGTGTTGCTTTCCGTAGGCGTACTGACATGGACATGCAGGTCGAGATCATGATGCCTGACGGCAGGAAGGCCAAGACTTACAGCGGCTTCCAGTCTGTTATCAAGGTCGAGAAATCTAAGCAGGGTGCGCATGAGGGCCACGAGGTCTTCATTCCGTTTACCAAGGGTATTGGATTTGACTCCAAGCAGTGCACGATTAACGCCGCTCTTGTAAATGGCGTTTTCGAACAGCGTGGAGCCTGGATCTACAGCGACCTCCTGCCTGGCGAAGGAAAGATTCAGGGCAAAAAGAAACTTTTTGATCTGATTTTGGGAGACGAAGAGCTGTATTTGCGCGTCTTAAATGATGTACTGATCGCAACTAGCGATGAACTGATTGACTCCGCAACCGGCGAAGTCATTAATACTATGGACCTCTCACCTGCCGGTGAGAACAATCAAGCTACAGTAGAGAAACTGTAGTATAGGGAGATAAGCTATGGCTTACGATTTTAACGTGTCCCTGCGTGGGGCGACTGAAGGCCAGATGAAGGCCAACATTATGGCAATCGGTACCGTCACCCTCGTGGTGGACGGAGTTGAGCTGGTCGAGCTGCGTGACTTTAATGTCAAGCGCACCCGTGCTCAGGACAAGGTCTTCGTTGGCGCTGCCAGCAAGAGCTACAAGAACCGCGAAGGCGAGACCAAATGGGCTCCGCTTTACAAGGTCTTCCCTCAGGACTCTCAAGGCTACAGCAGCCTGATCTCTAAGATCGAGTCTGAGTATGCCCGTCTGGGAGGTACCGCTACCCAGACTATTACCTCTAACTCCTCCCCATCTGCTCCGGCACCTCAGCCGGCTATGCAGTCTCAACCTATTGCCGATGCATTCCCAACCGCTGGTGCACCGGCTCAACCGCAAATTACGCCTGCTCCCGCAGCGCCTGCGGAAGAATCTCCCGCAATGGGAGCACCTGTTAATCCGGCCCCGTCAACTGGCGGAATGCCTAACCCTAATCCTGCCTCCACCGGTGGTGATGGCTGGCCTTTTAGCTAAGCGGTAATGATAACCAGGGGCCGGCCTTCGGGTCGGTCCCATATTATTTGGAGAATAAATGAAACTTGCTAGCATACTGCGCGACCTAATCAATAAATTGCTTGGTCGTGAGCAGTCTCAGCTCGCCGCTGAGCCTACTACCTACAATGTAAATGACCTGATTGAGGGTAATAGCGAGTCAGATACTACAATCATGATCCATCTTGATGAGCGCGACGAGCCTTCTGACGAAGCGCCGTTCCCAAAAGAGGATATCATGAAAGAGATTAAGCGTCTTATCAAGGGTGAGGATAAGACCAGCCCTTTATACGACACTGAAATCCATACTATTCTCGTTAAAGAAGGATACGACCTGGTTTCCAGGACGGTCACTCGTTACCGTAATGAAATGGATATTGAAAACCGCAAAGAGCGCCTGGAAGACTACCGCGACGACGCTAAGAAGAAGCGTAAGCGTAGGAAAAAGGACTCTTGCGACTAGACATTTGTGTCTAATTGTATAGGATAGAGGACATGGCTAAGGCATCATCAATTCGCGATCGTTGGAAAAGAATGGAGCGTTCAGTCGCTCAGTTCTTTAACACTAGCAGAAACGTCCATGGACGTGGGCCTGCTGGTGAGACAGGTACCGACGTTGTCGCCGACCTGCCCAACTGGCTAGATGAAGCCCCGGCCATGTTCTCTGACTATCGTTTTCTATTTGTTGAGTGCAAGTACAGTCATGGGACTGACGGCACGATTTTTAAACATTTTCGAGAGATGCGTGAAGCATCAAGCATGACCAATAAGCAGAACAGCACTAAGATTTACGTCTGCAATTATGGTGATTACTTGATGACGTCTCTTGATTCTGTACCTTTTGTTATGGGGGACGTCATTTTGCCCAAGCTTAGCATTGACGGACTCCAGTACCATAAAGACCCGCTTAGCTTTTCCTCCCATTATGGAATTGTTCATTCTGCCAAAAAGGCTCCTGGGTACTTAGACAAATACTGGTCTCAGGTGTGTAGAGATGTAGAAGAGTTCAACGAAGGGAAGAAATACGAAAAGGCTATACCAATGGTTTGCATGGGTAGTTCCTACAAGGAAAAGCTCGCTATATTCAGCAGGTCATGGTACGAAAATCCCGCCTAACTGTTACCATTTTATTTAAGGAGGACTCATGTCGTCTGACATTGAGCGTGTCCTCGTTGTGCCTTTTGAGCTGAGGCGCGACGATTTTTTTGACTTTACTGGGTTTGTAAAAACAAACGAAAATAGAACTAAAGAACTGCTGGATGTGATCGACGATCACTACTGGTTCCACCGAAGAGATGAGGCTGAGGAAGATGTTTCGCTTCTCCAGATTATCCCTTATGTGGTTATTACCCGTCCGAGCAAGAGTGGCCTTGAGTACTACACGTACCAACGCACGTCAGGTGGAGGTGACTCCCGCCTTCACGGACAAATGTCTATAGGTCTTGGCGGCCACGTTAATCCGTGTGACATCGCCGACCTAGTAAACGAAACTCTGATCAACAATATCCGAAGAGAGCTTGACGAAAAAGTCGACATCTTCGATGGCCAGGGTAACGACATTGATACCTACAGCATTAAGACTAGCAGGTTTAAAGTAGTCGGTGAAATCTATTCAGACGACTCTCCGGTTAGTCAAGTGCACTACGGCATTGTATATCAACTTGATCTTAACGACCCCAATGCACAGGTAGCCCTCAGAGAGACGCACAAGATGCGAGACCTAGGATGGTACCAGTTGCATGAGCTTGAGGAAATTAAATTTGGGACCGAAGGCTTCGAGTCTTGGTCTAGGCTATTTATTGATTCTTTTGAAAAGGAACAAGACCATGCCTCCGCTGTATGACTATGTGTGCCAGGTATGTGACCACAAAGACGAAATCCTCGTCGACGTGGACTCAACTGGCTTGCGTAAGTGTCCTGAATGCGGCGCTAAACAGTACAAGCGTCAGATTACTGGCGGTACTGGTGTTAATTTTAAGGGAAAGGACTTCCCTGGGAATGATCATCGTGGGAAATGGCATCTTCGCGATTGACCCTGCGCCAGTTCTGACACAGTTTGCGTATAGAGACCTCGCTAGCTATCTCAGCCGGCGGGGTCTTTCCATTGTCATACAGATCTACCATAATCTCTCTATAAAGATTGCTGGGCTGGGTTTGAAGCGCCCGGTCCAGCATCTTTTCTATCTTACTTATCGATAGATGCATTCTTGGCTACCTTAGTAACCTTAGCAGTCATCTTCTGCTTAAGGTGTGCATGGTTTACAGGATCAGTAGAGCAGTGCTTGGTAGAACAGATGTCATTGAACCAGCAGTTCTTGCACTTCTGTGCTTGCGCAGTTGGTAGAATAATGTTGTGTTCAATGCCTTTAATAGCCGTGTCAACCACAGGATTGAGGTGTGACTCTGGCTTAGGTGCGTAGTGCGTAGAGCTTGTTGCTGACTTCGCGCCCGAAACTTTGATCACTTCTACCTTGGCTTCAGAGAAGGCGCCTTGCCCCTTCTTCCCAGTAGAGAAGTGGTCCATCAGGGTCTTCTTCATAAGCCCGAACTGTAAGTTATCGTGCTTTGCTGAAAGAGCCATATCAGAAAAGTCATCTGCTATGGCCAAAGCCCTGAACTTACGTGCTGATGATCTATCGTTTTCTACAATCAGCGCGTCTAAACTATATGAAATATCTACTCCTAAGTAGTTAACTGTTACTGGCAGATCAATAGCAGCCAGGACGTCACGCTGAGGAGCAAACAACGAATGTGCTTGATTAAGTTGAAGCACGCCTTTAGCTACTAAGTCTTCGCCCGACAAGTCTAGCTTGCCGAAAGCGGCCAACGCAAAGCGCATCTTTTTAACGAAAAGCTGTGTCGCCTCAGCTATGCACTTGCCTAACGGCTTATGAGCAAGACCAACCTCATGAAAAAACTTCAGAAGGGCAGTCTTATAGGCATAATAAAAGGCTTCTTTGACACTGCCAGGCATGTACGGTAATTCCAAAACATGCTTGTACTTGAAAAGAAGTCCGCAATATAAGTAATCCTCAAGTGCATTTGAGGAAACCTTTTTGAGGTTTAGTTCGTCATTCATATGGTCAGTCTACTATTAGGCTGTCTACAGATCAAACCAGGAGACATAATGTCAGACTTTGACACTACTAAGAGCGAGATTGAATCTCGACTCCCGGAGTATCTTGACCATTTGGGTATAACACCCTATAAGATTACTCCGGACGACGCATGGTTCAGGTGCCTCAACCCTGATCATGACGACAATGATCCGTCCATGCACTACGTGCCTGGCTCTGATCAAACTGTGCTTAAATGCTTTAGCTGCGGCGCGTCGTACGATATCTTTGATATTGCACACATCCACGAGAACAAACCCGTACAGGGCCGTGGTTTCGTGGCTGATAATATGATGTACCTTGCTGATCTTTTTGACATTGAGGCTGACTATAAGCCTACTGAAAAAGATTTGGCTGTCATTAGTGCACAGAAGACCTACGAGACGGCCGCTAAGGCCCTTGAGAGCCTGTTCAAGCGTGACCCTGAGGTTGCATTCGCAGAGACTCGCAAACGCGGCCTGAAGGACGCTATCGCCCTTGAACTGGGTATCGGTGTTACATCCTGGGACAAGTTTCTTGAAGAAGTTTCTTCTCAGGGAGAGTACTCTGAAGAGTGGCTTGCCAAAGTTGGTATCGATAAAGAGTTTATCGGCCTGGACCGCCTTACGTTTGTCCTGCGGGACCACAAGGGTCAGGCTGTTGGACTTGCACGTCGTGAGCTTAACTGGACTAAAGAGTCTGGCGGCCCGAAGTATAAGAACACTGACTCCAGCAAGAACCCGGCTTACAACAAGAGCCGCTTGCTCTACGGCATGCACACCGCACGCCAGCAGGCAGGGGATACCCTGGTCTTGGTCGAGGGTTACTTCGATCAGGCTGCGTTCTTGCAGGCTGGCTTCCGCACTGCTGTTGCTATCTGCGGCACTTCTGTCACCAAGGAGCACGCCAAACTCATCAAAGAGTGTGGCTTCCAGCGTGTAAAGCTTGCCCTGGACGGTGACGAAGCCGGCATTAAGGCAACAGAAAAGCACCTTTTCGCACTCGACAAAACCACTAACTTAGACGTTAGTGCAGTGTTATTGCCATATGAGGCTGACACTCCTAAGGACGAGCGCGACCCAGCTAGCTGGATTGCCAAGTACGGAATTGAAAACTTCAACAACGTTGAGTGTTATAGCGCTTTTGACTGGCGCATGCGTTCAGCCTTGGCTTCCGGAAAGGAGCCCCACGATGTCGCAAAAGAACTTGTGGGATTCATCGCTACAGTTGGTAGCTCGATTGATCGCGATCGCATGGCTCGCAAACTTAGCGATGCAACTGGTGTCCCTGTTGACACGATCTTAGAGGAGCTTAAGGATCTGACCAATTCACGCGCTAAGGAAGCGGTGGATCAGGGCCTTAAGAAAATCTCTATGGCGAAGTCTGCATCAGAGCAGTTTCGCATAATCGAAGAAACAAAAGACCAGTTGGAACTGGCTATCGTTCCTCCGAATAATATTGAGATCACGTCTGAAGCATCCCTCGTAGAAGTTAGCGACATTCTTGCATCATTTAGAGAGCAAGAAGTCGGACTCGACGGCTGGGACACTGGTTGGGAACAGTTTAATGAACACTTTGGTGGGATGCCTAAGAGCAAAGAGCTTATCGCTTTTGGCGGCAATCCAAATACTGGTAAGTCGACTTTGCTTTACAATCTTTGCGATGGCCTCATTAGCAGCACCGAGAATCGCGGTCTTAGCTGCGCTTTCCTTACGCTAGACGACCCGGTCGATAGCTTCCTGGCTAAGATGCTGGCGATCAAAACTCGTAAGCCAATTAACTGGTGCCGCTTTGCTGCTAAGCACATGACCTCCGGTAGAGATTATGATGCTTACGTGAAAGCACAAGATTGGCTTCGTGGTGCTGTGGCTGATAAACGCCTTATACCTAAGGGCGTCCGCATGGGCGATACCCCTGAGGTTGTGGAGCGTTGGATTGATACACTGCAGCAGGAGACAGGCAATGACGTAGTCTTGTTTGTCGACTCCTTCCACAACATGAACACTCATGGTGAGGACGAGCGTATCAAATACAAGCGTCTTTCTGAGTGGTCTCAGAAGATGTCTGACAGCATGGGAGTTACCATTGTCTGCACCATGGAGTGCAACAAGATGGCTCAGGTGTCCGGCAAGCCACACATTGAGCACCTTGGCGAGTCTAGCAAGATGGCATTCGCTTTCAAGCTAGTCGGCATGGTTTACAACGAGCTGCATGAGAAGCGTGAAAGCGCCCAGACTCTGTGGGTCGACGAAGAGACCTACAGCGAACCTCGTGTGCGCCCGATTCTCGAGTGCAACTACGAGAAGAACAAGATCACTGCGTTCAAGGGTACTCACTTTTTCAAGTTTTATGACGAGCAAGCCAGACTGGAGCCCGTCACCCTGGAAGAAGTTGATTCTTTGAGAAAGTACTACAAAGAAGATTTCAAGTCTCGTGAGTTTAAAGATGAGTACGGTGAAGGCGAAAAGCCTGGCTCCGCAGCTGAAGCCATCAGTAAGGTTACCTTTGGTTAGGGGAATAAATGGCTAACTACGTAAAAGATCGTCTAATGCATTATGTCGTCAATCCCCTCGTGGAAGAGTCGCGGAAAGGCGGGAGCAGACATCCAAGTTCTGCTTCCGTCAAATACCAAAACTCTCACGGCGAGGTTGTTACGGCAGGTAAATGCCTTAGGCAGCAATACTATAGAGCTACCGATGCGCCCGCAGAGGCTCGCACGGACTTCGGCCTGACCATGAAGGCCAGGGCTGGAGACGTGTGGAGTGACTACTTTGCTGAGCGTATTAAGGAAGCCGGCTTTTGGATTGGTGATGAGGTTCGTTTTTACAACGAGCAGCTAAACCTGTCTGGCCGAGTGGACGCTATTGTTCGCGAGGAAGGCACCGGAAATAAGGTCGGAGTTGAGTTTAAGACGGTGGGCATGTTTACTAAGAAAGGCAAGATCAAACACAGCGTGTCAGACCCTCTGGCTCCTGGTGAAGATCACGTTATGCAGTGCATGCTCTACCTGTATCACTGGATCCCACGGGGTATTGACAAGTCCTCCCTGGTTTACATCTGTCGTGACAGCTTTGAGATTGGCGAGCATATTGTCCGTCTCGAAGTCGGCGAAGACGGGTTTCATTATCCAGTTATCAGCAACGACATGGGTGTAATCGAGTGGAAGCACTTGCGCCTCGAGGATATTATCTCTCGTTGGCAGGAGCTTGAGCTTGCTCTGGACAAGAAAGAAGTCCCAGAGCGCGACTACGAGCTGCAGTATTCCAACGAGAAAATTCAAGCCCTATACGACACCGGCCGACTTAACAAAACTAATAAGGCTAAAGTAGATCGCTTCCTCAAGAAGAATGACATCACCAGTGACACACCCGCTATCGAAGGGTTTGGAGACTGGCAATGTCGCTTCTGTGAATTTTTGATCCACTGCAATAAACCTGAGGTTAAGGCCGACGACGTAGCAACTGATCAGTTTGAGGCCTTGTAATATGAGTGCAGTACCAGAAGATCTGCCGATCGAAGAGCAAGTAGCTAAGCTTCGCGAAGAAGTACGGCTCTGCGAAAAGCAGATGCTTAAGAAATATAAAGAAGGATTTCGTGCCGGTGTATCCCGCGGCGAGAAGCTCGACCAAGATGATGAGACCTTCCGCGAGGGCATGTTTGAAATCTCTCAAATCATAACTCAGAACGGTTACTTACTAGCGGATGATGAGCCTAGCGCTAAAGGGCTAGACAATCCCCACATCTTAGAGATATTCTTTATCTCAAAACGCTGTTTTTGAACCTAACAATAAGGAAAAACTAAATGAACAAAACGGATCTTCCGGAAGATTGGGCGCGCGACTCTGCTCTTAACATTGCTATTGATTTTGACGGAGTAATTCACGACCCATTTGATGGCCCTAGAAACGGGGAATGCTATGGGCCTATCATTCCTGGAGCTAAAGAGGCAATCATTAAGCTTGCCGAGAAATACAAAATCATTATTTTTACTTGCAAAGGTAGACCTAATGGTCCAGTATATGAGAATGGCAATACCGGCACAGACCTAGTCTGGAACTGGCTGGCCGAGCACGGCCTGGCTGAGTACGTAGAAGAGGTCACCGCTCTGAAGCCTAACTGTCGAGTGTATATCGACGACAAAGGTCTGCGTTTCAATAATTGGAGTCAGACCCTGACTGATATGGCGATAAATGACATTATCTAATATGGCCTTTTGGCCTGGTTTGATATAGGCATAAGAGAAATTCTTGTGCCTTGTGAGCTGAGTTTTTGTGAGACTGGGGTTCGGTTTATAATATGGTCTATGACCGAACCTCAGCCACAATTACACAGGAGACCTTACAAAATGTCAGTTGAACCAACATTCTGCGACCTTAAAACTCAACCCGTAGTCCGCATTGACTGGGCAGACATCATTAGCCACGGCGGCTGGGTTGAGGAAGAAACTATCGCAGAAGCAGTGCCACAAGTCATGGTTACATACGGTAAAATTGTCGTCGAATCACCAGAATTTATTACTGTTTGCGGAACTTGGTCTGAAGAGTGTGAAGAGACCTTTGGTGATATCAACACCATTCCGCGTGGTTGTGTTAAATCCATTTCTATTTTGTCTGGAAGCTAATGACACCATATCTTGACCTTTTAAAAGAATGCTTGGAGCAGGGGAAGATCAAAGAAGATCGCACCGGCACAGGTACAAGATCGCTATTTGGTAGACAAATTCGCTACGACTTGAGTGAAGGTCTGCCGCTAGTCACTACTAAGAAACTACATTTGCCGTCTGTTATCCACGAATTGCTGTGGTTTATCAGCGGTAATACTAACGTTAAGTATCTACAGGATAACGGCGTTAGAATCTGGAATGAATGGGCTGACGAGAACGGAGATCTCGGGCCAGTCTACGGAGCTCAGTGGAGATCCTGGGGCGGAATGATTGACCAGTTGGCTGAAGTAATTGAGGAAGCCAAGCGTCGTCCGCACAGCAGAAGACTTATCGTCTCTGCCTGGAACCCTTCTGAGATTCCCTCTATGGCGCTAGCGCCTTGCCATACCATGTTCCAAATCGACATAACGGACGGCAAAGTTAATCTGCAGCTCTATCAACGCAGCGCAGATATCTTCCTGGGCGTACCGTTTAACATTGCTAGTTATTGCATCCTACTGCACATGATTACACAATGTTTAAAAGAAGAACGGAATTTGGGACACTTAGAGGTGGGAGAATTCGTCCATACTTTTGGGGATGTTCATTTGTATAACAACCATGTAGAGCAAGCCAAGAAGCAGCTAGCAAGAATGCCGCTTGGAAACGCAAAGCTTTGGTTGCAGCCAAACATCCTAGATATTGACGGGTTTACTTACGACGACATTATGGTCTATGGCTATGATTATCATCCACCTATTAAAGGTGACGTCGCAATTTAAAAAAACTTAATATGAGGATATTAGGGAGAAGTAATGTCTGAAAAAACTATTTCAGTCGAACTGACTCGAATGCAGTGGGAGCGCGTTCTTGCAGATCTTAAGCAAGACATTGAGCAGTATGACGCAGAGATTGTAAACGTTGAGATTGCTAACATGGATTCTGTGCCGCTTTATGCCTTGCAGGACTATGTCGTAGAAATTTACAACACTATTGCTGAGCAGTGTGGACTGCCTGGCGCTCACGAGTAGGGGAAATTAATGGCTACATTTTTTAGAACGGGCGAAGTTCCCGTTGTTAGAGGCATTGTGTTTGGTGGGTTTGATTGCATTAACCCGGGACACCTAGAAGCAATTAGGGACGCACGCCTTGACTGCGACCATCTTACTGCAATTATCAGTTCTGATAGGGCCCTTATGGAACGTAAGGGTTGGCTTCAGCATTCCGCCAGGATCAGGAAGGAAGTACTACTTGCCCTTCCAGAAATCGACGAGGTAATTATTGCCTCTGAGTGTGACAGCATGACCGTCATTCCTGACATCGAAAAGCTGGTAGCAAAATACCCTAACGATAAACTCTGTGTCTTTTGCGGACCAGGAGTTACCCCAGACAGCGTACCAGAAGAGGTCTCTGGGTGTACGTACATCTACACTCTTCGTGAGAAGAGTTATTCTACCTCTAAGTTGTTTGATGACGCTAGAGCAACGAAGATGCGTAGCATGGCTGAGCCTTTTAAGGGCTCAATTCTTAGCAACGACGAAACTGGTCGTAGAGTTGGCTCAGTCGCAGAAGAGCACAGCGAAAATGACTACGTTGTTATTGATGACTGTCAGATTGCTGACCTTAAAGATCACCCAGCCCTAGACTAAAGCTTTACACTCATTAGCGTATTGAGCACGTTGTACAGCGTGTCAGCCCCGTCTTCGTCATAAAAGGGCGTAGTGAGCGGCACGTAAAGCCCTACGCTTGAGCCCTGCTCTGCGCTAATAACACCAATTAGACCAATGTCTGGGTTGTAAACGCCACCCCCGCTAGAACCACCGTCCCAGTTAATGCTGGAAACATGCCAAGAGGCTATGGGAGCTTTCGAGTCTTGAATGCGGCCTGACAATATTCCGACATAGATTAAGCAACTATGTCCGAATGAGCAGCCTGCCCCATAGATCTGGGACCCGGGGGTGGTGTTTTGTACTTCGGTTGAGCGAGCAATTCTTGCTGGAGTTACAGGCAATTTCTCATTAATAAGGAACTTCAGGACAGCCACATCGTACATGTCTGAAACCTTAAGAATGTAAGATTTTGCTATATCTTTGGAAACAATTCGCTTGACCCAGCCGTTAGATGCTCTACTATCGGATTGAATTATAAGACTGGTGCGCCCACCTGGAACGTTGACTACGTGTGCTGCGGTAAGAACAACATACTCCCAGCCACCGTCAACCTTCCTTTCCTGAACGACAGTGCCGGACCCCGTGCTAAATGCACCGGGAACGGCTCCAACCCCAGCTCGAACTCTAATTGTATGGGAAAACATATCTCTCGAGCTTTGCTGAGAGACATACGAAATAGACTGTGGTTGCTCTACTGAAACAGTAACGCAAGAAGATAGAATAGCAGCGAGCACTAGGATGTTTAGTGCTTTAACCATAATAGAATTATTGTACAGTAAAAAATCTTTACTTGCAATTAACAAAGGAAGGTTCTCATGTCCGAGGCAAGACAGAGCATCATCAATGAAGTGCTGAGTTACCACCAGGAAATGGTGAGATTTGCTGCGTATCTGTGTAAAGATAGCCATGCAGCGGAAGATTTAGCGCAAGAAGCCCTTATTAGAATCTACAATTACAAGAAGATTGAAAAGATTACTAACGTTAAGGCCTGGGTGTTTAGAATTATTCGAAACATCCAACGAGCGAATCAATTTAGATCTCAGTGGACACCGTAGCCATAAACTATTGAGAATGGCTCTAGTGGCGGCACCAATGAAAGCGTTGCTTTCTACACGCCAAACCGCGAGAGTGAAGCCTTTGAGCGTCACGGCTCTGGCCCTAACAACTATGACATGATGTTTTCTGATGAGGTAGTCCAGGCCATAAACGAGGTGCCGGAAAACTACATCAAGGCAGTTATTTTAAGCGACGTCGAAGATCACACTTACGACGAAATCGCTAGCAAATTGAACATTACTGTTGGGACAGTAAGGTCTAGAATCTTCCGCGGGCGTAAGCTTCTTCGCGAAAGAATTGCAAACCGACAGGCTGTTTAATTACTGACCGTAGAGCGTATGTGCTATAATGGGCATATAACTCCAACCCTAGGAAAGGGGTGCTCTATGGTCACTTTGTCCACAGGTCTTGAAGCCGTTGTGAGTATGATCGACAGTAACCAGCCGGCCAGCTTGGTTAAGATTGTAAGTACTTCGCTTTCGTCCTCCAAAAACCTTGTCTTTATTGGCAAGTCTTATTATTGGATGGACATTGCAGAGTTTATTGACACTGCAGAAAAACTTGTAGGACTTCACCAGCTGGTATCGAGCGGCGATCTCGCTAACGCTCGTACGGTTGCGAATTTCATGCTGGACGATATTCCGGCCTTCGTTTCGTAACCAGACATAGCAGCGTGCGAGTTATTGGGTCGGCGCCTTCGTGTGCCGGCTCTCTTTTTTTGGAACAATTATGACGCGAGCAGCGTCCTTATACTTTGGAGGAAAGACTATGGTTATCATTGGACTTTGTGGCAAACGTCAGTCTGGTAAAGATACGTTTGCTAAGTTTGGATCTGCTCATGCTTTCAAAAGCAATAAAACGGCTGCTATTACAAGCTTTGCGTCACCTATTAAGAGATTTGTCCACGACTATTGCGGAGTACCTATTTGCAATCTTGACGGGACAAATGAAGACAAAGACCAAACGGTCGGGACGTGGGGAGACTTTTTCAGCGAGGAAATCATCGCCAAATACGACAGGTCTTTTGACAGCGCAGTGAGCGGCCGCGAGCTTTTGCAAGTTTACGGGACAGATGTTCTTAGAGGAGCAAACCCTAACTTCTGGGTAGATCTTTTAGAAACTAGGATTAAGCGAAACGACTTTGATAAGTATCTTGGCACCGAGAACCCTGACTACGTATTTATTACAGACGTTAGGTTTCAAAACGAAGTAGAAAAGATTAGATCAATGGGCGGGCATGTAATTAAACTTGACCGCGCTCAGTTTACTGACAGCCACGCTAGCGAAGCGGCTATCGACACCATTCCAGAAGAGTTATTTAAGGCTGTCTACCGTCGCGAAGATATTGACGGCCTAGAGGTGCTTGGCCAGGTGGTCGAGCAAGAAATGTTTAGTTATTAAATCAAGCACACTGGGTGCTTGTAAATTTTTACCCATACTAAGTTTTGCCTGCAAACTACTGGGCTTTGGTAGCTTGTAGGTTGATTTCAAATTAATGGAATAAATCGAATGGGGGCGCACATGCGTCTATTTACTCTATTGCTGGCTATGATGCCAGTTACGTTGACCGCTCAGGTCTTACCAGCCGATTGGTCTATACCAAACACCGGCGAACTTATCTGCAAGGCTTCGCCTGGGCAGAATTCACTGCCGGCCGATATGGCCTTTATCGACTCCGTCCCCGAGCTTGGCTTGGT
>BCSF01000426.1_pt1 | contig 17137 bp, 19 predicted proteins | sample 1016431 | NCBI WGS metagenome assembly BCSF01 (sample SAMD00045685;SAMD00045686;SAMD00045687;SAMD00045688;SAMD00045689;SAMD00045690;SAMD00045691;SAMD00045692;SAMD00045684;SAMD00045690;SAMD00045691;SAMD00045692;SAMD00045684;SAMD00045685;SAMD00045686;SAMD00045687;SAMD00045688;SAMD00045689, study...
CGGGTGCGCCTACGCCATTAACGTAAGTGGCCCCGCTGATAGTGCCGTGGTTGCCGTTGCCGCTCCCATCGTACGCCGTCGTTCCCGCGCCTTCCATCATTGGAAGCCATAACTTTAAAGCGTCGTTGCTTACGCCCGTTGGTACAATCTTTTCCGGGTTGTTGTATAGGTCGGATACTTGGGCGGCGGTTAGGGCGGTGTTGAAGATTCTAATGTTGTTAAGTAATCCGTTCCAAAAGTCAGCGTTTGAAACCCAAGAACCGACAACCAAATCGCCGCTATCAATAGAACCAGCCATCGCCGTTTCCGTTAAAGAAATGGCCACGCCGTTGATGTATGCGCTAACGACTCCCGATTCGCGAACTACCGCAATTTTTTTCCAATCGCTTCCGAGGATGTTTTCCGTTCCCAAAGAAAGGGTGCCACCAATCCAAAGGCGCAAAAGTCCGCCCGTGTTATTGATTCCGATACCAAAATCCAAAAGGGGGCCTTTTGCAATAGCCCAAGAATAACTGCTGACGCTATCAATTTGCCAATCTAAAACAACGGAAAAATCACCCGTGCCGAATGTTAAATCGCTAATGGTTCCAAATGTTATTTGGTCATTAACCCCATCAAAATCCAAGGCCTTCCCCGAATATAGCGCGGCGCGGTTGTACCCCTTCGGGCTTTGGTCGTTACCGCGTGGGTTGAGCGGCTTGTTTGTCTTTGTTGTAGTTACTGCCATTGGTTATTCGTTTATGTCGTTATCTACTACCGGCACGCGGTCGGGAAATAATGCGTACAACGTCGCGGTGTATTCCGCATTTGCCTCGGTGTTGCCAAATGAATGCACGCCTACTGGATCCGGCCAAACCAAATGATCGTCCCATGATCCGTCAACGCCATCACGCCACAATACATCAACGGAATAATTGTCCGCCAGTACCGCCGGTGTCAATTCCTCACCTTCTTCATCAAAGGTGGCCGGTGTCGTTACGATACGACCGAGCATTGAAATGGTGTGGCGGTGCGTTGCGTTACCTTCTTCGTCAACACCGAGCGCGTCGATTGCGCTTTGTGCGCTCGCCGCGTCGGTAAACTCGTATTTTCTGAATGTGTACTTCATAGCTTATGCGGTTAATGCGGCTAACTCCGCGTTGCTTAATCTTTCTTTGAATAGGATGGCTTGTTTAACGCTTCCCCTTAATTCATCGCCAGCACCCGCGTTTTCTTCAGTCCCAACATATACATTAGAACACGCTGGAATACTTCCGCTTGTATCAGTTCCAATTTGCGTTCCGTCCATATATAAAGCAAAATCGTTTGCTTTGTAAGCGAATGCTATTTTGTGAGAACCTAAAACCGATTGTGAAGAAATTATGTTGGCTTGTTGAACGCCTCCGTTTGCTACATACGCTCTTAATTTTTCGGTATTTTGAGCAAACAATACAATTCTATTATTACTACTATTATCGCTTACGGCAAAAATTCTATTATATCCGTCGGTGTTGTCAGAATCAATCGTAAACTCCGCAAACATAGTCCCCTCGGTTTGCCCAATCACATCACTAACGCCCGTAACTGAACAAGAATCCGCCGCCCGTGTGACGCCGCCCGATGTCCCGTGGTTGGGGATGTAGGATGTTGGGTAGGAGCCGAGTTCGATTTGTGCGCCATAAGCGTAAATGGTTGCGGTTGAATTTATAATTCCAAGACCACTAACATTTTGGCGTATTCCGAATTGCAAAGAATCCGTAGTGGTGCTTGAGTTCTCACTTGTGGTAAATTGTTGCCATTCATTAGTAAGTGTGATTATTGAAAAAGAGCCGTTTGAAACGCCGCGCATATGCAGTTGCTCACCTCCATTTTCACCCTTTAACCAAATACTTGTAGAGGCATCTGTACCCGCTGCAATAGAAACCACCCCTTCTATTAAAGAAAGGTCGCCAGTAGTTGTACCGCTACCCGAATCAAAAACAATTTTTGTTGCATTGTAAACGCCTTCGGGACTTAATGTTTCGTTAGTGTTTATTGTTGTTGTTGGCGTTGAACCCGTACCGCCCGATGTTTTATTCCATCCCGAGCCATCAAAGTATTCCGAATACTGCAATAACTGCTGGCGAGATGGCTCCAAAAGAAGCGCCCCGTTTTCCCCATTAGCGTCGTAATTGATACGCGGCAAATCGACGAGAACGCCCGCCTTTGCCGTGGTCGCTCCGCTATCGAGGTAACTGCTTGCGACCATCCCCTTTTCCGCTTGCGCATTTTGAATAAAAATACCGCTTGTAAGGTCTCCAACAAACGATGGCATTGAACCATCGGTTGCTGGATTTTGTACCATAACAATTCCAATATACGATGCGCTTGATGGATTGTAAGTTATTGAGCAACGATACCAGCCATTTCCAATACTTTCAATATTAGCGTCTATTTGACCGCCACCAGAATTTCCAATAGTTCCGTTTTGTAAGTCAAAATTTACCCAAATATTTGTAGAGCCAATACCGGTTGCCCTTAATTGCAAATGATAGCCGCTGTATTTTGCGTAAACTGAATTTGTTTGAACCCCACTTAATGTAGAGTCCGAACGCCTTATTTGATGATTATTATTTACTGAATCGGCTAAAATTAACCAAGCGTTATTCGTTCCATCGTAACCGCTTTGTCCACTTGTTGCACTTAAAATTCTATCTTTATCCCATCCGGTATTAAAAGCATTAGAATACTTAACAAGATTCTCCCTATACTTCTCAATTAACCCGCTCGCATTCACTCGCGTTGCCGCCGCGTTTGACCCTCGGTCAAAATCAAAGTCGGCACGGGTTTGGTCGTACCCGCTATTTTGGTCGGTGCTATCCGGTGCGCGGTTTCCGCTTGGTAGTACGTTGTATAATGTACCCGCCTCGTAGGTGCTTGGCACCATTAAAAGGCTTGCTTTGTCAATTAGTGCCATTAGCTTAGTGAATTTATGGCCGCCGTTATTGCCGCCGTGTTTTCGATTGTCGCGTTTTTATCCGTTGCAAGTTGTTGCATTGTCGCAAGGCTTGCCGCTGGGCTTGTGATATCATCTAAAGCATACCACGCTTGTAACCCGTTTGATTCCGTACTGGTCAAACCTTCATAGCTTTTCCACATCACGGAATTTATCTCATCGCTTGAAAGCGCGCGGTTCCAAATCGCTACGTTGGCGAGGTTGCCGTTTAAGTATTCGCCGTCATAAGAAAGTTGGCCAATTCTTGCATTTGTAGAAACATCTACGCTTTGCGATGTTGATTGACTGCCTATTAAAGACCCGTCTAAATAAAGTTTTAAAGTTGAACCATCATAACTGCCAGTAAAATAAACCCATTCATTTTGATTCAAAGGAGAAGATTTACTTACATTGTTTATTTGGTAATTTATTTGGTCATCGCTTTGAATAGCAACACGAATCCCATCAGTAGCCGCGCTATCATTTGCAGAATAAATAGTGCGCCAAGTTGCCGTATCATTCGCATAAACCCACGCCGCGATGGTGTGGTTCGTATAACTGAACGGGGTGTTTAATTGGATGTAATCACTCGCCCCGTTGAACTCGGCCGAACCTTGGGCGGGGTGTGAAATGCCAGCGGTGGTGAACTTGTTAAACATAACGAGTCCCTCCTTGACGACTGACATTGATTTGAGCAACCCTCTCCGAAGGAGGTAATAAAATTGAGACTGCTTCATTCATTGTGTCTTTAGTATGTTTTGTAAATATAGGTATCACTGCACGGCATTACTTCTCCTTTTTCTGAATCACGAACCAATCACCGCTTGGCCCTCCCATTAAGGTAATGCCATCATAAGGTCTGTCCATAGTATACGACGCCTCACCATCGATGCGTTCGCCCGATTGCGGTGTCAATGAAATGTTTTTGTTTGCCGCAATCGTGTCGTCCGTCTTAAAACGCAGAATCATCCCCGCTTCTGATTCCGGCAAATTGATGGTGTACGTTCCATTTTCACCGCCAGTTTCAAAACCAATGAAATTGAAATTGTTGGATGCCGATATCGTTTCACTACCGCCGGGGTCGCCCGTGATTTCATTCAACGTGACGTTCACACGACCGGTCGTTGTAAATTCGCCCACGCTTGTCGCTTGCAATGTACTGGCGCCCGTGACGTCCAATGTACCGGTGATGTCTGTGTTGCCAGTAACATCCAACGTGCCGCTAAGATCCGTATTGCCCACAACACCAAGGTCGTTGCTCACCTCGGCATCTACTGCGCTGAAGTCTGTAGTGTCTATAGCTGCCAAGGACATACGCCCACGGATAGAAGAAGCACCAACGCTAAACACTGGAGGTGCTGCTACACCATCATCTGTATTAGTGATTGATATGGTTTCTTTAGAAATAGCAAACCATTCGCCGTCCCAAGTATCCTCTCTTGCGCTAAACCTACCACCAAGCTGCAGCCAGTTTTTGCTGTCAAACACCAGGCGCGTCATAAAGTGGTGGCTGCTAAATATCTGCCCTTGGTACTTTTCAATAGGGCTGTTCATCAGCGCAAGCGTTTCGTTTACCAGTAAGCGCTGTGCTGTAATGTAGCTGCCACTGTTACCCTCTCTAAAGCCCGTTGTCCGTATGTGGTTTGTAGTACCCGATGGGCGGTAGTAAATGCTCCCTCTGTTACCGTTGCCGTTGAATATTTTTGTAGTGCCAAGGTCGTACACCAGGCCGCTATCTACATCGGCATTAGTTACCTCAGCTTGTACAAAGTGGCCAGGGTTACCATTGCCTTTTACAATAGAGAAAAGCCTGGCTTCCCAACCATCGTTGTTGTTAGCGTTTATCGTACGCGTAGCACCCGTCTTTGTTATCCACTTGTTGCTGTTAAACTGCACCTCTATATCACCATCTTGCGGCAAGGTAGGTGTGATGATGTTTACCGTGGTGCTGTGTGTTTCAAGCATCGGTGTAGAGTAAGGGCTTGTCACATTTTCTATGAATGGCCCTACTAATACCTGGTAGCCGCTGCCTGCTTGCGTTGTTGTCCACACCGGTACATTAGGAGTAATGCCCGTATGGTCACGCTTTAGATAGTACACCGTTGTGCCGTCGTCTATGCTAATGTCTAAATCAAGTACATACCAAATCTTGGTATTATTTACATTGGTGTTTATCTCAAGCTCAGCGTTGTACTTAAAGTTTATCTCCAGCCAGTTTTGCGGATCGGAAACGGTGAAGCCAAGGTCAATCGTCGGCTGCGTAGTTTGGTTGCTTATAACGCCTGCATAGTTAACATCCGCTTCATCAGTTTGAATGCTTGTTTTATTAACTGCGGGTAAAAAGTTGTAGATGTTACCAGCCAAGCGTGCCTTATTGCTCGTTTGATCGATAGTCTTGTCGCGCGTTACGGTTTCGTAGCCAATGTAATTACCGTTGGCCTTATAGCTAAACTCAGTCAGGTTGTCGTTGTCGCGCTGAAATATCTGCTCAGCTCTGTAGCTACCATTAGAATAGTAAAAGCGCATACCAAAGGCCTTACACACGTTTTCAAGCACTTCGTATTTAGATGCCTTGCGTATTGTGCCGTCTGAGTTGTAAGTGTGAAAAACTGTAGTATCTACAGCAGTGGTAGCTGTTGGGTCTTTTGTAGCGCTGTAAGTGTGCTCGTTGCTCCACCAATTACTTATTACTTTTAAAGCTGGATATTGGCTAGGGAAAATACTTGTAGGTACAATGCTGCTGCCGAATATACTTCTAACTGTTGCAAAGGCTTCTAAGCCGTCTAAATTCTTTAGTCTTGCTATACCATCATTTGCGGATAATTGCAGCACATACGGCTCCGAGGCGTCCTCTATCTTTACCACATCTTGTAGGATGTAACCGCCCCAAAACAAATCGAGGTGTACGGTCTCCTCCTCATATTCGGTAAACCACATCACCAGGCCGTCCTCACTGACCTTAGTAGTGTTGTACCAAGTATCAGCATCCTGGCCGTCGAAGTTGCCTCTCCAAATTTTTATGTAATACCTGTCCTCTTGGTATTCCTTGAAGTCTGAAGCGAAGGCGCGTGTTGCTGCATCGCGAATGTACATACTCAACGACACGCTTGAGCCTATTACGGGGCTGTAGATGTTGTCTGTCTTACCGGTGTAGTTAAGCTCGAAGCCTGCACTGGTAACGTTAAACCGATCGGGGTCCGAACCAGTATATTCCTCGTCCCAAATTTCAATAAGATAAAAGTCGCCGTAATCGCTACGGAACTCGCTGTACAATTTTGGGTTTGCCATTATCCTCCTATACCACTTAATCTGTTTCTATTCCTACCCGCACGCTCATTGCTTAAAAAGATGTCCTCACCTCTAATGGTACCGAACACTTGCACGCCGTTTTGCATCACATTACCCAAGCCACCGTTTATACCAAAGCTTGGTACACCCATAGTAGGGCCTGCAAAGTGTTTAAACGCCGTACCTATACTTTGAGCTGATAGCCCCATTAAACCGCCTGTAGCAGCCGCTAAAACAACTGATAGTATCAATGCTGCTGCTATGGTAGCTGCAATCTGTGCAAGCATTTGCTTTAAGCCTTGTAGGAATACAGTAAAGAAGTCCTCACCGCTAATAAGTGCCGCATCAAAGGCAGAGGATAGTGTACTACCAATACTTTGCCCAAGCTCCTCAAATGCTATAAAAGCATCAAAGCCCGCTTGTGCTATTTCCCCGGTAGTCTGCAACATCGGCTGTAGCGTTGCACCTTGTGCAGTGCCCAGCATATTATGCGCTTCTTTTAAGCGGTGAATGGCCTCTGTGTAGAAGTACGCCTCGTTGCGTGTCTTCTCAAATGTATCTGCAAGGCCGTCTGTTGAGGTAGTTGTTTTATCCGTTTGCGTGCCTAAAGCCGCTTGTGCTGCTTCGTGCTCCGCTACAGCTACCCTTGCTTCTTTTTGTGCGTTAAGATAGACACGCAATACTTTACCTTGTGTACCTTGAAAGAAAGAGGCAATGTAAGCCATACGCTCCACGCCCGATATTTGATCGGACATCAACGTATTGATTGAGTTTAAGCCGCCCTTAACCTCGTTTAAAAACGCATTGTAAACAGGTTGCAGCTGTTCACCTACAGCTATCTTAAGGTTTGTAATCTCTGCACGCTGTTGTGCTATAAGCTCTGATGTTGTAAGTGTACGCTCACCAGCATTACCCATCTGGCGCTCAATGATATTACCAACAGCCGTAGCCATATCACCGGTCTTACCAAATTCTTCTCTTACCTCTGTAGCACTAAAGCCCAGGTTATCAAGGATAGGAATACTTTTCCGAGCAATACCGAGTACAATACTCTCGGCCATATAATCAATGCTCTCCCCCGTTTCTGTTGCACGCTGTTGCGCAAAGCCTAAAAGATTACCAAGCTGCTCAAGTGGGATGTTAAAGTTTTTAGCCTTTACCGCTGCTTTCATCAACTCGAGGTCGTCAATAGTACCTCTTGTTGCTGTACGCAGCTCACTTAATAGCTCGGGGTCGTTAATACGATCGAAGGCCGCCTTGACACCTTCTGCTTGGTTGGCAAGCTCTACAGATTCAGAAACAAATTGGCGTATAGCATCTACAGCAAAGGAGGCGCCAATTACACCACCTAAAGCGCCAAAACCACCGCTTAACTTTTTTAAGCTGTGGTCTACATTTCCCATTGCTGTGCGGAACTGCTTTAAGTCCGCACCAATTTTAAAATCTATGTCTTGACGACTCATTTACCAAACACCTTAATTAACGCCTCTTGCACTTCTTCATATGTCGCAGCCTTATGTACTCGCTTCCTACTATCCCAAGGGAAAGCAGCCAAGTCTTTAGGGCTTACCTTTCTTTTTGTATGTGGTGCAACATTTACTGCTGCTTGCCACCTTGTCGTCTCCCACAGCAGTTCAGTATAATACTGCGTTTGCTTTTGAAAGCCTTCTCTTTTGTTTTGGAACTGGCGTGGGGTTATGTTATAAAACTCCTCTACACTCATTCCCATCTCACCCAAGCCTATAGCTTCCAGTGTATCCCAGTCAAGGGATTCAGAGACTTGGGTACTTACTTTTTTTCGCCGCTTGCTGGCTTAATAAAAGAAGCAGTGAACAACTCCACGCATTGGTTAATCAAGCTCGGATCTTGGTCAAGCAAGTCTGCTACGTCTTCTACCGTAAGGTCGAAGTTTTGCTTTTCTACTCTTGCACCATCTTTTAAACCTGCCCAAACTAGGTTTATAGCATAATCAAAAGTGATGCTTTCTCCTAGCTTTTCAAGCTCTTGTAACTCGATACCGCTTGCATTACAAAACAAGCGCAGTGCGTTAAATCCGTACTTTACCGGGTAGGTGTTGTCTCCTACTTTTACTAGTTGTGTCGTCATTGTTATTGTGTGTTATAAGGAGGGCCGAAGCCCTCCTTAATGGTTATGCTTGAGTTCCTTGAGTTAAGGTACCTGTGCCCTGGAAGCTAAAGCTGAAAGTAGCATTGTCCTCCACGCCTGCATCGGTAGAGAACTCTGTAAAGTATCCCGTACCGCTGTAGTATTTCTCGTCGGTAGACTCACTACCAAACTCAATGTAAATCAACGTGCGTCCAGACAAGTGGCCGTAAATATCGTCCGGCGTTGCCTTACCACTGTTGTTATACACTACCAAACCTTCGCCTGATAGCGTCCAAGATTTTTGGCCTTCTAATACTTCCATCCAGCCAGAGCTGTCTTTTGTAGAAGTATCACGAGTGGCCATCGTTACGCTTAAAGAAGCGTTGGTCATTTTACCTACGGTTTCATAAGTTGCGCCGTCGGTACCGATGCGTACTACAACATCGGTGCTATTCATTACTGATGTACTTGCTGCCATCTTAATTTCGTTTTATTACCTTACTATTCTAAACACTAAATCAACTGAGACTGCATAAGTTTCCTCGTCTACATTGTACACTTCTGACTGTGTATCAAAGCCACACGATTGTACCTCAACACCCTCAACTGTTTCCTTCATTCGCACAAAAGCTGTGCGTATATTTTCTACAGCGGTCTGTAACACACTGTAACTATCACCTACTAAGTTAAGCTCGACATTTGCAATGTCGATATGGCTGTCCGCGTCTTTTGAACCCTCTGTTCTTAAGCTAGTCAGATCGTAAACACAAAAAGGTCGAGCGCTTGTTTGCGCGCCAACCAATGGATACACCCTACCAGCAAAAACACTATTTAAGCTAGCTGTGTTATCAAACTTGTATTTTATAACCTTGCCTATCATTTCAAACCTACACGCTGCCCAAACTTGAGCTTTTTAATTTCTTTATCAACCTTAGTCTTTAAAGTTTTTACAAACTTAAAACGTACTCGGTTTTTTGCACCACTCTGAGACTTCTGCGCAAAGTTTCTATTTTCTCCACTATAATCAGTTTTCCCTCCTGCACCGTTTGGTACTTGAAGCCAACCAAAGTTAATAAAGCCCGCATACCAGCCACCTTTATTAGGGTTTTTAAAAGCTCCTGACCTACGCGGACCTACCGAAGCATAAAAGTTACTTTTAGTGTTGTACCTCCTAGGAAACTTAACACCGACACTTCTTTTTAGCTGCCCTGGTAAAATTTCAGCGTACACGCGTCCTTTTTTATAAACAACAAAAGTCTCGTCTGACTTTTTGATGTTTCTTTTATAGGACTCTACCATAGGCTTCAAAGACTCTCTGGCAACCTTTTTAAGTATCTTTTTAGTAATACGGTCATCAAGTCTTTTAAGCTTACGCATTACCTCCTCAGCACCTTCTACGCTTACCCTTACCTTTTCCATTACTGCGCATCAGACCAAAGACACACAATCTTTAAAAACGCTTTGCGCGCATCAGCTGACTGTATGGCTTTAATTTTGTATATATTGCTGTTGTATGATATACGCATTTCCTCATTAACATCCGATCGGTAGCGAATCATAAACTCTACTTTTTTAGTAGCAGCAATCATATCGCCCTCTTCAGATTCCTTACCAATTTTTTCAACGACCTTAGCCCACACAGTTGCCAAAGTAGAATACGACTTTACCTCTTGACCAAAGGCATCAGTAGTTTCACTGAATGTCTGGAGAGTTATACGTCGGTCTAATTGTCCTGCCTGGTCAATCATTAAAAGGTAAAGATGCGGAACGGGTTAAACAGATACTCTGAAGCAGTAGGTAATTGTCTCACTCGGTCACCACGGTTATCGTAAAGCTCACTAATAATAAGTAACATCCCTTGCTTCAAAGGCTTAGGAATGTCTGCTACGCTTGTACCTACGGTATAGCGTACGATAACCTGATTGATGATGCCGTTTGTCGCAAACCACCCAGCAGTTGAAGCTATACGAGCTGGCTCTGAAATAATGTCTGAAACGTAATAAGAAGAATCTACTGTCTCTTCAGATCCGATTTCATCCACATACTTCACACTTGTAATCGATTGCACAGGACCACGCGACAGGTAAATAATATCTTTAGACACTGCATCCTTATAATTAGGGAAGCCGTCAAAGTATTCGTCTACTGTCGTCGTAACCAATATGCGGCGTGTGTATTGCTCACACATCTCACGCGCTGCGCTAATGAGTGCATTGATGAGGTCGTCATCATCTGAACCGTCTACACGCAAAAAAGCCTTAGCTTCTGCTAAGGTGATTGGTTCGCTAGCCGCTGCTGTTACAATCGAATAAGCCATTATCTAGTTTCTTTTGCTTTAGGTTTTGACACGCTCTTCTTAGCACGCTTCTTTGGTGGCTCCGCTACCGGGTCACAAAAGCCAGCTTGTAAGAAATCCTTTGCCATATCGCTGGGGAGTTCCGCCTCCTGTCCAATGCGGAAGCGGAACCCTGTACCAGAGATATTCTTCTTGAATACAACCTTCATTAAGCCTGTACCAAGTGTTTAACTGCACGGCTATCAAGAACAGCAGAGTCAGAACGTTTCCAGGAAACGAATCCAACTTCTAGCTCATCAGCGAAACGTTCGTTAAGACGTAGCATCTGGATACCACCAGCGTTACGTACTACGAACTTGCTGAAGTCAGCAGCCAATAGTGTTTTCTTACCAGTCGCGATGCTAGACTCCATATCGTTGTTCACGTATACTGGAACACCGAAGATACGGTCTGGCTCACCTTGTGCCATGCTTGGAACAAATACCGGGAAGTCGTTGCTTGACCCTAGACCTAGCGCACGAATAGCAGCAATTACGTTGTCGTGAGCCATAAGCCCGAACGACGCTTTGTTTCTATAGCTGCTATCGATGCTGTAGATAAGATCTAAGATTTCATCCGCAGTAATCGCTGTTGCTGAAGCTGCCGTTTTACCAGCTACAGAACCAGTGATAATACCTTGTGGCTGAGAAGACCCTGTACCAGTAGTGAAAGCTGCGTTAGTTGCACGAGCAATACGCTCACCCATAGCTTCAACCAAGAACGAGTTCAAGTCGAAAGCAGAGTCTTGCAACAATTGCTGAGACACTTTTACCAAAGAGCTGTAGTTGTAAGCTGACAATTGCTTGTTTCCAAACGTCATGTCTTGTACAGTTACTGCAGCAGCTTCAGAAATCAAGTTAGCATCCGTAGCTGTGTCGTTCAATGTTGGGTAATCCAACAAGCCACCGCCAGCAGTGTTTAGCTTTTTAGCCAAACGCTCAACTTCACCTGTGAACTCAGAAGCCATATCAAGCTCATTGCTGAACTCTTGAGGTACCAAGTAACCACCCAAGTTATCTGTACCAGCTACTTGTGTAGCTGTACCACGCTTTTGAATCATTGAGCGCTCTTCAGCAGTCAATGCAGCAAAGCCGTGACGTAGGTATTTACCGAAAGCTTCAGAAGCATTTGCTTTAGGAGCAGCTGCGCGAGCTTCACCTTGTGCAGATGCCAATTCTTTTTTCATCTCAGCATTACGCTCGATGATTTCAATTTCTTGTTTCAAGCCACGAGCATCAGCTTCGATAGCTTCAAACTTTGACTTTTCTTCAGTCGTCATTGAACGACCCTCAGTCTGTGCAGCAGCTACAATTGCATCAGCATCTTTGATGAGCTGCGCACGACGTCCTCTTAATTCGATGTTTTTCATCTTAATCGAGTTTTAAAAGTTTTAGTTTATATTCAAAGATTTCAATGTCAGACACTTCTTCTGTAGCCGCTGTAGCTTCTACTTCTGCACCTTCTGACTCAGGTGTATTATTTCTCTGTACGAGCTCACTTGTCGCTGCCGGGTATGCAGGTTGCGATACCGGGGAGACATCAAGCAATCTCGATACTTTTTCAATAATTCTGTACGTTTTACCGTCGCGCTCTTCCCAGCGGTCACGGTCAATCAAAAACGCAAACGAGCTTTGGTTCACATCGCCACGCTTCATCAATTCAATCAAGTCATTAGCATAACTTGTATTTGGTAAGTCTACTTCATAGTACAACCCACGAGCATCTGTACCGATACGTAATGTGCCACTGGACACACGACCTAACAGCAAAGACTCGTCGTGGTTAAAGTAAGCTCTTGTGTCGTCGTTCATCACATCATCAAAAGCACCACGCTCGATTTGCTCGTAAAAGCCCCCCATCCATTCAGAGTCCGAGTTGTACACTGCAGCATAACCTCTAATGGTTCTGCCCTCGCGCTCTACCTCTTCCATTCTGAATTCACGCTTTTCTACGATAGCAGCGTGGCTACGCACCTCAGCATCGTACTTTTCAATAGCGCTGAACTTGTGCGCTACATTCAAAGCAGGCTTGCGCTCAATAAAAGCATCTTCTTCTGCATTGTAGCGGTAAATTCTGATCAAAGCAGCAGGGTCGTCTTCCGTACCCGTTACTTCAAAGCCGCTGTCTGCGGTTACTTTACCGTCGCGTGCTATTCTTATAATAACACCGTGTGCTTTACCTCCTGAAGAGTTCCAGCGTACAAAGTCACCTACTTTCAATTCATTAGGCTCGGCACGCTCTTCGTCGTCATACCCACTTTCGTCTACAGGTTCTGTAGCTTCAGGCATCTCGCCTTTACCGAAGGTGATGACAATTTCTTCATCTGTCTCAACAACAGATTTGATATGTCTTTTATTATCTTCCATCTGTTCAATCGTTCTTTTGCACCAGCGAAGCATTTCGTCGCCTCCCCAGGCTGCATACATAATAGAGCCGCAAATCTCTTTACCATCTTCATCAGTAAAGCGCCCTTGGTCGTAAACGCCGGCACGGCTCAAAAAAGAATACGTCCGCACTAGCGTCTCATCGCTTATGCTTTCACGAGTCGCCAACTGGTTAGCTCTTGCCCAACCTACAGGCGTGCCGCACTTGCTGCCGTTCTTTTCCTTATGGTCAAGAGCGCGCTGTGCGTTTTCACTTGCTGCTTTTGGGTAGTTATTGTACGGCATTAGTCAATAGTATTATCTGCACCGGCTTGAATCATATTCAACGGCTGTAGGTAAACATCTCCACCGTCGATCGGGTCCATACCTTCGTAGTAGCGTATATCGTTTACCGACAACCAGCCCCACTGTCTTGCTGTTGCGTATGAGCTGTAGCGGCTTGAAATGTCGCCACGTAACAGCCCGTCCATATTCATACGGATGTAATAGTTATCATCACCAGGGAAAAGCTTTCTGTTGAATTCAGCCTCCCAACGTTTCACCCAAGGCAAAATAGTATTGCGCTGGAACTGTATGCCCTGCTCTTCAATGTTTGCTCTGGTCGATGAATTTTCTAAAGAACCTAAGTAAGCCAAAGGAATACGGAAGAAGCGTGCAATGTCTTCTACACCAAACTTACGCGTCTCTAAGAACTGCGACTCACTCGGTGAAATACTCACCTTGGTAAGGCTCATGCCTTCTTCCAAAATCGCGGTTTTATGTGAATTGTCCATTCCTGAGTAACGGCGTTGCCAAGATGCCATAAGGCGCTTGTAGGCTTCGTCTGATAGTTTACCAGGGTGTGTTAATACTGCAGACACGTTTGCACCGTTGCCGAAAAATGAACCACCGAACTGGTCAGCTGCTAAACCAAGACCTATGCTTTCTCTTGCTGCTTCGATAACACTTTTACCGACTACACCGTCAAAGCTTAAGCCGACAATGTGAATCATCTCGGTATCGTCAAAAGTTTCCTTGCCCTGGTCAATAGTATAAAACTTCTCGTCTTGATACACTTTAACCTCAACACGATCGGGATGCACAGGAATAAGCTTTACAGGTTGTCCTGCTTCGTTGCGTCGTATCGCAATAAATGCATTACCGTGTAAACAAAGATGCGCTTGACATACCTCGCGGAAGTTAAAGTCCGTCATCATGCCATTAGGTGCATGAATCAATTTGTTTATCGGGTGTGCTGTAGCTGTCTCAGTGCTTTTGTCTATATCACGCTTTACGTCCCAAGGAAGTGAAGCTATAGTTTCAGAGATAACACGAACCGCTCCGAATACTGCGGAAAGACGCATAGCGCTTTCTTCCGTGATTGCAATACCGGTTTTAGATGCCGAACCGTCAAACATCCAAGAAGCTGGGTTTGCTAATGACGTTGAAGGCGTGTTAGGAGATGCACGAAATGCGCTTAAGATTCTCCCAAACAAGTTCTGGTTTTCGGCCATAAGGTCGTCTATACGTTGTAATTACATAACAAATATAAGTATCACTCAACGGTATAAAAAAAGCCCCGTCAAATTAATGACGAGGCGCACCGCTTAACATAAGTCTAACAATCTAAAACCAAAAAGAAATATCAGAAGGGATGCGGTGAATGCAAATATACTTCGTTCTTGATCCGTAAAGCCAAAGCTGACCGACTAAAAGCAAGCCTTAAATTTTCCTTTACTACATCCTGAATGTAGATACTTCCGTTCTTAATAGCATATATCCGGTACTGCCATCCGAACCTTTTACTGAGGATGTAATCCCCGACCATAAATTTTTCCATAACACTTTGTTTGTTGTTGTTAGCTGAATATAGGAAAAATTATTTTACCCTGACAAAATTATTTACACACCGGGTCTTTATTTGTTTATGCAAGTGCGGCGATAGACGCACGAGCATAAAGAAATACAGCGTGAAAAACATAGTTTTTTATTTTTTTTCCTATATATATAAGGAGAAGAAAAAGAAAACTAACGGTATTTCGTTCATAAGCTAAGCGCTTACAAGAACCTTAAACCTTGCGTTTCATAGGTGCTCACCTTGCTAACATCTGAATTTTCAACCGTCATCTTTTCACCCAAAGCCATAACCATCGCAATAATGCCGTCAATCTTATCACCAGCTTTAGCTTTCGAAAACTTCACATTTTCCGCATCGTCACGCTTGACCACTACATTACCGACCATCCACCGAAGCATCGAATGACCACCGTGGTGCAACAGCTGTTTCTTAATCAATACCTCTGCATTCTTGATCGGGCTCGTCATAGATATAAAGCCCTGGCCAAACGGGTCCATCTCTATACCTTCATCGGTCAACTGCTGCACCAGTGCATTAGAGTTCCACCGGTCAAATGCAATAGACTGCACATCAAACAGCTCTGCAGCTTCTATAATTTTACGTTTAATTACACCGTAGTCGGTCGAATTACCGTCCGTTACTATAAGCTCACCCTTAGCTACAAAGTTGTCATAGGAGCCTCCTGTTTGCTTCCTGCGGCGTTCTACTGCTGCTTCACTTACAAATAGATAAGGAAGCACCTTTATACTGCCGTCGTCCCAAGGGAAAATAAGCACGAAAGCTGTAACATCTTCTACCGCTGCAAGATCCAAACCACCAAAACAAGGGCGTCCCTTAAGCTCTGCTAAATTCACTTCGCCCGCACTCTGCATCCATTCATCGTCCGGTATCCAACCACTCAAAGAGTTTACCCACTGATTAAGGTGCAGCTGCCTAAAAGCAATCTCAGTTGAAGGCAAGGTCTTTGCCTCCTGGCTCATTTTTTCGAAATACTCAGGCTTGATACTGATGCCGAAATTCGGGTTAGCCTTTTTCCAGGTTGACACTTCGTGTATGTCGTCCTCCGGCGCTGCTTCATATATTAAAGGCAAAAATGTGCGGTCTTCAATAATACCGTCACGCACTTTCTTGCCGTAATCGTACAGCTCATAGCATACAGAGTTAGGGTCGAACATACCAGCGGTAGATATACCAAACATTAAAGGCTGCGACCTTGCACCCATAGACGTGCTCATTACGTCCCACAACTCACGATTCTTAGCAGTATGGACTTCGTCGTAAAGTACCGCAGAAGCATTACTACCATGAAGCACCCCGGCATCTGCAGCCACTGCTTTTAGGAATGAGTTGGTACCGTTAAGTACAATTGAATTTCGATACACCTTACAACCTCTTTCAAGTATCGGCTGGTTCCGTATCATTTGCTTACACACTTCAAAAATTGCGTTAGCTTGATCGCGAGACGATGCACATACATAAATCTCTGCGCCAGGCTCCTTCTCTACAAACAGCAACGCCAAACCAATTGCAGCAAGCAAGTTACTCTTACCGTTCTTACGTGGTATGAATACAAACGAGGTACGGTACTGCCGCGTACCGTCTTGGTTTACCGTACCAAATAATTGTTTAATGTAATCGATTTGCCACTCCTCGAGCATGAAGGGCTTGCCGGCTAAGTCGCCTTTTACGTGTGTACATACGCGCTCAATAAATTTAATGACGCGGTCCGCTTTGTTATGGTCTAACATTATTGTCCTCCTAATAAATCTTCTAAGCTTTCAATTTTCTCTGGTGCACTGAGCTTGGCCCTTGCCGCTGCGGTAAGTCCAAACTCCGGCAGCATCTTCTTCAATCTGTCCCAAGAGCCGTTCATCATTGCGAGCTCTGGTCGAGGTCGGTGCATCTCATCGCCTTGTGGTGTAGTAGTAGCATAGGTAGGACCTAGTCTTTTAATCACTGCGCGTGCTGCACAATAATCTTCCCACGCATCTGATAGCATTGACAAGGCAATAGCGTCAAGCTCTGCCACTACACCTAAATCATCTAAGTGTTGCACTAACCATTCAAAGGTTTCCTCTGCACTCTGGTATGTAGGTAGTTGCGGACGGCCTTGTACTTCAAGCCTGTCCTCATGTCTGTCTGTTCTGTATGTATCTGAAGCCTTTAACATTGCTGTCGGCTTCGGTTTTCTTCCTGGCATATTAGTTATATTTTATCCTAAAGCAGTCATACTT
>BCSF01000427.1_pt1 | contig 17096 bp, 29 predicted proteins | sample 1016431 | NCBI WGS metagenome assembly BCSF01 (sample SAMD00045685;SAMD00045686;SAMD00045687;SAMD00045688;SAMD00045689;SAMD00045690;SAMD00045691;SAMD00045692;SAMD00045684;SAMD00045690;SAMD00045691;SAMD00045692;SAMD00045684;SAMD00045685;SAMD00045686;SAMD00045687;SAMD00045688;SAMD00045689, study...
AAGTGTTCAACAGTGTGTTCGTGATGGCTTATGCCTGTGGTTGTTACTTCGCGTTGTGTGCTTGTGGTGTTTCGTTACTTGTTGTCATTACCAGTTGAGTTCATTATCTCGTCAGAGCTTGTCATGTTTTATCCACATTTTGTCCCTTGTTTTGTTCCTTTTTTTTTTTTTTTTCAAGCAGAAGACGGCATACGAGATTTCTGCCTGTCTCTGTGGCTCGGAGATGTATAGCAGAGCTGCCTCTCAGAGAGGCGTTGCAGGTCGCTGAGTATGGAACGCTCCTTTGAGCCTTGAAGCTGCCTGAGGCCCTTAGAGGTGGCATTCAGGGCCTGCGACACAGAGAAGGCCAATTGCTTGGTGTGCGCATCGGTCCATCGGATTGCCTTGGGCAACTCGGATTTGATGTCGATGTTGATCTGGGCCATGAGCCAACGGTAAGACCGTCTCACCCGTCTCAGATGAGACAGCGATGAAACGGCCAAAACTTGCCTATCTGCTGTCCTAGCCCACCTCGGTCTTAGGAGTACCCCGTTTCCCCCCTCTCCCCCTCTTTCTATTAAATAATAGTATTAAGTAGGAAGGTTAGATATATAGGAAGAAGGGCTGCAGGGCAGCCGATCTCGGGTTGCCAACCTCATCCGTCAGGTTGGCAATAGACCCATTTCTGCATCCCGTGGACCATTTTGCGTCTCTTCTTGAGTCCCATCTCTCTCAAGATGGACGCGATTTGCATTTGATCCGCACGAGACTGGCGCTCAACGGGCTTGCCGATGGCATCAGTCAGCAAGATCTCAGTGGTGATGGGGCATCCGGCGTTTCGTGGCGATGCGATCCACTCCCGCACTGGCGCCAGCCATGGCGACTCCACTTGATAGCTGGCGTTGTCTACAGCCACTTGTCTCTCAAGCTCTGGCGGCAGGTGGTTGGCCATTCCGGCCCGGTAGGCATGGACTGAACCGGACCAGATCTCGTCTCGGTTGAGAAGCAGATCATCGACCTCAATCATTCCGGCCACGGCTACTGGCACGACCCAGAACCGACGGTTGCCGGTGTCGTCGATCAGGAAGCCGGTTTCGCGGTTAGTGGAGCCGACGATGATGCCGCGCCGTGGGAAGTCCTCAACGGCCTTTCCATAGGGCACGCGGTAGGTGTCGGTCTGCTGCGTGAGGAACGCCTTCACCTTGCCTGCGTGGTGCTTGCCAGTGATGGCGTCAAGCTCGGCCCACTCCATCAGCCATGCGCGGCCGAGTAGCAGGCGATCGTCTTTGCTGTTGATGTCGCCTAAGGCATCGGAGAAGAATGGCCCGCCGAGGTTGCGCCAGAAGGTGGATTTGCCGCAGCCCTGAGGGCCCATCAGGACCGTGGCGGCGTCATGCTTGCAACCTGGCTCGTATATGCGCCTGACAGCGCCGATAAGGGTGCATTGGACCATGTGGTCATAAAGCGACCCTGAGACGTCTTGTGGGCGCAGGTAGCGGGTGCTGAGCGCATCTATGGCGCAGGGCTCCACCTCATCAGCGACGCGATCGAGATATGCGCGGACGGGATCGAACTGGTTTTCCTTGGCCACATAGACCAGGGCATCAGCAGCCAGCTCCTTGGATGCGTTGATGCCGAGCTGTGCCAGCTGGAGGTAATAGTGCTCAATATCGCGCACGGGCTGCTGATCTAGTTCGATCGCTTGGGTGAAGATGTTGAACCTGAGGCGACCGCTTAGCTGCTGACGCAGAAGGGTGAGCAGTTCGTTTTTTTCGAGCTTGATTAACTTGCCGCCGCTTGATTGTTCGGCTGCCTGTGCTTTGGGATGCTCTGGCCCTAGGGCACCTTTAATGGCATTAAGCGCCACTTGTCTGGGGCTAATGCCACCTGCTAGGTGGTGCAATGTGCCGAGGCCGACGCCGCCAGTGTCGGACTTAAATGTGCGCCATTTGGCCTCACATTCGCCGGGTTTGAATTTGCCAGATGCGCCGGACCATTGAATCCAGTCGGCCAAAAGTGCATCGTTGCCGACGCTGTGTAGAGCCATGCCGACTTTGACCCATTCGTCGTAATCGTCTGCGAGTGATCCAGGGATGTTGTCGAGATATGCGCGGGCCCGTTCGGTGTCGTCGATGTCTGAGGGTGTGGTTAGCAGCGGTGCCGTTTCAGTGCGCTGCATGGCGGCCAGTAGCACGGATGGCGCTTCGGCCAGAGGCAGATCAGTAGGGCCGCGGCCTGATAGCCAGCGATAGGCGCCAGTGAGCGGGTGACGGCCGAGAATGACGGATTGGCAGCCTGTCCAACGGAGTTCGAGTTGCTCGCCTTTAACGCTGCTGCGCAGTTTGGTAGTGCGGATGGATTCCCAGAACGGCTGGGGCACGCGATAGATGATCTGGAGGCGACCATCACGACCAGAGGTGACGGCCCAAGACTTTGGGAGCTCTTGGAGTGACGTGCCAAGGGATTGGAGCACCTCAGAAGCGCCGAGGCCGTCGTGGTCAACGAACAGCAAGCCACCGGAGGCTGGGCCAGCCAGGACGCCAACGGCTACGGCACGGCCAGCAGATAGCTCAGCGGCTACCTGCGATTTGCTGAGTGGGTTTTTCTGCCACTGCGGCATGTAGGGCCTTTTGTCGTTGCCGACAGCGACTAGGGCCCAGTCGTCGGGGATGTCTACGAGTTGATCGGCAATTGCTGCCATACGGCTCCGGTGCGGGTAGCCGTTAGATGGTGGCGACGGTTAGCAGGGTTAGCAACCTGTCGCGCGTGAGTCTTTCGAGTCCACCGCGTCGAGTGCGTCATCGACTGACCGGACGACTGCAGCGATGCCACCAGCGGAGGATATGGCGCGCTGCCAGTTGGCCTGTTCTGGCCGGATTCGGCCGGTGGGTGTCTTGACTTCCAAGCTGGTGAACACGGCCACGCGCTGGCCCACCATGTCGGGCGTGATGGTGACGGTGCGGTAGCCGATCAGATCAGCAGAACCACGGGCGAGGCCAAATTGCACGGGTCTTCCGGTGCGTGGATCTGGCAGCGTCCCGGTGTTGTTTCTAAACAGACGAAGATCAGGCCGCGTTCCTAACGCCAGCCTTATGCGTTGCTGAATGTCGGTTTCGGACTGGGCCATGGCCCAGGGTAAGGGTTGCCGGGGGATAGATCGCGCCACTCACGCGCCCTGCCTTTCCGCCTGCGTGCGGTGTTGTATAGCTTTCAGCCTGCAGCCACAGGCATCAGGCTCCCCGGCAATATCTCAGGCAGCAGTAGAGAAAGTGCCGTTTTCGTAGCCGATCACCAAATAAGTGCGACGGCCACGGGGGCGCTTGCAGGTATAGCTGATGCGTTGCATTCCGTTGTGGGTGTAAGGAGTGGCCTTGATGACTTCGTAACGGATGCCGGCTGCGCAGGTGATGGTCATTTGCTTTGTGGGTGGTGCGCTCTCGCGCTTGAGTTAATTATGCACTACGGGCAGGGCATGTGTCAACGCCACGGCGGGGCATCAAGCCTCCGCGAGTGCGTAAAGGGCAGATTTGATGTCGGCTGCTTTGTAAGCCTCAGCGGCTGCAGCGATGGAAGCAAAGCGGCGACCTTTGGCAAGTTGCTTAAAACCCTTGCGCTGAATGAACACCATGACGTGACCTAGCGCGGTGCTGACCTCAACGGTGTTGCCCTTGTCGGTGGTCAGCGTGTGGAAGGTGCCGTTGTTGGTGGTTTCGATCAGGGTCATGAGTCTTGCGGGTGGTGGGGTCTCCCCCGATGTGTAAATCATACACTATCGGGGGTGCATCTGCAACGGTCAGGCCAGCGCTACCGTCAGGCCATGTTCAGCAATGTCTGCGTAGCCAGCAGGTGCTTGCTGCTTAGAGCAGGTAATTGCCTCGCAAGCAAAACCACCGCGAAACTCAAGCCAGCGCTTGCCAGCTTCTGTCTGAGCAGTGAACTCGACAGTTGTTCCGCTGAAACCGCCAGTGGTAGCGAGAATGTCAGCCATGGTGCCCTCCGGGCTAAGTGGTGGGGTCTCCCCCGATGCACTAATCATACACCATCAGCGGTGCATGACCATCGGCGGGCGGTGGTCGTTGACACGCCGTAACAATTGGCGATCTCTTGCCATGTGCGGCCGTGGCGCCGTAGCCGCTTAATCGTGACGTGCCGGGGTTCAGTGATGCGCAGCAGCAGATGCAGGGGCATCAGCAGGATTATGAGCCCCCAGACGATGAGTTGTTGCATGTTGTGATGCGCAAGATTTGCGCGGGAAGGTGTTTGTTGTTTCTGAATGATTTGGGCAGTTCAACATGATGCGTCAGTGGATCAAGGCTGGTCTCTGGCGTTTGCAGAGTCCACCAGCGCTTACCGCACCAGTCGCAGTGGCGATTGCGCAGGATCTGACCGTCTTCTGTGTAGGCGGTGTTGTAGACCCTGCTGGATTTACCGCAGTCAGGGCAGGGCGGAGCAGGGTAAAGCGTGCGAGCGCCCATCGTTCAGGGATAAATGGTTGGGCGGGTCTGTTGTACCGCCCCCGGCACTTGCCGACAGTCACCTCTCTTGTCTAGGGACCGAGAATCCAGCGCGCAGCTATCTGGCTTTTGGCGTGCAACCAATATACACCACCCGGAGGGCATCAGCGACCACCTCTAGCAGCGTGCAGCCGATACGCCCACCCAGGCGCATAGCCGCGTTCACGGGCTATGGCTAACAGTGACTGCAGCGATCGTGCCTGGCCCACCTCGCGGCGCCGCTCACGGTTAACGGCCTTGCGCTGTAGTTCCACCAGCTCGCCATCAACCTGCTGCAGTTCGCGTGTTTCGATCGCAAACTCATGCCCGCAACACGGGCAAATCGGCGCGGGTTTGAAAGCGGCGTAACAGTCCGGGCATTGGCGCACCGCTGCGCATGGCTTGCGGTCCCTGGCCCGACTTGGCCGATCTTGCAACGACCAGTCGCGGTTATCGTCCGGGAACCCGTGCAAGGCGACATTGCCGACGTGATCTAACACCACTGCATGAGACTTTCCTCCCGATGGCCTCAACACTCGCCCGACTTGCTGCAAATAGAGCGCCTCTGACATTGTGCGCCTCAGCAGGATGGCGCACCCGGCATCTGGACAGTCAAACCCTTCAGACACGACATCAACAGTGGCAAGGATTTGCACCTTCCCGGAGGCAAATCCATCAACCAATGCAACGCGCTGAGCTGCTGGCGTGGTTCCTAGCAATGTCTGAGCGCTGATGCCTGCATTGCGGAACGATGCGGCAACCGATTCGGCGTGTGTGGTGTCGCAGCAGAATGCGATGGCTTTTTCGTCAAGTGCCAGGCGTTTGTAATGGTCGATGACGTCGCCGGTGATCGCGGGTTTGTTCATCCGCTCGGATAGCTTGCCGGCCGGGTAGTCACCACCGATCGCGCGCAGTTTGGTGAAATCGGCTTTTACGGGTGGCGCGTAGAGCTTGGCGGGGCAGAGATAGCCGTCAGCGATCAGCTGTTGCACTGATGGGCCGCTAACGAGAGTGTCGAAAGCGTGTTTAAGGCCGCGGCCGTCGAGGCGGCATGGCGTTGCGGAGACACCGATGCGGAATGCGTTTGGCCATGCGTCAAACACCTGCCGATAGGTTGCGGCGAGGCTGTGGTGGGCTTCATCAATGATAATTAGCGCCGGCTCCCATGGCACTGTGCGCAGGCGCCTGACCAGCGTTTGTATAGACGCGATCTGTACGGGTTCGTCACTGCGCTTGTAACCAGCGGCAATGAAGCCATGCGGCACGTCGAGGGCAGCCAGCTTGCGGGAGGCTTGATCGATCAGCTCGCGGCGATGCACAAGAATCAGCGCCCGGTGGCCTTTGTCGGGACAGGCTGCGGTGATCTGGGAAAAAATAACGGTCTTGCCCGCGCCAGTGGGCAGCTGCAGCAGGACAGAGCGCGCACCATCGATCATGGCTTGGCGTATGTCGTCGATGGCCTGGACTTGGTAGGGCCTGAGTTGCATGGCGTTGCAGGACGTGAGCGGAGGCTATAGGCTGCCACTGCCAAACGCAAGGCTATGGAAAACGACGCCTACCACCAGCACCCGGCGATCAGCAAGAGCCACCTCGATTTGATTGCGCGCAGCCCGTTGCACTATTGGGCGCGCTACATCGACCCAAACCGCAAGACACCTGAGCCGACAGCATCAATGGCGATCGGTTCAGCTGTTCACACGCACGTCTTGGAGCTTGACCAGTGGGATGCGCGCTATGCCGTCGCACCGGAAGGCATCGACCGCCGCACTAAGGCCGGAAAAGACCAATGGCATGTGTTCACCACAGCTGCGCAAGGCCGCACGGTGCTCAAACGTGAGGACGCTGAGCAGGTGATGGCAATGGGCCAATCAGTGCTGGGACACCGCAGTGCTGCTGCGTTGCTGGCTGCTGATGGCCAGCCGGAAGACACATTCATGCGGACGAATGAGGCCACAGGGCTGCAGTGCAAATGCAGGCCGGACTATATGCACAGCGATGGCGGAACGATTGTTGATCTCAAGACCACACGCGACGCCAGCCCGCGCGGGTTTCGCCATTCGGTGATTCAGTACCGCTACCACGTCCAAGCGGCTTGGTATTTGCACGGCGTAGAGCAGGCCACCGGCAAGCGGCCTGAGCGTTTTGTTTTCGTGGCGGTGGAATCTACGGCGCCTTATGCGTCGGCGGTTTACGAGGCCAGCGCGGAGATGATTGAAGCCGGAATGATTAAGGCCCGCGAAGATTTGTCGCTGCTGGCTGAATGCAAGATGCGCAACCACTGGCCGAGCTACAGCGACGACATTCAATCGCTCACCCTGCCGCCTTGGATGCTGCCAGGTGCCGGCACTGGTGAGCCTGTGACCATGCCTGAAAACATCGAGGGGTTCTGATGCCTAAACATCGACCGCTGCCGCCGATAGATGAATTAAGAAAAAGGCTTGCCTAATCGACGGCCCCACTTCACAGCTCAACATTTTCGATGACTGACTCAGCACTAACAACAACACGCCCCGGCTCGATTTATTCGTGCATGGAAGCGTTCGACAATGCGCAGCGCATTGCTAAAAGCTTGGCTAGCAGCTCAATGGTTCCGCTCGAATTTCAAGGACAAAAGGGCTATCCGAACGTTTTGGTCGCGTTGGAGATTGCAGGCCGCATGAACATGAGCGTGCTGCAGGTGATGAACAACATCGACATCATCCACGGCCGCCCCAGCTGGAAAAGCCAGTTCATCAAGGGATTGATTCAAGGATGTGGTCGGTTTGAGTCCTTGCGATACGTCAAGACAGGCAGTGGAGACGATCTGGCCTGCTACTGCGTGGCGAAAGAGATCAAAACAGGCGAAGACCTTGTAGGGCCACCAGTGACCATGAAAATGGCAAAAGCAGAAGGATGGGTAGACAAGCGGAACAGCAAGTGGAAGACCATGCCCGATCACATGATCATGCTGAGAGCCGCGAGTTTCTGGGGGCGCACATATATCGCTGATCTGTTGGTTGGCATTAGCTACAGCCAGGAAGAGGTTATGGACATTGAGCCCATAACGGTCGAGGATGCACCACAGCTGGAGCCTGCTGCCCCTGAGCCTGCTGATGAACTCTTCTGAATTTCTCACTGATGTGCAGCTAGCGGAACGCTGGCAAATGCACCGGCAGACGCTGATCCGTTGGCGTCGTGCTGGTTGCGGCCCTGACTTTATGAAAGTCGAGGGCAAAGTGCTCTACCCAATGGCCGCGGTAGAGCAATACGAAAAGGCCAACACCACCACCCTCGGAGACAAATGAATTTTAAGTTCAATGGCAACGTTTTCAAAAACACTGCGGAAGATCATCAGCGGATCTACGGCGAAAACTATGATCCTGCTAAAAATTACCCAGGATTCACCGGGACCATTGAGATTCCGAAAAGTCAGCTGCAAGAGTTTGTCACTTATCTGCACTACGCCTGCCAGACCGAATTGAAGCGCAGCGACTATCTCAACGATGAGGTGGTGCCGGTCAAGATGTCTGGCTGGGCTAAGACCTCACAAAACGGCAAGTCTTATTTGAGCTTGCAGTTTGGCCCTGACTACAAGACCCAGCAGGCCGCCGAGCAAGCGCAGCAAGCTGAGGCAGCTAAGGCGGCACCTGCGGCAATCGATCAGGCTGCGCAGTCACTGGCCAAGGCTACGGGCGGTGATGTGGTGCAAGCTGACTCGCTGTTTTAAGGAAGCTGTGATTCAAGCCGTGCAACCTCATGCACGGCTTTGTTCAGCAGATTTTGCAGCATGTAGTTTTGCCGCAGCAAAATTGCTGCAAGGGTGCCAGCTTCGGGGTGTTTCTCGATCCGCCGGCACTCTTGCTCGATCTCAAATTTTTGCTCCATCGGAACGTCAAAGTTCATCCAATCGCCTAAGGCCATGAGAGCAGTGCGTTTTTCCATTGTGTCGCCATGAAGTGCCCTGAATGCAACAGCAGCAACATGCGCGCGCTTGATACCAACAACAGGCCAGACGATCATGCAGTGCGGCGCAGGCAATGCCGGGACTGCGGCCACCAGTGGTTTACAGCTGAGCTGATCGCGCCCGATTATGCCTGCAGCTGGGAGAACCGCGGCGGGATGGGTAGCAAGCCATGCCTGAAATTGCCGGTCTCTGCGTGGGTCAACGATGACTGATCTGCAGGAGGCTTTTGCGGTTTCAGCTGCCATTGGCCTGGCCATTGGCATGCGTGTGTTAGCGCCTGTTGCCCCGTCGGCTGTCAGGTGCCCGATTTATCCGAGCTGGCATCCTGACTGCATTAGTTGGGAGCTGAGACCGGCTCACGCGCCTGCATCTCTCACCGCTGGCCCCCAGCAACGGCCGATCGATACTGCTCCGAAAAGAGTATCGGAGACAGACTAACGGCCACGGCCTGCCTGCGTTGTTACTGATTACAACAACGCACTAGCAGCACCGCGGGAGGTGCATCATGATGCCGCTGTCCGCCACTCACACCCATGCGACACAAGCTTGCGAACGCTGCCCTGTTTCTGATGCCCGTTGTTGTCTTTGCTGCAGTAATTTACGATCACGGCGTGCAGGCTCATCATCAGCCAACAGAGGTGATCTGCAAATGAATCGCTATTACTTCCAAATCAAAGACGCCAACATTCTGGAGTGCATTAAGGCTGACAGCTTCGATGAAGCCAAGGCCGCCGCTTTTCAAGACTGGGGCCCTATGTGGAACCGCATAGAATGGCTCACACCACAGACCCACGCTGACGTTTCGCTTCCTGATGTCTAGTTTCCAAGCCGTCCCATTTCAATGGCACGATGATGCAAACGGTAGCCAATTCGGTGACGGCATTTCGCACGCGATGCCGGGTAAACGTACCCGCAAATATCGCATCAAAGTCCACATGGCTGCCAGCCGTCCGATGACCGTAATCTTGGACGCTGAAAATAAAGCAGCCGCGATCAAATACGCCCAAAACCGCTGGCCATAAGCAACAATTAAATTTCATGAAACCGTGCAGAGAACGCCTGCATGATCTAATCGGCGACACCGCCGGCGTCCAAGTCGAACGCCAGCGCATCGTGGGTTTGATCCGCGCCAGACTGCAAGAGCTACAAGGCGAACCGCGCACCCGTGAACGGTCGCTGGAATTGCAACTCCTACTCAACCGAATCAATGAAACCTATTGAAGCCGTGAAACTTAACCAGCTCCGCGCTGATCTCATGGAAGAACTTTATGCGCGTAGCGGCCGCACCAATGGTTTTTATACCGGGCTGTGGCAAGACTTCTGCTTAGAACTTGGCGCCATCGCACGCGACACCAACCGATTGCAGGATCTGCGCAATGGCTGATCAGGTCAACAGCCCGGAGCACTACTGGGGCAAGATCGAGTGCATTGATGCGATTGAGGCTGCATTGACCCCGGAGGAATTCCGGGGTTTTTGCAAAGGCAATATCATTAAGTACATTTTCCGCGAGCGCAGAAAAGGCGGCACTGAATCGCTAGAAAAAGGCCAGTGGTATTTGAACCGCTTGCTGGAAGGTGTCAAACCATGAGGCTGCCGTTTCTGACCAGGCTTGAGAACTGGGCCGTGCGTGTGCTGATCCGCAGCCCGCGCACCGGCTTGGTTGTCATTAAGCAAATGGATGGTCCGCTGCTGTTTATCGCATCAGACCCAATGGACGGGGTGCCATTGGATGACCGCAGCGAACAGGTCAAACAACTAGAACGCATTTGGCGTCAGTCATGATCTCACTGTATGGCGGCCGGCTAAAGCTCGATCTTGATCCTGATGCGCATCAATGGATCGCTCACGTGATCGTTGGCCCTAAGAAAGAACAGCAAACCACGCATTTGCTTGAGACGACGCATTTATTCACTGCGCAGCAACGTGCAGTTGAGTTTTACCAACGGTTTAAGGCTGAACAGTTGCCAGATCGGTTGACCTGTTGGACTTGTAAGCAATGGTCGCCAACTGCGAATATCTGCCAGGTTGGTGTGCCGGAGTGCCGTAAAACTGGGGGAAGATTCGCGTCTAATTGTGCTCTCTACTGCAGCCTCCGAGATTGAGCACCGCGGGCACAACCTGTGGCGCATCTGCACGCCCGGTGGTGGATTGTGCGTCGATTGCACAAGCTATCGACGCGCCGAAACGATTGCGGCTGTGCTTTATTCTTCCAGCCATTGTTCAATCCAACGTTCTCGCGATTCAGTCCAAAACTCTTGACCGCGATACCAAGTGCGCCACGGGTGATGGGCCTTCCGGCTGTTGCAGCCCAAACAGCAAGCGACAAGATTATTTCTAACGGTTAGACCGCCTTTGACCTTTGGGATTACATGGTCAAGCGTTGCGTCACGCTCGCCAAGCATTCCGCCGCAATAAGCGCAACACCAGCCCCAGTTCAAAAAGATTTGATCTCGAAACCGGAGCTTATATTGCTTCTTCGGAATCAGATGCGTTTCCTCGATCTGATGATCCATAGACATCCTCCGGCAGCGCAAAGGTCTGCACTTCCAGATCCATTAAGTGATCAATGGAAGGCAGAAACTCAGCAAGTTGTGCATAGATGTCGGCGGGCAGCTCGTCCGGGTCAGATTCAGATTGAACCATCAGTTTTGCGTTTATCTCACACACGAACCACTGCACTACGCTTGGGCTGCTAGCTATACGGTAGCGAGTCGAACTATGTCAGAACCTGCCCTCGACATTGAGCAAATGCCCGACGATATGTTGCGGGTCAGCTTGACGCTGCACGGCATCACCTCGCATTGCTTCGTGAGCAGCTGGCACCTTGTAGAAGAAAAACGAAGCCAGCTAAAAACCAGCATCATGCGCAAAGTCATGGCAAGCTATGACCCACAATCGCCCATCAACGACTGGTGATCCGCAAGCTATCAGCTGGCCCATTCAAGACTCACTCTGCAGCAGTCAAGTGGGCCGAACGCCGCGGCTATGACAATTTCAACCTAATCGAATCTGGCGGCAAGTATTTATTGCACGTCTTCCCAGACAATGCAGTTCTGCCGGAGCCATTCCAGCGCTGACACGCGGCAGTAAAAAACCGCGGTCTTATCGCCAATTGTGCAGTGCCAAGCGCGTTGGCCTTCAATCACGGTCTTGCGGATCGTGTGATCATGCAGCTTCCTCATCTTTGCAGCCCATGACGGTGCGGTCGCCGTTGTAGCGGCCAGTCTGATCGTACCCACGGGCAGGCCGCTCACTCATGCGGAAAAACACCATCTGGCCAATCTTGAGATTTGGATAAAGCGGCAAGCTCCAATGCCTGCGCGCGTTGATCAACTCCAATGTGAGCACAGAGCCCGACCACAGAGGATCTGCCCAGCCTGCGAGATTGTGATTGTACCCTGCGCGCGCCCTGCTGGATTTGAGCACAAACTGTGCAGCAATGTCTGCCGGCAAATCAAACACTTCGCGCGTCTGCGCAAGGCAAAATTCACCCGGCTGCAGCATGTAAGGATCTTCTTTTGTCCGGTCGCTGATGTCGATTCTGATCAACTCACGCTGATCAGCCACCTCAATCATTAACTGGTCACCTAGGACCACATCCAAGCTGGCGGGATTTAGCAATTCTGGCCAAAACGGCCACACCATTTGGCTGCTCTCGCATAGTGCTTTGATCTCCCAATCGCAGAGAACGGTCATGCAGTGATGAACTCCTTTGCTTTTTCGTAGTAGTGCATCCTATCCGTAATGCCGTTGTAGCCACCATTAAGAATCCGCGTGGATTGGTAGATGTCCCCGGTGGCGCAGACGTTGGCCCAGTTGTTTTCTTCAATCCAGCAGACCGCGCATAAAAACGGATATTTGTTGGCAACGTAGTCGGTGCCTTCCATGATGCGATCATCGGCCATGCCGTTATCACGCATCCATTTATCAAACCGCGAGAAATTGTGCCGGCCGGTGAGTTGAATAACTCCGCAGCCGCGGTATCGGTAGCCGTCGCCTGGCTGTGTGTTGCCCAAATCTGAGCGGTTTTCATACATCCGCGTGAAATAGCCAATATCGCCAATTTCGGTCATATACCGATAACTCGCGGTTTCATGGCACGTCTGCGCAACCAGCAGACGACGCTGATTCACGTTGACCATTCCGGTGGCAACAACCAGCCGGTTGAGATCTTCCATAAAGACATCATTGAACAATGCCTCGTTATGGCCAGAAATTTGTGCAATCTGCCGACGTGTGATCAGCCAATTGATGCCTTTAGCTGGCACTGCACTGCGCCAAGTTTCAAACCACTCACGATCGCGCCGCAGCAAATCCGGCGCACGGCTTTCAATCAGCTCACCAAGCTGCACAATTGCAGCACGTTGATGACCCAAGTCTTTCCAGTAGCGGAACAGGTCAATCAGCTTAATCGGCTTGTCGGTCATCAGTCCATGGCGCGTGAATGCTGATCGGGCCACCTAATGGCCCATTGCCCGGCTCTTCTCGGTAAATCGGCCGCGGCGTTTCGTCTGGCTGTGTTGCCCGCCAGACTTCAATAGCGTGATCGACCTTTTCGCGGATCAGGACTTTTTTGGCTTAATTGCGCGCAGAGCAGTGAACAGCAGCTGGATCAAGCTGTTTTCCTTAAGCGGCGTCAATGCAATCACTTCACTGAGGAACGCAAGAGTCAGCCACAAGGCCGGATGGTTGATGATGTTTTCCATGATGCAATAGCAATCACGCTTAGCTTAGTGCGACTGCTCTAATGCTCTCAACCTTTTTTCGTGATCGTCTAGCCGTTCTTTATGATCACTGCGCAATGCAGTAATCTGCTCTAACACTAACGTAATGCGCGCATCCATAACGCTGCTGCGCTTGTCTAGGCGCCACAAGGCGCCAACGCCAGCTGAAATGATGACGGTTGCGATGCCGGAGAAAATATCCACGCGGCAGATCTCCGGGAGCTGCTTTTATTTTATCGGCCTTGGCCGCGTGGCAGTTTGCGCGTGCCTTTAGGGCGGCTGTTGGTGCCATGCCCTTGGCGCGTGCGCTTTGGCTTCCCAGGCTTGTGCTCAACGCGTGCCAGCCCGGTGCGTGATTTTGTTGCCATTACTGTGCCTTAAGTTCCGCAACCTCGGCTTGCAGTTGCTCAATCACTGCTTGCTGCTCTTGGACCGCTTTGATTAAAGGCGCGATCAACTCGGAATAACCAAGAGACAAAATATCAACGCCGCCATTCACTTTATGGTCTTGGTAACCGCCAAAATCAATGCCTTGCTCATCGGCAGCTTGCTTAACCTCCTGAGCAATCAGGCCATGGTGGAAGCGATTACGCTTGCGGCTGCCATCTTTAGGAACAGCAACTCGCTCGTCATCGACATCATCAAAATAATCGTCACGCATATCCCAGCGGAAATCCACGGGACGCAATGACTTGATAAAGTCCAACCCAAGTCGTGTATCGCGAATGTCAGTTTTATCTCGCTTATCAGAACGATCCTGAACAGAGCCGTAAGCGTAAGTTGTTGTGGTGGAATTTCCTAGTTGAACCTGATTATTTCCGCCAGCAAAGGCTTGATAACCCAAGCAAATTGTATTGTTGTAATTAGCGGGATTGGTTGTGCCTACTTCATACCTACCAGCTATACGCCCTATAGCGACGTTGTTGTTTCCAGTCGTATTCTCGTACAAAGCTACATGACCTATAGCAATGTTGCCAAGCCCGCTTGTATTGGAATAAAGCGCTCGGTAGTTCAACGCGCAGTTCTGATCTCCCGTAGTGTTGGCATATGCAGCCTGAAAACCCAACGCAGTGTTATTACTGCCAGTAGTGTTGGCATGTAAAGCCTGATAACCCACCGCAGTGTTACCACTGCCAGTGGTGTTGGCTTCTGAAGCCTGTGCGCCCACGGCGGTGTTATATCGTGCCTCTCCGCTATTTGAACTGTTGAGATTGGCTAGCGCGAACGCACCAATAGCAGTGTTGTTGTTGTTATTAGAGCTTGCAACAGAATTCAGAGCCTGAAAACCGATGGCAGTGTTATATACTGCACCATCGACCAAAGGCAAAGTGTTATAACCAACAGCGGTGTTACCTTCTCCTGAAGCATTGCTTGCTAGGGCATTGCTACCTACTGCAACGTTGTAGCTTGCAGTTGTAGCGGATCCAAGCGCATCACTCCCAATGGCAGTGTTTGAGGTCCCTGTAGTGGTGCTCAAAAGCGCATTGCTGCCAATGGCAGTATTGGTTGCTTCGGCAGCCAGGCCATTGCCAACGGTCATGTTGGCGGTCGTACCAACCTTCAGATCATGATAAAAGTTAATCTCATTGCCAGTAAATCTAAGCTTTAAGTCTAAATTGCCGCTTGTTTCTGTGTAAAAAGAAAGGCTGCCAGTCTCACTGTCATCAGTTGCGTCTACAATCGCAGCTTCAATTTTTGCGTAAGTAATACTTTCAGGTGTCGCAGCACCGTTTTGTCCGTCCCAAACGATAGTCGCCAGAGTGTCATTATCTTGTGAAATGTTTGTACCGCGATGCCGCGACAAGACAAGATCCGCGCCTCCCGTCGAACTGTTTTCGTCGCATTCCACTTGCAACGCAGTGCCGTTTGTGGCCTCACTTACATGCAATGAATACTGAGGGTTTGTTTCATTGATGCCAACATGGCTGCCGAGCAATCTGATCCGGCTTGCGGTCGTGCCTGCATCAGACGACATCAGATCAAGGATGCCAGTCTCTGAGATTTCGGTGGGATCGCTGATCTGCGCGAGAATCTGTGCGTAGGCGTGCGTATTGCCGCCGTCGTCTTCACCGCGAAACTCGATATTCCCGAGGTTGTCGTTGGCAGCGGGTGATGCTGAGTTGCGATACAGCACCACATCCGGTGCAGTGTCTAAACCTGCGTCGGTGTTTTCAATGATCACCTGATCAGTCGTGTCAGTGCTGAACAAGTGAAGCTGTGCAGCAGCGGTGCCAGTGCCAAGCTGAAAACCAGCAGTCGTAAATTTGCCGGTGAAGACTGAGTTATTGCTGAATGCCACCTCATTGGCGGCAGTGCGATAAATGCCAGACGTGCCAGCATCACTCAGGAAGCCGACAGCAGGTGCGCCGACAGTTCCATCAGGCAATGTGCGGAACAATGTGCCGAACGTGATCGACTTGTTTTTATCGACGTTCGCAGCTTCCGAAACATCAACAACAGGCAGCAGATCGCCCGTTGCAGGTTGAGTCAGTGCCGACAGGTCTGAGATTTTGCGATCAGCCATCAGTTACCCCAGGGCACTCCGTTGATTGTGGTCGGATTAATCTGCTCTTGAATGCGAGCTTCTAGCGCAGATTCAATTTCTTGCACTTTATCGGCACCTCCAAGCTTAGTCTGCACCCAGCCGATCACTTGATCTTCAGTCAGATCATCAAACGGCACGAGCACATCAGGACGCTCTAGGCCGACGCTGCCATAGGCGCCTGAGTTGTAGGCGTTGCCTTCAGGGTCCAGCACATCACTGATTGCAGTGACGCTGTAGTGAGCAGTAAATACAAACCCATCAGATGCTTCACGCTCTAGGGTGTTGATCTTCCAGACAAAAGTGGTCATCAGTTTGCCTCCAGTGCTGCAACTTTAGCTTCAAGGGTTTCGATCTTGGCGATTGCTTCTTGCAATGCAGCAGTTAGCAGTGGCACCAGTTTTGATTGGTCGATACCTTGATAAACAGGATTACCTTCGTCATCTACTGCATCTTTTTCTCCGTGGATTGCTTCAGGAATAATGTCCTGCACCTCGTGTGCAATGAATCCATCAACAGTTTTCTCTGCCTCAATGATGAAGTTAAATCGCTTTGGTTGAAGCTGCTTTAGACGAGAGATGCCGTCAGTGATAGCAACGACGTTCTCCTTCAGTCGATAGTCCGAAGAAGTGTTGTACGCCGTGGAGCCATTTCCAGCGTTGATACTACCGACAAAGGTTCCGGCTGAATTTTGGAATGCAAGCGGGTATCTTCCAGACGTGCTGCCGTTCCTGAAAAGCAATCCCCCGGTGCCGTTGACTCGGATTTGCCCAATATAAGTGGGATCAAAAAGATCAACATTGTCTAAATACCATTTACCATTTCTATCAACTCTCATCCGCTCAGTCGGGCTGCTTGCGCCGTCGGCGGTGGTGGAGAACATTAGCCTGCTTCGATGATTAGATCCCGAAGTCCAACCGCCACCATCGGAATAAGCTGTGATCCAGGCACCGATATTGTTATTATTATCACAGAAAGTCAGCAATCCTAATGCTGCATCAGCACCAGAAGGTGTATAACCTGCTCGCGCATTGATTACGGAATAATCAGAAGAAAATCCAGCTCTACCTTGAGCCTGGATAAGAGCAGTAGAAGCAATAGACGAACCAGGAGCACTAGACGTACCAACCAACAGCCTGCCGCTGCTATCAACGTTGACGGAATCATCAGCAGCAGAACCTGAAACAGTGAGACCGCCAAGGTCAACGTCACCGCTAGTGTTGGCAACAACAATTTCACCAGCCGTGGCAGGCAAGGTCACATTTAGATCCGATCCAATTGCGGCTGGAACGTCCAGCTGAATAGAACCGTTTGTTGCGCCGTTTAGTTTGATGCTCATGCTGCACCTCCTTCAGGAAGCTGCTGTGCAGCAACCATTGCCTGATAATCAGCAACAACCTGATCAGTCCACAGT